>Ga0256404_1000645_pt1 | contig 89285 bp, 65 predicted proteins | sample RumenRJG_01DNA_FD_185990 | JGI IMG/M metagenome (GOLD analysis project Ga0256404, IMG submission 185990) | Bovine rumen microbial communities from Lethbridge, Alberta, Canada - RJG_01 | ecosystem: Host-associated > Mammals > Digestive system > Stomach > Rumen | place: Canada: Alberta | collected... | reverse complement strand
TTATCGCTTACGCCTCTGCTCATATTTAAATTTTAGCAGATTTGAATTCACTTGTAAATTTAAAATAATTAGGGCTGCCCATTTCTTTTTGGACAGCCCCTTTTCTTTTTTATGCATTGGTGTGTGATTGTTCTTTTAGTTCTAAAATGCTTTCTGGCGAAAGACCTGTTATTTCGGCAATCTGTTTTTCAGGGAGACCAATTTTTATTGCATTTTTTGCGATTTCAATACCTTTTTGTTTTGCGCCTTTGGCAAGACCTTCAGTAAGGCCTTCGGCATGACCTTCCTCTTTGCCCTGGCGAAATGAAAGAGACATGTAATGTTCAAAATCCATAAACTGTTTCCTCCACTGTGTATTGTGTTTTGCGTCGTCTACAAATTTATAATATTGTATCACTTTTTCAGGAAAAAAATCAAAAATATTCTTTTTGGGGCACCCATTTGAATAACATCACAAATAATGATATTATTCTATGCTTGAGAGAACTATGAACAAGAAACGTGGTGCTTCAATCCTTTTTAAGGCTATTACAAAAAATTTTTTTAACGTTTTCATTTACTATCCTAAAATGGTACACATGACTTGTAATCCAAAGAAGTATACCAGAGAGGAAATGTATAATTATTGCCTTAAAATTGTAAAGGTTGTTACAGATTCTGCGGGACTTAAGATTGAGGCTTACGGGCTGGAAAATATTCCGGCTAAAGACGGGCTTTATGTCTGCTCAAATCATCAGGAAAAGTTTGATCCGCTTGCAATCTGGTATACTTTTCCACGTATGCTTGGGGTTATTCTTGATGATATTGTTACTCACAGACCTTTTATCCGCGAACTTTGTCATCTTGTTCCTTCTAAAAAACTGATTAAACGAAATACTCACTCTGTTGTTAAGGCTTACAGCGAAATTACTAAGGCTCTTAAATCCGGTGAAAACTATATGATTTTTCCGGAGGGCGGTTACGAAAAGGTAGACGGCAAGCTGGAAGATTTCCATGCGGGAAGCTTTAAGAGCCCTCAGCGTGCGCATTGTCCTATTCTGCCGGTTGCTGTAATTGATTCCTATAAAATTTTTGACAAGGGATATAAAACCACAAATCCTATTCAGGTTCACTATCTTAAGCCTATTGCTCCGGAAGAGTACGAAGGCATGACTACTGCAGAAATTGCAGCCCTGGTAAAAAGCCGCATTCAGGCCCATCTGGATATTTATCAGAAGTAATTTTTCCTTTTCTAAAATTTTGTTGTATAATTAATGCGAGGTATTCTTTATGAAAAAGAAGTTTCGCATTTCTGTTCTTGGTCTTGAGCTGATTCTTGGCGCGGTTATTTTTGGGGCCGTAATGTGTTTTGTAAATTCTTACAACGGTTACCGCGAGTTCCAGAAAGAGCTGGAAATTATTTATGGAAATGTTACGGAACAGTTTGCCCATACTGCTGCAACTTATATTGATGGCGATAAGATTGACCATTGGCTTACAGATGGCGCGGATGAAGAATGGGAAGAAACTACCAGTCGTCTTAATGATATTACCGAGGCAGCAGAAATAGTTTATGTTGCAGTCATGAAGGTTTCAAAAGATTATTCACATCGTATTTATATTTTTGATACAGTTAATCGCAAAGAATTAAACAGCAAGGTTTATGAACTTGGCTACAGGCAGTCCCTTGAAAAGAAAACGGCCGACTATATTGAAAATCTTCGAGAGATTCTTGAGCAGGGAAAAAGTGTCAGTATGTTTTCTTATAAAAAAGGCGGCGGCCATGTTACCAGCTCCGTGCCGCTTTACAATTCTGAAGGACAGCCCTGTGCAATTGTTAGTGTCTACAAACCGATGCATGAGATTAAGGCTTATAAAAAACGCTTCCTTCAGTCAATCATAATCTGGGCTCTTGTTGTTACGGCTGCCTTCGTTGCTCTTTATGCTCTCTTTTTGTATCTGGGAATTATCCGACCTATTCTTTTTGTTACCTACGAGACTTCTCACTTTGCCAAGCAGCATGGAGAATTTTCTGGTCTTATAAAAAAAGTTCGCGGTCACAACGAAATTGCTACTCTTGCAAAATCCGTTGAAAAAATGAGCAGCGATATTCACCGCTATATTGATGATCTTACCAAGGCCACAGCAGAAAAGGAACGTCTGGGTGCCGAGCTCAATGTTGCTAAAAAGATTCAGGCAGAAATGCTGCCGCGGGTTTTCCCTCCTTATGAAAATCACAAAGAGGTGGAGCTTTTTGCTTCCATGGAGCCTGCTAAAGAGGTTGGCGGTGATTTTTATGATTTCTATATGATTGATGATGACCACTTTGCGCTAGTTGTTGGAGACGTAAGCGGAAAGGGTGTTCCAGCTGCGCTTTTCATGGTTATTACAAAAACTCTGCTTAAAGATACTGCTGCCCACGAACTGGATCCTGCAAAAATCTTTGAGCATGTAAATCAGATTCTGTGTGAGGGTAATGAAAGCGGACTTTTTGTTACCTGCTGGCTTGGTATTCTCACTCTTTCCACCGGCGAGTTTAAGTTTGCAAATGCCGGCCATAATGCTCCTCTGATTATGCAGGGAGGCGAAATCAAATATCTTACAACTAAGCCTAATCTTATGCTTGCCGGTATGGATGGCATGCCTTATACAACCCATGAAATTACGCTTGCAAAGGGCGACAGGCTTTTTGTTTATACCGATGGAGTTACAGAGGCAACAAATTCTTCTAATGAGCTTTACGGCGAAAACCGCCTGATTACTGTAATGAAGTATGCTATTGATAAATCTTCCAGAGATGTAATTGATATTGTGCGTACTGATATTGATGAGTTTGTGAGCGGTGCTCCTCAGTTTGATGATATTACCATGCTTGAAATGACATATCTTAGTAAGTAGAGCCTGCAGCTGAAATGGAGAGTGAAAGCTAATGAGTGAAAGTAAAGAATTGAAAATAAAAGCCTCAGACGAAAGCATGCCGGCTGTAAATGATTTTATTCATTCCATGCTGCCGGCGGACTGCGATGATATGCTTTTGAATCAGATTGATTTAGCTGTTGAAGAGATTTTTGTAAATATTGCCCATTATTCCGGTGCTGCTGAGGCAGAGATTATTTGTGATTTTAAGGTTGCAGGAGACGGCAGCGGGGTTTTGTCTGTTGCCTTTAAAGATGGTGGAAAGCCTTTTAATCCTCTGGAGCGGGCAGATCCGGATTTAAGCCTCAGCGCCGAAGAGAGAAGCATCGGCGGACTAGGGATTTTTTTAACAAAGAAGTTTATGGATTCCGTTGAATATGAGTTTGTGGACGGGAAGAATTGTTTAACAATTACTAAGAGAATTGCGTCATGCTGAACTTGTTTCAGCATCTCGGTACAGGAGATTCCGAAACAAGTTCGGAATGACAAATTATTCGACAGTAAGAATGCTGTCCATACCAGTTGCTTCGAGAACCTGCTTGCAGAAGGCTGAAGGCTGGCGGATAATCATTTTGCCGCCGGTTGGGAGCATAAGCTTGTGAGCCAGAAGTACAACTCGGAGTCCTGCGCTGGAAATATACTGAATGTTTGAAAGATTCAGATAAAGAGTCTGTATATCCTTTGGAATTGTCTTGAGTTTTGCTTCAAGTTCCGGAGCGGTTCCTGTATCAAGACGTCCGCCGATTACGAGTTCAATTGAGTTTGAAGATTTGTTTTCTGTAATAGTCATATTTTTTCCTCTCTGTTTTATTTTTTAACAAGATGCCCGGGTCAAGCCCGAGCATGACACGGCGCCTACATTGTATCGCCAAGGGCAGAGCAGCAAACTCTAAAGCCAAGGCTGCTGCTCTTTCCATTTGGTGCACTTCCGCTGCGGTAGAAAACCGTACACTGCTGAGGGTCATCAAGCCAGCTGCCGCCTCGTTTTACATGCATATCTCCGGTGCTTGGTCCGTGCGGGTTAGTCTGTGCTCCGGTTGGCAGGCTTGGAAGGTAATAGTCCCAGCACCATTCGGCAACGTTTCCGCACATATCGTAAAGTTTAAGTCCGTTAGGATCTTTGCAGGCAACATCGTGTGTTGTAATGGCAGAGTTTTCTCCGTACCATGCAACTGCGTTTATGTTTGAGTTTCCGGCATAAGGAGTTGGATTAGATGCCTTTCCATCGCGGGCAGCGTATTCCCATTCGGCCTCGGTCGGGAGTCGGAACCCGTTGGCTGTAAAGTTACAGTTGATTCGTTTCCATACAGGGCTGGTTGCTTCAAAGGCACTTAAATCAGTTGATGTACCAATAGAGTAGCATGGCATGAGGCCGTTTAGTTTACTGAGCATATTGCAGTAGATGATTGCTTCGCACCAGTTTACGCTTTCAACCGGACGGTTATCTCCCTGAAGCTTAGAAGGATTTTTTCCCATTACGTTAGCGTACTGCTGCTGAGTTACAGGAACCTCACTCATATAAAAGCTTACCAGAGTTACAAGGCTGTTGTGTGAACCGCCTCCCATAACAAACTGGCCGCCAGGAATCAAAATCATTTTTGGATTTTTACCGAGGGTAACACGGGATTTATCTGCTGTCTGTGCAGCGCCGTCACCTTCTTTTACAACTTTTACAGGAACACCGCAGCGGGAACAGAATTTGTCCATAGTGCTCAGGGCATTGCCGCATTCTTCGCAGGAACGCAAAACCTTTACATCGTCGCTAACCGGATATCCGCAGTTAAAACAAAAATGTGCTTCATCTGGAAGCATAGTGCCACATTTGATACATTTCATATTCTATATTATAGCACGAGGTAAGAAATTTAGGAAATTAAATCCTTTATAACTTCGGAAGCAATAATCAGTCCCGCAACGGACGGCACAAAAGCGCAGCTGCCAGGGGCTGGGGTAGCTGATGCGGCAGTACCTTTAAGCTCTACATCAGCTGATGCCGCAGAGGACGGAGCTGCTACCGGCTTTTCCTTTGAATACACAACCTTCACTCCCTTGAGCCCCCGCTTTTTGCATTCCTGCCTCATCACGCGGGCAAGAGGGCAGACAGAGGTCTGGGAGATATCAGCTACTTCAAACTGGGTCGGGTCCAGCTTGTTGCCCGCTCCCATGCTGCATATAATCGGCTTTCCTTCAGCTTTAGCCTGAGTAATCAGAGCAAGCTTAGCCGTTACTGTATCAACTGCATCAACAATATAATCGTATTGAGAAAAATCAAACTGAGCCTGAGTTTCTGGAAGATAAAAGCACTGGTATGTGCGGACATCTGCTGCCGGATTAATGTCTAAAATCCGCTCTTTCATGACATCAACTTTTGCCCGGCCTATAGTTGAATGAAGGGCAATAATCTGACGGTTGATGTTTGTGAGGGAAACCTCGTCTTTGTCAATTAAATCAAGATGGGAAATGCCGCTGCGGGCAAGGGCTTCTGCTACATAGCCGCCCACGCCGCCTATTCCGAAAATTGCAACGCGGGCATTACGGAGCCGCTCAAGGGCAGCTCCGCCAAGCAGTAATTCTGTGCGGGAAAACTCATTCAACATGAGTTTATTTTAGCAGTCTTTTGCTTCTCCCGCAATCTTACGAGCAAGGTAAACAAATGGTGTGTCGAGCAAACTTGTTGCAACGTAAATTACGTAGCAGCTTAATGTGATTGCGCAGAGCTCTTTGAAAGTGTAGATTCCCAGGAAGGCACCAAAGTTAAAGAGCACGATGTTTACAAACTGAGAAATCAAAGTAGAAAAGTTGTTACGGAACCAGAGCATTTTTGAGTGGCTGCCAGTTTTCTTTTCAGTAAGATTCCACCATGCGTGATAAAGTGAAACATCAACGAACTCAGAAATTACGTAAGCGATAAGGCTTGAAAGAAGCATACGTGGAGTGTTAGAGAAAAGTCCGCGAACAAATTCGCTTGCCCAGTCGCCTTCGGCCGGAATGTAGCGAATCCACATGAAGCTCAAAAGAATAAAGCTCAGGCTTGTGAAGATTCCGGCAAGAACACCTTTTGTTGCATCTTTCTTTCCGTAGATTTCGCTGAGAATATCAGTTGCAAGGAAAGTAGCCGCAAAGAGGGTATTACCCAAAGTCTGATCCATACCGAATGCATGTACGAGAATTGTAACTTCAATGTTTGCAAGAACTGTACAGATACCAATCCAGGCGAAAAGTCCGCCCTTACCAAAAACCTTAAGGAACAAAAGTGTTCCACCAAAAGACACTAAAAGTGTGATAACGAGAAAAAGTTCATTCATTTGAAATGACCTCAAAAAATAGAATTGACCTGGTTTTGTTTCGCAGCCCGCATCACCGCGCAGCCGCCGGCAGGAAGGACTTCGAACTGCCGTAGTGGTTCGGATAATTTATCGTATTTTCTTGGATTGTTCAATGCTATGGGCGATCCCCGTCACTAATGATATTATTAAGAATAGTATTTTGAGTGAAGTGCAAGACCTAGAATAAAAATAAAAACACCTTCAATAATATAGACTGCATAAAATAAGGCAGGATTTTCTTCATAATAATCAAAAACTTCTTCAGGAATAAAATGAAATACAATCAGTGGAATAATTGCTAAACCAAGTAAAAAAGGCCATTTCTCTAATAATGGAAAAAGATCAATTCCCAGCAAAGAAATTATTTCAATCAGAAGAATTAGGAAAAGGCCAATAATTCCACAAAAGAATCTTTCTACATCATTTTTATTCATCATTTCATATTATATGAATTCACGCTGTTATTTACTATAAAAACTCCATATTATTGTAAAACTTTCTTCATAACGCTAAAATGATTCCACTATGGAAAACACAAAGAGAACTGTAACTTGCGGCGAACTCCGCAAGAGTGATGTTGGTAAGAAAGTTGTTTTGAACGGTTGGGTAAGCCGTACCCGTGACCTGGGCGGTCTTTTGTTTATTCGCCTTCGCGACCGTTATGGAATTACACAGGTAATGGTTGGCGATAATGCCAGCGATGAAGTAAAGAAAATCGCTGCTTCCCTCAAGAGTGAATATTGTATCGCAGTTGAAGGCGTTGTTAATGCCCGCTCAGATAAAGATGTTAATGCCGATATGGCAACTGGTGAAATCGAAGTTGAAGCAAGTGATATTTTTATTTTCACAACTTCTCAGGAGCTTCCTTTCTCTATCGAAGAGGTTCGCCAGAAGGATGGAACTCTTGTAGTAGCAAACGAAGACCTTCGTCTTAAATACCGCTACCTCGACCTCCGCCGCGACCCAATGCAGCACAATATCATCCTCAGAAGCCAGGTTACTTTTGCAACACGCGAGTACCTCACAAGCAAAGGCTTCCTCGAGATTGAAACTCCAACCTTTATTAAATCAACTCCAGAAGGAGCCCGCGACTATCTCGTTCCAAGCCGCGTTCACCCTGGAAAATTCTATTCTCTCCCACAGAGCCCTCAGCTTTACAAGCAGCTTCTGATGGTATCTGGATTCGACAAGTACTTCCAGATTGCCCGCTGCTACCGCGATGAAGATGCTCGTGGAGACCGCCAGCCTGAATTTACTCAGATTGATATGGAGATGTCATTCACAAACCGCGAAGAAGTTCTTACAACTACCGAAGGTATGATGCAGTACATCTTCAAAAAGACTTTGAACTATGAACTTCCTGCAAAGTTTGACCGCATTGCCTGGGAAGATGCTTTTGACTGGTATGGAAGCGATAAGCCGGATCTTCGTTTTGATATGAAGATGCAGGATGCAGCTTTCATGGCAGACCTTGCAGATTTCAATGCATTCAAGGCAGGTGCTGCTAATTCTGGCCGTGACGTTCAGCGCCACAAGCGTTCTGGTCTCAAGGCTCTCGTTGTAAAGAACGTTGCAGACAAATACTCACGCAAAAATATTGAAGCACTCGAAGAAGTTGCTAAGACATACAAGGCTAAGGGCCTAGCATGGATGAAAGTAAATGCAGAAGGCGCTTTCGAAGGTGGAATCTCAAAGTTCTATGCCGGAAAAGAAGCAGAAATCTGCAGCAAGCTTGGTGCAGAAAAGAATGACCTTATCTTGTTCGTAAGCGACGAAAACTGGCAGCTTGCTTGTACAGCTCTTGGTGCAGTCCGCAAGCAGCTTGGTAAGGACCTTAACCTCTACAATCCAAATGATGAATTCCACTTTGCATGGATTATCGACTTCCCATACTTTGCATGGAATGAAGAAGAAAATCACTGGGAAACAGAACACCACATGTTCACACTTCCACAGAAGCAGTACTGGGATACACTGGAACAGGATCCAGGCGCAGTAAAGGGTGACCTCTACGACCTGGTACTCAACGGTTACGAGCTTGCTTCGGGATCTATGCGTATTAATGATCCTGCTCTCCAGGAACGCATTTTCGAAATCGTTGGTTACAGCCGCGAACGTGCAGAAAAGGCATTCGGCTTCCTCGTACAGGCCTTCAAGTTTGGTGCTCCACCACACGGAGGAATTGCACCAGGTCTCGACCGCCTCATCATGTTGATGTGCCACGAAGAATCAATCCACGAGGTTATCGCCTTCCCTAAGAACAACCTCGCAGCTTCACCAATGGATGAATGTCCAAGTCCAGTTGATGAGCAGCAGCTGAAAGATCTTCACATCAATGTTTACGATGTAGAAAAAGACTAAATAATAAAAAAGCCCGGGTTATTGGCCCGGGTTGTATATTTAGCAGTTCAAGATTCTGATAATCTTACCTGTGAAAAGTACACAGAGAATATCTATAATCCAGAGAACGTTCCATCCAAGCAGAAGCAAGCGGATAATACCAGCGATAGGTTTTCCTTCCTGAAAGCGGGTTACAGCTCCAAGTAACCATGAAGTTACCGGAATAATTGCCAGAATAAGGCTGATAAGCCATGGCTGACCAAAGTAATCTTTTTTTGCCATTAAAATGACCTCCTGATTTGTCTTTATATTCATTTTATAACGAAATCTTGAATTTGCAATAATTTTCGATTTTTAGGTTCCTAACTAACGTTCATTTTTAATTAAACTAATTAACGTTAGTTACCGATATTTATAATATGAGTAAGAAAAATATTTCACAGGAAAAAATTATTCAGGCATTTATTGCCTCTGCTTTTGATAAAAGTGCAGGTGCTACATCTCTGGCCGACGTTTCTGAAGGCCTGGAAATAAAAAAAGCTTCTCTTTACAACCATTTTGAGAGCCGCGACGCAATGTATGCTGCTTGTATTGCTTACAGTGCGCAGGAAGTTGGTAGAGTAAGTTTTCTGGAAGAAAAGACACTTGAGAGCATCAAAGGGGGAAAAGTTGCTCCAGCGGCTGTCTTCAAGAAGCTGATTACACGTTATTTTGAGCTTTTTGAAAACGAACCTTTATTCCAGATTTATGTTTTCATACATAGTGAACAGTATTTTAATCTTGATGCATTGAAGATTGTGGAAGGGGAAAACAATCAGATATGCGATTCGATTAAAGATATGCTTGCTGCCTTTGTAGCTGCTAAAAAGCTTACAAAGAAAACAGACAAAGAGCTTAAGGATCTTGCAGGACAGTTTGCAGCTGTAATTATTCAGCATCGTGATTCTTACATTGCAGCCAGAAAAGAAACTGTACGCCAGAATCCGGACAGCAAGGCCGGCGGACTTTTTGCCCTGCCTACAGACGAGGCTGCCCTTAGCAAAACTCTCAAACTTGTTGAGGTTATGCTGAAGGCTATTTAGCTGGATCCCCGGGTCAAGCCCGAGGATTACATTACCTGTTGTAGATGTCCTGGACTTCTACAGTATATTCACCATTATCATCACGTACTATAAGCGGCGGTTCAATTGTGAGCCGTCGCTTTGCGTTTTTACGGGCTTCTATAAGCACCATATTTGGCTCTTTGCCGGCAAAAGGCTGAATAAGACGCATGCGCTTCATTTCCAGTTTGTGTGCCGCCAGTGATTCAAAGATTTCCGGCAGGCGGAAAGGGCGGTGAATCATAAAAAACTTTCCGTGGGAAGCCAGTAAAGTATCAGCCGCAGCCACAACATCTTCCAAAGTGCACAAAACCTCGTGGCGGGCAATGGTTTTTGCATCCAGAGCATTTGATCGGCCATGTTCATCTATCATATAAGGCGGATTACAGGTAATCACATCAAAGCTGTGCCGCGGAAAAAGATTGTCTGCTTCCTTCAAGTCACCCTGCAAAATTTGAATCTGTCCTTCAAGTCCGTTTAAGGCGACACTCTGAGCCGCCATATCAGCAGAAGCCTCCTGAACCTCGAGGCCGGTAAAGGTAACCTGCGGTGATTGAGTGCCGCCAAGCGGTGTATCGAAAGCACCCGCCGTCGAATTACACCGCCCTGCCATTAAAAGCGGAATAATCCCTGTTCCTGTTCCAAGGTCAATTACCTTGTCGCCCTCGCGTACACTGCCTGCAGCAAAATCCGCCAGCAGCACAGCATCAATGCCGAATTGAAAACGTTCTGTGTCCTGAATTATCTTAAATCCGTTTTTTAAGGTGTCTGTCTGAATCATTACATTTCCTGGTGCTAATAAAAAAAAGATTACACATTTGATAATGTTGTGTTATAATATTTATTATTCTACTTTCATTTAAAAATTCTACAGAAAAATCCGTAAAATATATATAGAGATATAAGGATGGTAATTATGGCAAAAAAAAGCAAGCTTCGTGTAATGCTTACAGTAAAGCTCCTCGTTATGTTTATGATAGTCGTAATTGTTTCGAGCCTTTCAATTGGTATTATTTCCTATAGAAATGCATCTAAAGGTTTGGTTCAGGGGGTATATACCAGAATTGAAGCGGCTTCAGCAGATGTTGTAAACAAGGTTGTGGAAATCAATAAGCGGCATTTCCAGACCCTTCATGCCCTCGCAGAATTAACTGTTATAAAGGATGAAAATGCTTCTCTTGCAGAAAAGCAGGAGCAGCTTACTCATATAGCCGCTTCTATTGCTGCAAACTGTGAGAATGTTGCTTTTTATGATGCAAATGGAGATGCAATTGTTGCAGATGGCCGAATAATGAACTTTAAGACAAGAGCTTATTTTACAGAAGCTTTTGCGGGTAAGGACTATGCTTCGGATCCAACCTTAAGTCCTGTTACAGATACAGTCCTTCAGCATTACAGTGTTCCGGTTCGTAACGAGAATGGAAGAATAATTGGTGCAATTGTAATGGTTATCAGTGGAAACTCAGTCGCGGATACAATTGCAGAAATTGATATGGGTGGCGGAATGCATCCTTCTGTAATCAACTGGGCTACTTCAACTACAGTTGCAAATTTAAATGAAAATACAGAAACCAGCGAAGAAGATGGCGGTGCGGCACTTGATGATACACAGGGCCTTGGACTTATTCTTAACAATATTTTTGCTGGAAAAGAAGGTATAGATGAATTTGTTGACCCGAATATTCATGCTCATCTTCTTGCTTCTTATAAGAAAATTCCTGATACAACCTGGACAGTATTTGCAGTAGCTCCTTTTGATATGTATTTTGGTTCCCTTAAGCAGCTCCGCACTTCAGTTTTCCTTATTATTGTTCTTACAATTCTTATAGCAGGCGGATTAATTGCCTTCTTTATCTCCCTGCTTATAAAACCTCTTAAAACTGTTAAGAGTTCTATTGAAACTATTGCAAGCGGAAATGCAGACCTTACACAGCGCATTCCACTGGCAACAAATGATGAAATTGGTGATGTTGTAAATGGCTTTAATGCCTTCGTAGAAAAGCTTCAGGGTATTGTAACAAATCTTCAGAAGTCAAAATCAAACCTTATTACTGTTGATAGCGGACTTCAGGAAACAACCCAGGAAGCTTCTACATCAATTACAGAAATCATTGCAAATATTGAAAGTGTAAACGGCCAGATTTTGAATCAGGTTGGCGCTGTAGATGAAACAGCCGGTGCCGTAAACCAGATCAGTTCAAATATTGAATCACTTAAGAACATGATTGAATCTCAGGCTGCCTGCGTAACAGAAGCTTCTGCTGCAGTTGAACAGATGATTGGTAACATTAATGCAGTTAATAAGTCTGTTGGTCAGATGATTACTTCATTCACAACGCTTCAGACTCATTCTCACGAAGGTTTTACAACCCAGAGCAATGCCAACGAAAAAATCATGCGTATCGAAGAGCAGTCTAAGATGCTTCAGGATGCCAATACTGCAATTGCAAACATCGCAGAGCAGACAAACCTTCTGGCTATGAATGCGGCAATCGAAGCGGCTCATGCGGGCGAGGCAGGTAAGGGCTTTGCAGTCGTTGCAGATGAAATCCGTAAGCTTTCAGAAACTTCTACAGACCAGTCTAAGACAATCGGTTCTGAGCTTCAGAAGATTCAGGCTACAATTGAAGAGGTTGTTAGCGTTTCTAATGATACTAATACAGCCTTTACTGCAATTGAACAGAGCATCAAAGAAACAAGCCAGATTGTTGAACAGATTAAGGGTGCAATGGAAGAGCAGCAGATTGGTTCAAAGCAGATTATCGATGCTTTGCAGTCTATGAATAACTCTACTTCCGAAGTACATTCAGCTTCAGATGAAATGGCAGAAGGAAATAAACACATTCTTAAAGAGATTTCAAGACTTCAGATTTCTACAGACTCAATGAAGGGAAGCATTGAAGAAATGCAGATTGGTATTGAGCGAATGAATGCCACTGCAGCAGCCCTTTCTGTAATTTCTGGAACAGTAGGCGACAATATTAAGCAGATTGGTTCAGAGATCGACTTGTTCAAGGTATAAAACAAAGTGTCATTCCCGGGCCTTTCCTGAGTGGAGTCGAAGGATGCCCGGGTATTTTTTTTATTTACAATTCAATAAATCAGAAATACAATTAAAGAATATTTAAGAAATATGAGAAAATGCACATTTTATATTTTTTAGGAGACTCATATGAGGATGGGGTTAAAAACAAAAATTATTATATTTATTGTAGTTCTGATTAATCTTGCAGTTATTACAATTGGTCTTTTTGCAAGAAGGGAATTAGCAAATTCAATTTCCAGAGATACAAAACAGATTATGGAGTTAAATACTCAAAAAGCTGTTCAAATTTTAAGAGATGTAAATCAAAAAGAATTTTATCTTTTGGAATCAATTGCTACGCTTCCATTTATTCGCGATGAATCTATATCATTGGAAGAAAAAACCGTACAGCTTGAAGCTATAGCAAAAGCGGATCCAGTACATTTTGAAAATCTTGCTTTTTATAGTGACAAAGGTATTTGTATACGACCAGATGGAACTTACGTAGATGTTTCTACAATAGATTTTTTTATTAATACTATTTCAGGAAAACGTGTTGTAATTGATCCTCTTCCAAGAAGCTTTATGATAGAAGGTGATAGTGATGAAACTATCATGTTCTATTGTATTCCTGTTTATAGCGATAATAAACACACTAAAACTGTAGGTATTTTGTCTGCCATAGTAAATGGATCAGCTGTTTATAATCTTTCAGAATCCATTATCATTGGAAAAAACTCTCACCCATTAATAATTTCTACAACATCTGGTATGCCAATTGGACCAACAACCTATGACGGCATGTCAGCAGAAGAAATAAATGCGATGCAGCAAAATGGTGGCAGACTTGAAACAGATGAAAATGCACCTAAAACTCCATGGGATAAGATGATGGAGCTGGTAATTGCTGGTGAATCAGGCTATCAAATTGAAATAGATCCAGCCTCAAATGAAAAAAAAGTAGTTTCATATATGCCAGTTGGGGATGAAAGCGGCTGGTCTGTTGTTTGTGCAGTTCCTTATAACGAATATTATGCAAGCCTTCATAGAATTACAAATTTGATTATAATTGCCATTGTGGTTGCAATTATTATAGTAATTGCATCAAGCTTAGTTCTTATCTCCTTCTTAATCAGGCCACTCAGCTTTGTAAAAACAACAATTAAAGATATTTCAACAGGAGATGCAGATCTTACAAAGCGTATTGATATAAATCTTAACGATGAAATTGGTGATGTTGTAAAAGGCTTTAATGCCTTCGTAGAAAAGCTTCAGGGAATTGTATCAAACCTTAAAGCTTCTAAAACAAATCTTATTACAGTTGATAATAGTCTGCAGGAGACTTCACAGGATACATCTACATCAATTACAGAAATCATTGCCAACATTGAAAGCGTAAACAAGCAGATTATGAATCAGGTAGGTGCTGTAGATGAAACTGCCGGTGCTGTAAATGAGATTTCTGCAAACATCGATTCGCTTGAGCGCATGATTCAATCTCAGGCAGCAAGCGTTACCCAGGCTTCTGCAGCTGTAGAGCAGATGATCGGAAACATTAATGCGGTTAATAAATCTGTAAATCTGATGATAGGCTCATTCACAACTTTGCAGACCCATTCTCATGAAGGTTTTTCAACTCAGAGTAATGCCAATGAAAAAATCATGCGAATTGAAGAGCAGTCAAAGATGCTTCAGGATGCCAATACTGCAATTGCAAACATCGCAGAGCAGACAAACCTTCTTGCTATGAACGCGGCAATCGAAGCGGCACATGCGGGTGAAGCCGGTAAGGGATTCGCAGTCGTTGCAGATGAAATCCGTAAGCTTTCTGAAACTTCTACAGACCAGTCTAAGACAATCGGTTCTGAGCTCCAGAAAATCCAGCAGACAATTCAGGAAGTTGTTGATGTTTCTTCGGACACAAATACAGCCTTCACCGCAATTGAACAGAGCATCCGTGAAACAAGCCAGATAGTTGAGCAGATTAAGGGTGCAATGGAAGAGCAGCAGATTGGTTCAAAGCAGATTATTGAAGCTCTGCAGTCTATGAATAACTCTACTTCTGAAGTTCATGCTGCATCAGATGAAATGTCAGAAGGAAACAAACATATCACCAAAGAAATAGCAAGACTTCAGCAGTCTACCGACTCAATGAAAGACAGTATTGAAGAAATGCAGGTTGGTATTGAGCGAATGAACGCAACAGCTGCTGCCCTTTCTGTAATTTCTGGAACTGTTGGTGAAAATATCCGCCAGATTGGTTCAGAAATCGATTTGTTCAAGGTATAACAAAGTGTCATTCCCGGGCCTTTCCTGAGTGGAGTCAAAGGATGCCCGGGAATCTTTTTTTAACAAAAAATTCTCTTGCATTACATTCAAAATCCTTATATACTGTTTTAGAATGACAAAAAGTGCTAAAAATGTCATTCATTTTTTTTCTGGAGTAAAAAATTATGATTTTCGACGATGACTACACAATCCCTAAAATGGTCCGCAATTCTGCAACAGAATTTGCAGAAATTACAGGTCAGATGAAGCGTGTTAAGAATGGTCAGTTTGAACCAGTTCTTTACCGCGAGCTTTATCAGTATGGTCTTGATTTTGGCGCAGCACTCCTTAGTCTTGGAATTCAGCGAGGAGAACCTATTGGTCTTATTTCTGATAACCGTGCAGAATGGCTTTATGTAGATTTGGGAATTATGAATATTGGTGCAGTTGATGTACCTCGTGGCTGTGATGCTACTCCTAACGATCTTGAAAAAATCCTTTCTATTACAGAAGCAAAATATTGTATTGTTGAAAACAACTCTCAGGTAAAAAAGATTATAGATCTTAAAGATAAGCTTCCTGCCCTTAAAACTATAATTTCCATTGAAAGCGACGTTAAACAGGAAAATCTTGATGCCGCAAAAGCTGCCGGTGTAGAAGTTCTTTTCTACGAAGAGCTTATGAAAATCGGCCAGAAATGGCGTATTGAAAATAAGGGAAAGGTAGAAGAAGAACTGGAAAAGGGTAAGGGTGATGACCTTGCAACAATCATCTTTACATCTGGTACTACAGGTACTCCAAAGGGTGTAATGCTTACTCACCACAACTTCCTTGCCCAGCTCGACGAAATTCCAGAGCGTATCTTCCTGAACCCAGGTGACAAGGCTTTGAGCGTTCTTCCTGTATGGCACGTTTTCGAACGCGAGGTTGAATACGTTATTTTGATTCAGGGTGCAACCCTTTGTTATTCTAAGCCGGTTGGTTCAATTCTTCTGGCAGACTTTAAGACACTTAATCCTCATCTGCTTCCTGCTGTTCCTCGTGTATTTGAGGCTGTTTACGACGGTGTTACAAAGAAAATGCGCAAAACAGGTGGAATTGTACTTGGAATGTTCAACTTCTTTGTTCGTGTTGCAAAAATCCTTAAGGCAATGTCTCGCCGCATGTTCAACAAAAATGCCTGCTACACCCGCTACTATCCTGTATTCTGGTGGATTGTCTGCCTTATTCCATGGTGTCTTTTGTGGCCTCTTTATGGTCTTGGAAATCTGATTATTTTCAGAAAAATCAAGGCTATGCTGGGAACAAACTTCCGTGCCGGTGTTGCTGGTGGTGGTGCCTTCCCTAAGGTAATTGATGAATTCTTCTGGGCAATTGGAGTTCAGGTTGTAGAAGGTTATGGTCTTACTGAAACTGCTCCAATCGTTGCCGTTCGCCCTATGGCAGATCCAATCTTCAGAACAATCGGTTCTCCTATCCGTGGTGTAGAAGCCCGCATCGTAGATCCTCAGGACGGCTTTGTTCTTGGCCGCTGTAAGGAAGGTGTTCTTCAGATTAAGGGACCTACAGTTATGAAGGGCTACTACAAGCGCCCTGATTTGACTGCAAAGGTTATTAATGAAGACGGCTGGCTTGATACAGGTGACCTTGCAATCATGACTATTCATAACGAGCTTTGTATTAAGGGTCGTATTAAGGATACAATCGTTCTTCGTGGTGGTGAAAACCTTGAGCCGCTTCCAATTGAAACAAAGCTTGCAGAATCTCATTACATTAAGCAGGCTGTTGTTGTTGGTCAGGATCAGCGCTATCTTGCAGCCCTTATTCTTGTAGATGAAGAAGAAATCAAGGGCTATGCCCAGTACAACGGTATTCAGTATGATACATACGAGAATCTGCTTGAATCTGAGGTAATTCAGAAGCTTTACGAAAACGAAATTGCAAACCTTATTTCTGCAAAGAACGGCTTTAAGATGTTCGAACGCATTGCTAAGTTCAGCCTGATTACAAAGCCATTCGAGGTTGGCGTTGAGCTTTCTGCAAAGCAGGAAATCATGCGCTTCCGAATCAACGATCTTTATAAGGATAAGATTGAAGCGATGTTCACTGAGTAATTAATTATGTTCCTCAAGGAACTTAAGATAATCAGCAGCTGGAAGTGGTTTTGAAAAGTAGAACCCTTGAATATAGGTTACGCCCATCTTTTCAAGATAATCCAGCTGCTCTTTTGTTTCTACGCCTTCTACAACAATTTTCTTTCCTAGATTCAAAATCATTGTAATCATATTATCCAGAATGATTTTTGCGTTTGCCTGCACCGGATTATTCTTGTCAAAGCAGGGCCATAAAAGACTTTTGTCAATTTTTATTAATTCGTAATCTACCTTTGCCATTTGTGAAAGGTTAGAGTAGCCGGTTCCAAAATCATCCATAGAGAAGGTACAGCCTATTTTCTTAAGTTCATCCATGTTTTTCTTAAGCATAAAGCTTGAGGTAATGGCGATTGATTCTGTAATTTCCAGATTTACGATATTTGGGTTCAGCTCGTATTTTCTAAGCAGCTGGGTCATCTGTTCCGGCAGTGCCGCATCTACAGACTGGAGTCCCGAAAGGTTTACTTCCATGTGGTTGATACCTTTGCTGCTTAAATCATGTGTAGCAACAAAATCAAAAACCTGATTAAAAATTCTGTCTGAAAGCCTCATAATAAGGCCGTGTTTTTCTGCAAGTGGAATAAATTCTTCAGGGCTTATGTAGCCGTAGGTTTTATTGTCTTTAAGGCGGACCAGTGCTTCAAAATTGGAGAACTGTTTAGTCTGCAGCTCGTAAATCGGCTGATAGTACATTTCTATTCCGTCGTTATCTATGGCTTCGCGAACAAGCTTTACAATCTTATTATGTCGTTTTCGATTTTTTACCAGCTCCGGATTTGCCTGTCTTATAAAGCCTAAATCTTTTGAGTAAAAATGCCAGTCATTAATAAGGCTTATAAATTCATGAATGGAGATTTTTGTATTCAAATCATCCGGGTAAACAATGAAGTCGCAGTGAGAAGAAAGATAGAAGCTGTTTTCTCCTACAAACCAGGACTGCTCCAGTCTTTCCTTAAGTCTCTTGATTATCAAATCGACATAAAAATTATGTTCAAGACGTTTATTATTTGGCACAATCAGGGTGATGGAATTTGGAGCCACATGAAAAACCGGATATGTAAAGGATTTTAAAACAAATTCGCTTACCTTTGAAACGAGAGTTGTGGCAATGCTTTCACCAAACTGTTCTTCAATAGATCCATAATCTTCTATATCAATATTAAGAATAAAGAAAACTTTTTTGTGGCTGATATAGTCCTGTAAAAAGAGTCGCAGGGCAGTGGAATTCATAGCTTCGGTATCGTGGTCAATGTAGTTGCCCGGAGTTTCCAGTCCCATATAAATCAAAAAGCACATGGCCGTAACACCAATGCTGGTCATTGTTGTTCTTGATTGTATGATTTGAATTACTACTATGGTAATCCAGACGGCAAGGGTCCAGTAAATATAGCGCCTTTTTCCGCGGAAAAAAGAATCCGGATTTTTCTTGTAGAAGATCCGGCTTTCAATCAGGGTCATAGTGGCATAGAAAAGAGAAATGATGTTGTTGATAAGGTTTATTACATCGTAGGCAAAAAATCCCTGCTGCTCATTTCTTGTGAGGAAGTTTACACTTATAATCGAAATTACGCCAAATCCGTAAATGGTAAATATTCTCAGTCCATCTTTTATGTTAATATGCTGTCGTCTGCCCTGGAGAAAGGTTATGTAGAGGTACTGGCACAAAGAAAGATTCAGATATGCATAAAGACGTATCTGGCTGGCAAGTCTCATTCCCCAGTTTCTTGGCAGGTGAAGTTTAGAAACAAGAATAACAGAAGTGTCGGCAATAATAAAAACAAGTGAAAAAATTAAAATGCCTATAAAGGTTCTGGTAGAAAGAATTGGAAGTCGTCTTCGATGAAAATACATGAATTCCAGCACAAGCATAAATGCAAGTGCTACCAGCTGCAGCTGAATAGGTTTTATAAAATTTAATAAATCCGTCATCTCTCCAGCAAGAATTCCGAATATATTCATACGATTATAATATATACGAATTATATTTAAAAAGCGAGTTTTTTTTTGTTATTATCGGACTTGACCCTATAATCTCTTTTTCTTAGAATTCAATTATGAATATACATCTTTTAGAAATGCCGCTGGATTTTGGCGCAAGTCGTCATGGTTCAGATATGGGGCCATCTGCAATTCGACTGGCAGGAATCAAGGAAAAATTAGAATCACTTGGACACAAGACCTTTGAACATACCGATATTTTTAAGGCTTCTTCTCAGGAATACGAAGAGCCTGGAAATCCTAAAGCAAAATATTTAAAGCCGATTACTAATGCCTGCACAAAGCTTGCTGGTGAAGTAGAAAAGATTACTGCTGCCGGAGATTTTCCTCTGGTGCTGGGTGGAGACCACTCCATTGTTCTTGGTTCGCTTGCGGGGGTTGCTGCAACAGCTCAAAAGCAGGGAAAGTCGGTTGGTGTTCTTTATGTTGATGCCCATGGAGATTTTAACACTCCGGAAACAACCCCTAGTGGAAACATTCACGGAGAATGTCTTGCCGCTTCTGCAGGCCTGGGCCTTCCTGAACTCACTAACTTATATTTTGAAGGCCGCAAGGTTGATCCTAAAAATATCTGTTTTGTAGGGTCACGAGACCTGGATCCGGGCGAAAAAAAGCTTATGAAAGAGGCAGGTGTTACTGTATTTACAATGAGCGATATAGATTGCCTTGGCTTTCCGGCAGTGGTACGTCAGGTTCTTGCCTTCTTCAAGAATATCGATCAGATTCATGTAAGTTTTGATATGGATGTTCTGGATCCTATGTTTGCCCCTGGAACCGGTATTCCTCTTCCTGGTGGTATGACAAACCGCGAAGCCCTTCTTTTGATGGAAGAAATTGCTACAACCGGAAAGGTTCGCTCCGCAGAAATTGTAGAAGTAAACCCTATCCTTGATGTAAGAAATCAGACAGCAATTCTGGCAGTAAGTCTTGCTGCCCGCCTGCTGGGTGAAAAGTTATACTAGCATATGTCACCCGCTTCTCGTAATTGACGCCATTGCGAGGAGCGACGCGACGAAGCAATCCTTTTTTTTCTTGCCGAATTTGTTATTTTGTTATTATCTTTAAAGTTAACACTAAAGGTAAATGGAGCTAAAAATGGCAAAATACGAATTCCAGACAGAAGTAAATCAGCTTCTCAAACTTATTATTCATTCACTTTATTCAAATAAAGACATTTTCCTCCGCGAAATCGTTTCTAACGGTTCTGATGCGCTGGATAAATTAAAGTATCTTACAGTTTCTGATGAGGCTTTCAAAAACATCAAGTTCGAGCCAAGAATCGACATCACTTTTGACGAGAAAGAAAGCACTCTTACCGTGCAGGATTCTGGTATCGGTATGACAGACGAGGATTTGACTAACAACCTCGGTACAATTGCCCGTTCAGGAACTAAAGCATTTATGGAGCAGCTTACAGCCGAAGCAAGCAAGGATTCTGCTCTTATTGGTCAGTTTGGTGTAGGTTTCTATTCTGCCTTCATGGCTGCAAAAAAGATTGATGTTTATACCCGTAAGGCAGCAGGCGACGGAAAAATCTGGCACTGGTCTTCTGACGGTACTAACTCATATGAAATTGAAGAAGTAGCAGCAGATTCAGCTGCCGCTAAAAAATATGGTTTTGATAAGCCTGAACTTTCTGGTTCTGCAATTGAAATGCACCTCAACGACGACAGCAAGGAGTTTGCTTCTCGCTGGAAGATTGAAGAGCTTATCAAGAAATACAGTGACCATATCGCATTCCCAATCTATCTTCACTATGAACAGAAAAAATATGATGACAAGGGAAAAGAAACCGGTAGCGAGAGCAAGATTGACCAGGTAAACTCAGCCTCTGCTCTCTGGAAGCGTTCTAAGAGCGAGCTTAAGGAAGAAGATTACAACGAGTTCTACAAGACTTTCGGTCACGACGGACAGGATCCTCTCCACTACGTTCATACACACGCAGAAGGAACTCTGGAATATACAACTCTCTTCTTTGTTCCACAGACAGCTCCATTTGATATGTATCAGGCTGATTACAAGAGCGGCTTGAAATTGTACGTAAAGCGCGTATTCATCACAGATGATGACCGCGAGCTCCTTCCAAGCTACCTCCGCTTTGTTCGTGGTATTATCGATTCTGAGGACCTTCCGCTCAACGTAAGCCGCGAAATCCTTCAGCAGAACCGCATTCTCGACAATATTAAATCTTCAAGCGTAAAGAAGCTCCTCAGCGAGTTTAAGAAGATGGGCGAGGCTGCAGACAAGGCAAAGAAAATTGCCGAAGCAGACCGCAAGGATGAAGATAAAAAAGCAATCGAAAAGTGGGAAAAGTTCGTTCGCAACTTCAACCGCCCTATGAAGGAAGGTCTCTACTCAGACTACGCAAACCGCGATGAAATTGCAGAAATCGTTCGCTTTAAGTCTACAGACGCATCTGGTACAGGTGATGGAAACTACACAAGCTTTGCAGATTACGTTCAGCGTATGAAGCCGGATCAGAAATCAATCTTCTACATCAGCGGAAGCGACGAAAAGAATCTTCGTGCTAACCCTCTCGTAAAGGCTTATACAGACAAGGGCTTTGAAGTTCTTATCATGGATGATGATATCGACGACATCGTAATTCCAGGCTTTGGCAAATATAAGAACGAGTTCGAGCTTAAGGCTGTAAACCGCAGCGGTTCAGACGAAGACCTTGGCGGCGATAAAGAAGAAGCTAAAAAGAAGGAAGAAGCCTTCAAGCCTGTAGTTGAAAAAATTAAGAAGGCACTTGGCGACAAGGTTAAGGAAGTAAAACTTTCTAAAACTCTTAGTGGCGAAAACCCATCTTGTATCGTAGTAGACGAAAACGACCCAAGCTATCAGATGATTCAGATGATGAAAGCAATGGGCCAGCCAGGACCAGATCTCAAGCCTATCCTCGAAGTAAACGGCGACCACCCGATCCTTGCAAAGATCAAGGAAAGTGATGATGAGGCATTGATTGCCGATGTTTCAGAAGTTCTCTTCACCCAGGCATTGATGATTGCCGGCATGGAAGTAAAAGAACCGGCGGAGTTCGTAAAGCATTTGAATAATTTGCTTTCTAAGTAGAACAGTCGGCAGGCACAGCCTGCCTCTGAGGCATTTTTTCGATGAACCTAAAACGACCCTATTCGGGTCGTTTTTTAACGGTTCTTCGATTGTAGCCTTACTTAATCTTAAAGCCCAGGAAGATTGCCGGGTAAACGTCTGTGCCGCCGTCGTGCTCGCCCCATCTGTGGTAGGTGTAGTCAAAGGCACGGTCGTTTACTCCGCTGGTCTGGAAGTCCAGACTTAAACCAAGTCCAAGATCAAGATGCTTAAGGCTCAGAACATTAAAGGTCATGCGAAGGCTTGGAATAAGAATTGATCCAAAATTAAAGGCATAGAACTCTTCTCTGGTAGATGGCATATAGTCATTGTTGAAGACACCTTTGAGAAGGAATTCAAAATCAAGACTAGAGAAGCCAAAGCGGAACTCTGTTCCAAGTCCACCGTAGAGGATGAAGGTCTTATTAACGCTATTATCATTACTAAAGAGTTCCTGGCGATCCATAGAAAAACCTGCGGTGATAAAGAGATTCTTTGTACCGCTCTGAACAAAGAAGTCGAACATACCGTTTGAATCCCAGTTGAAGCCCACATGGTGCATACCATCCTTGATGATATTAATCAAACCGATAGCAACACCATTACTTGTTTCTGCATAGTTGATTAAACCAAACTGAATACCAGAAACATCTTTTGCATAGTTTACAAGTCCTGCAGACTGAATACCACGAACCTTTTCGGCCACATTAACAAGTCCTGCAGACTGAATACCATTTATTGTGTTTGCATTATTAAAGAGACCGGAGAACTGGCCGCCGTTTGCAGTATTAGCCCAGTTAAAAAGGCCTGCTGTTTGTACACCGTTTGCCTGGCTTGCAATATTGAAAATTCCAGCCGTCTGCCATCCGTTAATGATGTTGGTATTGATGTTCATGATTGAAGAAGCCTGAATAGCACATACATTAGAGTCTAAGCTTCCAATTATACCGACAGAAACAAGAGAATACTCTTTTCCTCCGTTTACAAGTGAAAGGCCAGGGAAGGCAGAAAGATGGAAGTAGGCCATGTTGTTATGATTAAAGACATCAAAGAAGGAAACAAATTTTGAAGCTTCTTCTTCCTTTTCAGCCTCAGCTGCAGCTTCTTCTTCTGAAACTGCAAGTTCAGGGAGTTCAGAAGCCTTTTCTACTGAGTCATAACGGCGTCTTGAACCGCGGCCTGGTCTGTGCGGTCTTGTATCTTCATCTCCACCATCAAGATCATCAATATCAAGAATGTCTTCATCATCTGAATTGCCTTCAGAAGTGTTACCGCGTACACGGTTGGTTTTGCGCTTGATTGTAGTAAGGGTAGTCTGACTCAGTAAGTAAACCTGGTCTTTTTCAAGAGTGAAATTTCCCTTTTTTGTAGAATTATCATCAATTATGGTTGCAGAATATCTGGCTGCAGGAAGAGCCATAAAAATAGGCTGGCCGGCACTTTTATTGATCTCTGAAATCAGCTTGCCCTGGGCATCGCGGATAATAAACTTACCCTTTGCGTCCTTTGCAATTGAAAGCATTGCCTCGCCGGCAGAAAGATCAGAAAGTACAAGGTCTCCCGAACCTACAAGAGTAATGTTGTAGTTTGGATGCTGAGGGCCAGCCTTACTAGTTTCTGTCTTAGAAAGGGTTTCGTTGAAGGCATAAGAGTAAAGCTCGTTCAAAGTTACCTTATTGTCGCCGGAAGTGTCTGCTGCTCCGCGCAAACCGGTAATCATTGCATTTGTAAAATATGATGATTCAATTTCATCTGATTCCTGTGAGTATTCATTAGTTGAACTCGAAGAAAGATAAGCGTGTCCTGTAACAACAGAAGAGTCATCAATCAAAAATGGCTTACGCTTTGTACCACCCTTTGTTCGGATAAAGTTTCCAGAGTAGCAGGAATCAAGAATTACAACGTGAATGTCGCTTGGAACTTCTGTAATTGCAGCCTTGAGCTCAGAGTAATCATAAGGAATATCTCCAAGCAAAAGAGAGTTCTCGTCTGAGTGACCTGAATAATAGAAAATAAATTCAGAGCGTTTTGCATGACTCTGGCTTGTTGTGATTTTCTGAGAAATCTTATCCAGTGTGTTGTCTATGCTTTCTTTTGTAGGGTCAATCAAAATATAACTGTTGGAATCTGCAACACCACCAATTTCCGACATTGCTTTCTGGAAATTCTGGGCATCGCTTCCGGCATACAAAAGCTGTTCGCGGCCTTTTCCACCCTTATTTGAACCGATGTAAACTGCATATCTGTCTACACCACTTGCAGTTTCTTCTGTATCTGTTGCTGCAGCAAAAACCTCAGAAAGGCAGAGCAGCGAAATCGTTATCAAAATCAGTTTTTTCATATTCTCCATCCTTTTTCAAACTGCTTTTAGCGAGCCTTACTTTTCGAGTGTAAAAGTAATTCCTTCTGTCTTTTTTGGTAAATATGAAAGTTTTGTAATATAGTCTATGTCAGATTTGTTTGTGAGTTTTGATTCAATATCTTCAAGAGTAAACTGCTTTTTAGAAGTTACCATTACAAAGCATTCAAAGTCCGGTGCATTATCCAGCTCGTAAGAAAAGTCGAGCGGAGTTTCGTCGCTGCGGTGTTCAAGCTTTGCTGCCTGCCAGCTGTCTTCCGGGAAATGGCGGGTAATGCTGCCGTTTCCGTCCACACTGAAAATCACACCATATTCATCCTGGCCTGCATTGTAGGTAATCTGAATTACATCGCCTGAGCGGGCAAAATCACCATCTTTAAGAGACTGAATTTCAAGACCCTTTTTGCGGTAAAGCTTAATCTGTGGTTCTTTAGAAGATGCAGAAAGAGCATTTCCCTTTACGCGTTCTACTGGTGCAGAACCGGCGGTAATCTTTGAATTTTTGAGCCCTGCTGGAATAAGAATTGCGGCAAGGAGAACTGCAGCGGCGGCATAAGAAATGATTCTTGTTGCAGGGAATTTTAAGATATTGCTCTTGCTTTCAGAAGCGCTTGTTGCCTTACCTTTTGCTTCAAGCTTTCCTGCTACAGCAGCCTTCATAGCCTGTACAGAATATGTATTTAATATTTCTTCATCAGATTTTTTGAGGTCATTTAAAGCGGCTTCAATATTTTCTTTGCCGTAAATTGAGTAGAAGTTTGCAGCATCAAGTTCAGAGTTTTTGATTTCCTCTAAAATTCTAGTTGGAATTGCCATACCTTCCTCCTATAAAACCTTTGCGGTTGCGTAATCCTTGAGTTTTTCCAGACGCTTTCTGATTCCGGAAACGGACATTTTCATTTTCTGGGATGTTTCTTCAAGAGTGTAGCCGTCTAGGTAATGTAAAATTGCAATCTGCCTGTCTTTGCTGTCGCGTTCAGAAAATATGCAGTCCAGAAGAATATTGGTTTCAATTTTGCCTGTTTCATCTGCACTGCTGCTATCTTCAATAATTTCTGCAATTACATCAAATTCCGGACCGCTTCGGATTTTGTCTGCCCTAATTTTATTAAGGCAGATATTTGTAGCCATAGTGTAAAGAAGGCTTGAACACACGTTAGAAAGTTTTTCCTTCCTTTCAATAAGGCGCACAAAAACATCCTGCATGGCATCAAGCGCTTTTTCTTCATTTTTGAGAATAAAGCGGCAGCGTCTGAGAACCATAGGGCCGTACTGGCGGTATAGATTATCAAAATCATCCATCGACAAAGTTTTCATTGTACAAATTGTCCTGTCATTAAGTTTAACAGTTGAGGAAGGGAAAAGTGTTACTCTTTTTTCGTGTCACCCCGAACTTGTTTCGGGGGCTAAGTTTTAGATCCTGAATCAAGTTCAGGATGACACGGGATTTTAGTAATTATTCAGCGTTTTTCCAGTGTAAGTTTTGGCGTACTCATCACCTGCGCCGCGGATAACCTTCTCCATCTCATCTGTAAGATGTTTTGCGGCAATAGGTTCAGAAAGATCTTTGAACTGACTGACAGAAATTACCGGAAGCATCTTTATATCATATACATAATTTTCTACGTGATTATATGACCAGAGAGGATCGTGTTTTCCAAGGCCATACTTGTCGCTGCCTCCGATGAATAAAGGCTGAACATCGCAGCCACAGTAAAGTGCAATTCTTGCAGCACCCTTTTTATAATTGTTACGACCAATTCTTGGGCTTCTGGTACCTTCTGGGAAGACGATTACGTTACAACCCTTGTCTGTAAGCTTTTTACATTCTACGAGTACATCTTCAAATTCAGTAGTGTTTGTAATATAAGCCTGTTTAATAACGCCGCGGAGAGGAGTATGTGTAAGTCCTCCACGTACAATACAGGTTGAATTAGGAACAAGAGACATAATGTAAACAAAATCAAGGAGAGAAGGATGATTTGCTACAATGATTTTGCTGTGAATGTTGCGGAAGTCTTTGCGGCTGTCAATCTTCAAAATTGCAGCTCTTACAATATGCAAGGTCCACAAAAAAGTTCGGAAGGTGTGTGAAACGTAGGCTCTGGCAATAATTCCAAAGTCCTTGTGGCCCAGAGTAAAAAGTCTGATAAAAGGAAAAACTACAATAGCCAGGACTATTGCACCTACGCCAAAAAAGATGATGGCAATTATTTTTGCAAGACAAAAAAACGCATAAGTAAAAATATTTTTGATTTTAGGAAGATCGCTTTTATAGCTGATTTCATTCTTACTCATTTTAGCAAAAACCTTAAAAATTCCGATGGTGACTTTCCAATGCTTGAAAAGTCATCAAGAGAAACACAATTACTGTTTTTCTCGCTGCTAATTACACAGGCAAAAGCCAGAGGAATATTTTCTTCAGGTCTTTTGTCTCCATACATTTCTGGTACAAGCTCATCAGCATAAACCAGAATTATTTCTTTTTCAGTTCCTGCAAGAACCGGGGCTACGGCTGCCTTAAATGCTTCCGAAAAATCATTCTTAGAAGGATATAAAACAGAATAACCGCCTTTCAGGCCGAATGCAAGAGTAGCAGAGGATATTGGAGTATTGAAAACAGAAAGAGAAAAGCCTGCCGGTAGAATCATTCCGTCTTCGATGATCCCCTTGTTAATAGTAAATTCACGCTCAATTTCACCGCGCAGAGAAATAAATACAAGTTTTGTTTCTTTGGAAATATTTGTTTTTTCAAGCAGATTATGAATTACATGAACAGTCATTTTTGTAATCTGCGAAAGGCGACGGCGGAAGAGCGGATCAGTGTATTCCAGCTTTGGAGATTCTTTAATCTGTTCAATCTGTGCATCACCGGCCAGCCAGGACTGCCAGAGGTTTTCGTCATCTGTAAGTCCTGGTGCCCACTTGGTAATACTTGATATATAAATATCTTTCATAGATAACTCTTTAAGTCGGCAAGCACAGCTTGCCTCTGAGCCATTCTTTCGATAATCCTAAAACGACCCTTACGGCTCGTTTTTTAACGGATTTTCGATATTAGGCTTTCTTTTTAAAGCACAAGAGCGAGTAAGCGTTGCTACCCAGATTGTGGTGTGCGCAATCCAGCTTAAAGCCTGCTTCTTCAATTGCGTCTACAAGTTCCTGGTAACGGTACATCTTGCTGTTTCCGTTTGCAATACAAGTGAAGTAAAGAGATGTTCCCATCAAAGAGTAAGAACTTGCTTCAAACTTCTGCTTATCCCAGAGAGGCTCAAGTACCCACACGTTAGTATTTTCGTTAGCAGCTTCGTGAACCTTCTTCAAAATCTTTGTTACCTGATGGAGTGAGAAACAGTCGAGGAACTGACTCATCCATACAGCATCCGGATTAGCAGGAAGCTTTGTTGACTCTTCAAGAACGTTACCCATGCTAAAGTCTACACGGTCTGCAAAACCAGCTTCTGCAGCGTTCTTCTTTGCAACGTTAGCCTGACCTGGCAAATCACAGATAGTCATTTTTACATCAGGATCATAGCGGCAGCAGGTTAGTGACCACTTACCAGTATTGCCACCAATGTCCAGAATGTGCTTTGGCTTTTTAGCAAATACGATTGGAAGAGCTTCAGGGAAGGCAATGTCAGAATAGAAATGGTCGAATTCGAACCATGATTTCTTAGGCTGATCTGGCAGAGTAGAGAGGGCTTCGTAAACAGTAACCCACTTATCACCAAATACCTTAAGACCTTCCGGCTTGCCGTTTTTAATAGAAGCTTCAAGATCCCATGCACCTTCATAACAGATATCGTTTGTGAACCAGAAGTTTACGCGGGTAAGGTCATCTTCCAGAAGCATCCAGCCTGTTTTACCAAGCTTATATTTTTCTGATTTAGGATCAGATTCAGAATCTTCTGTTAACTTAATTACATTCATTCCAAGTGCCATTTCGCAGAGAACGCCAACTCCGTATTCAGAGAGTTTTGTTTTTTCAGCAAGAGCGGCACGGGTAATACCATCATCTCCGGCATCTTCAATTGCTTTAAGAATGCCAAGATTAATCATTGTTTTAATAGCCTGAAAAGCCAGAGGAGCAAATGCAATCTTCTGAGCTTCAAACTTTGCGTCTACTGCACGCAGATCATCAACCTTATATTTGTTGATATCAAAATATGCTTTATCCATAATAGGTAAATTATACTATATTGGGGCTTTTTTCAAGGCGGCGTCAGTTTACTGCAAATTAACGCATTAAATATCAAACTATTCTAAGCACTTCAAACAAAAAAATCCCTTCACTTGCATTTTTTATAATTAATCAATAGAATAGTGCAAAATTAGTATCAATTTTTTTTATTCGAATTGTTTAATATAGGAATAGCTATGGATCAGTTGAAAAACGAAATAAAGGAAGTAATTATTTCAGCACTCCAGCTTGAAGATATCAAGCCGGAAAACATTGTGGATTCAGATCCACTTTTTGGAGAAGGCCTCGGTCTTGATTCTATTGATGCACTTGAGCTTGGAGTTGCATTGAAGAAAAAGTTCGGAGTAAAATTCTCTGCAGAAAGTGGTGAAAATAAGAAGCATTTTGCTTCTGTAAATGCACTGGCCGAATATATTACGGCACAGAAAGCTTAATCTTTGAAAAAAGAGGTTTAGTATGTCAAAAGACGAAATTTTCGAAAAGCTCAAGGGAATTCTTGTTTCAGAGTTTGAACTCGATGAAGGTGATGTAACACCTGATGCTCTTCTTGGAGATGACTTGGATTTGGATTCAATCGACTCAATTGACCTTATCGTAAAAATGAAGGAATTTATGCCTGCTGATAAGGGAAATGTTGACCCTTCAATTTTCAAGACTGTTAAGACAGTTCAGGATGTTGTAGATGCCCTTGTTCCTTACATGGCATAAGGTGAACTAGAGACTGATGAAAAAATTCCTTAAGGCGCTTTTTTATGTGATTGCGGCCGTTTATCCAGTCCTTGTATTTACACTGCTTGTAATTTTCAAGGTGGAAACAAAGATTCTTTCTTTGTGCATAATTGCTCTGGCGGCTGCATTCTTCTTAAGTGCTACAGGAAGCAAAAAGACCAGTGATAAAAAAGGTGCATTGGACTGGAAACCGCTTCTAAGTTCCGTACTTTTTTTAGCGGCTGGTCTTTTTTGTTTTATTACCGGAAAAGAATTTTTCCTTAAACTCTATTCTGTTGTAATAAACCTTACGCTGCTTGTAGTATTCGGAAGTACACTTTTTCTTAAACCGAACATTATTTTCAGATTCGCTACTCTTGCAGACAAGTCAATTGCCGGCTCTTCCTACGAAAATCAAGTTCGGCTATACTGTAGAAATGTAACGCTTGTATGGTGCGGCTTTTTTATTTTCAATGGAACTGCTGCAGTTGTTACAACCTTTGCAGACAAAATATTCGGCCTTAGTGCAGAAGATGCCCGCAGAGTCTGGGCTATTTACAACGGCGGAATATCTTATGTACTGATGGGTACATTGTTTGTTGTAGAATTTATAATTAGAAAACTGGTGGATAGAAAAATGATTAAGGCATATCCTGTTACAAAATTCAATGCAGATTCCCGCAAAGACGATTACATCATGTGTTATGAAGACACCTGGTCTGGCGGTAACTATAAAACCTGGAAAGACTTTTTAATTGATACAGCAAAAATGCGCCGCTTAGTTGAAGGAAAGGGCGCAGATGAATTTATCCTTCACTGTGAAGACTACTGGTACTTCTTGTGTACCTTTGTTGCTCTTCTTCAGTGTAAAAAAGCAGTTTATCTTACACAGAATATTACTTCTAATTTTATGGCTGATGTTCGTAAACCTGGAATGGTTTTCCTTACAGATCAGCCTATAGCAGATCCTGATGCGCCTGGCCTTGCAGATGCAGTTGCCATTCAGAAGGTAGTAGAAGAAAGCCCTGTTCCGGAAGTTGCAGAGTACAGAACTACTCCTGCTATTGATGGAGAGGCTACCCGTATCTTCCTTTTTACCTCTGGCTCTACTGGAAAGCCAAAGGCAGTTCCACAGCGTATGAAGGAGTTTGAAGAAGATAACGCCTTTATTATTTCTAAATGGGCCGGCGAATTTACAAACCGCAAACTGCTCACAACAGTAAGCCAGCATCATATTTACGGTTTCCTTTTTGGAATCTCACTTCCATTTACATTGGGCTGTCCTTTCCGCCGCAACCGAGTTGAGTTCCCGGAGGAGTTTGAAAAGCTTACAGACGTAAGTTATGTTCTTATAGCAACTCCGGCCTTCCTCAAACGTACAGTTGAAGTTGAAGACAAGCTTGATATGAAGAATGTCTGGATTTTCACAAGCGGTGGAGCAGTTTCTCCAGAACTTGCAGTGCAGACAGAAAAGGTATTTGGCTTCTGTCCTCTTGAAGTTTATGGTTCTACAGAAACTTCTGGAATTGCATACCGCCAGCAGAATAAAGATCAGCTTGTATGGACACCATTTGCAAACGCTAAAATCTGGCTTGGTGATGACGGATGCCTTCGCATCATCTCTCCATATATTAAAAACCCGGAAGGTTTTGCAACAGCAGACCTTGCAGAGATTTTTGAAGATGGCCGTTTCCTTCTTAAAGGCCGTTCAGATTCAATTGTAAAGATTGAAGAAAAACGTATTTCCATGACAGAGGTTGAAAACCGCCTTCTGGAAACCGGCTTTGTAGAAGATGTAAAAGTAGTTGCCATGAGCAATGATGTAAGACAGTATCTGGCTGCAGCTGTCGTGTTAAACGAAAAGGGCCGACAGCAGTTTAAAGATACAGAAAAGTTTATGATAAACCGCTACTTCCACGACTTCCTTATGAAGTATTTTGAAAATGTAGTTATTCCAAAAAAGTGGCGCTTTATGGAAAAACTCCCTGTTGATGTTCAGGGAAAGAAACATAAGTTAGAAATTATGGCTTTGTTTGAGGAGAAACAATAATGAACTTTAATGATCACGACATAAGAGATGAAGTAGTAGTTAGCCGCGAAGAAAACGCAATTGCTCTGGAATTTGTTATTCCTGCAAGCAGCGATTTTTACGATGGACACTTTCCTCAGTACAAGCTGCTTCCTGCAGTTGCCCAGTTTGAAGTAATTACACGTTTTTCAAGAAAGTATTTTGGAACCCAGCGTTACGTTCCTAATATCAAAAGAATTAAATTTTCTGCCCCAATTAAACCGGGCACAAAAATACACCTTGATTTAACTTATAAAAAGGAGAAAAGCACAGTCACTTTCAATATGGCAGATGCAAATGTTGAAGGTAAAGTTTATTCATCTGGTTCCTTTGCTGTGCTGGTTGAAGAATGAAATACGGTTTTGTAATTCCTGTATACAGACACGGTGCTACTCTTGAGGCAGTTGTAAAAAGCCTTATTTCTTTTAACTTTCCAATCATTGCAGTTGATGATGGAAACGACGAAGAAAATAAAGCCCTCATTGCAGCCGTTGCAGAAAAATATCCTCAGGTAACAGTTGTAACCCGTGCCAAGAACGGCGGAAAGGGCTGCGCAATGATGTCTGGAATTTACAAGGCTCATGAAATGGGCCTTACTCATATTCTTCAGCTCGATTCAGACGGACAGCATGATGCAGGAAAGGCAGAACGTTTTCTTGAGCTTTCAAAGCAGAATCCGGATGCAGTAATCTGCGGCTGTCCCGAATATGATAAAGACGCTCCTCAGTCCCGCGTAAATGGCCGTAAGTTTGCCAACGGCTGGATTCATCTTGTAACCCTTTCTCATGATATAAAGGACGCTATGATTGGCTTTAGAGTTTATCCTGTAGAGCCTTTTGTAAAAATGCTTAAGCATACCCTTTACATTGACGGACGCATGGGCTTTGATGTTGAAGTACTTGTAAGACTTTACTGGCGCGGTGTACCAATCATTTCTGAACCGGTAAAAGTATTCTATCCGGCTGACGGAATTTCAAATTACAATTATCTTACAGATACTCTGAGAGTTTCGGGAAGCTATGCAAGACTTTGTCTTGGACTCGTTCCACGCATCCCTATGTTAATCTATAGAAAAATAAAAAGGCATTTCAAAAAAGTATGAGTGATCAGGCACACTGGACAGAACGTCAGGAAGTAATTAAAACAAATAAACCTCTTTTGCTGCTTCTGGTTTTATTTAAGTATATACCGGGAGTCCTTGTCCGCGCATTAATTTATCCGGTAAGTTTCTTTTACTGGGTATTTGCAGCAGAGGCAAGAAAATCTGCAAAAGAATATCAGCTGCGTCTGCGCGAATTTACAGGGCGCAATATTCCAAAACGCATAAGTCCATACAGACAGTTTCTTTCTTTTTCTCTTTGTGTTCTCGAAAAAATGGAAGGCTGGCTTGGCAAAATCAAGTTCAGTAAAATCCAGTATCAGAATGATGATATCACAAGCATCCTCGACCTTCTTAAAGAGGGTAAGGGAGCAATGCTTATAACTTCGCACCTTGGAAACATGGAGCTTTTGCGAAGTCTTTCAGATTACAATCAGCAGCTGGTTGGAAGAGAAGTTCCTGTTTATGTCATCATGGATATGGATATTAACAGCAACTTTTCTAACACCCTTAAAAGTGTAAATCCAAAGGTTTCTTTTAATGTAATCAACTCAAACGAAATTGGACCAGACTCAATTGTTACCCTTATGGATGCAGTTGAAAAAGGCGCTCTTGTAGTTATTGCAGGCGACAGAACTTCTCCATATTCAAAAGAAAAGAATTTGAAAATCAACTTCCTTGGAAAAGAAGCTTCTTTCCCTTACGGCGTCTTCCTCATTCCGGCCCTTATGAAGGTTCCGGTTTATTTTATGTTTGGACTCAGAAGCCGTCTTTCAATCTTTAATCCAAAGCAGAATGTTTATATAGAAAAATGCCATACAGACTTTAACTGCCCTCGCAGCGAGCGTGAAGAAAGAATCGTTCAGTGCTGCGGTGAGTTTGTTGCCCGTCTGGAAAAATACTGTATTTTGTATCCTTATCAGTGGTATAACTTTTTTAACTTCTGGGAGCAGAATTCATGAAAAAAATAATATTTTCACTTCTTTTTTTAATGTCAGGTTTTCTCTTTGCTCAGACTTCCTCAAGCCTGGAAGCAGTATGCAGTGCTCTTGCAGCACATTCAAATACAACCGGTGATTTTGTTCAGACAAAAACTCTGCAGGCTAACGGACGCAAATTAAAGTCTACAGGAAAATATATTATCTGCCCGGAAGGAATTTTATGGGCTACAGAAAAGCCTATTCCTTCTTCATTGATTCTTACAAAAAATACAATGGTTCAGATTTCTGCCAAGGGAAATAAGTCTGTAATGAATGGTTCAGACAATCAGATTTTTGCAAATATTTCTGAAACTTTGAGTTCAGTTTTTTCAGGAGATGCTGCTGCCCTCAAAAAGAATTTCACCTGTGACTTTTCAATGAAAAAGAACGGTGAGTGGACACTGCTTCTTACTCCAAAAGATTCAACCATTGCCTCTGTAATGAAAACTCTTGAACTTTCTGGAATAACGGAACCTCAGGCAGCCATGACAATGCTTATTATGTCAGAGGCTTCGGGCAATTCCATAACCTATGAGTTTATCAATCAGAAATACCCGGAGGAACTTACGGCTGATGAAAAACAGAACTTTGTTATTGAATGATTCGTTTAATAATCTTTCACAGAAAAAACTTCTTGTTACCTGGATCCTTTATCACTCAGCAGTAGCTCTTTTTTTTCTTATTTCACTTTTAATTTTCCGCGGTAAAATCGGTATAGATTCAGATCTTTTTAATATGGTGCCAAAGAGCATTTCAATGGCTTCTGTAAAAAAGGCTGATGACAAGATGATGTCTGTAACTTCGCAGAACGTTTTTGTACTTGTTGCAGATGAAGATTTTGATAAAGCGAAAGGCGTTGCAGAAGCAGTTTATGCAGAACTTAAAGACAGCCGCAATTTTGAATCAATTTCACTTTATAACGATGTAAGTGCTATGGGAGAAATTACAGACTTTCTTTATAAGTACCGCTCATATCTTATTGATGAAGAAACCGCAGACAAAATTCTTAATGACCAGGATGCCGCAGAAGACTTTGCAATGGAAGCCCTGTCTAAAGCCTACGGCGGTTTTACAATGCTTCCCCTTGATGATATAGATACAGATCCTTTCCTGCTTACAGAATATCATCTGCAGAATTATCTTACTTCCCTTCAGAATGCCGGAACAGCAATGAGCGTAAAGGATGGAGTCCTTGCCTCTAAATTCGAAGATAAATGGTATATCATGATTAGAGGTGTTTTGAGTCCGGCAGGTTCAAAGCTCGCTTCAAAGAATAATGCCATAACTGAGATTTATAAAGCCTGTGATAAATTTCCGGAAGCAACTTTTGTATTTTCCGGAACACCTTTTCATAGTCACGAAAGTTCAAATTCTGCCAGCCGCGAAATTTCTATAATTGCAACAGTTTCCATGCTGGCAGTAATTATTCTTCTGATTTTTATTTTCCGTTCTGTACGTCCCCTTGTTTATTCAGTTGGATCAATTTTGATTTCTATGGGTGTAGCAGTTCTTGCAACTCTGGCAGTTTTTCATAAGATGCACGTAATTACCCTGGTTTTTGGAACCTCGCTGATTGGTTCCTGCATAGATTACAGCCTGCACTTTTTTACACATTGGGCAGCAAACAAGGAACTTAAGTCCAGCGTAGAAATCCGTAATCATATTTTTTCCGGCCTGCTCATGGCAATTATTTCAACAGGCATCTGTTTTGCAATTCTTCTTCTTGCGCCTTTTACAATCCTTAAGCAGATGTCCTTCTTCTGTCTTACAGGCCTTATCAGTTCCTTCCTTACAACAATTGCAATTTACCCTTATATCAAACTGCCTGAAGAAAGAGGTAATGTTCGTTTTACCGGTGCCTTTACAAAGCTGATTTACAGAATGCAGCAGAAATGGGTAGGCCGTCTTGTAATAATTCTTCTTTTTGCTTTCTCAATTATTTCCATTGCAGTATTTCACAAAAATGTAAGAGTAAAAAATAATCTTCTTACTTTGTATGATATGAAGGGCCGCCTCCTGCAGGACGAAATTACAGCCTCTCAGGTAATTCAGTATTCTCCGGGCGGCTGGTTTATTGTTGGCGGAGAAACAGAAGAGCAGGCTCTTGAAAACGAAGAAAAGCTTCGCCGCAAGTTTGAAGAAATGACTGGGGGCCAGGTTGGCTATGTTAGTACTTCAAGCTTTGTTCCTTCTATGGCAGTGCAGAAAAAATCGCGAATGGCTTACAGAAAACTTATGGAGCTGGCTGAAGAGCAGCTGATTAATCTGGGCTTTGATGAAGAGGAAGCAGAGTTGCTTGCAAAATCAGAATATAAAACGATGCCACCGGACTTTAGCCTTGATACAGATTACGTTTCTTTTGAAAACGGCAATGTTCCAGATTTTATTGAATCTGCTATTTCTTCTGTCTGGCTTGGAAAAGTTGACGGTAAATACTTTACAGTCCTTCTGCCAACAAAGGTTACAGATTATGCTAACTACCGTTCGTTAGCAGAACAGGATGATAATGTTTACTTTATCAGTAAGTCTCAGGATATAAGTGCAGATCTGGACAGCCTTACAAAGATGATTTTGAAGTTCTTTGTTGTAGCCTATATCCTTATGTTCATAATGCTCCGCTTCTTCTATTCCTGGAAGCAGGCCTTAAAGATTATTTCTGTACCGCTTCTGATTATTCTTGTTGTGGTTGCAGTATTTGCGGCCGCCAAGATCGATATGGAATTCTTCTCAGTAACAGGTTTGATTCTTGTATTCGGACTTGGTCTGGATTACATAATCTACATGATGGAAAACGAAAAGAAAAACAACAGCATCCTCGAACCTTTTGCAACTATGGTTTCTTTCGTTACAACAATCATTTCTTTCGGGGCTCTGGCTTTGAGTTCTTTCAAGCCGGTTCACTTAATAGGACTTTCCATTTCCATAGGTCTTGCAACAGCCTACATCAGCTCCTTTTTCTACGGCCGTCAGAAATAATGCGGAAGGGAAAATAGAGAATTGTCCAATTTTTTTCGTTAATTTTTCTCCCGTTTTAAACTGCTTATGTTATACTCTATGTATAACATAAAGGGAGAAAAGTATGAAAATGGAAAAAATGCCTGAAGTAACAAAAACTTCAGACGGAGCTTACTGGAAAAATACTTACGAAAAATTCGAAGCACAGGTTTATGTACCAAAGTCACCGCTGTTGGGAGATATCCTCAACTACGGTTTTATGGCACCATATCTTCTGGTCTTTGCAGATAAAAAACTTTCATACGAGGAACTCGTAGCCTTTGCCCGCCAGAAGGGTTATGAAAAACTTGCAGCTGATTATGATACAAGCGTAGTTTTCATTTCTCCGGTAGCAGAAGGAAGCGGTCAGCCTTGCAGCTGGAAGGAAGCAGCTCCGGACATTCTTTCTGAAATCATTACTAATTCTAGAATCCATCAGTATCATAAAGATGGTGTAGTAATTGCCAATAATTTTTTCCGCCACAGTATAGACGGCTATTATATCCGAGGCGCAATTTTCCGTGCCATACTCTGTGGCTTTGGAAGCGGGGCAGACTATATAGCAGAAAACTGTCTTCATCATTTTGAAGGAGACGGCCTCTGGGGACGTTCAGATTTAGCTCCTGCTGCCTGCATTTTGACAGGACTGACAGTGGCCCCGGAAGTTGGTGCAGATGATATTCCCTTAGTCTCTTATGGAAACAGCGAAGAAGCAAATGAGCTTTTTGAAAGCCGCTGTAAGCACTTTTTAAAACGCGATACAGAGCCTGATGCAGAAGGTTTTATTTCTGATTTTGACACTTTTATAAAACAATTCCGCAGAATGAACGGACCTCTTCAGATTGATCCGGATCTGGAAAAAGATGGCCTTGTAATTGAGCCTGGAATCGCAGAGGTAAAAACTTCAGCTGATAACTGTGGAGACGACAAGGGAAGCAAGACTCATAAAATCGGTTATTTTGCTTTTTATAACAAAGGCCTTTGTGATGGTCCTGATTCAAAGCCTCTTCCTCTTGTACTTGGTTTTCATGGAGGCGGAGATTCCTGCTTCTTCTTTGCAACAATGGCGGGCTGGGCAAAAATCTGCCACAGACACAACTTCCTTCTTGTTACAATTGAAAACCACTTGAACTCTACTGCAACAGAAATGATTGAGTTGATTGAACAGCTCAAGAAAAAATACCCGATAGACAGCAGCCGCATTTATGCAACAGGCTTTTCTATGGGCGGCTGTAAAACCTGGGACCTGATTCAGGAATATCCTCAAGTGCTGGCCGCTGCTGCTCCAATGGATGCAACCTTTGATGTAGGCTGCAATGTTTACGGAAACAAGGTAGAGAAGGGTATCAATACAACAGTACCTGTTCCTGTTTTCTATGCCGGTGGTGAAGTAACACCACTTCCAGAACTGCCTTTTCAGGAGCAGAAATGTCTTGACCGCATGGCCTATACACTTTTATTAAACAATGCAGAACTTGCCGAGCGCTATGAAGAAGAAGTAAAGCTTGAAAACAAAGATACCTGGGAAAACAAAATCTGGGGAATCAACGGTGATGAAACAGAAACTTCTTATGACGAAAGCCGCGACGCAACCCTTACCATGCAGAAGTTCCGTTCTACAGACGGCCGCATCTTAAGTATTTTTGCAAGCATAAGCGGTCAGGGCCACGACTGCCGTGAGCACACCTGCGAGCATGCCTGGAACTTTATGAGCCAGTTTACGAGAAAATAAAATCCGGGGACGCAGACAATAATGAACTATCAGAAAGAGCTGGATGCCCTGCTGGCGGCTTTTCAGCCTGAGACTACAGAAAAACCTTCTCTCCTGCTTCATGCCTGCTGCGGCCCCTGTTCTTCTTATGTCCTGGAATATCTATTTAAGTATTTTGATATAACGGTTTTCTACTACAATCCAAATATTTACCCTCAGGAAGAATACCAGCGCCGCCTGGCAGAGCTTCGTAAACTCTACGAAACTTTTCCGCCGGCCCTGGAAGGCAAAGTAAAAGTAGTAGAAGAAGCCTATGATCCCGAAGATTTTTACAAGGCTGTAGGAACCCGCCAGGAGCCGGAACTGGCAGATGAACCTGAAAAAGGGGAGCGCTGCCGCCGCTGTTATGAGTTCCGTTTGCGCCGGGCTTTTGAATATGCCACCACCGGCGGCTACGACTATTTTTGCACAACACTTTCAATCAGCCCGTTTAAGGATGCAGAAAAATTAAACGTAATTGGCCAGGAGCTGGAAGCCGAAAATCCTTCCGGTCCACACTGGCTCCCTTCCGACTTCAAAAAGAAGGGCGGCTTTAAGAGAAGTCTTGAAATCAGCGAAGAATATGGAATGTACCGCCAGGATTATTGCGGCTGCATTTATTCCAAAAACAAGAGAAATTCTGCTATAATAAAAGAATGACAAGCTCAAAAAAGGCCGAAAACGTCCGCGACGTTATCCGCTATCTTCACAAATTTAAGAACGCTCTTCTTGTAATTTATCTCGACGACAAGACTATCAGCTCTCCGCTTTTTTCTTCGCACATCCGCGATATTGCCCTGCTTCATCAGGCAGGCCTTAAGGTTGTTTTGATTCCTGGAGCCCGCCGCCGAATAGACGAAGTTCTTGATAATGCAAAAATCAAATGGACCCATCATGAGGGAATCCGCGTTACAACAAGCGACGCCATGCCTCTTATCAAAATGGCTGCCTTTGATGTTTCTAACACAGTAATGACCAGCCTTGCTGCAAACAATATCACTGCCGTAATTGGTAACTGGGTTCGTGCCCGCGGTAAGGGTGTGCTTGGCGGTTTTGATTTTGGAACTGCCGGCGAAATTGATAAGCTTGAAACTGAAGCAATTCAGACCGTTTTGAACGATGGCTTTATTCCGATTTTCCCATGCATAGGCTGGAGTGCTGCAGGTCATCCTTATAATATTTCTTCAATTTTTCTTGCAAAGCAGGTTGCCATGAACCTTAAGGCAGACAAGCTTTTCTTTATGATGTTCAACGAAGAAATCAATGCAGAAAATTATACAATTCCGGAAGGCTTTTCACTTTCAGAAGGCGGAAATATTCCTGCCATGGATCTGGATGAAGTTGAAAGATTCCTTGAAAAGAATGCCTCTGCTAAAGGTGATATAAAGAATCTTATGAAGGCTGCCCAGGAGGCCTGCCGTGCAGGCGTTACCCGCGTTCATATTCTGGACGGTTCAAAGGACGGCGTTTTGCCTTGCGAAATCTTCAGCGGCCTTGGTTCGGGAACAATGATTTACACTGGCGGCTATGGCAAGGTTCGCCCGATGGAGCAGACTGATATTCCTTCTGTTCTTGCGATTATGAGGCCTTTTGTGGAGAGCGGAAAACTCTTGTCCCGCAGCGAAGAACAGATTGCTTCAGCCCTGGAAGATTATATTGTATTTGAACTTGATGGCGGTGTGCATGCCTGTGCAGCCCTTCATTTTTATGAAGATGGTCAGGCAGAAATTGCAGCTGTTGCAGTTGATGAAAATTATGCCCATATGGGAATCGGCCCTAAGTTGATTGATAATCTGATTGAGCAGGCCGGTGAAGGCGGAGCTGCATCAATCTTTATTATGACAACTCAGACTGCAGACTGGTTTGAAAAACTTGGCTTTGAAGAAGACACAATTGATTCAATTCCGGAAAGCCGCCGCAAACTCTGGGATTCCCGCCGCGGCTCGAAAGTGTTCAGACTAAAGAAATAATAGGAATAAACTATGAATGTAAATAAAGAAAATCTTATCTGGTCTGGCCGCTACCTTGACCACGACGGCATCCGCTATTTTGATTATTCTGCCAGCGGCTTCTGCTTTGTTATGAAAGGAAAGCATGCCGAGACTGTAATTCTCAGTGACCCGGATTCCTGGGAAGAAGCCAACAAAGGCGTACTTGGAATTTTTGTAACAGAAGGATCAGATACCAGCATTGGCGCAATTCCGGAAGAACCAAGCCAGCGCGTAATATTGAATGAGCGCGAAAATCATATTGTACTTTTTGATTCCCCGGTAGAAAAAACAGTAACTGTCCGCGTTATGAAATTCAGTGAATGTGCCTTTGGCTATGCCGGCCTCAAGAGCCTGGAGATAGACGGTGATTTACTGAGTTCTCCAGAGGCCTCGGCTTCTGCAGGCAATCAGCTCAAACTCGAGTTCATCGGCGACAGCATTACCTGCGGCTACGGTATCGAAGGCATCTGGGAAAAAGATACTTTTACAACCGCCCAGGAACGCCCGGACAAAGCCTACGCTTTTCTTACCGCCAAGGCCCTCGGTGCCCAGGTTCAGCTTTGCAGCTGGAGCGGAATAGGATTAATTTCAAATTACGTAGATCCTGAAACAATCATGCTGCCGGATACACACTGGCTCATGCAGGCTAACTGGCCATATACAGATAAATCACTTGCCCTGAGACTCGGCATTGAACCTGAAGTCTGGGATGCATCCCGCTATCAGCCGGATATTGTAGTAATTCATCTTGGAACAAACGACATCAGCTGGGTGCGCGGAATGGAAGAACGTCGCCTGGAATACACAGCTCAGCTTCGTCAGCTTATAGAGGCAGTTCACCGCCGCAGCCCTAAGGCAAAAATCTGCTGCTGTCTTGGAATTATGGGCGAAGCCCTCAACGAGTCTGTCGCAGAGGCAGTTGAACTTTTCAAAAAAGATTTCCCTGCAGTAACAGCAAAGGCAGTTCTTTTTACCCAGCAGCTTGAATCAGATGGAATCGGTGCAGACTGGCATCCTTCTGCTGTAACCCATAAAAAAGCCGCAGAGATACTGGTGAATGAAATAATGTCATTATCGGGCTTGACCCGATAATCTAGAAAGGTCTGAGATGTCTGGATTCCCCGGTCAAGCCTGCGACGTTTGCGAAGCAAACTCGGTTAGGGAATGACAATAATTATTTTAAGTGTGTAATTCCTCTGCACACCGGAATCTCTTCAATCTTAATTTCCGGTAGGGCTGGCAGCACAGCGTAGTAGTTGTAAAGCCAGTCGCCGTCCTTTGCTTCGTAAGGATCGCCGCTCTTTGGCTTGTTCATACCATCAGCTGGCGGCAGGAAGTAGTGAAGCTTAAAGGTACCAGGCTTTTTCACTGCATTTGCCTTATCATAAAAGTAAGACATTAAATCAACGCATTTTGTGCCCGGAGCCTTATAGAACCACCAGCCTTCAAACTCAATCATCATATTAAGAGGCTCGAGTTCTTTTCCAAAGTGGAGTTCAAACTGAACAGGACTTCTGTTCAACTTAACCGGGACTTCAATTCCTTCGGAATCTTCTGAACCACCCCAGCGCAAGGTCGCAGGCAGCTCCACAGAATCAGCTTTTACAATCTTCTGGCTGAAGAATGGCTTGTGCAGCTGCTTTTTATACATGCCCATAATCGGCTGCTCAATTCCAACTTCACTGTTGTTAGGATCAGTTATTTCCATACCAAGGCGACCGTCATCGCGGAACTGGTAGAAGGTAAAGGCGCTCAGCCAGCCTTCCTTATCTTTCTGCAGCAGGTCCATAAACTGCTTCATCATGTTAGACTGAACATAAGGGCCCGCAACATCACCGTCGGCATTCAATTCCGAAAGTACCATAGGCTTATCCTGCCCAGTGATTTTTCGCAGGCGTTTCAAAGTCATCTTACATTTTTCATAAACTTCATTAACGCTGTAGCGGGCATAGCTGGCAGTCTCTTTTGAAACTACATCGTTAGGCCAACCCCAGTGCAGAGAAAGGTAATTATCTCCAGACCAGATATCAGCTGCCTTGTGGGCTTCCAGGAAAATATCTTCCATCTCAAGTTTTCCTGTAGACTTCTGCCACATTCCGGCACACAAAATCATTTTTACGTTTGGAGCGTATTTATGCATAACGCGGCAAACCATAACAAAGAAATCAGCTATTTCCTGATAGGTTGCACGGCGGGTATAACAGAACCAGTCGCCAGTACATTCATGATTTACACGAAGCAAAAGGCGGCCATAAGGACGCAGGTCCTTTGCAAGTGGAATAATATCTTCTTCTTTTAAGTGAGGGTCAATTGTAAGGGTCAGTACAACATCCATACCATGGCGGCGGATTTCCTTCATAAATTTAAAAGGCTCGTCATCGCGTAAGCCTTCACGTCCGCCCCGGTAAGGGAAGTAGTTTTCGTATGGAGAATCCCAGGCACCTGCAGATTCACGTCCTAAGTCAATTTCGCAGGCACGAGTTGGCCATTCCTTATCATTAGGGTAGTAGGTATACATCAGGCTGATTCCACGGTGAACTTTACCAAGTTTCTGCAGAATATAATCCTGATTCACATAAAGACCGCGCTCGCTGCCGTCTCCCATATCCAAAGCACATTTTGCCGGAGTTAATAAAACCTTATTCATATTTTCTATTATACAAGTTTTTTTCTTTAAAAAGATAGGGAAAAAATATTAAAGTAGGCAATTCACACTTCATGGTATATAATTGAAATACTATTATAAAAGTGTGGTGTATATGCACGGATACAAAAAATATCAGATAGTTCTTCTTTCTCTCTTTTGCATAGCCGTAAATATTGGTGGAAAATATTTTGCCGCAAAATTAAATCTTCCTGTATGGCTGGATGCCTTTGGAACTCTGCTTGCCGCTTATGTAGCAGGTCCTTTTGCTGGTGCAATAATAGGAGGAGCTTCTAATATTATTTATGGATTCATAGATCCTGTTTCTTTTGCATATTCAGTAACAAGTATTTGTATAGGAGCCGTTGCCGGAATTTATGCACGCCATGGCTGGATGAAAAATCTTTTTAAGACAATGTCGCTCAGTGTGCTCATTACTGGAATCTGTGTAGTTCTTTCTGCAATTTTAAATGAGATTTTTTATGATGGAATGACAGGCAATTTCTGGGGCGATGGAATTATAGAAATGCTCAGATACTGGGGAGTAAGAAGGGGACTGTGCGTAGTAGCCGGCGAGTTCTATGTAGATTTTGTAGATAAGGTAATAACCATGGGCTTGATTTACTTCTTTATAAAACTCTACAGACGGGTAAAAAGATATCTTCCAAAATGCTTTGTGCTTCAGAAAGATGAAGAGGAAGAAAAGAAAACTATAGATGTAACAAAAATGTTTGCCCTTCTTCTGGTTGCAGGTCTTTCACTTGCGCTTCCGGCAAAGGCATCTGCTTCTACAAGAAAGTTTGGCACCTATATCCGTACAATTTACAATAATACAAACGGACTCCCTGGCGGAGAAGCAAATGATATTGCTTCAACAAAAGACGGCATTCTCTGGATAGGAACTTACGCAGGTCTTTACCGCCACAACGGAAAAGAGTTCCATCTTATGAATGAGTATGATTCAATTAAAACCGTCCGCTGTCTTTATGCAGATGAATACGGCAAGCTGCTGGTAGGTACAAATGACAACGGTTTTTCAATTATTGAAAACGAAGAAATTATTTGTGTCTGCACAGAAAAAGACGGACTTCCGGCAGATTCCATTCGTTGTGTTACCAGCGCGGGTGACGGTGTTTACTACATCGGAACTACAGCAGAGCTAGCAGTTGTAGAACCATACAGAACTGCCGACGGCTGGAAGACTGGAATAAGGGCTGTTATTCCGGAAGTTTATTCTGCTCTCAGACTTGCTTCTGACGGAAAGGGAAAGGTAGCCGCAGTTGCTTCAAACGGTTCAATTTATATTTTACAGAATGGTAAGCTGCTTTACGAAATGCCTTTTAAGGGGACAAAAATTATTTCTGCAGCTTTTGATGAAAACGGAAATCTTTATGCTGCAGGCGAAAATAATGAACTTTATATTTTCAAGAATGAGCCTGATGGAGAGAGCAGTATGCCTCTTTCAAGGGTAATAGACTGCAATCCTTTAAAGCACATAAACTCTCTTGTTTTTAATGAAGGAGTCCTCTTCCTTTGTTCAGATGCGGGCGCGGCTTATATTGATTACAAATTACTGGATAATACTGCTCCTGATACCGGATCAGCTCTTTCTGTCTTTAATATGATTGATACAGGAGTTTTTAATAACTCAATTGATAACATGATAGAAGACTACCAGGGTAACCTCTGGTTCTCTTCTTCCCGCCTGGGTCTCTTAAAAATGTGTGATTCTGCCTTTGATGAAATTTATCTTTCTGCAGGCTTTGAAGAAGCTGTAGTAAACTCAGTTACAAAGTTCAACGGCAAGATTTATTTTGGAACAGATAACGGCCTTTCAATGATAGACGAAAAGACCGGCGCAATAGATGAGAATCAATTAACAAAGAAAATGAAGGGCCTTCGTGTCCGCTGCCTTATGATAGACAGTAAAAACCGCCTCTGGGTTTGTACATACACAAAGGGCCTTTACTGCATGGACCTTTCCGGAAACATAAGCGAATACGAAACTACAACAGGCCAGCAGTTCCGCATTCTTCTTGAACTTTCAGACGGAAGTATTGCCGCAGCCGGTAAAAAAGGAATCACCTTCCTTAAAGATGGAGTAGTAACAAAAAGACTTACCAAGGCAGACGGTTTTGAAAATCAGGTTGTGCTTACGCTTTCTGAATTGCCTGATGGAAGCCTCATAGCGGGAACAGACGGCGGCGGTCTTGCAGTTATCAGAAATCAGAATATTGAAAGACTTATCCGCCGCCAGGACGGGCTTACTTCAAACGTAATTCTCAGGACTGTAAATGACTATAAGGGAAAAGAAGCAACTGGCGGAACTTATCTTATTACAAGTAACAGTATCTGCTATATGGATAAGGATTTTAATGTAAGACATCTTTCAAACTTCCCTTATTCAAATAACTATGACCTTGTAGTTCGCGAAAACGGAAACATTTTTGTGCTTGGTTCTGCAGGTATTTTTGTTGTTACCCGGGACGAGCTCCTTTCCGGCGAGAAAATAGATTATATCCTTCTGGATTTAAAGCGTGGACTCATTGGTTCTCTTACTGCAAATTCATGGAACTACATTGATGAAAACAGCAATCTTTATCTTTCCTGCGACAGCGGCGCCAGCGTTTTGAATCTTGATGCATACGATAAAATTGACCATGCCTGCCGTATGCAGCTTAAGAGCGTGATTGTAAATGGAGAGCGCTATACTGTACCTCGCGACAAACATTTTGTGATTCCGGGAGACAGCGACAGTATTGAAGTTATTCCGGAAATATTGAACTACTCAATTAATAATCCATATATCAGCTTATATATGAATGGAATTGATGAGCACCCTAATGTAATGACACAGAACGAGCTTGCAAGCCTTATCTATTCAAATATTCCAGCCGGTAAATACGACTTCCATATTTCACTTCTGGACAGCAAGGGAATTAATGTACTGGAAGAAGTTGTTTACGAAATTGAAAAACCTTACCGCATTTACGACTACTGGTGGTTCCATGTTTATGCCTTTATTGTAATGATGATGGCGATTGCCTGGCTTACCTGGTATGTCACTGCTACCATTCAGAATTTCCGTTATGAAAAGCAGGAACAGGAAATTGCAAGAATCCGCGACCAGGTTCGTATGAGTAACGAAACAATTCTTTCTGTAGCAAATGCAGTAGAAGCCCGCGATAAACGTACAGGCCGTCACTCTTTCCGCGTTGCTGTTTATTCCATGCTGATTGCAGTAGAGCTCGGCTGCGATGAAGAAGAAATTGAAAACATCCGCCAGATTGGACTTCTTCATGATATCGGAAAAATTGGTGTACCGGATTCTATTTTGAACAAGCCGGATAAGCTTACAAAAAAAGAATTTGAAATCATGCAGCGTCATACAGAAATCGGCGGTGAGATTCTTAAGGACTTTACTACAATCAAGAATGTAGCCGAGGGTGCAAAGTATCATCATGAAAGATGGGATGGAAAGGGCTACAACTGCGGCCTTAAAGGAAAAGAGATTCCGCTCACCGCAAGAATCATTGGAATTGCAGATGCCTTTGACGCAATGACTTCTAATCGTGTTTACCGTCCTGCAATGACAATGGACCGGGTAATAGAAGAGTTGAAGAACGGACGCGGTACTCAGTTTGATCCTGAGCTGGTAGATATTTTGTTAGGCTTAGTTAACAGCGGCCGCCTCGATGTTTCCGAAATCAAGAAGCAGAGCGAGGAACTGGAAGACTAACCTGGGGCAATCGCAATCCAAAAATCTGCAATAACCCCCTTGACACACTCTTTACAGATTGACTGTAAATTAATTCTACTATAAAATATATCTATTAACATTGAAATCTTTTTTTAGATATGGAGTAAAATCAATGGCAACAAAGTATGTTTACTTTTTTGGTAACGGCGACGCTGACGGCGATGAGTCAATGCGCGCTGAACTCGGTGGTAAAGGTGCAAACCTTGCTCAGATGGCAAAGAAACCTTTAAGTCTTCCAGTTCCACCTGGATTCACAATCACAACAGATGTTTGTCAGGAATTCTACAAGCTCGGTCGCAAGTACCCAGCTGGTTTGGAAGCTGAAGTTGACAAGTATCTTGCTAAGCTCGAAAAGGCAATGGGCAAGAAGCTTGGTGATGAAAAGGATCCACTTCTCGTTTCAGTACGTTCAGGTGCTGCAATCTCTATGCCTGGTATGATGGATACAATCCTCAACCTCGGTCTTAACGACAAGGCTGTTCTTGGTCTTGCTGCAAAAACAGGAAACGAAAGATTCGCTTGGGATGCTTACCGCCGCTTTATTCAGATGTACGGTGACGTTGCAATGGGCGTAGATCATGATAAATTTGAAGCAATCATCGACAAAGTAAAGAAGATTCGCGGAATCAAAGATGACCCAGAATTGAACGTAGACGAACTCAAGAAGATCGTTGAAGAATACAAGAAGATGTACAAGAAGGAGAAGGGTGAAGACTTCCCTCAGGATGCTAAAAAACAGATGTGGGGTGCTATCGGTGCCGTATTCGGTTCTTGGATGAACCCACGTGCTATCACATATCGTAAGCTTAACAACATCAAGGAAGGTGCTCTTAAGGGTACAGCCGTTTCTGTAATGGCAATGGTATTCGGTAACAAGGGTAACACTTCTGGTACTGGTGTATGTTTCTCACGCGACCCTTCAACTGGTGAGAACGTATTCATGGGTGAATACCTTATGAACGCTCAGGGTGAAGACGTAGTAGCAGGTATCCGTACACCACAGAAGCTCTCACAGCTCCAGAAAGAAAATCCAAAGGTATATGACCAGCTCTGCAAGATCCGTGACCGCCTCGAAAAGCACTATCACGATATGCAGGATATGGAGTTCACAGTTGAAGAAGGTAAACTCTATATGCTCCAGTGCCGCAATGGTAAGAGAACTGGTGCTGCTGCTGTTAAGATGGCAGTTGATATGGTTGCTGAAAAGCTCATCACAAAAGAGCAGGCTCTTCTCCGCGTAGAACCAGAGCAGCTCAATCAGCTCCTCCTCCCACAGTTGGACAAGGACGCTGTAAAGAAGGCTACAGAAATCGCTGCTGGTCTTAACGCTTCTCCAGGAGCTGGATGCGGACAGATCGTATTCACAGCTGATGAAGCAGAAGAATGGGCAAAAGCTGGAAAGAAGGTTCTCCTCGTTCGTAAGGAAACTTCTCCAGATGATATCGCAGGTATGGCTGTTGCACAGGGTATCCTTACATCAACTGGTGGACGTACATCTCACGCTGCCGTAGTTGCTCGTGGTATGGGAACTCCTTGTGTTTGTGGATGTTCTGATGTTACATTCAAAGATGCTAACACAATCGTTGTAAAGGGCAAGTCTTACAAGAAGGGCGAATTCCTTACAATCGACGGTGCTACAGGTAAAGTATATGAAGGACAGGTTGCTGTAAAACCTGCTACAATCTCTGGCGACCTCGAAACATTCCTTGGTTGGGCAGATGAAGTTCGTGCTAAGTCAACACGCAAGACTGCTTCTGGCCAGACAGTTAAGGGCTTCGATGTATACGCTAACGGTGATACACCAAAGAATGCTGAAGATGCATTCCGCTTCGGTGCAAAGGGTATTGGTCTTTGCCGTACAGAACACATGTTCTTCGACGAACCAAAACTTACTGCATTCCAGAAGATGATTGTTTCTGAAAACACAGAAGACCGCAAGAAGAACCTTGCAAAGATCCTTCCACTTCAGCAGAAAGACTTCTACGAAATCATCAAGGCTATGAAGGGTTACCCAGTAACTATCCGTCTCCTTGACCCACCTCTTAACGAGTTCATCCAGGCTGAATCAAAAGATCAGCTCAACGCTCTTGCTAAGAAACTTGATATGAAGCCAGCTGCACTTGCTGCTAAAGTTGCTGCTCTCGACGAACACAACCCAATGCTCGGACACCGTGGATGTCGTCTTGCTATTACATATCCAGAAATCTACGAAATGCAGGTTGAAGCAATCGCTCGCGCTACAGCTAAGCTCGACAAAGAAGGCGTTGCTCACGAAGTTCAGATCATGATTCCTAACGTTGTTTCTTACCGTGAAGTTGAACAGATCCGCGGACAGGCAGAAGCAGTAATTGCTAACGTAAACAAAGAATGTGGTACAAACCTCAAGTTTGCTATCGGTTCTATGGTTGAGTTCCCAAGAACTGCACTTATCGCTGATAAGGTTGCTAAGTTTGCTGACTTCTTCTCATTCGGTACAAACGACCTTTCACAGACAACATTCGGTTTCTCTCGTGATGACTACGGTAAGTTCATCGAGTCTTACCTCGATCAGAGAATCCTCGAAGACGATCCATTTGCTACACTTGATCCAGATGGTCCAGGTGCTCTTATGGAAATTGCAGAAGCTAAGGGACGTTCAGTTAAGAAGAACCTCCACCTTGGTATCTGTGGTGAGCATGGTGGAGACCCAGCTTCTATCGCTCTCTGCTACAAGATTGGTTTGAACTATGTATCTTGTTCACCATTCCGTGTACCACTTGCTCGTCTTGCTGGTGCTCAGGCTGTTATTAAGGCAAATGCTAAGCCTGCTGCAAAGAAGGCTACTGCAAAGAAGCCTGCTGCAAAAAAGGCAACAACTGCTGCAAAGAAGCCTGCTGCTAAAAAATGATCATACTGACAGGCACTTTCGTGCCTGCAGTCTATCATGTTTAATCTCCCGACGCTTCGCGCGGGAGAAATCAGGTTCCTGCCGACAAACTCGCATTCGCTCGTTTGCGGCAGAACCCATAGGTAGAAAAAGGAATCCTTGCTTTCGCTCGGATTCCTTTTTTTATGAGACTTGAAACCTTGCTTCGCTCGGTTTCTTTTTTTTATGGGACTTCGAATCCTTGCTTCGCTCGGATTCCTTTTTTATTGGTGCTTCATCATTGCGAGGAGCCCGTCAGGGCGACGTGTCAATCCATTCCTTTCACTGCAGCTGCCACTTGTCCAGCCCCTGGAGGGCGCTTTCGAGTTCCGGATCATCAATCAAATTGTTTAGTGTGTTCAAAAGGTTATAGTGTGTTACCCAGTATTCCGGGAACCAGCCGTAGCCTTCTCCGTGGAAGCCCGGGTGATTAAAGGCCTGTGAGCGGCTTCTTGCAGATGGAATGTAAAGCCAGAGTCCTGAGTTTGGTAAAACTGTTGAATATGGATTAATGTAGAAAACAGCTCCTTGTGTGTTTTCTCCAAGATGATGAACTTTTACATCAGCTTTTTCTGAAAGTGCATTCAAAAAGGCAATGGAATATTCAGAGCAGGATGCGGAATATCTGTCAGTCAGAATATAAATATCTCCGGAAAAATCAGCTGGCGGCAATTCCTGAATTTTTGTTTCTGGTGTTTTGAATTTTATAACGGACTGATATGGATAAATTAATTCAGCTGCAGTAGGCCAGAAGAGCTGTCGTTTTCTTAAATTAATCATAGCTTTTTCATATTTCATAAAATCAGTTTTCTGTTCTTTAGCCTGTTTTCTGAATTTCAGTTTTTTTATATTTTCTTTTATATTCTTAAAATCCCAGTAAATTCTGCTTTTCGCAAACTCAGGAGACATAACTGTGTATTCACCATCATCAATCATATTGGAAACAAAAGTAATCAAATCATAAGAAATGTTTTCTGTCTTGTTATAAAAAAGATATGTATAAAGCATGGCAGCACGCCAGAGTTCGCCACCGCCGTTACTTCGTAAATCAATAATAATCTGTTTTTTACCAATAGACTTGTTCTTTGCGTTTTCGCAGAGGGTTTTGAATTCCTGTTCTCCCATTACAGAGCCGCCGTTGAAAACAAAGTTTACAAGAGAAATATAAAGGGTGTCTTTTGTTTCTCTCATGCCCTGAAGCTTTCCGGCTGTATCGAGTCTGTTGTTTGTAATTACAGGAACAGTAACTTTTTTACCATCAAAAGAAAGAATCAGATTATTGAGATTCTGGCGGGAAAGAGTTCCAAGCCGGTAGATTTTTTTATTGCCGTCAAACCAGTCAAAAAGCATTGAATCCGGTCCTGTGTATTCCTGACCAGGCTTTACATCAGCCGGAACATATTTTCCAAGCTCCTTAATTCTTTTTTCCGGAAGTTTTTCACGTCCGTTTTTTACAACTATATATTTTGACTTTCCATCTTTTACTACAGCTTCTACGTAAATATCAGAGTAATAAAGAAAGTATGGAAATTTACTGCTGCCGCCAATTGAAAAATGCTGGTCTTCGATGGCATGATTATTAATGATGTGCTTTTGGGCAGCGTTAATCAGAGTACCGCTGTCATAAGTTTTTCCGTGCTTATCTTTATCACAATCTTTTTTGATGTCTGCAATAATCTTGTCGATGTTGTAGCCTTTTTCTACCATCTCAGGATATCCGCAGTAGATAGTGGTCATGTAATATTTGAGGTAATCTAAATCTTCATTAAGTTCTTTTTCTGTGAGAACCTTTTTATTCTTTCCTTTTGTAACCAGCTTCTTTGAAGGAACAGAACTTATAAGGTGACCGATTAAGGCTGCAAGAAAAAGTGCAAGAATCAGTGAGCAGGGAATTATCCAGAATAAGTGTCTTTTTTTCATAAAGCATGCATCCTTTTATTAAAGAGATTTCAGGGCCTGAGGAAGATAATTTACAAGGAAGCTTTCAAAATCAGGATATGTATCGCGGTTAGCCTGGTAATAATCTGCAAGGGCAATAAGCTGATCAGGATCTTTGTAAAGATAGTTTGTAGTAATTGTGTTTTTAATTGCTGTCCCAATTTCTTCATGCTCTTTTGTAAGGTCATAATCTAAAGTACAGACAATTGAAAAAAGTGTTGCAGAGTTTGATTTTACAATAAGGTCTGTCACTTTATCTGTCAGCTGATTTTCGTCGTAAATCTTTTTAATGATTCTTGTAAGATCTTCTGAGACAAGATCCCAGTGCTTTTCAAGTAAGGCAAAAACATAAGAAACTGAAATATTCAAAGTAGAATTGTAGTAATTCCAGTCATTATCTTTAGACCAGTAAGCGCCGGCAATCTGAGTAATTACTGTTTTATCATCTTTGTATGAAAGGGGGAGTGCATAATAATAGCCTGATGTAAGTGTGGAACTGTAAAAAAGATATTCAGGTTTTGAATCAGGGGCAAAGAAATATTTAGAAATCCATTCGATGCCTTTAATGTTAGAAGTCTGATATTCCTTTTCTGCTATTGCCTGGCGTTTAAGATGTGCTTCATACAAAAGCCATATGCGGGCATAATTAGAAGTATTAGCAAAATCATTGAACTGGCTGATAAAAGATTTCAGGTTAATTCCCTTCCAGAAGCTTTCAATTTCTTTTGGCAATTCCTTTTGTTTGATTGTCATCTGGGTCATGTCATCTGAAATATACTGGGCTATTGCAAGGGCAGAGCGGTAGCCGTCTTTATAATTTTTTGAACGGCTTTTTATTTCCTTTACAAAGGGATGGTCTTTCTGTTTTGCAAAGAGATTATCAACACCATCTACAAATTGTGAATAGTCCTGATTATAGTAATTGTTTGAAAAAGGCTGAACTTCGGCAAGGCGTAGGGCAATCAGAAGCAGCTCAAGCTTAGGTTCAACTTTTACTGTTATATTATCAGCCTGATAAACAATGGGCTTAATATCTACAGGCGTTAATTCCGCTTTCTTAGAGCAGGAAACAAAGTTGAGCGATGCTGTGATTACAGCCAGAAGGGGCAGGGTAAGAATAGTTTTTTTCATTTATTAACTCCTTTTTTGAATTACTATAATTATACTATAATAGTCGCGAAAAAGATAATTTTATTGGTCGTCATAAGCTTTTTTTTATGGTATATTTTTACCTATGAGTAAACATAATATGCAGCTCCTTCAGGAGCTTTCTTTGAAAAACGGTCCACTTTGCGTTGGCCTGGATACAGACCCTTCTTATATTCCGGAAAACATTCTTGCCCAGTATGAGACTCCTGCAGCCGCAGTGCTCGCTTACAACAAGGCAATTATAGACCGCGTTGTAGCAGATAAATCAGCCTGCTGCTTTAAGGTTCAGATTGCCTACTACGAGGCTATGGGCCTTGAAGGTATGAAGGTTTATTCAGAAACTCTCAAGTACATTCGCCAGACCGGCCTCATCGCCATTTCTGACATTAAACGCGGCGACATTGGAGCTACTTCAGACGCTTACGCCCGCGCTCACTTTACCGGCGACTTTGAAACAGACATTATTACAGTAAATCCATATATGGGCTTTGATACCTTAAAGCCATTTACAGCCTACAGTTCACCAGACAAGGGCGGTAAGGGTGCCTTTGTTCTTTTGTGTACAAGTAATCCAGGCATGGTTGATATTGAACACCAGGAGCTTGCAGAGGGCGGCCTTTTGCTGGAGCGTGTTGGAGCTGAACTTCAGAGAATCGGTGAAGAATGGCGCTATTCATGTGCAGATTATAACGACCAGACCTGTGGTATTTTTGGTGCAGTAGTTGGTGCTACCCAGGAAGAAGATGCCCGCTGGCTTCGCGACAAATATGCTGATATCTTCTTTTTGATTCCGGGCTACGGTGCTCAGGGTGGAGCAGCAAGAATTGCGGCTACTCTGCTTGATAAGGCAGGCGGTGCGGTAAACAGCTCGCGCGGAATCCTCTGCGCATGGAAAAAAGATTCCGAGCTCGCTGCCGTACGCGACAGCGGAACTCTAAAACTGGAAGACATCGCCGCGGCTGCCGCCCGAGCAAGTCTCTTCAGTAAAAATGATCTGCTTGGAGCTAAGGCTAGTTTGTAGATTAGTTAACGGAGTCTGGGTCAAAAATTAATTTATAGCCAGAATAAGTCGTTAAAAAGCCGGTACGGTCTCCAACTTCAAGAATCTTGTAGATTTTACTAAGCTTATTGCGGAGGGCGCCCTCACTGCCGTGTATCTTCTGCGCGATTTCCTTGTATTTCACATTATCAAGAACTTGCTGCAGAAGGTACATGTCACTACGGTTTAACCCTTTATATTCAGCAATATTAAGTATTTTATCCTTTACGTCTTGTTTTGAAGCAATTTGTATTGCATATCTATAAAAAAAGAAAATAGTTATGAATAGGACAAAACTATATTCGATTCTTGTAAGAAAATTGAAGAAAAAATATTCATCATGATAAGCCAAAGGTATAAATAGTTCTATTATATATAAGATGATGAAAAAAGAGATTTTCAATAATTTTTTCTTTTTAAAAAAGCCTCGTACTGTAAAGGTAGCAATACTTAAGAATCTCATGGGGATGAAGAAATAATCAGATGTCCCATATGGCGATAGATTAATTGAGTATATAAAAGCAATAATGCCAATAAGATGAAATTCCTGAGGATGGAAAAATAACCACGCAGATATAATAATTGAGATGATATTTTTAAGTATTGTAGCCTGAAATCTTAAATTTTCTAATAGTGGGAGATTTTTAAAAAATTCAGGTTCTTTTATTTGATCTGCTATTCTACTGCCAGTTCGAACTATGAGGAGTGTTATTGCTATTAAAGAAAAAATTTTTATATAAAATAAGAATCTTTTTGAATAAATTGTTGACATTTTATTACCAGATTGGTCCACTTCCGGGGTTATCAATAAAAAATGGTAAAGGGATTAAAATCTACGAATACTGCTTTTGTTAGCATTTTTTTAAGGATGTGATAGTTCCAGTTACCTGAATTAAATGGGTTATAGTTATCATTTGCTGCATCTGATTTAGCAGATTTATGATATCCTTCTACCATTATGTAGTCGTAGATATCATTATCGTCTGGCATTGAACATGCACAATATTTTTGGAAACCTTTAATCTCATTCATGTACAGAGAAAGATGCGCGATTGCTGTAACTTCTGGACGATAGCATCCGGCTATGAAAGGTATAGCAGCAATTATTCGTGCAGTAGAGTTGTTCGATAACTTTTCAGTTTCTTCATCAGTAAGACGGTAGATCTTCTGAATTTCAGAAACAAAATAGTCCCATTCTGAAATAATAAACTCTTCTTCTTTGATTGCTAAGTTGGTCATTTTTATATTCCTAACTTTTTAAATTGTTTTAATTATACTATGACATTTGTCATTTTTAAAGGAAAAAAAAGTAATTTTCGTAAACATAGGGGAATTTTTTTACCCTTTTCTTAAAAAAAAATGAGTGACATTTGTCATACTTATTAAAAATTTGCTGTGACATTTGTCATAAATCGTATTTTCGGGGATTGTGTTTTGAAAATTCCGTGATAAAATTTTTTTAATATTAAAATGTAAGGTAATAAAATGAAAAAAAGTTTGACAATTGGAATAACAACATTTGGGAACAAGATTAGTTCTGATGTTATTGAATTTTTAAAAGGGCAACCTATAAATGTTATTATTTCTGAAAACAAAGAAGATTTATCATCAAAACAACCAGAATATGTAAAAGAACTTATACAAAGTGGAGTTAATACAAAATACATTTTCTGCGATAAACCAGGAATAGGCAATAACCGACAGTGTATTCTAGATCATGTTGAAACAAAATATTTTTATACAATTGATAATGATGATAACCTGGAAGGTAATTTAGAGAAAGTTGTAGAGTTCTTAAATGCAGAAGAATACGATGCTGTCTATATAAGATGTTATGAAGATGGTAAATATATGAACATCCCACATAACTTTATATATATGTGTACTTGGATGCAGATATATAGAACCGCTTGGATTCGAGAGTTGGGGGGATATATTCAGAGTTGGAATTTTATACATGAAGAATCTGCAACCAATCTGAATTGGAGAGCAAATCTGAATAACAAGAAATACAGGCGGGTAATAATTCCAAAAAAATACTTGTCATATAAGTATCATCCAAATTCAGCTTGTATTGTTTCTTTTGATATAGGAAAAGTCTGTGACTTTATTAATCATATTCATGAGAACAGCAAAATAAAAAACAAAAAACATTTTATCAGGTTATTTGAAAATTTTGTAAAAAAATACATGAAAGTTTATAGAGTCAATGAAAAAAAGGATGTCATATATATAAATAATTATGTAAATGGAAAATTTGAAGATATATTCTTATGTTTGAATAATCAAAAAGCAATAGTTAAAAAAGGTTAGGGTTGTTAAATGAAAAAAAATGTTCTTGTTATAGGTGGAACAGGGTATATCGGTAGTGAAGTAATCCTTGAACTTGAAAATAATAAAAAATATAACGTTGTTTCATTTAGTCATCAAATTAATGAATATTGCTTATCTTATATGGGCGATGTATTGAATTCGTCAGAATTAGAAAGGGTCTATAGGGAATGTAATATTGATGTAACATTAATTCTTTATGGCTTAAAATCAATATCAAATTCTGATGATGTTTCCAGTTATGCAAATAATGAATTAGTTGGTCTAATAAATATCCTTACTGCATGTGAAAAGTATGGATGCAAAAAGGTAGTATATCTTTCATCATCTTCTGTTTACGACTCAGGAATTAATATTCAGGAAAATTCTCCAACTAAAATAAATTGCTTTTATTCATATATAAAACAAACTTCAGAAGAATTGATTAAATGGTATAAAAAGAAAAGCAATATAGACTTTGTGATTTTTCGATGTTTTAATGTTGCAGGTTATTCAAACATTGGAAAAAAGACGAAGGATATTGTTAGTTTAGCTTTGACAAACAATTATCTGAATGTTTTTGGTAATACCTTTGATACTCCAGATGGAACTCTTGTAAGAGATTATATACATGTGAAGGATGTCGCTTCTGCAATTATAAAGGCAATAGATTTTCCATATTCAGAAATTTTTAATCTTGGTACGGGAAAGGGGTATTCTGTTTTTTCAATAGTAGAAAGAATAAAGGAAATATCAAACAAAGATATTAATATTTTCATTTCAAATAAAAGAGACTTCGATCAGGCTTGTTTGATAGCTGATATTACGAAAATCAAAAAACTTTTGGATTGGGCTCCAAAATATGATCTAGATTTAATTATTAGAGAATCGTATGAAATAATAAAATATTTACGTATAGAAACAAATAATATTTCAAAACAAAAACTCAACAATAGTTTTGTGAGAAATAAATTGGAGTATGCGAATGGCTTGTAAATATAATGATGTCGTTGAATTGACTTATAAATATGGTGATATTCAAGGGGAAAAGTATTATTTCAAAGATATTATTCAATTATCCAGATGCTGCTTATTAAAGCCTGAATGGTTCATTTCTTCTGAAGAATTAATAAATATGACTGATATAGTTGAATATATCTATCATTTATTATTAAGTGACATTCCTAGAGAGTCATTAGCTCCAGGGCATCCAATGTGTAATATGTCTGCTTGTACATTATTACCGAATAATGAAATAAAGACAGTGATGGTTGGTTTGTCATATGCTTGCAATTTAAGATGTTATAATTGCTGGTATGATGGACAGCATCATGATTCTCATAAACAAAAAGAATTATATTTTCATGTTTTATATGGTTTAAAAGGTCATCAGCTTAATAAAATAATATTAACTAATAAAGGTGAGCCCTTTTTTTATTTACAAGAGACTCTTGAGTATATCAAATCTCTTTCTTTTAATGATACAAAAGTTATAGAAGCAGTAACAAATGGAAACTGTTTAACAAAAGAAAGTATCAATGAATTGAAAGCAATTTCTGATGAGAAAGGAATAACCTATAATCTTGTTTTTTCTATTGATGCTGTTACGGAAGAAATATATCAAAAAACCCGCCGAGGAGGAAATTACTCACGGGTTTTAGATAATCTTAATTCGTGTGTAAAAGCCTTTTCTCCGGACAATGTGACGGTTTCATATACTTGTAAACGAACAAATATAAAAGAGGTCGTTCAGGCTAAAGATTTCTATATGAATAATTTTGGGGTCAATACTCAAATAAGTTTTGATTATTTTGAGCCGCAGCTTGAAGAAGAGGTTCGGGAATTAATCCTTCGGTGAAGGAAAAAAAGCCGGTCTTCTGCGCTAACAAAAGGCCGGCAGGTAAAAAGCATTACGCTTCGTAAGAGTGGAGATTAAAATGAAAAAAATACATCTTGTAATACTATTTTATATTTTATGTTTAGGAAACATTTTTTCACAAGAGTTTAACCAATACCAAAAAATTAAAGCTGGAGATCTAACTCTTCTTTCTGAAGAAATTTCAGATTTGGCTTTAGCTAAAATGAATAATAATGACCTAAGATTATTTCGTAATATGATCTATGCAAAATATGGATATATTTTTAATTCTGAAGAACTAACAAATTTCTATTCTCAATTCGATTGGTATAAGCAAGTGAAAAAGGTTTCAGACAGTCAATTATCTGAAAATGAATTGAAACTTGTAAAAAGAATATTAATTTTTGAAACTCGAAACGAAACAAAAACTTCAATTAATTTTGGAAATGAAATAAATGGTATCTGGCATGCATCTCCTATAATGCCTGATACCTGGTTAGATAGATTTGTAATTGAACCAGATAATAAAATTGAGTTCTTAGTTGATAATTTTAAGGAAAATCCGGAAGTATCAGAATATCTTGGTCATTATGAAATCAAAGGAAATACATTAATCTTTTTTGTGGAAAACATTGTAAAAAATAAAGAAGTTATTAAACCTAAAGAAGATTTGCAATTCAAATTTCCAATTACTTCTGTTTCTGAGGTTTCCTTTATGAATGGAAAAGTAATTAGGCAGATGATAAAAATTGGAAGCAGAGAATATTATCTCTTTTATGGTGATCCACGAAGCTAAAAAATAGTTTGATTAATAGAAAAAAGGAAAATTAAAAATGGTATACACAATTGAACCAGCGTATTTAGTACAAAATGAATTAATCCGCCTTATTATGAGGGCGGGAAAGGATCCAATCAATAAATGGTTTTTTGCAGATGGTTGTTTTTCAGCGGATTCAGATATAGAAAGAAGTCCAAACACCTGGAGACATGAAAACTTTGTTGTAATTGCGAATAACGAAATACTTGCATATTTTGAAGCTGCATGGAGCAAGCCTTTAAATATAATACCTAATTTCCGATTGATTTTTTTTAATAAACAAAAAACTTTTGTTATCGCGAAAGCAATATTTGATTATTTTGATTACCTGTTTGTTGCAAGAGGTTGCCGTGCAGTAAACTGGTTCGTTGCAGAAAAAAATGGGCATGCACATAGAATATACGAAAGATTTGTAAACAAATATTTTGGACATTATGTAGGAAAAAGACATGCCGGACAAATGGCTTATGATGGCGAGATAAGCGACATTTTTCTATATGAAGCAACCAGAGAAGAATACTTAAATTGGAAAAAAAACGTAAGACAACAAATTGTGGAGAAATAAGTAAGAAGGAACTGTATGAAAAAAATATCATGTTTGTTACTGTTATATCTTATTGCAATGAATCATTGGTGCTTTATTTTTGCACAGGTTAATATAAGTTCAGAATATTTTGGAACTTATATACCTGTTGAATTTGGAAACCTTTTAAATGAAACAAATTCTTATTCTAAGTCATTAGAAAATTCCAGTAAAACATATCATGATATTTTGTTTGTTGGTAATAATGGGATTTTTAGTGATTTAAAGTTTCATGACGGTTATAAAGTTTCAAATGGAAATAAATATGAGTTTTATGATAAGGACTCATGTAAATATGTGATTGACGATAAAAAAAATATTTATAAAGCAATTTATATTGGAAACACAGAAAAAAATTATCAGGTTTTCTATGAATATGTAATTAACAGTATATTTAAGAATTTAAAAGAAGTGAAAAATATCAATATAGAAGGGAATACGATTACAATAAATGATAAAAAATTATTTTTTATACCAGATTTGATGTTTTTTGATAATGAAAATTGTGATGCATGGTTTTATTCTCTTGAAGATAAGGGAAAGAAAAGAAATTATTATGCGTTAATTAAGGATGGTATAAGTGCCAGATTTATAGAGGGCATTAAAGACGAAAATGATTTTGGATGGATACTAGGCACTAAGGTATTTTTTGAATTTCCAATTTTTTATTATGGTGGTGATGATTATTTATCATATGAAGTTGAAAAATTATCAAAACCCGAAATTCGTTTATTACGAAATTTGATTTATGCAAAACATGGCTATCAATTCAAAGATAAAAAATTATTAAATATATTTAATAATTTTTCCTGGTATAAGATTAATCCATCGTTTATTGAAAATGAGTTATCAAAACAAGAAAGGGAATTCATTCAAAGATGTAAGCTTTTAGAAGAAAAATGAAATTTCCTTCGTTGAAGGAAAAAGCCGGCCTTTTGCCCTAACAAAAGGCCGGCAGGTAGAAAGCATTACGCTTCGCAACCGTAATGCTAGTATATCGGAAAAAATAATAAAGTTCAAAAAAAGATTTGAACTAAGAAAGAGGTAAAAATGATTTTTTTACGTCGAAACAAAAAAGAACAGAATCCAACAGGCTTAAAGGAATTGGATTATTCTGTTCTTAGTTATGAGCAGCTGCTTGAGGTAAATGGCGCAGGCGGTGGCAGCTCTGGTGGTGGAGGAGGCGGCCCTTCTGGTCCATCCGGTGGTTCAAGCAGTTCAGGAAGTTCCAGTGGCTCAAGCAGCAGTGGTCCTTCAGGAGGAAGCAGTGGCTGTAGTGGTGGTAGCTCTGGTTCTGGATCTAGTACATCAACTTCTTCTGGAACAAATTTAACAAACCAAGGCTATCCAAGCAGCACAGATTACAATCCAGGAAAGCCTCCAGCTTCAAGTAGTGGTTCAAGTGGAACAAGTAGTTCTAGTGGATCTGGAAGTTGTGGAGGAGGTGGTGGAGGTTCTGGTGGAACCACTACTTCTGGAGGCAGTCACGGAACTGGTGGAACTTCAAGTTCTGGTACTAGCAGTTGTAGCGGAAGTTCTGGTGGAACCACTACTTCTGGAGGCAGTCACGGAACTGGTGGAACTTCAAGTTCTGGAACTAGTAGTTGTAGCGGAAGTTCTGGTGGAACCACTACTTCTGGAGGCAGTCACGGAACAAGCGGAACCTCAGGTTCTGGAACTAGTAGTTGTAGTGGAAGTTCTGGTGGAACTACTACTTCTGGAGGCAGTCATGGAACAAGTGGAACTTCAAGTTCTGGCACTAGCAGTTGTGGCGGAAGTTCATGCGGAACTACTACTTCAAGCGGCAATCATGGAAACAGTGGTAATTCTGGTACTGGAACAAGTAATTGTAGCGGTGGTTCCAATAATGGTCCAGCATCTGGAAGTTGGGGCCAGATGACAAATAAGTATGCTGTAAATCAAACAATGCAGGATCACAAAAAAGATGAAGCAACAGATTCTTCAATGAATGGAACTAATAACAAGTTTAGTTTGGTAGGTTGTAAGATGGAAGGTACTGCGAAATTATTATCTGAAATTTCTGATAGTAAAGTTGATATTACCGCAGTTAATTCTGATTATGATACAAACAAAGATGGTCTGATGACTCAAGAAGAAATAACTGCAGCTATACAGGACAAATTGCCAGATGGAAAAACTGTAACATCTGATTATTTTGAAAAGACTCTCACAAAAGAAACACTGGATTCTATATCTCAACAGGATGGTGTAACTTACGTTCTTGGAAGAGCAGAAGATGTTCATGGTGGACAGCATTGGATTGTACTGGAAGGTTATTCAATCAATTCATACGGACAGGTTGAATTTGATTATAACGGAACTAGTGCAAATGATGCTGGCCGTAAATACATCCTGGGGACTCCATCTGCTGCACAAAAGAATGATAATTATTACACAATTTCCAAAATTGAAACTTATACAATTCGATAAGGGAGAAAACTAAAATGAAAAAGACCATACTTTTATTATTGATTTTATGTAATGTTTTATTTGCATATGCGAAGGACTATTCTTCTAAAGTATTTAAGGATTGCTTTGATAAGTCAGATGAATCATATGAGTTTAATATTCGGAATCCTTTTTTTGTAGAAAAATTCTATGTAAAGGATTTGAAGAAGTTAAAGAATAAAATAATCAAAGAAACTATTGAAAGTTATTATGTCGATGAACAGGGAAGAAAATCCTATAGTGATTCATATGATCGTGATGTAGTTTATTTGTATTATTTTTTTGATTCAGAAGGACGAATAACAGATAAATATTACGTAAATGAAAATGATAAGGGTGTGGTCTTTTATAAGCAACATGAGTCATATAAATGTATGGAAGAAACATATGAGATTTATTTTGAAGATATCAAACTAAATAATGACGAAAGAATGATTGCCTCTGTTAATTGCAAAGATGATTGTGTTTTCTTATTATTTGATTATCCCTATAAAGGATTTACAGATTTAGAATTCAGAAAAAATTCAATTAATCGTCGTCGAAAAACATCAAAAACAATAACTTCAATAGAAGAAGTAACAATAAAAAATAATAATATCGAGATTAAAAAATACAATATTAGAAATGGTAAAGAAGATTATTGGGGCATAACAAATTACCAGAACTGCTATCAAATAAATCAAAAAAGATTCGTGCCGAGTGGAGATGAATTTTATGAATATACCCTGGACAGCAACGGGCGCGGAATTTACACATATTTTAAAGAAGGAAAAACTCCTGAAAAAGTAATAAAACAGGAAGTATATAGACGCTTTAATCCAATTGGATTTTTGGAATATGAAGAAAAGAAGCCTTATAAAACGGAAGTGGGGAATTATTCTATTACAGAAGTAACCGTGCTTTCAGAAAAAGATGATTTCTTTATATCACATTTCAATTAATTGAAGCAGCAAAAATCGGAGAGAATTTAAAAAATATAATAAAAAAAAGTGGAAAAAATGTTATTTGATGAGATTGAAAAAGTTATATTACAGTTAAACAATTCAAAAAGGTTTTACAGAATTAATGGTGGAAATGGGACATGGATTTATGATTCTCATTCAAATAATATTTTCAATTTGGATCCAGAATTAATTGAAAAGGGTATTATTAATGAAGATTGGAACATTTTTTTAAATAATTCATTGGACACAAGTTTAAGATTCTTATCAATTTGTCAGGGAATTAAAAATGCAGAGCAGGATTTTGTTGCTCCACTTCCACCGAATGAAAAATGCACAGTTATGATGAACACAAGTAACAGATGTAATCTTAACTGTACATATTGTTTTCGTTGTAAAACAGATCCTTCAGTAAATAATGTAGAGACAATTAAAAAGACTCTGGAATTTGTAATGAAGGATTATAGACCAGATGCAAAACAGTTTATTATTTCATATTCCATGACTTCTGAGTCTTCTTTAGATTTACCAATTCTAAAACAGGTTGCAGAGGAATATATTAATTTCGAAAATTATCAGTTTGCGGAAACAGATATTGAGGATTCTTGTTTTAAGGAATTTTATGGACGTTTGGAAAAAGACTTAAAACCTTGTAATTTAGGAGAGTTCCCGCCTGAGGATAAAAAAGAAGTCATTAAATATTTAAACTCATTATTAGGTAATCGGGATTTAATGGACATACTTAATATTACAGAAAGTATGTTTAATGATAGAGATAAAAGTGAAATCTTAAAAAGACAATTTCTTGGAAAATGGCGAATATACAGATTAAACCGATGGGGATTAGAAATATTATACGACAGGTATATTCATAAAAGACGAGTTCCTTTTGTTGCATTCGGATTTATGACAAATGGAACATGTGCTTCTCCGGAATTTATTGATTTTATAAAAGCCTGCGATGTTAATCCATTATGGATAAGTATTGACGGTCCCAAAGAAGTTCATAATGCGAACAGAAAATATAATACAGGTAATGGTTCTTATGATGATGTAATAAAGAATGTGAAAATATTCCGGAAAAATGGAATCAGTTTAGTTGCTACAGCTGTCGTAAATGCTAATTATCCAAAGCCGATAGGAATTATAAATCATTTACTGGAATTAGGATTTCATCAAATTGCTCTAACTCCTGTACGTCCAGGTTGTGAATGTTCTTTTAATGAAACAAATGTAAAAGACCTGCTGCTTGGTTATGATGAAGTTTATAACGCATTAGAAAATTCAGCTTTGAAACATGATTTCCGTTTATTCCATTTATTAAAAGAAGATATGAGTATGCTGGCCTTTTATTCCTTCTTCAGAAAAACAAAGATGATACAGCGATGCGAATTTAATAATCAGATTGCTGTGAATTCAAAAGGCGAAGTATATCCATGTGTGTACTTTACGGGAAATAAAGATTTCTGCTATGGAAATATTTATGACGGAGTAGATAAGAATAAAATGCAGCACGATATTTACATAAATCATCGTGGAAAATGTAATGAATGCTGGGCCCGATATTTATGTGGAGGAACTTGTCTTTATGCTTCATACAAAGCTACCGGAAATCATCTGGCTATAGATCCAATAGAATGTACGATTAAAAAACATATGGCAGAAAGATGCATGAAATTAATTGTCTTCTTGTATGAACATAATATACCACTAGATAAAATTTTAAATTAAGGAAAAAAGTATGCCACGTATAAAACCAATTCTGCAGCAGGGCGAATCTGATTGTGGAAGTGCATGTATAGCAACAATATTAAATTATTATGGAAAAACTGTATCTCTCCGAAAGATTTGCGAAGCCGCTGGTACAGATAGAGCGGGAACCTCGGGACTTGGACTTACAAGAGCTTCTCAGAAATTTGGAATGTCTTGTACAGGAATTATGATAACCGATAAGAGTAAGATACAGTCTTGTCCGTTACCTGCGATTTTCCATTTTAAGATGGAAACTTATGAGCACTATGTAGTTCCGTATAAAGTTACAAAGGATAAGGTTTATTATTGCGATCCATCCGTTGGAATTACCTCTGATTCTATAGAAGAATTTAATCAAAAATGGACCGGTATCGCATTCTTAATGCATCCTACTTCGGAATTTGAAGAAGGTTCTGATAAGAAAGGATTTTTTTCCAGGTTTTTAGTTTTATTAAAGCCTTATAAAAAATACATAATTGAAAGTTTCATTGCGAGTATTTTTTTATCATTCTTTGGAATTTTCCTGTCTTTGTATTTCAGATTTTTGATTGATGAAGTTTTATATTCGCAGATAAAATCAACCTTAAACTTATGCTCAATATGTTATTTATTTGTTGTGCTTATGCAGGTTTTGTTAACGTACTGCAGAAGTCAATTGCTAACGTATTTGGGGTCGAAAATAGATGTCTGTCTTATATCCGATTTTTATCTGCATCTGTTAAAGCTACCGCTCGATTTCTTTCTTAAACGAAAAACAGGAGAAATCTTATCCAGAATTAACGATGCCAATGTCATAAGAAATGCTATTTCATCGACACTCCTTTCAATTGCGATGGATTCTGTAATGATTATTCTTGGCGGAGTTTTTATGGTAAAAATGGGGTCGGTATTATTACCAGTATCTATGATACCAGTATTAATTTCCGCAATAATAGTTTATGTTTTGCGCCGGCCTTTTAAAAGATTAATAAAAGATCAGGCTGTTACAGAGGCTGAAAAAAATGCTTCGATGTACGAAGCAATAAATGGTATTGCTACTATTAAAGGACTCGCAACAGAGGACCGCGCTTTTTTAAGAACCGAACGAAAAGTTGTAGAAGCTGCTTATCGTAATTTAAAGTTGAGAAAGCTGGGAAACCTTCAGAATGGAATTCAAACCTTTGTTTCATCCTGCGGAACTCTTTCCATTTACTGGCTTGGAAGTTTTATGATTTTTAAGAATCAGATAACATTGGGACAGCTTATATCTTTTACAACTTTGTCGGGATATTTTTTAGGACCATTGAGCCGATTGCTTACAATGCAGTCTTACTGGCAGGAGGTTTTTGTTTCTGCAGAACGTTTATCTGATATTTTAGATTTACCAGAGGAAGATGATGCTCAAACAAAAACCGAAGATGCAGATTCTGTTCTCGGCGATATTGAATTCAGAAATGTTTGTTTTTCATATGGTACACGCGGAAGAGCAATAAACAATGTTTCCTTAAAGATTCCGGCTGGTAAAAAGGTTGCCTTTGTAGGTATATCAGGTTCTGGAAAATCAACTCTCTTAAAGCTTTTGATGAAATTTTATCATTATGAAGAGGGTGGAATATTTATAAACAATAAGGAAATTACAAACTATTCCAATGATTCCTACAGAAGCAGAATTGGTTATGTTCCGCAGGAAAGCTTATTGTTCAGCGGAACCTTAAGGGAAAATATTTCCTGGGGATGCTTTGATGCTACTCCACAAAGAATTCTGGAAGCTGCCGTAGCATCGCAGGCATTTCCTTTTATTAATGCATTACCAGATAAGTTTGATACGATTGTTGGTGAACAGGGGGCTACATTATCTGGTGGAGAAAGACAGAGAATTGCGCTGGCCAGAATTTTGATGAGAAATCCAGATATCATAATTCTTGATGAAGCAACTGCCAGCCTGGACAGTATTTCTGAACAGAAGATTATGGAAACAATTTACCGGCAGATAAAGGACAGAACGGTAATTATGGTTGCGCATAGACTCTCTACAATCCGTGATTGTGACTGTATTTTTGTTTTTGAACATGGAGAGCTCGTAGAACAAGGAACTCATAAATCATTACTTAGTAAAAAAGGTAAATATTCACAAATGTGGAAGGCTCAGAATGAAAAAAATAATTATATTGAGACATCAGAATGAGATGAAATATTCCCGGGATTTTTTTCAAATGGAAATCCCTAAAGAATTATCGCTCATTGTATATGTAATTGTAAGTGTATGTTTATTGATTTTCTCTTTTATATTATTCGGCCGTATTGATGATGTTATAAAAACACAAGGATTCGTTAGAACAAAGGTTAATGTTTCATCAGTGAATAATGTAATAGCCGGAAAAATAGTTGAGTTAAATTATAAGCCCGGCGAAAAAGTTAATAAAAACGACATCTTATATAAAATTGATGCAAGTACATATGAAGCTCAAAGAAATATGCTGATTCGGGAAAAAGAAGATCTTGAAATAAAAATCAATGGATTAAATTCTTTGATTGTTTCTTATCAGAATAATGCGAACATGTGTGATATAGAAGATGTGCTTTCATACAGCAGATTTGAGGCTTATTTAAAGAATAAAGAAGTTTTGGAGATTAAGGCTGCAATTGCAGAAAAAGAATATAAATATGAAAATGAAAAACCTTCTACAATCCGCAATTCTTATGATGTTGGAATGAAGCTCCAAACCTATAATTTGGCTGTAGCAGATTTGAATAGTTTCAAAACAAATTTTATTGCAAATCTTAATTCAGAATTAAACGACAGACTTATAGCTTATTATGAAAATACGCAGAATCTTACAAAACTGGATAATCAGTATGTTTTTCTGGATATAAAATCTCCAGTAGAAGGATACGTTCAGGAAATAGCTTCTTTGAATGTAGGAGATTATCTGGAAGCAAATTCTAAAGTTTTGAACATAGTTCCAAATGATAATGAAAACTTCCGTGTAGAAATTCGTATATCACCAAAGGATATGGGAAAAATAATGATTGGGCAAAAAGTAAAATACCGTTTGTCAGCTTTTCCTTTTTTTGAATACAAGGGAGCTGAAGGCGAGATTACTTCAATTGATCCTGATATCCGTACAACTCCAGAAGGAAACAGTGTTTATTATTCTGTTTATGCAGATATTGATAGAATCATTTTTTCAAACAGACATGGAGATACTTTTCCAATAAGGGCCGGACTAGAAACTGATGTTCGTATTGTTATGGAGAGAAAACCAATAATCTATTATATCCTAAAGAAAATGGATTTTATTAATTAATCAAGGTTTATATATGAAACGTTATAAAAAAGTAATAATTGTTCTGATTTCAATATTCTCTTTACAAAATGCTTTTTCAGTATCTTTAGAAGAGTTGATAAATTATACATTGGAATCCAATTCAGAAATCAAAGCTTCATTAAATACATATGAAACTGTACTGGCTTCTGTTAAAGGCTTTGATGGTGCATATGCCCCTGGGCTTTCACTTACTTCTTCCACTACAATTCCAAAAGATTATGAGTGGAATACAATGCCAAATGCTTTTGATTCATGTTTAAGTTTTAAACAGCCATTGCCAGGAGGAACAACAATCTCACTTGATATAAATTACTATTTTGAAACAATGAGATTTTTAGATACGACTTTAGTTTCGCAGTATCCTAAAATTTCTTTATCAGTTTCACAAAGTCTTATGCCTTTCTGGTTACAGGGAGAAAAAAAAGATCCAATAAAAGCTTCTGCCAATAAGCAGAAGGAATATTATTATAATCAGTATTTGTATACAAAAAAGCGGGTATTACTTGGACTGTTCCAGAATTATGCAAATGCTTTTATTTCTTACAATAATATCAGGATAAATCAAAATTATATTAAGCTTTATGAAGAACAGATAGAAGCGCTCAAAATATTAAAGGATTCAGGAAGTGTAACACAATCAAAAATCCTGGAAACAGAAAATCAAAAATGGAGTTCACAGCAAAATCTAATGTCGGCACAGGCAGATTATCTTAATTCCATTCTGGCTCTTAAAAAAATCTGTGGAACAAATTTTGATGATAATTCAATTATTTTTGCTGACTATGAAGCATCAGGGGCGGATTTATTTCAGGAAATTGATGAGGCTGTGGATCCTCTGGAGCTGGCGTACAAACTTAAAATTGAATTGGCAGAAGTTTCAAGAGTTTTGGAAAAACAATCTTATGCGCCGACACTCAGTTTTTCATTGCAGCCTAACTGGTCTTTAGGAATGGTGGAAGAAAGTGATTGGGCAGATGCCTGGGAAGACATGGGAAAGCCTTCTACCTGGAAAGCAAGCCTTTCCATTGATTTATATCCATTATTTTCTGGAATTGCTAAGCAAAATAAGAAAAAATACGCAATAAACCATGAAGATGCAGAAAGGGAATATGCTGTTTATTTGCAACAAAAATCATTTACGCAAAAACAATATGAAACAATTTTACAGCATTATATTCTTCAAAGAGATACAATTATGACTTTATATACGGCTGCATGTTCAGAATTGGAAGATTATAAAATTCAGTTCCATGCAAATGCAATTTCAAAACTGGATTATGATACAGTTCAAACAAGAGTTGAAAACAGTCGTCTTACAAAAGAAATTATTGAAATAAAAGTTTGGTTATATAAGCTATTAAAGGAGTTAAACTAGTATTCTTGTGACATTAATGACTAATTGCTGAAAAAATGTGTTATCGTTATGGATAAAAGATTAAAAACACAAAAACAATAATGAAAATCAAACTGATCATTTTTACTATTCTTACAATTCTAGATAAAGCTGGAAATGTTTTTTTGGCAAAAGATTTGGTTAAAGGAAAAAAAGACATTTTTATTAAATTAGCCAATAAATGAAGTATATAAGGACTGTGTACCCTGGCAGCTGAATTACAATGACAAAGTAATTGTTGGGTTTCAAAAAGCAAATATGCTGGAAGAGGAAATGATAACTATGGCATTTTGGACAGAAAAAGGAATCATTACAAGCATTGAAATTGTTGTAGGAGAAAATGAATCCTGGATAGACAGAAATTAAGGCTGCTCATAAATTGGGGTTGTCTTGTACCGGAATAAAATAAGTAACTTCGGTTATTTTTGTGTGACATCCGTCATAAAACGTATTTTAATAGTTGATATTATTTTAAATAATTCTAATATAAGTAAATATCAGATTTAAAAATAATTTAAAAATAATTTAATGATGTATTGTATCCCTGCAGCTTTTTTCAGATAAAAGGCTGCAGGTTCAATACGGAGCTTCAGGGAGAAAATGTGAAATTGAAAATATGGTCAAGTTTGATTTAGGCTGGTATTAAAAATCCCCCTTGCTTGAAAAAATCGCCTTTTGCCGTTATTGTAGTGCGAAGAGGTGTGACATGTTTAAGGATTGTCAGGGTATTCCTTACCCGGTTTTTGCAAAAGGTATTGTTAGCGAGTGTGCTCCTGTTGTAGGAGCTGTTCCTTTTGGCAGTGTTTATTTATTAAAGGTTCTTTTGGAGCCGGGTTCTCAGGAGCCTGCAGCCGGTCAGTTTTATATGCTCCATGCAGTTCGTTCTGATGTTCTGCTTGGCCGTCCTATCAGTATTTATCATTCACAGCTTATTAGTGCAGAAGAAAGCCGCGAGCTTTGCGGAAGCGAAAAATACGAGGGCTCAGTGCAGCTTTCCTTCCTTATTCTTCTTAAGGGAAAAGGAACCCGCGAGCTTTGTTCTCTCGATTTTGGTGATTTAATCAATCTTATTGGACCATGCGGTAACAGATTCCCTGTGCCTACGGTGGTTGAGTCTGCGGTCCCTGAGCCTGGTCGAAGGGGCGAACCCACCGCAAAACACGGCAAATACCTCCTCGTTGGCGGCGGAATCGGCGTTGCTCCTGTTGTCGGCTTTGCAGAAACACTAACTAACGTTAGTTATGATTTTTACGCCTCCTTCAAAAGCGGCAGTTACGGACTGGAAAATCTTAAAGCAGAAAAATTAGTTATTACCACAGACGACGGAAGCATAGGCGTCCACGGAATGCTGCCTGCGGCCTTGACCGAAGAAGCCCTGCGCTCTGGAAATTACGAGGCCGTTTATGCCTGCGGACCAACACCAATGCTGGCATATATCCAGAAAATCTGCCAGGCAGTCGGCGTAAAGTGTTGGCTTAGTATGGAAGCTCATATGGCCTGCGGTGTCGGAGTTTGTCTTGGCTGTGTAATCGATACAACAGAAGGCAAGAAGCGCTGCTGTAAGGAAGGCCCTGTTTTTGATGGTGACATCCTGATTTTTAAGCCGGTTACAGAAGTTGCCGGAATTAAGGTGCAGCCTCGCCGCGAACCGCTTGCAGCTGGCACAGAACCAGACCTCTCAGTAAACATTGGCGGCGTAACACTGGCTAACCCTGTAATCGGAAGCTCCGGTACCTTTGGTTTTGGAGTTGAATATAAAACTTTATTTGATGTAAACCGTTTGGGCGGAATTTCTTCTAAGGGACTCACTCTCGAACCACGCCAGGGTAACGACGGAATCCGCCTGCATGAAACTCCAGCAGGCCTTATGAACTCTATTGGTCTTCAGAATCCTGGAATCCCTCATTTTATAGAGCACGAACTTCCGGAAATGCTCAAGCTTAAGCCGGTTGCAATTGCAAATCTTTCGGGATCTTCACTCGAAACCTACGTAGAAGGAGCAAAGCTGCTCGATGCAACAGATGTTCCTCTTATTGAACTGAATATTTCCTGCCCTAACGTATCTGCCGGTGGTGCTGCTTTTGGCATGACCTGCGTTGGTGCGGCTCAGGCAGTTAAAGCAGTTCGCGCGGTCACCAAAAAGCCTCTTATCGTAAAACTCACTCCTCAGTCTCACGAACTGACACAGGTAGCTCTCTCTTGTATAGAAGCGGGGGCCGACGCAATCAGCTTGTGTAACAGCTTCCAGGGAATCGCAATTGATATTGAGCGGGGCGTGCCTGTTTTCGAAAAACTTAAGGCTGGCTTTGGCGGCCCTGCAGTGCGTCCTATGGCCGTGCGTCTTGTTTACGAAGTTGTTGAAGCAATCAATACACTTCCTGCCGAGCGCCGCATGCCTGTAATTGCCATCGGCGGAATTGCTACCTGGGAAGATGCAGTTGAGTTCATTATGGCCGGTGCCGCAGCAGTTCAGGTTGGAACAAATACCTTTGCAAATCCAAATACTATGATAGAAGTGATTGACGGGCTTGCTGCCTTCATGAAGCGTAAAGGCTATCATAATATAGAAGAAATGCGCGGACTTATCCAGAAATAAGCTGGTAGTAAGCCAAAACCAGCCGAAATTTTCTGAAAAACCAAAAATAAGAAAATTCTTATCAAAAAAAGCCTCACTACAACGTTGTAATTTGTGAATTTTTCACTTATTTAACTTTTTTAACCTTGCTTTTTTGTAAAAAGGTCTTATCATATCTAGGGTTAAGATAATTGGGAGAGGTGTCGATATATATAGATAGGGTTTATTGTTAAAAAAAGTGTCAACTGGTGTTTTATGAGGTGTTGATATGAAAAAATTTGCGATTGCGTTGTTAATGATTCTTTCTATTATAGGTGTGTCCTGTCAGATAGGACTGGGAGCTGCGGTAGATACAGAACCTCCAAAGCTTGCTATTGAGAATCCTCCGGTAGATGCAATTATTCGCGATAATTTTGCCCTCAGCGGTACCTGGTCTGATGATGGAAAGATTGCATCTATTACCGCAAAGCTTACCCGCACAGACGGAAACGGAAGTGAATACGAATACACAGGTACTTTTACAGAAGCCTTAATTAAAAGAGGCAGCGGAACCTGGAAAATTGAAGTCCCTGTTCTGGAAGATGCTGTTATAGACGGAACTTATCAGGCAGTAGTAACAATCAAAGATGCTACAGACCGTGTAACAACCCAAAGTACAACCTTTAATTTAGACAACACACCACCTCTCGTAATTTTACAGCGCCCTGCAACTGATATTTCAACAACAGATGAAGACTCAATAGACACTTTTGGTAAAATCTTTACACTCGAAGGCCGTGCTGCCGACGACAATAACATTGATCATATCGATATTAAAATATATTCAGACGCCGCAAAAACAAACCTCCTTGATACAGTAACCCTTAGAAATGTACCTCTTTCCATTGCTCTTGATGCAGCAAAATGGGGAGATGATGTTTATAACAAGATTTACGGAACAACTGTAGAATCTAAAAAACGCTACTATTGTTCTATAGAAGCATACGATGCCGCTCAGCGTTATCCAATGGATGGCTCAGACCAGACTGATGCTGATAAAAACGGAAACTGCACAACAGATTACTATCTTTACAAAGAAGTAGCTAATTCATCTATTGCAGATCTCAAGGTAACAGAACTTTATTCTGTTCTCAATGGAACAAGCAGCCGTGCGGCTATTGATCCAAACAATGTAAAATCTGTGCTTAACAGCCTCAAAAAAAACACAGGTACTTTCTTCTTAAATCCGCTGAATAATCCAACCTTTAAACTGGCCAGCTGGAAAGCTAAAACAGATACAGATGAAGGTTTTATTGCATTTGATAATACTTCTATAAGTTTTGATGTTGAACCAGGTCTTGATAGTTATCCTATAGATGATTCTTCACTTAAGGTATATTTTATTGAAGCAGAATACGAAGGACTCACTCCAAAAGTAAAGGAAGGTGCAAAAAAACTTTATCTTTCTGATGATGAAACTAATGGTGTTGTAAAAATTACCGGTTCATCAACCTACAAGGTATCTGTAACAATTGATCGTACAAAGCCAGTTTATGATGAGGAAGGTAACCAATTATCAGATAAACTGAAGTTTGGCAGCTATATTGCAGTAATTGAAGGAAAAGATTCAAAAGACAATGAACTTCTTCCTGAAACTATAATTTCAGGAATTGATGGATATCCTATTAACATTGCCAGTTCAACAGGTGCTCCAGAACTTTCGGTTTATTATAAACTTAATGGCGTTACTACAACTGATTCAATTATTTATATGCCAAAAACTTCTAATGGAGAAGCAGACGGCCCGGCATCTGTACTCACTCTTTCTGGTACTGTAAAGGTAAGTACAAGTGATCCAGCTGATAAACCGAGTGATTTCTATGTTTTAATAGATGGAACAAAGAAGACTGGAATATCAGCAGGTAATCTTATCCTTACCGATGAAGAAGGCAAATATAAATTCGAAAATATTAACATTTCCTTTACAGGGGACAGTAAGCAGCATACAGTTATTGTCGTAGCAGAAAATGGTGCTAAAGGACAGGAAAACAAGTCTGTTATGTATGATGCTGAAGGACCTGTTATTGATATTCGAAGTGTTACACCAATTGCTTCAACCTATAAAACAGACGCTACAGTAGATGAAACAAACTTTATAAATGGTAAGATTACTGTATCAGTTTCATTTGCAGATGCCTTTGATGTTGTTGATGTAGAAACAAATAAACCAAAAATTGAATTTATTCAGGGTGGTCAGGTAAAGAAGTCTATTGAAGATATAGATTCTCTTTCTTATACAACCGTATTTGATACAACTGAGCTTACAGACAATGCTGATGTAACAATGAAGATTACAGCGTATGACCGTTCAGGAAATAAAAAAGAGAATCCGGTAACTTACAAAGTTAAACAGGTAACAGATAAGCCTGTTGTTTTCCCTAACGATAAAGATAAGGTAACTCTTGAATATAGTTTTGATCAGATAAATGCTAAAACAGGAAAGAATGTATTCAATCTTGGTACACAATTCCCAATAGATCTTATTGATGATGATGGTCTTAAGACCTGTATTCTTTATATAACTAAAGATTCAACAGGTGCTGCTGAAAAACCAACAGCAGCTAATGAAAATAATGAAAAAGAAATTATAGTAAAGACTCTTTCAGGTAATAAGAATACAGTATTCTATGACTTACCACAGGAAGCTGGTTTCTATAAGGTATGGCTCGAGGTAATAGATAATGTTGTCCCAACAACACAATATAATAAAACAGAACTTGGACCATTCTTTATTCAGATTGCATCTGGTCAACCTGTAGTTACATTAAAGGCCAATGAATTTGTAACAACAAAGACAGCTGATTCTGATGTAATTTCAACTGCATCTAAAACTCCATTAAAGGTTGAAATAAAAGTAGATTCTACTGAAGGACCATTTGTGATTAAAAGAGTATTAATAACTCCAGATAATCAGGATCCAAGCCTTTCTAGCGCTACTTATATCAAAAATCAGGCTGGTGAAGAGATAGACAAAGTTACACTCTCACAAGGAAGCAGCACAATAACAGTATATGACTATTTTGATGAAATTTCAGATAGTGATGATGATAAAGAATATAGCATAAAATATTTTGTAACAGATAATAATGGCGGAGGAAATACAGGAACTAATATCATCAAATTCAAGCTGGATAAAACAAAACCAACAATTAAGACTCCGCAATTTGAATTGAGTTCAACTCCAGAGAATATAGATGTTAATAAATGGTATCAGTCGGATACAATACCGTTATTAGTAACTGCAAATGATGGAGAAAGTGTCTACAAATCAGGCATTTCTACAATAGAATATACTCTTGATGATGGTGCTAACTGGACTGCTCTTACACCACAGCAAACAGCACAGTCTTCTACAGATGAATTATATAAGCGTAATGTAACATTTGCAGAAGGTTCAAATACTCTAAAAATTCGTGCAGTAGATACTGTAGGAAATAAAACAGAAATAACTAAGACTGTTAAGGTTGATATCAGTGCTCCAGAATTTAGTGTAGCTGATTCTCAGAATATGATTTATATCAATAAAGCTACAGCAAATAGTCCATTAGTACTTACTGGTGAATATAAAGATAAACAGAGTGGTGTAGCTGAACTTGAGCTGAAATTAGGTACTCAAGAGGCTGTTATTAAATATTATGCAGAAGCTGAAAATGCAGAAAATCCAAAGAATCTGGAAAATGTGACAGAATCTGATTGGAAAGCTTATAATGAAATAACTGATAAAGCTAGTATTAAATACTGGAAAGCGGAATTTTCAACAGAAAAAATTAATACGGTATTTAATAAAGATGAAAATGGCAAGTTATTAACAAAGAGTTCAAAACTTACTATTTCAGGACAGAACCTTTGTATTCCTGCAAAAACAATTCCTAGTGCTTCTATTCCTGATATTACAATTATGATGGATATAGATGATCCTGAATTTGAAAGTATTAGCATTAAGTCAGCAAATGAGAAGGGTGTATATCAGAAGTCAGAAACTGAATACTATGTAAGTACAGTATTGGGCGATACCTTTACAGTTTCAGGAATAGCTAAAGATGATACAAGTAGTGTTAAGTCTGTTACATGGAGTGAAGCAGCTAACACTGTAGAATCTGCAGGATGGAGTTTCCCAATTACTTTTGACACTACAGATACAGAAAAAACAATTACACTTTCTATAACTGATAAAGCTGGCAATACTAGAACAGCCGCTGCTATTTCCGTAAAAGTTGATAATCTTGCTCCAAAAGCAATTCATGCTCTCGACGATAAGAACAAAGATTTGTATTTCCGTATTGGCGACAATAATAATGATGAACGAGAAGTTGCGGCTGCTAGTGCACCTGCAAGTCCTGATTATGATGATAGCGTAGGTGGTAAATATAGTGAAAACACTTATGGAAACGCAAATACAATAAAGGTTCGCGGAAGATTTGATGATCCAGATTCAGGTAGTGGTGTGAAAATGATTTATTATAAAGTAGTAAATGCTGATGCTGCACTACCATATTCTGATTTAAAAACACAGGCAGAAAACTTCCTTGCTAATTATAATAAGAATAATGCAAACGGCTACACAGGTTATTTTGCGCCGCTTGCATCAGATAAACTAGAAACAAAACGTGTATTCTATACAGCTTCTGATGATACAGGTAATGAAGGAAAGATTTTCGAGAAATACATATCTGAAGATCCAGATACACATATAAAGACAATTGCGAAAAGCGCAACAGCTCTGGTTTCTTCAACAAACAAAATCTTAGATCCAGATGATAATACAAATACAAAATACAAGTACTACACAGACATAACAACAAACTTCTCACAAGTTCTTTCAGGCTTTAAAGCAGGAATCAACTATCTTATTCTTGTTGCTGAGGATAATGTAGGAAATACAGCACTTGATACAGTAGTTGTAGGAAATGATGGAGATCCAACTCTTGATTCAAACCCAACAAGTACAACAGTGCATTCTGGAACTTATTACAATGCTTCTCTTAATGTTGATACAACTCCACCAACGACTACAGGTACAACAGGAATTAAATATACAAATGCAGATGCTGAAAGTCCTGATATTACAATTAGTGGTACTGCAAGCGATACACAGGCAGGTGTATATGGCCTTGTAATAAATGCTAATGGCAAGACAATAAAAGTGGGTGATAGTGATACCACTAATGGAACTCTCACTCTAAATGGAAAGAAAGGTGATAAAACACGTACATGGACTGCAGTAATAAAGGCTAAAGTATTTGCAGGGGCAAGCGATCCTAATCAGAGTATTACCGCACTTGTTACAGACTGTGCAGGAGCAGGAAATTCACAAAGCGTGCCAGTTGGAACCGTAATTGTTGATACATTACCTCCAACTGTAAAACTCACCGCTCCAGCTGATGCAGATTCAAATACGGGTGGAATTCAAATAAACGGCAAAATTTCTTTGAGTGGAACAATTAGTGATGAAAATGTTTTGCCGAATGTTGCTATTACAGGCCTTCGCTATAATACAAGTTCTATAAATCTTGCAAATAATGATTCTGGTTGGAAAGATTTTAGAGACTTAGGCGGAGTTACCCTTACTTTCAGTGGAAATTATACCTTCACAATTGGAGGAGTTGATACAACAAAACTTTCGGATGGAACTTACTATATTCAGGCAGTAGGTGTAGATAGTGCCGGAAATACAGGTTATTCATCTGGAGTAGAAGTAAAAATAGCTCAGGATTCCGACCGTCCAAAGTTAAATATTACAAACCTCAATTATGATGATACACTTAGAAAATATATTCTTAGATATGGAACAAATTCTCAAGTAACCGGCCGTATTTCTGATGATGATTCAACATCTGAAAAGGTTGTAGATACATTAATAATTTCTGATACGGAATACACTGGAACAGGAACTGCACCTGCAAATCGTGTTATAAAATTTACTGCTTCAACAGGTGAGTTTACATATGAACCGGGGGATACTGAAGATGGAACAAAAACCTTCTATATCTATATAAAAGATAATGGAGGAAACGAGTTCTATACAAGCGCAACTACTGCAGATTACTTGAATAATCCAAAAGTTCTTCTTAATGGTACTGCACAATCTGAAACTATAAACAAGGAAGTATTTACATATCTTTCTGACAGTAAATCTCCAACACCAGGTGATGGAAAAGGTCTGCCATATTATGAGAAGACAGAAAATAACACTACAACAAAAGTAATAGCAAAAGATGATTCGGATGTTGATTTTGATATAACAAAAGACAATTCAAGTCTTAATTCAAATTTTGTTATTGGTGGAAGTAAACGTAAATTCGTAAAATTCTACTTTACAGCAACCGATGCCAGCGGTATTGCAGGTATGACTCTTAAGATTTCTGATATGGAGGCAACTCCAACAGTTAAATTAAGACTCAAAACCGCCGGATCAATTACAGGTGCTCCAACAGAGGATTCTGATCCAGAAAGTCTTGCACTTTATACTCTTGATGTAGGTACAAACAAAGGAACCTGGGAAGATACAACTAGTGGTTCATCTCCAGGAAAAAAATGGACAACAGACTATATCGACATTTCAAATTGGGCAACAGGTCAGTATTCTGTAGAAGTAAAGAGCTACGATCTTATAGGTAATGCCGCAACAGACTCAAAGACCTTCTATGTAGATAATACAGCTCCAGCAATTGCTATAGGCTCACCAGAAAACGGTGAAGAAAAGACAGGTATAATTAAAATTTCAGGTACAACAACCGAAACTGGAAAAGCAGGTCTTGATAGTAAAGGTATAAAGTGGCTTATCCCAACTAAAGCTCAGATAACAGAGGCTCAGTCTGAAGAATCTGCTGATGAATACTTTAAGAACCTTGACGGCTGGAGCGATAAACTTGCAGCTGGTAAGACTGTAAGTGCATGGCAGTTTGATTTTGATGGTGCAACGGGTAGCAACCCTAATTTCGAAACCTATGATAAACCTGAGTATGCAACACCAACAGATGGAATCTATGCTTTGCCGGTATACTTTATGGCAACCGATAAGCTTGGTAACTTTACAATTAAAAAGGACTTTAAAATTAACCATAACCCAGATGGAGATAAGCCAAAAGTATCAATTACATATCCTACAAAAGAAAATTATGATACTGGCAGCACATTTGCAACCTTGGGAGGAACAATTTCTGTAACAGGTAGTGCAGAAATTCCTTCTGGTACAACTACTGTTAAGAAGGTTTATCTGCAGATTGCAAATAACACCGGTGCATTTAATGCCACAGATAAAGCAAAAGCCGGAACAGGTTCTGGTAATTATGGATTTACTGTAGTAGATGCTTACGATGTAATTAATGCTATAAGAGGTACGTCATATAATAAAACAGCTACATCTGGTGACAATGCTATGACAGATGAGCTTGCAGGTGGATTTGGTTTTGCAAATAAAGCTGCTCTTGATGCATGGTGGGGTATTGAAGCTTCAAATACAGCCTCATGGCGTATTCAGCTTAATGCAAATGGTGCTATGAATCCAACTGGAACTAATGACACTAACGATATAAAAATACGTGCCTGTGCTGTTAATGCAAATGGTAAGTTTGGTGCATGGACTTCAGGAGATGGTGTAGTTTCAATCCATATCGATAATAAGGTGCCTGTTCTTTCTGCTGTTGTAAAACAGTATGATTCTGCTATTACAGCTAATCCAACAACAGATCCTTCAGCAGCTGCAAGTCAGAACTATTCAGCAGATATGTTCCTTCGTGGAAATAACTGGTATATCGTTCTTGATGCACGTGATGAATCAGGAATTGATAGCGTAAGTGTAAAAAAGAATGGTCAAACATCTGTTACATGTTATGAAATGTCGCTTTCTGCGGATGCTGATGGAAAGAGTGGAAAACGAGTATATATTCCTATCGATTCTACAGTTACATCAGTTTCATATGAAGTTGAAGCAACCGAAGTTCAGGCACAGGGAGCCACATCTGCACATTCAACAAAAGCAACTTATAGCTTTAAGATAGATAATCGTGCTCCTTCTCTTGAAGACATAAAGAATGGAAGTGAAGAAGCACTTTCAGATGAAGAGAACTCTAAGAACCAAGTTAGGAATTCAAATTCTGTTTATACAATCCAGGGTGTTTCAGATGATCTTGAAGGTGGCTCTGGTGTAGAACATGTTGTCTTCTACTATATGAGAAAAGCTGAAATAACACAGCCAACAATTGGTGAAGAAGTAATTCTCGACCCTATGATTAACCCTGAGAAGACTACTACTAATGGAGTTACAACAATAACTTATGGGGCTAAGGTTGCTTTGGGTGATTTGACTCCAATTGATTTAGGACTTGGAAATAACAAACCTGGTCTCTTTGCAAAATCTGTTTCAGGAGCAGTTTCTAAAGATACAAACGGTTCTTTCAATACATTTACAACTACAACTACACTTGATGATCATATTCGTGTTGGCGGCCTTGTAAAAATAGATGGAATTTACAGAAAGATTTTGACCAAGAATGCTGCTAATACAGAAATTACATTCTCACCTGCAACAACTGCAGAATCAAATGTAACTGCACTCTTCCCAATTGCACAGGTAATTGATGCAAACAATACTGCAAAGCAGAATTCTCAAAATCCATTCCAGTTTGATACAGGTAAAGATGATGGTGACGGAATGGTAGAATCATTCTCAAAGAGTGGTTCAAAATGGTCATGGGATGCATCTATCCATTCAGACAATATGCCGGATGGTCCTGCAACTCTTGCAATACTTGTATTTGATAGTGCAGGAAATGTTGATGGAAAATTATTCAAAGTTATGGTTTCAAATAACGAGCCTCGCCTTGCAAAAGTCTTCCTTGCAACAGATTTGAACAAAGATGGTTCATACAGCGATAATGAATTTGAAACCTACAATATTGCTGCTGCCACAGGAAATTCAAACGGTGAAGAAGCATACGAGCTTACAACTGCAAACTTCAAGAAATACAGCAAAAATGCAAAGGATGAATGGGTTGGAGAGGATTCAACACGTGGTTCATTTACTATAAAGAACAAACTTGCAATTGTACCAGAGTTTGTTGGTGGAAATGGAACAATAGGCCTTGTATTTAGTAATAGTGATTCAAGAACAACCACAACTACTGAAGTCACGACAGTTTCTGTTATGACAGGAAACACTGGTACTGCAACAGGAAAGAAAGGTACATTAGCAACTTCAGATGCAAACCCAAGAACAATTACCGGTGATTATTGGGAATTAACAGCTCTTGGTGATGATACAAAAACTGCTTCAGCTAATGCAACTAAGAATATGTCTTTCACCTTCTGGGATTCTACAGATGAATGTACTCAAGGAACAAACTCACAGTATACCTTCCTGCGTGTAACCGACTTCATTGTAGACCAGGTAGATGATGTTATACCAAATGTTGTAGTAAATCCATTTGAATGGACAGATAAAGACCATAACAGTCTCTATCAGAATAGTAGCGCTAATGGACATATCGAGCTCGAAGCCGATTGGACAGCACTTGACTCTGATGGAACAACAAAACTTACTGGTTGGGACGGAAAAGGTACAGCCCAGAATACATATCTTGACGGAGATCCAAAAGTTTCAGGAAAAATTGTGCTTCGCGGTACTGCTTATGATGATACCCTCTTGGGTGGCTTATCATTCAGTATGACAAACTTTGATTCAAGTACAACAACTCCTATTTCTGTAGCAACCTACGGAACCACTGGCTGGACTATTACAAAAGTTGGTGGAAATAATCCAACTATGGCTACTAACTTCTATGAAGTTACTGTAGAAGATGAGTATGTAAATCAGAATGGTCATAAAGCAAACTGGACTATCGCTATTGATACAGCGCATCTGGAAGGTAAAGCATGTATCGATGCAGTCTTTACAGTAATAGCAACAGACCAAAAGGCTGGTACGGCAAACAGTTCAAGTTCAAGAGCTGTAAACACAACAGCAACTGACGACGCTATAAAGCATAAGCCTTCTTATACAATGGACGTTGTTCCATATATCACAGATATTTCAACTGGAGATATGGATAGTGGAACAAAGAAATACCTCCGTCGTTCTGCTAGTGGAGCATATGTTGCAAGTGTAGATGATGCAACAGCTGTAACTGTAAAGGGCTTCAACTTGAATGGTGGAACAGTATATGTAGGAACTTCAAGTCAATCAACATCTGCTTCTGGTGATAATTTGACAATTTCAAAGAGTTCTATATCTAAATCTGGAAAAATAAAGGTTGTTCAGACTGTTGATAGTAAAGCTATTGAATCACTCAATAATGTAAATAATGACAAAGCAGATTACAACAAAGAACCATCTGAGTTCGCTCCTAATTGCACAGATAAGCGTTATATTTACATGTGGGATACAACGACAACAACTTATAGCGGAACTGAAGCAGTAATGAAGCCTGTTATTGGTACTGATGGTAAAAAGACTGGAAATATGATTTGGTTATATGCACAAAATAATCAATATTTGTATGCAAATAACCAACAATTGACTAATTCTTGGGCAGGTGCAATTTATGGTGGAAATTTTGCCTATAATTCTTCAGGATCTCCTTCATGGACATTCTTACATAATATGAACTGGGCAAGTGGAGTTTCATCTTATACAGCATTTGGTTCTGTACAATGGGCAAAATCCTTTGCAAATATGGGTAAAGCTGTTGAATGGAATCGTCCTAAAGATAATATTAATTATGCTCGACTTGGATTAGGAAACCTTTCTTTTAATTCAAATACACAATCCTATTCGTATAACCAAGCTATAATGAAACGTTATGAGAATATAAAAATGCTTGTAAAAGGGGATAATACAGATACTCTTAATATGGTCGCTTATTTTGATAAGGCTGATGAGTCCCGCTCAATTGTTTTCTGGCGTTTCCATGAAGGTACAGGTATAACCTCAAAGGCTTTCCAACAGACAAATGAAGATTGGTGGTCAGGTACGCAAGCAACATACACAGATATGTCACGAATAGTAGATCAAACATATGCTTATAATGCTACGCAATCACGTACGTCAGTTGGTCTTGATACTCCTGCTGGTCGAGAAGAAATTTCTACGGCTAAATCAAGTGCAGATTCTCAATATTTCGATATGGCTTATGATTCTGTTAAGGATGTAGTATATATCGCTTATTATGATGAAGCTAATGGTGGACTTAAAATAAAATATCTTAATAATCCTGCAGCAGGTTATTATGGTCATTGGACTAATTCTTGGAGTGAAGCTGAACCAGTAGATATGGATGCCGCAGGTCAGTTTGTCGCAATGAAGACTGATGCTAGTGGTAACATTCATCTTGCATATTACGATTCAACAGGTTCTTACCTTAAGTATGCACGTCTAGAACCGACAGGTAATGCTGGAGCAGTATCTGGCCTATCAGTCAAAAATAAAGTTCTTGTTGATACACTCTTTACAAATGGTATGTACAACAGTATTACTCTCAAAGAGTTTGAAGATGAAGACGGTGTAACAGAAGTTCGTCCTGTAATCTGTAGTTACTCAATTTCTTACGGTGGAACAAGGTATGCACTTCGTACTTCTTGGCCTCTTACAAAAATGAGCGAACTGGCAGCTGGCGCAACTGAAGATGGATATACCGGAAAGTGGGAAACAGTAGTAGTTGTTTCTGCAAATGCTCCAACTCAGAATAATACTTATGTAGAAACAGATGGTACAGGAACTGGATATACTGGTAACATTGTAGTAGGTTATACAGCCTCTAAACTGGAACAGGCAAAGCTTCTGGATGAATAGCAGAATCAAAAATCCACTTGACCCCACCGGTCAAGTGGTATATATTTAAAAACATAAAGAGGCACAGCGCAATCAAGCGTCTTGCCTCCGTAGTGGTTTGACCTTTTAGGCCAAAGCCCGCCTACAGTGCTGCAGACACAGAAGGCGGGCTATTTTTTTATTCTTTTACCTTTCTTCCGTCTTCGGAGAAGGCGCTGAATAATTTCAATGAGAAGCTGGATAGTGCGAAGTACTAAATCCAAGATTTCATATGAAGTCATAGCTGCCTCCTGATATAAGTAATCTGCTCATGTTGCCACGAACAGTCGAATATCGGAGGTAAGACCGCCAATGATTGCGTGTGCCAATTGTAAGTATAGTGGTTTTAAATAGTTATTACAATACAAAATATACTATACTTATAATTATTATAAAATAATGTGTTTGGAGGACAGATGATAAAGATTCATAGAAAATATTTTGTTATCTCTTTGATTGCCGCCTTAGTTATAATTATTCTAATTCTGACAGTAATTTTTGGATTGAAGAAATCTTCTAGAAAATCAGATTTAATAAATGTCGGCTTTTATAATATTGGCGCGGCTCAGGAAAAAGCTTTTACAGAACTGCTAACCGAAATCAGCAAGAGTGAAAATCAAAAGATTTCTTTTTATACATTCAATTCTGAAACAGCTATTAAAGAACAGATTCAGAACAATCATATTAATCTGATTTTAGCAGCAGATGGATATGCACTGGAAAACTCTCTTTCTTTTGTAAAAAATGATGTAGATATACCTTATACTTTCACTTCTGGAATGTATTCATCTATGAGAGAGGCTGTTGTTTCAAGTGAGGGAAAAATAAAAGCCCTTCCGCTTCTTTTTGATAATCTGGAAATTGACATTAATATTTCAGAATTTAAAATGTCGGGCCTGGAACGAATTGCAACCTGGAAGGATATAGAACAGCTTGCTCGTAAGATTCATTCAGAGGAATATGCTCCAATTAGCTTTGCTGGAGCAGACTCTGTTTTTCTTCTTGATTTTATTGGTGCTATGGGAGAAGCCCTTGAAGGAGTTGATGCCTATAATAAGGCCACAGAAATCTTGAAAAAATCAATTAGCAATGGAGTTGAGTCTGATTCTTTTGATGCAGAAGAACTATATAATCAGTTATTTATAGTTCCAGATGCTCCCTTGCCATATACTTTCTATTACTTAAAGCAATTGGTTGAAAAAGGCTTGATTTCGAAAGCTTCAAGAGAGTTTGTTCAGCAGGATATCAATTCTATGGCAAATTACCGTAAAACAGATATCTTTATAACTACATTATCTGCTCACAGAACATTTGAGGGTAGATCCTTATCTGCTTTTAGTTCAATTTATGTTCCTTCTAACAGAACCCCTGACCAGAGAGCATTTACCGCCACCACAACTTATGCTGTACCTCTGGTTTCAAATGAGAAAACTAGTTTCATTGTTGAAAAATTGATTGCGCCTGAAGTTCAGGAATCCCTCTGTAGAACTACAGGTTTAGCTCCTGTTCTTTCAAATTCAAGAGTCCCAGATAAGCAGTCCGATGATGCCCGCTACTGGATCGCCTCAACAACCAAGCCACTTGCCGGCCTCGGCCACGAAGCCGCCTTTACATCACCCCAACTGAACCAACTTTCGTCAGTTATCCTCGATAGGTTGTTCTTCTAAATAATCGCAGGATAAAATAAAGCCCTTGCCTTTTCGCGGCAAGGGCTTTATAGTAGTTAAAAGAAAAGGGGCACAACGCAATTAAGCGTCTTGCCTCTATAGTAGGTTTGACCTTTTGGTCAAAGCCCGCCTATAAGTGCTGCAGACTGAAGTGCACCTCTAAAGTTGGACAAATAAAGTTCAATTTTAGGAGGTGCATTTTTTATTTCGCTTTCCTTTTTGTTTTTTAGGAAGGTACGCAATAATATCAATTAGAATCTGAATAGCTGTAAACAGCAGATCCCAAAATTCATACAAACTCAAATAGCTGCCTTTATTAATTCTTATCCGTTATCACGGCCCCTGCCCGGCCGGAGTGTTTAACAACGCTTTAGCCGGGCGTTTTTTATAATCCTGCTAAGGGGATAGATATTTAATGTATCAAGCTTTTATAAAATTCTTGAGGTGCAAATTTTGCACTTCAAGTTACGTTTGTACGAATACTTTGCGGTCAAAAATTTTGACCGCAAATGCATAGTTTTCAAGGGCAAATATTTTGACCTTGAAGCAGCAAAGATTTAATTGCGGTGCAAAATTTGCACCACAAATTTGAGGCCTAAAGCCTGAGGAACAACTCTTTAGATTAACATAATCCTTTGCAGAATTCATAAAATTCATCATTAATAAACAGGGCTCTTGCTATATGTTCTGTGGATGAAAAATATTCAAAGTTCATATGGAAAAGAGGATAATATCGTTCCAGTGCATCTGAATGTGAATGAAAATAATCAATTGCATAATACCAGTCTACATCGCGGGCAGGAAAATGATGATAGATGTCTATTAACTCATAGATTTGTTCTGTTGTTTCTTTTGATGCGATTTCTTTGAATTTTTTATCATTTAATCTTTTTTTATTTTTTTTTGCTGCGACTTTTATTTGGTCCAGAAGATAAGGAGCTATTTTATCGCCTGCTTTATAACTTTCAAGATCTTGTGGAAAAACAATATCGTATTTGTCTTCACCCTTAAATAAATAATAACTATTTTGAAGGCGATATTCTTGTAGTTTGGATTTGTAAGAATTTTCATCTTCAACTTTTATTTTTTCTTCTAAGAAGCTTCTAATATCTATATACTTACCAAAGCATTTTGATAATTCATTTACATAATCATCAAAAGTGAAATGTGTAGAAAAGTCTTCTGCTTCATGACCGAATAGAGAATAGCGGAATTCCCAGGAAAAGCCGCGTATTGTATTATCTTTGAGATCTTTAGTAATCCCGAAGATTCGGGAGATTCTGTTCTTAGTGTTTTCTATTTTGATTATCAACTCCAACAGAAGTAGGTATTCTTCTTTTGTTTTTTTTAAAGGGATATATGAAAATAATTCTTTAAGATCAAATCCGTAAGATAAGTAAGCTCTAAGAACCTTTTCAAACTTATCACTTTGGATATCATAATCTTTAAATCTGTTTTTCCAGAATGTATTTATTATTTTCGCATCAAAATGTTCTTCAATAAATTTTTTATATTTTAAATCTATATTTCCCAAATAGGTATTTTCCATAAGTAAGATTTTTTCTTCTTCTGGAATATCAATGGTCCGAACAATATTATACAGCCTGCTATAATCACAGCGGGCAGGGAGTTCAACTGGTTTTTCGAGATTTCTATTTAGAAGCGAAATTGCAGTTTCTAAATTATCTTTGGAAATGTCACCATATATAAACATCTTTTCTTTTAATCTGCTTTCCATATAACATAGAATTGCCAGAATTCTGTTAAGATAACCGCCTCCCCAAATTTCCCTTGAATAGGTCCAGGTTTGATCTTCAAACTCTTTAGAACTGATATTTGTATAATCACCAATTACTCCAAGAATTCCGGGACCTGCATTTTTGTCATATTTTTTAGTTTGTATTTTTCTTTCAAGCCTGAAATAATCTCCATAACTCAAATACTTATAATCTGCACATGCCAGCCATATGCGTTTTTCCTTTCCAAAATCTTTTTTAGTCTGTTCTTTTACTTTACGATACGCATAAGCGCGTATTCCCTTGTAGTAAAACTTACACCAGTCTGCAAGATCTAGTTTATCTGCTAAGACAAGAGTCTCTTCATATACCTTTGTCCATTTTTGCTGAGATATTGAATTTGAAAGTGAATAACCAAAATACATTATTTGTTCCTCCGTAATGTGTGTTAATAAGAATACAAGATGTCAGTATAAGTATTGTTATTAACACAAATAGTGTTTAAAGTAAAGAGAATGTATTAAAAATATGCCTTTTTTATATAAAAAATAAACTTTTTATTACATTTCTTTTGAGATATAATGATTTTATGAATATTTTGAAGTTATTAAGGGAACGAAATAAATTTACTCAGGAATTCCTGGCTAATAAGCTTGGTGTAACACGACAGGCATATATCAGATATGAAACTGGTGAGGTAGAACTGAGTGCTTCTCAAATTCGCATTATTGCTAATTTATATCAGATTGAATATAGAAATATTATTGATGGTATTATGCCGGAAGATACCGTAACTTATATGGCAACGAATAATCACGATGCAGAAAAGTTCCGGCAGATTGTTTTGTATGCCCTTCAGACTGCGGGGGATTTAGTTTACCTTTCTCAGACTGATTTTTATAGATTGATTTATTTTATTCATAAAGATTTCTACGAGCAGTATTTTGTAAAACTTACTTCACTTTATTATCCGGAACAATCTCTTTCAGAAGGCCTTGAGATTTATGCAAATGAAATTTCAAAAATGGAAAATGAAAATATCATTGAAATGCTTAATACTTCAATTCACAAAGGTCAATCCAAAAAGATTATCCCGCTAAAACGAGCCAACTTGAATTATCTTACCGGCACAGAAGTTTGCTTCTTGCACAGAGAGTTTGCGAAATATAATACGGAGTTTTAGTAAAAAAAACGGCTTGATTTCTCAAGCCGTTTTCGCTGTATTAATTTGTTTTATTGGTTTGCTTCAAGGCTTCCAGGACAAGTTCTAGAGGGGCGTTGGTTTTCTTGGCAGCTTTTTCAGGTGTTTCTTTATATTCATCAATAAGCATAAGAGCATCTTCTACAGCCTTTTCCTGAAGGCCTTCCTGTTTGCCGGCATCGAAAGAATATGCTTTTTCAATTTCCCAATCCATAAACTGTTTTCTCCACTGCGTATTGTGTTTTGCTTCTGCAACAAGTTTTGAAACTTTGTCTGCGAAATCGTTTATAGGCTGGTTGTCCATTACAAGCTTCAAAAAAGCTTTCAGCCTTTCATTTTTTATTTTATCATAGTTTTCAGCAATGAAAAAGTATTTATATGCCCTGTCATTCAGTTTGATTTCCGGATCATCAACACACAGATTTTCAAACCTGTATTTTGTTAATCCTTTCTTAAATATATCAGGAATACATATAAAGATAATATAAGTATCTTTAAGATCTTTATACTTTCCACCTGAAAGCAGACTGTCGACATCACAACATCCCAGATAATAACGTGACCGTTCAGGCAGTTCTTGCGTGTCTGTTGCCTGCATTTCAAGATTAAAGGCTTTCTTAGCCCCTATGGCATATACATCCATGCGGATACCTTTTTTGCCGTAGTCAATCTGAACTTCTTCTTCCTGCCTGATATCAATATGGTCAATTTTGATTTCCAGCAGGATTTCAAGAAGTTCTTTGCAGACATCCGGATTATTGTGCATAACTTTATAAAAGATAAAGTTATTGGCAATTGTGGCATTTTCCCATTTTTCTTTAAGGGAAAGTTCATCTGTTTTTGTACACATAATGTACCTCCTGATTTAATTGGTTATTTAAAAACCCCTTACCTTAATATGGAAACAGATATACGATTTCAGGAAGTGTTTTGCGAAAAAACTGTAACTTGTAAATAATAATGTCGCCAGTTTCTTTAAACTGGTGATATTTTTTTATATTGGAATCTTAAAATTCATACCTATATGTTTTTGAAGTTCCAATTCTG
>Ga0256404_1000644_pt1 | contig 89501 bp, 78 predicted proteins | sample RumenRJG_01DNA_FD_185990 | JGI IMG/M metagenome (GOLD analysis project Ga0256404, IMG submission 185990) | Bovine rumen microbial communities from Lethbridge, Alberta, Canada - RJG_01 | ecosystem: Host-associated > Mammals > Digestive system > Stomach > Rumen | place: Canada: Alberta | collected... | reverse complement strand
TAATAACGAGAGAATAAAACTGAGGCTTAATGGCATGTCGCCTGTACAATACAGAAAGATGCTTACAACTTCGATTGTTTAACTGTCCAAACTTTGGGGTTCACTTCAGATTTTGGGAGTTAATTCGATTTTTCCGGATAACTATAAAAAAGTTTTGGATAACTATGCAGTAAAGTATCATCCGTTTAACCCCAAAATCGTGTAGGAATGTAGGCTGATGTGGAAAATTTCAAAAAAAACAAGCCACGAAATCACAAGAAAAAACGCCCGCAGTTTATGTCTGCAGGCGCGAGGGTGTTTGGGAGAGAATTCTCCTTACTGCAAAAATATCGTTGCCCGAAGTTCCTGAGCGGGATGAGTTATCATTCCCCACTTAATCATACATTCGCCAGGAAAAGTCTCTATCCATTCACTGAACGGTCGCAGTTCCTCCATCATCAGAGGACACTTTTCCGGGAAGAAGAAATAGACAAGGACTCGTGAATCTGCGCCAAGACGATTCGCGTCCTCTTTTACGCGATCCATAAGCCGTTCCATGCGGCGTTCTTCGCGTGCATTAACTCTCACATCAATCGTACGGATTTCCCCATCTTGTTGAAACAGTTCTTTAATGTCGTTGATGTCGATGCCAATGAGTCCATTGGGATTCTCCTGCACCTCTTTTAGTATCTCACTATCCAGTAATTCTTTGTAAGTCATATCATTCAATCGTAATAGTCGCACTTATGCCAATCCAAATCATCACCATAATCATCGCTTTCATATGTGTGGTAGTCATATTCAATATGTAACTCTATGTTGAAATCTCTGACCCATAGCAAATCAAATATAGAGAAATCCAGATGACAGAAAAGATTATGGAAAGCATAAGTAAGGTGCATTTCTGAAGTCAATTCTCGGTCAAGTCCCTCGTTCCAATTATCAGGCACCTCATTCAGATATAGGAACTCGTTCTCTGACGCTATCTTAGGGTCATCGCTACTGATCAAGAAACTGTCAACTCCGTCCTCATGATATAAAAAGATATAGTCGTCAAGCGTTCCGTTTAGAATTGCCCACATCTTTTTTGCCCGCATCGTCTGAACCGGGTGAATCTTTGAGTATTCGTAACCCATGAAACATTTGCCAACCACCTCAATGTGTCCGACCATATCCGGCTTATACACATTATTATATAAGTCAATAGCTCGTTTACGCATTTCCGCCATCTGCAGTTTCATGGCCTCGTTGAAGTCTGCTAACAGTTGTTTGCTGTGTTCGTCCAGAACAAACATGCTGTTGAGAATTTGTTTTCTTAGCTCCAAAAGGCTTCTGATGGCTTTTTTGTTCTCATCATTATACCAATGATTTCTTTCCGTTTCATGGTAGAGAGAAAGTATCTGTTCCTCAATACGTCGAACTGCTGTTGTGTTGAAAATCTCTTGAACAGTCATTGTCCTTACTCTTTATTGTTAAACTATGGTGCAAAGAAAACATTTTTCGCCATTAACCTTTCATAAACGTCGCGAATGCCATATAAAATAAAAAACAGACAAACAAAATAAGAGCTACTATAACACATGCGGCAACGACAACACCGGGGACGGCAAAGAAACACTGGAAAAATATCTTAATGCTATATGTCAGTCTTGATTCGAGTTTACCAGACCTGCTGCTACTCCATTCCATTCTGCGCGACCAGACCTCGTCAAAATTGTGGAAAGTAAATATTGCGGCTTTCATTGCACAATACAGCGATACCAGTATTTGCACGGGCAAAGCGTATTTTAAAACATCGATTACTTGGGGACCAAGCGTGTTATCGACAAATGCGTATAACTCCATAAAAATTACAGTACCACCAAGAGACGCGAAGCCATTCAAGTGAGCAAAAAACAAACTGAGATAGGTTTTCATACTTTTATATATTTAAATTTAACAACTCCTTATTCAGATGTGAGTCCTATGCATTTTCTCTTTCCATTTGAATCACATATTAATTATTCACGATGCAAAGAAAACAAAGATCTCCGCCAACTGGTGGCAGAGGTCAAAGAAAAGTTCATCATCAAAAGAATTTTTGTGGATTTTCTATATGTAAATACAATACCTATAATGAAATCAGTCTGAATTTTTCTCCAGGACTTGTTTGAACTCATCGGGATAGTTTGCTTTCAAATAAGCTATTTGATAGGCCAACCAAGTGTAGCAAACAGCATGAGACTTTTGGAAAGCGTACATTCCTTTAGCCTCCATTTCATTCCATACCTTTTCAAGGGCATTCTTCTTGTGTCCATTCTTTATGCCACCTTCTATGAAACGGGGCTTCAAGACAGAAAGCATATCGATCTTCCTTTTACCGAGGGCTTTTCTTAGCAAGTCACTCTCACTTCTGTCAAAGTTGGCTATCAATCGGGAAAGCATCATGATCTGTTCCTGATAAACTATAATGCCATAAGTATTGTGAAGATACTTTTCCGAGCAAGGAATCATATACTTGACGGCTTTCTTGGAATGCTTTTGCCTGATGAAAGTTGCAATATAGTCCATTGGTCCTGGTCGATACAAGCAGTTCAAGATGACTAAATCCTCAAAGCATGTAGGATGAAGTTTTTGCAAGTATTTTTTCATTCCTTTTGAGTTGAACAGAAACACGTCATCGGTTTGGCCTGTTTGGAAAAGTTCCATTGTCTTCTCATCATCAATCGGAATCTTTTCAATATCGAAATCCTTATCATAGTGAACTTTTACACTCGCACATATATCCCTCATCTGGGAAAGTGTTTTAAGACCAAGGAAATCAAATTTTATAAGACCAGACGACTCCACATGCCATCCTTCGTATTGAGTACAATTCACTATTTGTTCATTACCCTTAAAATCTTCTATTGAACAAGTTGAAACAGGTGCCCAATTGGACACTGGCTCGTCTGAGACAACAATCCCGCAGGCATGAACACCTAATCCACAGATTTTTCTTTCTAATATAGCAATATTAGCAAATGCATTACGCAAAGGGTTCCCGACTTTTCGAATAGCCTTTCTTATCTCTGTTTCATATTTGATGTAATTCTTTATAGAACGCCAGGAATAGCCTGACAGGAGTTCGCTGATAGCCAGAGTCTCAGAACGATGCATTTGGTTAACTCTTGCTACTGTATTAAATGCATTCGCCGTTGAGAACACTCTGAAAGAAACAATATAAGCAAAACATTCCTTGCCATATTTTTGTTGAAGCCATTCAAGGATACGTTCTCTTCCTTCCCAGTCGAAGTCGATATCAATGTCTGGGAACAACGCACCTTCTGGACTTAGGAATCGTTCAAAGAGTAAATCGTGTTTCAATGGGTCAATCTTAGTAATACCTAAGCAATAGCATACAAGACTTCCTGCTGCTGATCCGCGTCCCGGACCTGCCAAAACACCAAGTTTTGATTGAGCGACATTAACGACATCCTGTAAAAAAAGGAAATAGCCGGAAGCCGCTCTCTGTTTAATGATTTGAAGTTCAAACTTCAGCCTATCAGAAACATCTTCAGGAAGTGATTCTCCATATATCTGTTTTGCTTTTAAAAAAGAAAGGTATTCCAGATAGTTATCCTCCTTTTCTCTTCTCTCATTCCCGAAACTATCAGGTATGTAAATAGCTGGAACCATGGGAGCATGGCGAATATCATAGAATTCAACCTTATTATAAATATCCATCGTATTGGCTATTGCTTCAGGAATATCAGAGAACAACTCGCACATATATTTTCTGCTTGTCAACCAGCGGAATTGAAGTATATCTGTTTTGGCAAATTCATCCATAGTTTTACCTGTAGCATAGCATTGTTGGATGTTGTAAGTTGCCAAATCTTCAGGAGCCACATAATGAACATCATTTGTGGCTACAACCTTTACGCCAGATTCCTTTGCTTTTTGCATAAGAACGGCATTAAGCCTTTGTTGTTCAAGCATCAGATCACTCGGCGTGTCGCGGGTTAAGTCAAAGTCAGCACAACGCTGTAACTCCAGATAATAATCCTCCCCAAAAGTTTGCTTATACCATTTGATAGCCGCATCAAGCCCTGCTATGTCATCGCTTACTACATGGGAATATACCTCACTACCTACACCACCAGAGAGAACGATTATACCTTCATGATATTTCTCCAGATCATGATGGTCTGTTCGTGGTCTCATATAGAAACCATCAGTCCAGGAATTACTGACAATCTTGATGAGGTTTCTGTAGCCTTGATAGTTCTTTGCCAAGACTGTTAAGCGATAGCCTTTGCAATGCTCGCCAAGCTTCTTGTCCTCCTTTGCGCCAGGTGCGACATACAGTTCACAACCAATGATAGGCTTAAAAGGTTTCTTTCCCTTCTGCCGTCTTTCATTGTTGATACGAGAAACATAGTCGAAAAACTCCATGATACCAAACATATTACCATTATCTGTAATGGCTATGCCTGGCATCTTGTCTTTGATGGCAGCATCAACCAGTTCCTTTATGCTGGCACACCCATCATTTATTGAATAATGGGAGTGAACATTCAAATGTACGAATCTATTCCTTTTCATGTTGTATCCGAATATAGTTTATTACAATAATTGTTGCAAAGAAAACAAAGACCTCCGCCAGCTGGTGGCAGAGGTCTGAAGAAAAGTTGTTATAAAATATAATTATGCGATTTGAAGTATTTAATAATATGAGCAAAAGGATTATTTAGTCATTTTAAACGCTCAATTAAGTTCAGGATGGCTTCGACATGAGGTGCAATAGGACGGCTTTCAGGTCTGTCAGTAATAATAATCGTTGTATTATTAATCTTACCAGCCTTTGAGGTAAGAGGCTTGCCAGTCCTACTATATGTTCCCCATTCTATTGATTCTGAGAGTTGAAAACCTTTATATTTGTCTATTGCAAACAAAGGATCATCCCATCTGGGACCAGCAGTCATGCCTGTAACAAAAATAACAACCTTTGGGGATAATATCTCCATTTCTTTTTCTATAATATCAACCATGAAGTTATATTGATCATCCCATAAAGAATCTGTAGGATTCCCATTCGTTGCTGGAGCCACTTTACATACATTGCTCCAAACAATATGAGAATTCCAACTTTCTGGATAGAAATGTTCAGAAACAACGCGCATAAGATTAAAGAAGGGACGATGTAATTGCTCTATTAAGCCATCCGTCGTTAAAGGACTTTTGGGATTCCAACCATTGGGTGAACGTCCATAAAAAATTATACCTGAATTATTATCCATTGGATAGTCTCTTCCACATTGGGCAACAAATGTCGTCAAATCGTCTACTTCATAATTATTCTGTATTCTTGGGAGTTCATTATCTAACTTAACATATAATTCATGTACTCCTTCTTCAAATAATGTTTGAACTTTGTTTGTTTTCATTCTTTCTATTTTAGGTTAATAATAATTTATCTATAATTCAAAATCCTCTTCATTCAATCCATCAGTAAACATAGATTTTCTCTCTGCTTCTGGGTCTGGGAAATCAAAATGATCCTTTGTTTGCTGAATCATACGCATTGTTTTCTTGTATGTTTCAAGCAGTTCCTTCTGCATCTTGGTTAGATGAATAGTATATCCTAATTCTTGCTCTATCCAATCAGGCTGAATATTTACATCAATTTCATAAAGAATTTTATTTACTGCCCATATAGCCTCCTTTTGTGAAGCATCACTATCCATCAAATCATTTAACCTTTCCTGTATTTGTAATAATTGTTCTTTGGTACGATTCATGTTATTTAATTGATTTTTACCACATCTAAATAAAGAGAAGTTAGTGCATTCGCTCTACCGACATCTACTCCATATTTGGCTTTGAAAGCATTGTTTACAAGTTCTTGACCTTGTCTGGTTCCCAACAAATTGAAGGATTGAGACACTACTTCAACAGACATTCCTTTTTCCAAACGAACACCGTTTATGGAAGCACTTCGTTTTATCGTTACATTGTACAACATAATGAGTGATTTATTAGGTTAATAATACTTTTTTCGTTCTATAAATTCAATCCTTCTAATCCTGCATTCAGTATCATCGAGGCAAATTCCATTCCTGAAATTAGACGAACGCCTGCTTCATCTGCTTTATTCATTGCTTTTTGACTATAATGCTCACATGTTGATATTACCCACATCTGTGTATGATAATCATCATAGGTGTGATTGGTCATATAAGCTTTGATTTGCTGAACAGCCCATTCGTCCGTTACGCCTTCATGCTTTTTTACCTGAACCATGATGGCTGTCTTGATATTCTCAAAGTATCCTATGACATCCGCATCACCTTCACCTTTGTCTGGAGCATTCTTACTTGGGATTTCCGTCCTCGCTCCTAACGATTTCAGATACCACTCAACAAGATTCTCGAAACGGTCTGCACTTGTCAATTGTTCTATCAATGCCAATAGTTTAGGTGCCGTTTCTTCGACAATCTTCTCTTTCAGATTAATTGGTTTATGCTCCTCATAGGCCTTCCTGGCATTCTCTATGGATTCCTTCAGGTCTGAAATGTCCGCATTGGTCTGTCGGATTTTCATCCTTGAAATCAAATCCTGATTGGCAAACCCCATCCGAGGTATATTATAGAGAATAGGTTTTACCTTTCTATAGAATCCTAAATCTATTGGCTGGCCGTTTTCATTGTAATAGTGACCGTCTCCCTGCAGAACGGCTTGTTTCCCATACCAATCCTTGAAAACAGAAGTGTCTATGGATTCATTGGAGAAGATAACGTCGTCTTCAATTTCAAACAGACTAAATTCCTGGCTTGTGGGAACGAGAACTACGTCTCCCTTCTTCATCTCCACGATAAAACGCCATAGATTCCACCTGTTTTTAGGCAAGCCCCATCCCTCCGCTTGCATAGCACTATCTATGGCTGTTTCTCCGTGTTTCTGCACTTGCTTTACAAACGCGTCTGAGGAGAAATCGCTCCAGCCGATAGACAAATAATGGTGATTAAACAAAAGAGGGTGAGCGAATCCCAAAGCATTAGCTCCACCTGTTATTCTATGTAACCAGTACTTCATAGCCTTCAGTTGATTATAATAATTCCCTCGCAATCCACGCACAAGCTTCTGCATCGGCAAGGGCGTGATGGTGGTTCTCCAGCAGATAGCCGCACTCCGCTGCCACAGTATGCAGCTGATGATTAGGCAGATAAGGGAAGACTCTCCTTGAAACACAAAGCGTGTCGTAAAACTCGTAGTCGGGATAGTCCATCTGATACACGCGAAAAACGGCTTTCAGGCAGCTCTCGTCGAAAGGTCTGTTGTGCGCCACAAGAGGAAGACCCTCAATCAATGGTTCTATCTGCGCCCAGACCTCCGGAAAGAGCGGCGCTGTATCTGTATCATCGCAGCAAAGGCCATGTACTTGACTGCACCAGTAGTTATAATAGTTTGGCTCCGGCTGGATGAGAGAGTAGAACGAATCAACTATCTCACCGTCGCGTACGATGACGACACCGACAGAACACACGCTGCTGCGATCGTTATTGGCCGTCTCAAAGTCTATGGCTGCAAAATCTTTCATTTCGAGTCATCTTTGTATTTGTTCCACATTCTCTTTATCTTTCCTGCGATTTCCTTGCGAAGCCACAGAGGCTCAAGTACTTCCACATCCTCGCCGTTCCAAAGAATCTCTTGCTGAAAATCGAATGTCGGCCGGAGATAGAGGGAAAAGATGCTGTACTCACCATTGCGCTCAACCTCTTCCTGCGACTCGTGCATCCGAAGATCGCGAATATAGTTGGCTTGACGTGCAGAAACTTTCAGCTTAATCGTTTCCGGTTCAATATCTTCGTCAACGAAAATGCCAAAGTATGTATCAAAATACTCCTGAGCGTTCCATCCTTTAGGCAGATCAAAATGCTCGTCTGTCGCGCGAAGAGCACGAATGCGGTCGAGCCCATAGACGCGAGGTCCTTGCTCATAATAATAAGGATCTGTGCTTCTTGCCACCAGATACCAGCGCTGGCGGAACAACTTCACACAATAAGGCTGCACGTCAAAGGCACTCTCCTCATCTTTCCGATAGCTCTGATAAGTCATGTTGAGCACACGATTTTCCTTCATCGCATCAATGATTGTCTTGAGATAATATTGTCCGGAAGGCACATATTCAAGCACGATGCGGTCCTTGATACGCTGATTGTTAGCCAAAGTGTTGCTCACACAAAGCGTATTGTAGAGCCAGGAACGAAGGCCGTTGTGACGAAGGTCATATTCATTTTCAATATAGTAACGATACTCGCCACGACCCTCATTGGAGATGCTGATGCCAAACATATCTGAAATGACAGACCTCCAGTTGTCAAAGGTGCGTTTGGGTATCTCCACACCTCTGCTGATGTCGTCTCGGAGCCATAGTTCGTTCAGTTCCTTAAACGAAATCTTGCGCTTGCGATAGATGGTGTCTATCACCCAGACGTATTTGGTTATCAGGCTTTGTCCTCTGTCGTTGTCTTTCATTTTTTATCGATTTTTCTGCAAAGGTAAGTGAAGGCTACGCCATCTCGTGGCAGAGGTTTTTGCAAAATGATTTTTAAGGTTAGTTTTATACGTTAGTTGATATTTTTTGTCTCCAAAAGTACACTTTTTCTTCGAAACTACAAATATTCGGGGCAGATTTTCTTAAAATCCGCTCCATATTTTTCAAAAAATCGAAAATGAGAAAATGAGAAAATGATAAAATGAGAACATTTCGAGTAAGCAAGGGCAGAGACAAGCTTGATTGATCTCTGCCGAGCGTGAGAAATGTCTGTGGAGCGAAGCTTCACGAAAATGAGAATTTCTCCTATCCCTGACAAAAGTTGAATCATTCTCTCTTAACCCTTGTTTTTGTTGAATGAGCTCCTCGGAGAGCCAAATCAAATTCAAGGTTTATCTTTTCCTAAAACAGTTGACAGTTTACTGACAAGGTTGACAATAAAACCATTTTCTTGACAAAACCCTCTCCAGCCCCAACTGCCGGCTCTCACTTCTCTCCTGACGCTATTTTGACTTTCCCGTGGGCTCGGAAAAATTCTCCCGTGGGAGCGTAAGATTTTCCCAACGGAGACGTTGTGACGACACCCATAATGCACCTTGACGATTTTTTAACAGAATCATTTCTTTCACGCATCAAAGACAAGCAGGAAAACGGAGCAGATTTTCGCATTTTCGCATTTTCGCAAAAAAAAGAAAGAGAGAAAGGACAAAAGAGAAGAAAGAAAAGAATTAAGAAAAGAAGTTTATAGTTCTCTATAAACTGAGAAAAAGCCATTTTGCGAAAATCAATAGCTGGGCCTGGGCGTAGCGCGATGCGCTCGCAATTTATTTTTTGAGGGTGTCTTTACTGGGCATCTCATGAGGCTATGCCCCATAGACCTTGCTCACGCTCGGCAGAGATCAAACAAGCTTGTCTCTGCTCTCACTTACTCGCAAGGTTGTCAAAATATGCGCGTCGCATACGGCCACGATACGCGTAGGCAGGTTATTATATAACGCATATGCGAAAATGCGAAAATGCGAAGATGCGAAAACCGCCAAACCAATTTCTTCGATTGTCATATTTCACTGATTTACATAGGGGTTACAAGAAGAGTTGTGCATTAGCTTTTTTTTGTGTCGTACCTTTGCACCGTCAAAAGACAAAAACGAGGTCAGCGGACCTCCAAAACAGCCGCAAAGCCGCCGTTGAGTTGCCGTTGAGTTGCCAAATGCGGGTGCGGATGTAAAGAGAAAGTCGATAGAGAAGAGCCCCCTCCAGCTCCCCCTTGGGGGGGTGCTCTGAAGCCCCAGTCGCCCTGGTCTAAGGTATTTCGCGCTTTCAGCGCTGCCAACTGCAAACGGTTTTTTATGTTTTTCTCTTGGCTGTATGTAAGACTTCGCAGAAGGCTGAGATGTGAGGCATAGATCTTTATCTGGATGCTTGCATACAAGGAAAAATATGTGGCTCGCATCGCAAAGGGCTAAAAGACCGACATACAGGCAAGAGGGTTTTTATTGTTTTCTTTGATTATCTGCAGACAAGGTTTCTGTGATTTCAGTGAGACATTTTAGAGCCTTTAGAGGTTTTCGATGTTAAAATGTAATTTTAGATGTTTAAAAACGGACAAAATTGGGCTTATGTTAAAAAAAATTTATAACTTTGTTCCTGATAATGCAATATCAAACGAACAAATCATATATATGACTATGAAATTCTTTTGGAAAAATCTCAGCATCGCCATCGCAGCGGTGGGCCTCATCAGCGCCTGCAGCGACAAAGATGACCTCGGCTCCAACACCAACGGCATACCCAAGCGCGGTGTGATGCAGAACATCGTGGAACGGTCGGAATTCAGCAACTATATCGACTGGCAGACCTATGCCGGCGACGACTTCTACCGCTACGCCACCGGCGCCTGGCAAGACCGCACGACGACAGCGCCTGGAAGGAGCAAGGGCACGCTGCAGGATCAGTCGGACCTGACGGAGGCCTACGTCAAAAAGGCATGCCAGCAAGGCACCATCGCCGACTTCGACCGCTTCTTCAAAGTCTTCAATAAAGAGGACGAGAGAAAAAAGATCCTGGAATCCATCGTCGCAAAACTGAATGACATCGAAACCAATGTGACCACCCAAGATCAGGCCTGGCAGAAGATGGCCCAACTGATGAAGGAAGGCTACGCCGCGCCGATGGACTTCTACGTGCAGCCCGTGATGCGCAAAGTGTATCCCGCCCTCATTGGCAATGCGGACTTCGGCACCACGGACGAGAGGACGCTCGGACTGGTGTTGCAAAACCCGGTGGATTGTGCGATGGCCTACCAGACGGCACAGAGCTTCAGGTTATTCATCCAAGAGGCCGTCATGCCCAAATGGACTTCCAACGGGAGATGCTGCACCGGCGACGAACCGGACTACGTGGTGCTGGGCGGCAACACGGGAATGACACGCGCTGCCAACGTCCCCGACAACAGCCCCCTGGGGAAAATCATGGCCGCACTCGGTGCCACCAGCGGAGAAGGCATGGCCATCTACACGGGATACAAGGAGTTCAACGAGAAGTTGGAAAAGTTGACGCTGTCGGAGGCGAAAGGCCTGATGAAGTACGCCGTGATTGATCGCGACCTGAAGTATATTCTGGCCGAAAGCGCCTCGGACATGATACAAAAGCTCGCCAAATCGTCGAACAGCCCCCTGAGCCTGATTATGAGCCGCCACTACGCGGAGACACAGGTGCCGGCCGAAAACAAGGCACGCGTGACGGAACTGGGAGAGAGAGTGCGTAGCGCCTTCGCCGCACGTCTGGAGAACAGCCCCTGGCTCAGCAGCGAGAGCAAGGCCAAAGCCAAGGATAAGCTGCAGAAGATGTGGATATTCATCGGATGGCCCTCCAGCTGGGACGCCAACGCCATGGTGAAAGTGTCGGAGAAGGAAGGCCTGACCGCCTTCGAGCTCGTCTCGGACCTCTACAAGCAGCGCTCCACGGTGATGGTGCCCGCCCTCAAAGGCAAGACGGACGCCGACCACGTGCTCACGTCGAAGATAGCCACGCGCCCCACATACCTCGACAACGCCATCTACGACCCCATCAACAACTATGTGTATATCTACGCCAGCAACATGGTTCCCCCCATCTACGACCCGGCCAAGAGCGATGCCTACAACTACGCCGTGATGGGCGCCACCACCATCGGTCACGAGATAACCCACGGCTTTGACACAGGCGGCTGCAACTTCGACGCCATAGGCCAACAGGGCAGCATCTTCAGCGCACGCGACAAAGAGGTGTTCTACAACAAGGCCGTCGCCATGAAAAACCACTTCAGCACCTTCGTTTACGGCGGCGACATCGCTGTGAACGGCGACAGAACCGTCCGTGAGAACATCGCCGACCTGGGCGGCCTGAACAACGCCTACGACGCCCTCATGGGACGCACCGGAGGACAGGCGGCCGAGCGCCTCTACACGGCCCGCGAATACTTCCGCGCCTTCGCCTTCGGATGGATGGAAAAGGGCGACAACGAGTATATGAGCAAATACGTCTCCGACGTGCACTCCCCCAACTTCGTGCGCACCAACGGCAACGTATATCAGGTGGACGCCTTCTATGACGCCTTCGGCATAACGGGCGGAAAACTGTATCTGGAGCCCGACGAACGACTGCACATTTGGTAAGTTGAGAATTGAGAATTGGCGATAAACGATAAACGATAAACGATAACCGAAATGAGCTTCAATCAATGGAAAGCCCTCGCGCTGGGCTTGTGTGCCGCAATCGTGACGGGCGCCTGCAGCGACAGCAACAACAGCAGCATCCCCACACCCGCCATACCCAAGCGGGGCGTGACGCGAAACATCGAGGAAAAGACACAATACGCCTCCTACATCGACTGGCAGACCTACGCCGGCGACGACTTCTACCGCTACGCCACAGGCGCATGGCAGGACGCCACCGATCTGGGCGACCGCAGATCGAAAGGCACGCAGCAAAAGCAGGACAACGCGGAGAATGAGTTCCCCAAGAAAGTCTGCGAGGGCGGATGCCCCCTGCTCCAAAAGCTCTTCACGCAATACAAAGGCGCGGAAGACAACAACGCCGACAGAAAGAAGGTGAAGGACAAGCTGGCCGACATCACCAGCAGCGTCACCACCCGGGCGCAGGCCTGGCAGAAGATAGCCCAGCTGATGAAAGAGGGCTATGCCCTGCCCTTCGACTACTGCGCGGCCTCCAACGGGCGCAAGATATACCCCTCCCTGAGGGCGAACGAGACGGTGATTCTCGCCGGAGAGAACGACCTGAAACAATTCGCCTCGCCGGAGCAACGCCGGGAGATCATGGCCGGCGCGAAGAAAGTGTGGCCCGCCATAGGCGGCGGCGGTGATGACGATGACGAGAAGCGCAGCGCCAAACGCCGCCGCTGCGTCAAAGAGCCCCTGATGCCTGTGAGCGTCTGTCTGACAGGCACCCGTGCCGGAGGCGGTGCGGACAACACCCCCGTCGGGCAGATCCTCAGGGAGCTAGGCGTCAATGCCGACGACGTGATGGTCACGCAAGGTACGCTGCAGAACCTCAACAGGAACCTGCAGGGGGCATCGCTGGAAGACATCGTGAACTTCATGAAATACTGCGTCATCAGCCGCGACCGCCACTTCATCGCCGGCACCGATCCGGCCAAGACCATCGTGAGAAACCTGGTGGACTACGACAACACGCCCCTGAAACTCAGCTTGAGTCGCTTCTTCTGCGAGAGCATCGATCCGAAAAACAGGGCGGCCGTGAAGGAGATGGGCGAAACACTGCGCAACACCTTCATCATACGCATAGAGCGCAACAAATGGCTGGACGACGTGAGCAAAGCCGGCGCCAAGGACAAGCTGAAGAAGATGATGATCCAGGTGGGCTGGCCCAACCAGTGGGACGAGAACGCCGAAGTGAAGGTGAAGGACGACGCCGGGATGAACACCTACGACCTCATCTGCGACCTCTTCAGCCAGCGCGCGAGCAGGACGGTGGCCACCCTAGCGGGCAAGACGGACGCCGACCACATTTTCATGACCGAGATGACCGATACGCCAGCATGGGAAGCCAATGCATTCTACGCCCCCGGGGACAACGAGGTGATTGTGTGCGCCAGCAACCTGGTGCCCCCCATATACGACCCCTCAAGGGACCTCATCTACAACTACGCCCTGATGGGTGCGCCGACGCTGGGACACGAGATCACTCACGGATTCGACGCCAGAGGATCGAAGCACGACGCCACCGGCGCCCTTCGCGAATGGATGAGTCCGCAGTCCAGAGCGACCTTCAACAGCCTGACGGGTAAGGTGGTGAAGCACTTCGACGGATGGGAATACTACCCCGGACTCCAATGCGACGGCGAAATGACCCAGAGGGAGAACACCGCCGACATGGGCGGACTCTGCATCGCCTACGAGGCCCTCATGAATCAGCACCAGGGCAGCGCGGCGGAGAAACTCTACGTGGCCCGCGAATACTATCGCGCCTTCGCCTACGGATGGATGGAAAAGGGCACGCCCGAATACTACCGGAAATACCTCACGGACAAACACGCTGCCAACTCGCTGCGCGTCAACGGCACCGTGAGAGAGATGGACGAATTCTACGAAGCCTTCGGCATCACGGACGGAAAACTGTATCTGGAGCCGGAGGAACGACTGCACATTTGGTAATTGACAATTGATAATTGATAATTGACAATTGACAATTGAAAATTAACTAATTCGGTCGGAAATAGCAAAAGAAGGAAAACTAAGTCGGGCACAAAGGTGCGAGAGTGAAAAAAATTTCGTATCTTTGCGCCCGACTATGAATGTAGCTGTAGTAAAATATAATGCAGGGAACATCTTCTCCGTGCTCGGCGCGCTGAAGAGGCTGGGCGTCTGCCCCACCCTGACCGACGACGCCGAGACGCTGCTCCGGGCCGACCGCGTGCTGTTCCCCGGACAGGGAGAAGCCTCGCACGCCATGAACTATCTGCGCGAGAGAGGGCTCGACCGCGTCATCCGCGACCTGAAAGCCCCCATGCTGGGCATCTGCATCGGGCAGCAGCTCATGTGCCGCCACTCCGAAGAGGGCGACACCGAATGTCTGGGTCTGTTTGACACCGACGTGCGCCTGTTTCACCCCCAAAGGCACGAAGACAAAGTGCCCCACATGGGCTGGAACAGCCTCTCCTTCACCGATGCCGAAGGCCGGCGCCTCGCGGACGGCGGGCTCTTCAAAGGCCTTAAAGAAGAGGACTACGTCTATTTCGTCCACAGCTACTACGTGCCCCTCTGCCCCGAGACGGCTGCCGTGACGGACTTCATACAGCCCTTCTCGGCCGCGCTGCACAAAGACAACTTCTGGGCCACACAGTTTCACCCCGAAAAGAGCGGCCGCGTGGGCGGGCAAATACTGAAAAACTTCCTCGAACTATGATACAGCTCATCCCCGCCATAGACCTGATTGAAGGACGCTGCGTGCGTCTCTCGCAGGGCGACTACGACACGAAGAAGGAATACGGCGACCCCGTCGATATGGCGCTGCGCATGGAGGACATGGGCGTCAGGCGTCTGCATCTGGTGGATCTCGACGGCGCCAAGAGCCGCCACGTGGTCAACGAGCGCGTGCTGCGCGAAATCTGCCGCAGAACCTCTCTCACGGTGGACTTCGGCGGCGGCATCAAGACGGAGGACGACCTGGAGAAGGTGTTCGACGCCGGCGCCGCAATGGCCACGGCAGGCAGCATCGCCGTGACCGACCCCGATCGCGTAAGCCTGTGGATTGAAAAATACGGCGCGGAGCGCATCGTGCTCGGCGCCGACGCCCGCGACGGCAAAATCAGCATCAACGGATGGAAGGAAGACAGCACCGTGGAGCTGATGCCCTTCCTCGAAGGCTACCGCAAGCAGGGACTCCAATACGTGCTCTGCACCGACATCTCGAAGGACGGCATGCTGCAGGGACCCAACACGGCGCTCTACCAGAGCATCATGGCGCAGTGGCCCGACTGCAGGCTGATTGCCTCGGGCGGCGTGAGCTCTGCGGAAGACATCCGCGCACTGGACAAAGCCGGCATCCCGGCCGTAGTGTTCGGCAAAGCCATCTACGAAGGCCGCATCGACCTCGCATCACTCATCAAAGAATACCCAGCATGTTAGCCAAACGCATCATACCCTGCCTCGACGTGAAAGACGGACAGACCGTCAAGGGCACCAACTTCGTGAACCTCAGACAGGCCGGAGACCCAGTGGAACTGGGGCACGCCTATTCGGAGGCCGGCGCCGACGAGCTGGTCTTTCTCGACATCACGGCATCGCACGAGGGCCGCAAGACCTTCACCGACATGGTGACGCGCGTGGCGGAGACGCTCTCCATCCCCTTCACCGTGGGCGGCGGCATCGGCTCCGTGGACGACGTGGACCGCATGCTCTCGGCCGGCGCCGACAAGGTGAGCGTCAACAGCGCGGCACTCCGGCGCCCCCAGCTCATCGACGAAATAGCCTCGCGCTTCGGCAGCCAGGTGATTGTGTGCGCCATAGACGCCAAAGAGACCGACGGCCGGTGGGAGACCTACATCAACGGCGGCCGCATCCCCTTCGGCAAAGGGCTGATGGAATGGGCCCGCGAGGCTCAGGAGCGCGGCGCGGGAGAGATACTCTTCACCTCGATGAACCACGACGGCGTGAAGGCCGGATTTGCCAACGAAGCCCTCGCCATGCTGTCGGAAAACCTCTCCATCCCCATTATTGCCTCAGGCGGCGCGGGAAAGATGGAGCATTTCCGCGACGTGTTCAAAGAAGGACACGCCGACGCCGCACTGGCCGCCTCGGTGTTCCACTTCGGCGAGATCGGCGTGCAGGAGCTCAAGAAGTATCTGCGGAGCGAAGGCATCTGCGTGAGATAATAATGTTCAACGGTCAATGGTCAATGTTCAATGGATAAAATGGATAACAGAAAGATAGATTTTGAGAAACTCGGCGGACTGGTGCCCGCCATCATACAGGACGCCGACACCCGCGTGGTGCTGATGCTGGGCTTCATGAACGAAGAATCCTACCGCCGCACGCTCGAGACGGGCAAAGTGTGCTTCTGGAGCCGCACGCGCAAGTGCTACTGGACCAAAGGCGAGACCTCGGGCAACTTCCTCAACGTAGTGGACATCCTGCTCGACTGCGACTGCGACACTCTGCTCATCAAGGTGCACCCCGTGGGCCCCGTGTGTCACACCGGCGCCGACACCTGCTGGAACGAGAAAAACGAGAAATAAAGACAACACACATAAACACATATACGCAAATGACAGAGAAAAATCCCCTGCTCTTCCTGAGCGAACTGCAGGACTTCATCGAGAAGCGCCACGAGGAAATGCCGGAAGGCTCGTACACCACCAGCCTCTTCAAGGACGGACTCAACCGCATGGCACAGAAGGTGGGCGAAGAAGCCCTTGAACTGGTCATCGAAGCCACCAACGGCACCGACGACCGGCTCATCTACGAAGGCAGCGACATGCTCTACCACCTCATCGTGCTGCTCACCAGCAAAGGACTGCGCATCGAGCAGCTGGCCTCCGAACTCGCCGAACGGCACAACCCCGGATGGAAGAAACACTGATCGGATGAAGACGATTGACTACCACAACGTAAGCATCCTGCAGGACGACCTCAGAGTGCTCGAGGACATAGACTTCTCCGCCGAGGAGGAGGAAATGGTCTATCTGCTCGGCCCCGTGGGCAGCGGCAAGACCTCGTTCATCAAAACCCTCTACGGCGCCCTGGCCATCGAAGACGGACACGCCCGCGTGCTGGGCGAAGACATGCTGCGCATAAAGACCAGCAAGCTGCCCGCTCTGCGCCGCCGCATCGGCATCGTGCATCAGGACCTTAGGCTGCTGCCCGACCGCACCATACACCACAATCTGGACTTCGTGCTGCGCGCCACCGACTGGAAAGACAAAGAGCAGCGCAACGAGCGCATCAAAGAGCTGCTGGAATGGGTGGAGCTGAGCGACTGCGCCAACCGCTATCCCCACGAACTCTCGGGCGGACAACAGCAGTGCATCTGCATCTGCAGGGCCATACTCAACAGTCCGCAACTCATACTGGCCGACGAGCCAACGGGACATCTCGATCAGGAGAACGGCGAACGCGTGATGGCGCTGCTCGACGAAGTGCGCCGCAAAAACCACTGCACCATCGTGCTGGCCACACACAACACACAGTGGCCTGTGGACTTCCCCGGCACCACCTGGGAATGTAAGGGCGGACACCTCACCCGAATCGGCGGCGCAGACGAGGAAAAAGAGGAAAAGACACAGGAATAAAAGAAATACAACAACAAGAAGAAATATGCAAGTTCTGAAATTCGGGGGTACCAGCGTAGGCACTCCGCAACGCATGAAAGACGTCAGCCGTCTCGTGACGGCCGACGGCAAAGAGAAACTCGTCGTGCTCTCAGCCATGAGCGGCACCACCAACTCACTGGTGGAGATCAGCGACTACCTTTACAAAAACAACATCGAAGGCGCCGTGCACGTGATCGCCCAGCTGGAACAGAAGTACATGACCCACGTGGAAGAGCTCTACAAGAGCGATAAATACAAGACAGAGACGCGCACGTTCCTCAAGGGCGTGTTCGACGGTCTGCGCGCCATGGCCAAAGTGCACTTCACCAGCTTCGAGGAGAAAATCGTGCTGGCACAGGGCGAACTGATGTCCACCAACATGGTGACCAACTACCTGCTCGAGAGCGGCATCAAGGCCATCCTGCTGCCCGCACTCGAAATGGTCCGCACCGACAAAAACGCCGAGCCCGACACCGCGTTCATCCGCGAGCAGAGCCGCCGGATGATGGAAGAAAACAAGGGCTATCAGATCTACATCACGCAGGGCTTCATCTGCCGCAACGCCTACGGCGAGATCGACAACCTGCTGCGCGGCGGCAGCGACTACACCGCCTGCCTGCTGGGCGCCGCCCTCGAGGCAGAAGAAATCCAAATCTGGACCGACATCGACGGCATGCACAACAACGATCCCCGAATCGTGGACGGCACCGTGCCCGTGCGTCAGCTCAACTTCGACGAAGCGGCCGAACTGGCCTACTTCGGCGCCAAGATCCTGCACCCGACCTGCATCCAGCCGGCCAAATTCGCCGGCGTGCCCGTGCGTCTGCTCAACACGATGGATCCCACTGCCCCCGGCACCATCATCAACAACGACTTCATCCCCGGCAAGATCAAGGCCGTAGCCGCCAGAGACGGCAACGTATGCATCCAGATCACCTCGAGCCGCATGCTCCTGGCCTACGGCTTCTTGAGAAAGGTGTTTGAAATCTTCGAGCAGCACAAGACCTCCATCGACATGATTTGCACCTCGGAGGTCGGCGTGAGCGTCACGGTGGACAATCTGACCCATCTGGACGAAATCGTCAGTGAACTGAAGAAATACGGCACCGTGCAGGTGGACCGCGACATGACCATCATCTGCGTCGTGGGCGACCTCAGACAGGAGAACAAGGGCTTCGAGACCCTGGCCTGCGAGGCCCTCAGGGAGATTCCCGTGAGAATGATCTCCTACGGCGGTTCCAACCACAACATCTCGTTCCTCATCCACAAAGACGACAAGAAGGCCACGCTGCAGGCGTTGTCCAAAGTCTTATTCTAAAGAGAAAATATGTTTCCGACCGAACGCTTCAAGGGACTCCGGACGCCCTTCTACTACTACGACACCGCGCTGCTCGCCGAGACGCTCCGGGTCATCCGCAATGAGCTCGACGCCCACATGCACATGCACTACGCCGTGAAGGCCAACGCCAATCCCGTGATACTGCACCAGATAGCACAGGCCGGACTGGGTGCCGACTGTGTGAGCGGCGGCGAAATCAGCGCCGCACTCGAAGCCGGATTCGCCCCCGAGCGCATCGTCTACGCCGGTGTGGGCAAGAGCGACTGGGAAATCCGCCTCGGACTGGAGAAGGGCATCTTCTGCTTCAACGTGGAGAGCATCCCCGAACTGGAGGTCATCGACCAGCTGGCAGCGGAAACAGGCCGTACGGCCTCCGTCTGCCTGCGCATCAACCCCAATGTGGGCGCCCACACGCACGCCAACATCCAGACGGGCCTCTCGGAAAACAAGTTCGGCATCGACATGCAGGACATGGAGGGCGTCATCCGCCGCTGCGGCGAGCTGGCGCACGTGAGGTTCATCGGTCTGCACTTCCACATCGGCAGCCAGATTCTGGAGATGGACGACTTCAAGGCGCTCTCGCTGCGCGTCAACGAGCTGCAGGACCGCCTGGAGGCCGCCGGCATCACGGGCATTGAGAACATCAACGTGGGCGGCGGACTGGGCATCGATTACAAAGATCCCGACGGACATCCCGTGCCCGACTTCAAGGCCTACATCGACACCTATCGCAGCAACCTGAAGCTGCGGCCCGGACAGCAGCTACACTTCGAGTGCGGACGTGCCGTCGTCGGACAGATGGGCTCGCTCATCGCCCGAGTGCTCTACGTGAAGGAGAACGCCATCAAACGCTTCTGCATCCTCGACGCCGGCATGACGGATCTGATTCGACCGGCACTTTATGACGCATACCACAAGGTGCAGAATATCAGTGCAGAAGGTCGCGACAACATCCTCGTTTACGACATCGTCGGCCCCGTGTGCGAGTCGAGCGACGTCTTCGTGAAGAACTACGGCATGACCGAAACGAAGCGCGGCGACCTGGTCGCTCTGCGTTCGGCGGGAGCCTACGGCGAGATTATGGCCTCGCACTACAACTGCCGCCCGCTGCCCCAAGCCTATTTCGACAAGTAAACCGAAGAGCCTGTGGAATCCATACCCTTCATAGCCTGGTGTCTCGGACACCTCAACTACTGGGTCATCACCCTGCTGATGGCCATCGAGTCCAGCTTCATCCCCTTCCCTTCGGAAGTGGTCATCCCGCCTGCAGCCTACATGGCCGCCGCCACGGGTGAGATGAGTCTGTGGCTCATCATCCTCTGCGCCACACTGGGCGCCCTCATCGGCGCCACCGTCAACTACGTGCTGGCGCTCTATCTGGGCCGACCCATCATCTACCGCTTCGCCAACTCCAAGCTGGGCCACCTCTGTCTCATCGACGAAGAAAAGGTGAAGCTGGCCGAACACTATTTCGACGAACACGGCGCCATCGGCACCATCGTGGGCCGTCTGGTGCCTGCGGTGCGTCAGCTCATCAGCATTCCCGCCGGACTGGCGCGCATGCGCTTCGGCCGTTTTCTGCTCTATACGGCCATCGGCGCCGGCGCCTGGAACTGCATCCTCGGCGCCATCGGCTACGCACTGGCCTCCGTGGTGCCCTACGAACAGCTCGACGAGACGGTGGCGGAATACAGCGTGTATCTCAAAGTGATTATGCTGCTCGTCGGCTTCGCCGCAGTATATTACCTCTACAGACAATACAAGAAATAATACATGGATTTTTACGATCTGAATCTCAGCGATCCCGTTCTGGACGCACTCGACGATATGAACTTCACCGAGTGTACGCCCATTCAAGAACACGCCATCCCCCCCATACTCGAAGGCCGCGACATCATCGGCGTGGCACAGACCGGCACCGGCAAGACGGCGGCCTATCTGCTCCCGGTGCTCTCCGAACTCTCCTACGGAGACTATCCCAAGGACGCCATCAACTGCGTCATCATGTCGCCCACACGCGAACTGGCCCAACAGATCGACCAGGCGATGCAGGGTTTCGCTTATTACCTGCCCGAAGTCTCGTCCGTAGCCGTGTACGGCGGCAACGACGGCATACGCTACGAGCAGGAAAAGCGGGGCATGCAGCAGGGCGCCGACGTGGTGATTGCCACCCCCGGACGTCTCATCTCGCATCTCTCGCTGGGCAACATCGATCTCTCGCGCGTAACCTTTTTTATATTAGACGAGGCCGACCGCATGCTCGACATGGGTTTTCTTGAAGATATACTTCAAATAGTTGGGTATTTACCTAAAGAAAGACAGACGATTATGTTCTCCGCAACCATGCCGGAGAAGATTCGTCAACTGGCCCGCACCATCCTGCATGACCCCGTGGAGGTGAAGCTGGCCGTCTCCAAACCCGCAGAGAAGATACGCCAGAAAGCCTTGGTCTGCTACGAGGCGCAGAAGATCCGTTTCGTGGTGGAGCACTTCAAGGAGAACAAACCGCAGCGCGTCATCATCTTTGCCGGCAGCAAACTGAAAGTGAAGGACCTGAACGTGTCGCTCCACAAGGCGGGCTTCAACTGTCGGGCCATGCACTCCGACCTGACGCAGCAGGAGCGCGACGAGGTGATGTACGCCTTCCGCTCCGGACAGACCGACATCCTGGTGGCCACGGACATCGTCTCCAGAGGCATCGATATCGACGACATCTCGCTGGTCATCAACTTCGACGTGCCCCACGACGCCGAGGACTACGTGCACCGCATCGGCCGCACGGCCCGTGCCGGAGCTGGCGGAGAGGCCATCACGCTCGTCAGCGACAAGGACATCCCAAAATTCAAACAGATTGAACAATTCCTCGGCCGCGAGGTGGAGAAAATTTCCATTCCAGGAGTCTTCGGAGAGACTCCTGCATACACATCTGCGCCGAAAAAATCGTCGAGAGGAAGAAAAAATCATCAAAATTCAAAAAAAAGAGGCGGAAAGGGTCCACGTTCGAAAAAAAATAATTAAATTTGCAGCGTGAAAGATCTCTCAGGACATATTGAATACCTCCTCATGCAGCAGGACCGCGTCAGCATCCCGACATTCGGCACGCTGACAATCAAGCAGTTGCCTGCGCACTACAGCAGCGAAGACCACACCTTCCTGCCGCCCAGCAAGAACGTGCTCTTCGAGCCCGACGAGATGGCGGAGGACAACGGCCTCAAAGCGCTGCTGAAGCGTCTGCACCGTCTCTCCGAAGATATGGCTCAGGCTCTTCTGAGCAACTATATTGCCGACTTGCGCGAGTCGCTCCTGACTCAGGGCGAAGCCGAGCTCGGCAGCATCGGCCAGTTCTCGCAGGACGAGAAGGGACATCTGATGTTCGCTCCCTGTGAAGCCGGTGTGGCAGCGCCCGAGTTCTTCGCTCTGGACACTGTGGAGATGCGCAAATTGCCCGCCGCCGTCAAAGTGGAGCCGAAATTCATTGACAACATGGACAGCGAGTACATCACCATACGACTCTCCCGAAAGGGCGTACGCCGCACTCTGCGTGCAGCGGCAGCGATTCTGGTTGCTTTCATCCTCATCGTGCCCGGCTTGCATTTTGCCAAGCAATACGATGTGCCGACGCGCATCGAAGCCGGATTCCACCAGATTTACGAGCACATGCTGAAGTTCGACCTCAAGAGCAGCATGGAGGCCCTGGTGCCCGCTCGGGACGAAGTGGTCAAGTCGCCTGTCATCCAAGAGGTTAAGCCCATGCCGGTGAAGAAGGATAAGCTTCAGGCTCCCGCCGCAGACAAGCTGACGGAAGAGCCCGTTGTTGCCCCCGCCGCCAAGAAGGCCGAAGAGCCCGCAGCTGCCCCCGCCGCCAAGAAGGCCGAAGAGCCCGTTGCCGCGAAGGCTCAGCCCGAGAGCGGCACCTGGTGCATCGTCATGGCCTCATCCACGACGGAGTCTCTGGCCGGCGCCTTCATCAAGCGTCTGGACAAGATGGGCGTCCACGGCGCCGTTGCCGTGCCCGAGAGAAACGGCATGATGCGAGTCATCCTCCCCGGATTCTCCTCGGAGGACGCCGCCATTCTCAGAGCGCGCGAGTTGCGTGATCTGGACTACGATTTCTACGACATCTGGACAGATAAAATCAAATGAAACGCCCCCGCCATACCTACCCTGCCCGCTTTAAGAACGGCGGAGAGGAGGTCGATGAGCCGGTAGGGGAATTCGGTGCCGTTGTTGTGGTGGAGAATGTCTTCCACTACCGTCAGTTCAAGCCCCTCGTCGAAGGCGACAACGTATTCGGCCGTTGGGTCCACGGCACGGAAATCAATCAGCCTTTGGAGACGACCGATCCCAGCATCGACACCAAACACTGCATCATCCGTGTGGAGCGCAAGAAGAACGGACAACTCCGCTGGCTCCTGCGCGACGCCCCTTCCAACACGGGCACTTTCTACATGAACGACATCCTGCGCGATCAGGACCGTATGCCGCTCTCCGACGGCGACATCATCACCATCGGCGCCACCACCATGATCTTCCGCGCGCCTCAGGACGATTCGGACTTTATTTCACTCAACCAATAAAAACACAAGCATTATGGCATGTATCAACGATCACAGGTGTAACTCCTGCCCCCATCCCTGCAAGACCAGGAACGTGGAACACCAGAAATGGTACTCCTCCCAGTCGATAAAAAACAAAGAACTCCTTACCGGCAAGCCTTATCCGGAATGTACCGTGGTTTGGAACTCATGGACTCAGGACGAGCGCACCGAAGCCATAGAAAAAAGCGGCCTCAAGCGCCAGACCGGCAACAAGGAGACCGCTTTAGGTCACGATTTCTAAAGAAGAACCCTCTCTTTTTCGGGAATTCTTTTTCAGCGGACTCTCTAAAGCCCAAATGCTTTGGAGAGTCCGTTGTCTACACCGCTGAATCCCATGAAGGCCATAGCCAGTAGTCCGGCCGTGACCAGTGCAATGGGCATACCCTGCATGCCCATCGGGATGTTCATCATGGAGAGCTGCTCGCGTATGCCGGCAAAGATGGTCAGAGCCAGAGCGAAGCCAATGGCGGTGGAAAAGGCAAAGATGACGCCCGTCAACAAGTCGGGCTCAAGTCCCTGTGCGTTGTAGGTGCCGCCGGCCACAAGGATGGCCACACCCAGGATGCAGCAGTTGGTGGTGATGAGGGGCAGGAACACGCCCAGTGCCTGATACAGGCCGGGATTCACCTTTTTGAGCACAATCTCCACCATCTGCACCAGCGCGGCAATCACCAGAATGAAGGCGATGGTCTGGAGGTATTCCAGGGCGTTGGGTTCGAGGACAAATTTCTGTATGAGATACGTCACGATTGTGGCGATGGTCAGCACAAAGGCCACGGCAGCCCCCATACCCAAGGCGCTCTCCACCTTTTTCGATACACCGAGGAATGGACAGATGCCCAGGAACTGCGACAGTACGATATTGTTGACGAATATCGCCGTGATAACTATAAGAATGTATGCCATAACTGATTTTCTTCTTTTGGATAAACTTTCGTACTAGCTCTTAAGACGATTGACGATGGCGATGAGATAGCCCAATGCGATGAAAGCACCGGGAGCCAGCACAAAGACCAAAGCACCGAATTCCTCGGGAAAAACGCCGAAGGAGAAAATACGTCCGGTGCCGAGCAACTCACGCGTTGCGCCAAGCAGCGTCAGCGCCATCGTAAAACCGAGCCCCATACCGACACCGTCGGTGACAGAAGAAATCGGATCATTTTTAGCTGCGAAAGCCTCCGCGCGTCCGAGAATGATGCAGTTCACCACGATAAGGGGAATAAACAGTCCGAGCGACTGGTCGATTTCGGGAGCATAAGCCTTAATCACCATCTGCAGGATGGTCACCAGCGAAGCAATCACCACGATGTAGGACGGGATGCGTACCATGTCGGGGATGAAGTTCTTGATGAGCGAGATGATGAAATTGGAGAAGATGAGCACCGCCATGGTAGCCAACCCCATCGACATGCCGTTGAGGGCGCTCGAGGTGGTGCCCAGTGTGGGACACATGCCCAACAGGAGCACGAAGGTGGGGTTCTCCTTGACCAGTCCGTTCCAAAACACTTTAATCTGATTCATAGCTTAATCCTCCTCATTAGTGTTATCCTCTGCCTGTCGTGTGGCGCCGCTCTGGGCGTCCTCCGTGCTGAGGGCGGCATAGGCGGCATTCACGCAGCGCAGAAAGGCTCTCGAAGTGATGGTGGAAGCCGTGATGGCATCCACTTCGCCGCCATCCTTGCTGACAGTCATGTTGTTTTTTGCGGGTGACATGCCGATGATGTCTCCCTTTTGTCCTTTTTGAAACCATTCGCCGGCTTTGGCGCCGAGCCCCGGAGTCTCAGCACTCTCAAGCACACGATAACCCTGTATGGTGCCTTTGCTGTCAAAGCCGACCAGCACGGTCAGTTTTCCGCCGAAGCCGTTGGGGTCTGTGGCCTGCACAGCCGTCCCCTTGTCGGTATGGTAGACAATCACGCCGTCGGCCTCTTCGGTGTTCCCGACTGTCAGTTCGTCGGCCGAGAGCACGGCCTTGATGCCGTCTTGAAGCTGCTGCTCCTTAATCAGTTTGATGGGACCTGCCGTGAGGTCGTTGACATAGGCCAACGCTGCACCGGCCACCACGCTGACGAGCGTGAGCACGATGGTCATATTGTACCAGGTAGATTCTAACTTTTTCATTTCTTGACCTCCCCAAACAGTTTAGGTTTGCAATAAGTGTTAATCAGAGGCACAAAGGCGTTCATGATGAGGATGGCGAACGACATACCTTCGGGATAGGCGCCCCAGGCACGTAACACCACCGTCAGGAAGCCGATGGCCACGCCGTAGATGATTTGCCCCTTGGGCGTCATCGGCGAGGTGACATAGTCCGTCGCCATGAAGCAGGCACCCAGCATCAGACCGCCGGAGAGCACCACCGACACGGGATCGGCATAGACAGGACTCACCAGATGGAGCAGTCCGGCCAAAACGAACACGGTGCAGAGTATGCTCACGGGGATGTGCCACGTGATAATCTTCTTCCAAAGCATATAGCAGCAACCCAGCAGCAGGGCCAGAGCGCTTACCTCACCCAGTGAACCGCCCGTGCGGCCGACGAGCATGTCGAGCGACGAGGGCAACTCGGCCAGGAGCGAAGCATCCTGATTACTGATGGCCTGGCCCATGATAAACAGCGGTGTGGCCGCTGTCGCAGCATCCGTGTAGCCCATGCTGCCGCTTTCGGGCCACGTTGTCATGGCCACGGGGAAGGAAATAAGCAGAAACACGCGTCCCACCAATGCCGGATTGAAGGGGTTCTGCCCCAGTCCGCCAAAAGTCATCTTGCCCACACCGATGGCCACGAGGGCGCCGATGATAATAATCCACACAGGCAGGTTGGAGGGCAGGTTGAAGCCCAAGAGCAGTCCCGTCAGGACGGCGCTGCCGTCCGTCACTGTGATTTCCTTGCGTCCCAGGATGAAGCGGCCGATGGCCCATTCAAAAAACACACAGGAGCACACGCTGCAGGCCAGCACGACGGCTGCGCCGAATCCGAAGAACCAAAGCGAAGCCAACAGAGCGGGCACCAGCGCTATCACGACGCCGTACATGTTCTTCTCCACGGAGTCTCCGCTGTGAACATGGGGCGAGAGAGAAACAATCAATTTATTCATAGTTCCTTGTTTTCTTTTACTTTTTGGAAGCGTTCTCAGCCGCTCTGGCTTTGATGATGCCCATCACGGTGGTCTTGCCCAGGCGTATCATGTCGAGCAGCGGACGGTGGCTGGGACAGGTGAAAGCGCACGAACCGCACTCAATGCACGACGTCACGTTGTTCTTTTCCGTCTCATCCCACATGTGTTGCGAACTGAGTGCCGACAGCAGGAAGGGCTCCAGCCCCATGGGGCAGGCCGACACGCACTTGGCACAGCGTATACAGGGGCGCGTCTCGCCTCTTCTGGCCTCCTTGTCGTTCATGATGAGCAGTCCCGAGGAACCTTTCGTCATGGGGATGTCCAGCGAGATGAGCGCCTTGCCCATCATCGGGCCGCCGCCAATCACCTTGCCGGTGTCTTCGGGCAGTCCGCCGCATTCGTCTATCAGCTGACGGAAGGGTGTGCCCAGTCGCGCCCAAAGGTTGGACGGCTGTTTCACGCTCTTGCCCGTCACGGTGATGACGCGGGCGATGAGGGGTTTGTTCTTCATCACGGCCTCATACACGGCAAAAGCCGTACCCACGTTCTGCACCACGGCGCCCACGTTGATGGGGATGGCAGGCGGTGCGGGCACCTGACGTCCGATCACGGCGTCAATGAGTTGCTTTTCGCCTCCCTGAGGGTATTTCACCTTCAGGGGTACAATCTCTATGTTGGGGTATTTTTCCGCCTTTTTCTGCATCAGGGTGATGGCGTCGGGCTTGTTCATCTCAATGCCCACATAGCCCTTTTCCACGCCGACGGCTTTCATCAGCAACTGAATGCCCACGAGCACCTCGTCGGCCTTCTCCATCATCAGACGATGATCCGCCGTGAGATAGGGCTCACACTCCACGGCGTTGATGATCACGCATTCGGCCTTCGCTCCGGGCGGGGGCGAGAGCTTCACGTGCGTGGGGAATGTGGCGCCGCCCATGCCGACGATGCCGGCCTGCTTCACTTTTTCCACGATGGTCTTGGCGTCCAGGTCGGGACGGTCCGAGAGTTTCACCAGGTCGGTCGAGCGGTCGATGCTCTCCTCCCATTCGTCGCCTTCCACGTCAACATATACGGCCATGCGGCGTGTGTCGCTGGCATCGAGCGCCACGTCCACCTTGCTCACGGTGCCGCTCACGCTGCTGTACACGGGAGCGCTGACGAAGCCTCCGGCCTCACCCAACAGGGTGCCCACCTTCACTTTGTCGCCCTTCTTCACCACGGGCACGGCGGGCGCACCGATGTGCTGAAACATGGAGAAGACGGCCTGCTTGGGCAGTGCGGCCTCCCGTATGGGCGCCGCGGCGCTCAGCTTGTTTTCTGCGGGATGTACCCCGCCTATTCTGAATGTTTTCATGCCTCGGCCTCCTTCTTTACGGGTTCTACTTGGGGTGCTGCCGCCGGTTTGGGGGCAGCGGGTGCTGCAGGCCCTTCCGTCTTGGGCTTGCGCGGGGGGAAGTTGAAGGCCTTGATGGCGCCGCGCGGACAGGCCTCGACACACTTCAAACACATCTTGCACTTGTCCGGGTCGATGTGGGCCAGATTGGTGCCCAGCGTGATGGCCTCAAACTTCTCACAGGTTTTCACGCACTTGCCGCAACCGATACAGCTCACCTTACACTCTTTCGTGGCCAGCGCGCCCTTGTCCTTGTTGTTACAGAGCACGACGACCTTACGGCCTTTGGGGCCCTGGGGGCGCAGCTCGATGATGCCGCGCGGGCAGGTCTTGGCGCAGGCGCCGCAGCCGGTGCACTTTGTCTCGTCCACCTCGGCGATGCGCGTCACGGGGTTCACCCTGATGGCGCCGAAGAGACAGGCGTGCTCACAGTCGCCTTCGCCCAAACAGCCGTAGAGACACTGCGTCTCGCCCATGCCCGTCATGTTTTGGATGCGGCACGAGTGGGCGCCGTCAAACTCCACGCCGTGGGGACGGGCGTCGCAGGTGCCCTGACAACGCACCACGGCCACCTTGGGCGCTGCGGCCGAAGCCTGCAGACCGAGTATGGCGGCCACCTGTTCCATCACTTTCTGTCCGCCGGGTGCACAGTTGAGGTCGCTCAGCGAACCGCTCTCACTGGCCTTCACACAGGCGGCGGCAAATCCCGAGCAGCCGGGATAGCCGCATCCGCCGCAGTTGGCCTGAGGCAGGACTTCGCCCACCTGCCTGATGCGCGGGTCTTCGTACACGGCGAACTTCTTTGAAGCCACAAACAGCACCACGGCGCTGATGAGGCCCACGAGGCCGAGTACGATAACTGCAATTAGAATTACGCTCATTATTTATTTAAAGATGATTGATAATACGACGATGGCCAGCAACGGCAGCGCAAACACCAACACACCGGCCCATCCTTTGGGGCAGGCTGCTTCGTTCCCTCTGTGTCCGCACAAAGAGGCTATTTTGCATCCGGTACATTCGTTTGACGTGTCCACTGGTATCAGTTTTTAAGCATTCTTCCTGCAAAGATACCCAAAATTGGGTACATGAACAAAAAAAATGCGGCTTTTTTCGCTTAAAGCCGCATTTTTCCTCTCTTTTCCCCTACTTCACGCTGATGGGATAGACCTCGTAGTCGCCCCGCTCGCCCACTCTCTCGCTTTTCAGACAGTGGATGACATATTCGCCCGGCTTGAGGGGCACGCGCGGCGTCACACGAAAGGCGTCGTCGCCCCACGGGGTGATGTCAAAGGCGTGCATGTCGAGCACGGTGTAGGGGTTTTCGTCCATCTTTTCTTCTTTGAAGCGGCGGTATTGAGCCTTCTTTCGCAGGGGCACCAGGATGAAGTCCGAGAGCACCTCCTCGCCCGGGTCTATCACCAGCGTGTCCTGCCGGCCCATCAGCTGCATGGCGCTCACGCCCCAGAGGTAGCGCACGGTGTGCGACTTGAGTTGTATATCCACTATTTTCCATCCGGGCTTCACTTCCGAAGCCGTCGTCTCCGGCTGCACCTCCTCCGGGTGTCCGTTCACCAGCACCCACACGTGCCAACTCAAAAATATCAAAAATGCAAGCATTTTTTTGATTCAGGATTCATTCTTCACTCTTCACTCTTCACTCCGGCACTCTGTACCGGCTGCCTTCTTCATCAACGATGCGCCGGCGCCAGGCTTCGGGGTATCCGGGGCGTTTGACGGGCCTCGGCTGTCCGCCGGGCGTCTTGAGCCAGCGGCCCTCTGCGTCGGTGGCTTTCTCGGCCATGTCGTTGTATTTCACGATGAGCCGCTGTGCCAGCATGCTCCATTCGTCCATCATCTGCCCCGCAGCTCTGTGGCTGTAGGCGTTGAGGGCGGCGCGTCCTTCAGTGTCTCCCCTGGCGAGTGCCTCGCGCTCCGTCTCGTCCTGCAGCGAGCGCCAGTCGCGCTCCAGCCGGTCGCGTTCCGTGCGGAGTTCGGGAAACAGTTGGCAGTAGCGGGCATAGACCATGTTGCTCACCCAGTTTTGCAGCCAGTAGGCGCTGCGGAAGCTGAAGGTGAAGGCGTTGCCGCTGTTCGGGTGGAAACATTCGGGCACGGTCTGCATACTGCCCGGATAGAGCGGCACGAGGGGTATCGTGTTGGCGTCGTCGTTGCCGTACCACAGGCAGCTCCCCGCCCAGTCGGGCATCCATGAGCGCATCTCCGCCACATAGACGCACGCCGTCTGCTGCGTTGAGATGGGCCGTTCGTGGAAGTATTTCACGCTGTCTGCTTCCCACACGAGCGGCGTCGGCCGGTAGGGCATCCGGTAGGGGCCGGCGCCCACGCCGTCGTCTATGGCCAGCGGCGTGCCTTCGTAATGATCGCGCATCATGTCCTTCACGTCCTGACAGGTGAGTTTCTTTTTCGGCTTCACCCAGAGGGGCAGCGCCTCAGCCGCGGCATCACCCATGACGTAGGGCAGCCAGCGCTCCATGTCGCCTTCGCCCCATCGGTTGAAGAAGCTCCACACCCTGGCCTCGCAGCATCTCAGCGCCACGAAGTCGGCCGGGGCGTAGGCCTCCCGGAAGGAGAAGTCGCCGTCGTTCTCACCTTTATAATAACCCTTCCTGCGGGCAAACGTTATCACGTCTTTGCTGTAGCGGCAGCGTTCGGGGTCGTTGAGGGGGAAGCGACCGATGCGGCTCTGGTTGGCGTGCGCCGTGATGCAATCGTCGGGCACGCGCAGGGCCACCCACACAGCGCCCTTTTCCTCCCGACCCTTGCCTATCATCTCCATGAGCCACACCTCGTTCTTGTCGGCCACAGTGAAGGTCTCGCCCTCGCTGGCATATCCGTAGCGCGCCACCGTCTCCGTCATCACGTCAATGGCTTCCCGCGCCGTGCGTGCCCGCTCCAGGGCGATGAGCATCAGACTGCCGTAGTCCACGATGCCGTCCTTGCCCTCCCACAGCTCCTCGCGCCCGCCGAAGGTGGTCTCCGTCACGGTCACCTGCCATTCGTTCGTGAGCCCCACGCGTTGGAAGGTCTCTCTTGCTTCGGGTATCTCGCCCAGGTAGTTGCCCGTCTCGTAGTGGTATATGGGGCGCATCTCTCCCCTTTTGTGTTTGGCTCTCGGAGCAAAGAAAAGGTATCCGTAACTACCGTAGTCATCAGCCGAATACGACACGATGACGCTACCGTTGCTTGAAGCGCCCCGCCCCACGATGAGATTGGTGCAGGCTTCCGCTTTCTGCGCAAACATCATCGCCATGGCGAGGATGATGTGTGATGTCTGATGTATGATGGATGATGGTTTCACGTTTGGCCCCCGAGCCCTTCGACTAGCTCAGGGCATGCCCCCTGAAGGGGAGCGGTTAGCGGTTATCGGTTAGAGGTTAGAGGTTATCGGTTAGCGGTTATCGCTCAATGTTCAATGTTCAATGGAAAAAGGTTTTTAATGTTTTTCTCTTGGCAGTATGTAAGACTTCGAAGAAGTCTGAGATGTGAGGCATAGATTTTTATCTGGATGCTCGCATACAAGGAAAAATATGTGGCTCGCATCGCAAAGGGCTAAAAGCCCGACATACAGGCAAGAGGGTTTTTATTGTTTTCTTTGAATATTCGTGAGATTAGTGAGATTCGTGATTTATTTTAGAGCCTTTAGAGTTTTTCGATGTTAGAAATAGTTTTCAATTTTCAGCTTCGACGAGCCTGCAGCCTTGAAACTCATGTCGAGCCCCTTCACCGAGTGCGTCAGCGCCCCGAACGAGATGAAATCCACGCCGGCCTTGGCGTAGGGTATCATTGTCTCGAAGGTGATGCCGCCCGAGGATTCCGTCTCGGCGCGCCCGGCCACCAGCTGCACCGCCTTGGCGGTGTCCTCAGGGGTGAAGTTGTCAAACATGATGCGGTCGCATCCCTCACGGAGCGCTTCGTCCAGCTCCTCGAAGTTGCGCACCTCGCACTCTATCTTGAGCGCCTTGCCCTTGGCCTTGCAGTAAGCCTTGGCGCGACTGATGGCGTTGTGCACGCCGCCGCAGAAGTCGATGTGGTTGTCCTTGAGCAGTATCATGTCGAAGAGGCCGATGCGGTGGTTCATGCCGCCGCCGATTTTCACGGCCTCCTTCTCCAGCATGCGCATGCCGGGCGTTGTCTTGCGTGTGTCGAGCACACGGGTCCGGGTTCCGGCGTCAATGAGCGCCTGCTGGTATTTGTGTGTCATGGTGGCGATGCCCGACATCCTTTGCAGGATGTTGAGCATCAGCCTTTCCGTTTGCAGCAGGCTCTGCTCCTTGCCTTTCACGCTCATCACGATGTCGCCGGGCTTCACGGCCGCGCCGTCGTGGATATACACTTCCACCTCCAGCGTGGGGTCGAAGCGCCGGAACACTTCCCTTGCGATGTTTTCTCCGGCAAATATGCCGGCTTCCTTGATGAGCAGTTTGCTCTCGCCGATGGCATCCTCGGGGATGCAGCAGAGCGTGGTGTGATCTCCGTCGCCGATGTCTTCGCTGAAAGCCAGGTCAATGAGCCTGTCGTTGAGTTCTTCTACAGATAGCATAGCGTTTTTTGTTTGGTGTCGTTTGCAAAGGTACGACATTATTTTTTTTCCACCAAATTTTTCGACTGCTATTCTGTCTTTAGTTCACTCTCAGTGCACCACGCTCCACTCTATGGGCGTGTATCCGCCGGAGCCATCGCCATCGCCGTCAAGGTCATCGATGTAATCGTCCTTGTATTCGGTGCGATGCACGCCGGTGGAGAACTCCACCGCACGCGAAGCCGCCAACGGCAGCTCCTCCACGAGACGTATCACGGCGCACTGAGGCTTGATATAGCGTTTCATTGTCATACCTTTTAACATTTGACATTTGCCGTCCACCCCCTTCCCTTTGGGAGGGGTCGGGGGTAGGCCGTTCATTTTCAATTGTTGATGACCTCTTCTTCGCCCCACTCGGTGTTCACCGTGAAGAGTGTCTCCGTGGTGAGCCATGTGCCGCGCACTTCGGTGATGCGGTTCATGAGGAGGGGCGCCGTGACTGTTTTGTTGCAGAGCAGAGTGTTGGTGTCTTTGTCCTTCATCACCATTGTGACGACTTGGTTGAAGACCTCGGTGAAGCTGGGACAGAAGGTGTAGAGCGTGAGGGCGGCGGGTGTTGTCTGGGGTACGTCGCAGCTGATGTATATGGTGCCGCTGTGGGGAGCGGTGGCGACTTGGTTGCCCGGGAGGAGGTTGATGTAGGGATTCGTGAGCACCAAGGTGATTTTGTTGAGTCGGGCGAGGTTGGCGGGACTGTCGTTGATGACGATGCGGAGTCCGGTCTTGATGCGGGCCATGATGACGGACTGTGTCGTGGTGTTTTCGTCCACCGTCACCGTCTTCCTGGCGCTGAAGGTGTTGCCGCTGCGCACCTGATTGTCGGTGTCGTCCAACTCATACTCCGAAGCTACGAAGGTGAGTGTGTGCGACCCGTAGTCCAACACCAACGAGGGGCTCCCGAAAGCATCCCCGACCTCTGTGTCCGTCTGTTGCAACAGCAGCGTTTCGCCTTCATATATATAAAGGTAATGCACCGAGGCTTCTGCCAGAGAGGCTTTGGTGATATTCACCGACAAGCCATTCACGACGAATCGCACCCGTCGCTTCCCTTCGGGCAGGGCTTCGTTTTCCGAAGCCGAAACATTTACACTCTGAGAATTTTCACTGTCCAGCATCTCGTCTGCCGGAGTCGTCGTGCATGCAGCCATCATGACCAGGCTCAGGCACGACAAAATTGTCTTCTTCATAATTTTATACAATTTTGTTGTTTATTTAATTCGTCGTGCCTTTGCAAGCAGGAAAGAATAAATCGGCGCAAAAGTATGGCGAATTTGTGCAGGAAGAGGGGTTATGGCCTATAATCTTTGGTCTAAAGTGCGTTTTTCGGTGAAAATAGTGTCAAAAGCGGATGAAGTGAATGAAAAATGGAAAATTTGACATCGAAAAACTCGAAAAGACCCGAGAACTCTGTCGGGTGTATTTCAAAAAAAACAAAGAAAACCCCCATTCGTTTCACTCATGGAAAAACCAAGAAGAACCCCTTTCTGCTGGCAACGTCTGCGCCATTTTGAGAAAAATAGCTGGGGCTCTCGGACTTTCGTCCTCACGGTCTGTTGTGTCTGCATCCACTTGTGAGCGAGCTCCCAGATGTCTGCCGTCACTTCATCCCGTTGCTCCGTTGGAGCGCCCCATCTCGAAAATTGTTCCACTACGTTGCACATAAAATTGCTTCAAAAGAACTTTTTCAGCATAAAATGATTATGCTATCCGAGACGAAAAACGATAAACGATAACCGATAAACGCTAACATCCGCCCGAGGTGAGCGCAGTAACAAGCTCGCTTGATTATTGCCGAGCCGAGAAGGATGTCTGTGGCGAACAGCCGCGAACATTGAGCGATAACCTCTAACCGATAAACGCTAACATCCGCCCGGGGTGAGAGCAGAGAGAAGCCCGCGCTTATCTATGCCGAGCCGAGCAGGATGTCTGTGGAACGAAGTTACATGAACCGATACTACGTCAATTTTCAATGTTCAGCTCGCTCATCATCGCATCCACGCCGGGCCAGCCGGTGAGAAACTTCACCAGACGGCCCTCTCTGTCATAGATAAGATAATGAGGAATGGCTGCTCTGTAGCCCGGGATCTGCATGGCCTCCATCCTGTCCTTGGGCACCATGTAGTGGTCACCGCCGTGGCGGGCAACACGGGAGAGCCATTCGCCGGTGCTGCTGCTCGTGTTCGTGATATAAACGAAATCCACACCGCTGGCCGTCAGCGAGTCCTTCACCGACTCCATCTCCTTCATGCCCTTCACGCAGGGGCCGCACCACGTGGCCCAGAAATCGACAAAGACGATACGCCCTTTGTGCCCCGCCACAATCTGCGGCAGCCACGTCTCCGGCGCACCCTCGGGCAGGTCGCGCCACACACCCTTGCTGTCGGGACGGTCCTGAAGCAGCTGGTCACGCACCTGACATATCTGCTCCCGGAACTCGGGCGAGAGAGCATTGAGCTCGACATCACGCACAGGACGGCAGGCCTTGACGCGCGTCATCTGCGCCTTGGCAGCATCCAACTCCGCATACCACCGGCCCAGAGGCGTGCTCTCCAGCCCGTTGGCCAGGATATATTCCCTGCCGCTGACGGAGCGGTAGAACTTCAGGCAGGAGAGGAAGCCGATTCTCGTTGTTACCCCAATAGGCCGGAGGATTGGAGTTGTCGCCGATTTTATAGTTGACGTGCCGTCCCAGGATGACGGCGGGAGCGCTCTGTCGCTTCCACGGCGTGGACAGCGTCTGGGCGAAGGACGTGAAACAGGCGGTCAGCATCGCGGCAAGGACCGGAAGAAATACGGTGAAGCGACGTGTTTTCATGGCGAAGTGTTCAAAATACAAGTGCAAAGATACAAAATAAAGTTTAAAGTTTATGGTTTAAAGTTTAATTTTCAATGAAAATTGCGGCCAATTCAAGAATTTTTCGTAACTTTGCGGGCGGTTAAGGTAAAAAAAACTCAGGACGTAATGAAAAAACTGATTTTCCCCATCCTTTGCGGCTGCGCCATGGCATTCAGCGCATGCAGCAACAACGACAACGACATCACACCCGCCACACCCGCCATCGCAGCAGACAGCGACAAACCCGCCACCGAGGTCTTCGTGCAGGGACAGCGACTCGAAGAGGCCGCACAGACCAAAGGCGCCTTCGCTCAGACACGCGTCAACATCCCCGAAGAGCCGCAGACCTACACCAAGTATCCCTACGCCAACACCGCCGAAGGTTGGGAAGTGGCCCGCTTCAGCATCCGCGCCGACGGCTACATCCCCGGATACATCGACCAGAGCTCCACGCTCTACTACGGTCGCCCCGTCGGCCAGCAGGGTAAGAACAGAGGCCGCGTGAGCAGCGCCTATCCCTACGGACGCTACAACGACCGCGACTACGACTACAGCAAGGTGAGCCAGAAGACGGGCAACAACATCGGCCTCTTCCGCTACGTGCTCGACCAGGCAGGCATGAAGACGCAGCTCGCCATCCTCGAGCAGCCCTCCGTGGTCGACATCATTCAAGATGAGATAGACGACAAGAAGAAAAACCTGGATAAGGCTTACGAATGGATGGCCCTGGAGGCTGCCAACCCCGGCTACCTCGACAAACACGTGCTCTGGTACGTGGTGAAGGAAGTGGCCGGCAAAGGCTACTGGCACGTGAACGGCGTCATCGTGGACTACGAAGTGGACGACGCCAAGGCCGGCATCGGCAGCCTGCCCGACGAAGTGGAGGTGGACATCCACCAGCAGATCCACCAGGACTGGAACGAGATCAAGACCTCCGTGCACATCCGCTCCGCCTGCGAGAGCGTAAAGATCAACATCCCCCTGGCCTACGAGGACATCGTGGAGCAGGACGACTTCGCCATCCGCGTGTATGACTTCTACTACAAAGAATACGAGGTGACCCCCACCATCACCCACAACGCACAGGGCATCACCATCGAGATCAACGACATCCCCGCCACCCTCATCAACGAGCTCTGGAGCAACTACGGCGACGGACTCACCGTGGAGATCCACAGCTACTGCACCCGTGAGGACATCTGGGAGCAGCTGAAGGAGAGCAAGGTGACGAAGCTGGGCAAGCCCTGCACCGTGAAGGGACAGATCACTACAGCCTACGATCCCGAGAAGAAGCAGCTCATCTACGCGCCGAAGAACTGAGCATGACCTCGGCGTCCATCGTCACCTACGACCACCATCTGCTCGACATCGAGCCGACGCTGAGGAGCCTGCTGGATTCTCCCGTGGACGCCATATACATCATCGACCACTCGGAGCACATGTTCGAGCTGGAGCGAGAGCTGGGGGAGTACGAAACCAATTACATACGCAAACGACCCGACATGAAGTCCCGCCTCAGGCAGGGCTTCATGTTGCATTATGAACGCCACCGCAACAACGGATACGGCGGCGGACATAATGTGGCCATACGCATGGCACGCGAGGCCGGCAGCGACTACCACCTGGTGGTGAACCCCGATGTGTGGTTCGGCCACGAAGTGGTGCCCGTGCTGCAGGCCTACATGACCACCTACAAAGACGTGGCGCAGATGATGCCGCAGATACGCTTCCCCAACGGCGAACCCCAGCATCTGGCCAAGCTGCTCCCCACCCCGCGCGACATCTTCCTGCGCGCCCTGAAAATAGGCGGCAACGACGAGCGCAACAAACGCTACGAACTGGTGCCCACGGGGCTCAAGCGCATCGTCAACGCGCCCTATCTCTCGGGCTGCTTCATGTTTATGCGCATGACGGCGCTGGAAGCGGTGGGCGATTTCGACGAGAAGCATTTCTTCATGTACGCCGAAGACATCGACCTGACGCGCAGGCTCCACCGCAAGTGGCGCACGCTGTATTTCCCGAAGGTGGTGGTGTATCACAAATTCAACCGCGCCAGTCACCGCAGTTTCAAGTTGTTCCTGATTCACGTGTGGAACATCGTGAAATACTTCAACCGCTACGGGTGGATAAACGACCCCGAGAGGGAGCGCATGAACCACCGCGTGGTCACAAAATATTTCTCTGCTCCAGACCGTAGCCTCTGAGACGGTCTTCGCGCAACAGCAAGACACTGATGACAATGGCCAGCAGGCCGAAAAGGGCGAAGATGATCATCGTCTCCGTGTAGTCAATCATGCCCGTGGCAGCATCGGTGTGACGCTGGTTGACCTTGCCTATCCAAACGGGAACAAGGGAGAGGCCGATGTTCTGTATATAGAAGATAAGCGCATAGGCTGTGCCAAGCAACTTCATGGGGATAATCTTGGGCACAGAGGGCCACATGGCCGAAGGCACCATGCCGAAACTGACGCCCAGGAGCGTCATCATGACGATGGCCAGCACCCAATGGTTGAGCGGCAAGGCCAATACGGCATGCACCGAAAAGAGCAGCACGGAGCCCAGGAGCATCAGCGTGGCGCCGCGCCCGTAGCGGTCGTAGAGCGAGCCGAAGAAGGGCGTGAGGAAGATGGTGCCGAAAGGCAGCATGGCCGGAATGAGGCCGGCAAGCGACTCGGATACACCATACTTGAACACCATCAGCTTGGTGGCAAACTTGAGGAAGGGGAACACACCGGCATAAAACATCAGGCAGAGCAGGGCAATATACCAAAATCCCCTGTTGCCCACGAGCAGGCGCAGGTCGGAGAAGCGGAACCCCTCGTCGCCGGACGCCGACGCCCCGACGCCGCCCCCGGCGGCATGACTGCGGTCGAAAGCGCGGTCGAACACGCAATACGCCAAAAAAGACAGCATGCCGGCCGCCAGCAGCGCAACACCGAGTCCCACGCTGTGGTGCACCTCACCCAGCCATTGGGCGAAAGGCATCGAGAAGGCCAAAGCAGCCGCCGTGCCGATGCGCGCCAAAGCCACCTGCAGGCCCATGGCGAAAGCCAGCTCGTAGCCGGTGAACCACTTGACGATGACCTTGCTCACCGTGATGCCGGCAATCTCGCAGCCTACACCGAAAAGGGCGAAGCCCACACAAGCCCAAACGACCTGTACGCTGTAGGTGCCAAGGGAAAAAGGCAGGACAACGACGCCGGAAAAACTGCGCGAGACGGCCCACCACTTGACCATAGCCCCCACGAGCATCAGCCCCGTGGAGAGCACGCCGGCACAGCGAATGCCGAAACGGTCGAGGATGATGCCCCCGAAGAAGAGCAGGAGCAGGAACACGTTGAAGAAGCCGTAGCTGCCGGAGAAGAAGCCGTATTCGTCGCTCGTCCATCCCAATCCCCCCTGCTCCGCGGGCAGAGTGAGCATAGGCTCCAACGGCGACATGACGTCGGTGAAGAAGTAGGCAAACATCATCGTGATGCTCACGATGGCGAGGGTCAGGAAGCGGTAGGAGCCTACCCCTACCCCCTCCCGAAGGGAAGGGAGATTATTCTTCACTCTTCGTTCTTTACTCTTCACTTTTTCTTCTGCTGCTCTTCGGCCATCTTCTGCAGAGCCTCCAGGCGGGCGGCCATGCCGCTCATGCGCTTGGGGTCGTTCTTATGCTGGTCGCGGTAGGCCTTGAGCTTGGCCAGAAGCTTGGCGTCGTCCGTCGTCTTGCGCAGGTACCACATGATGAGGATGCTCGTCAGACCGGAGAGGAAGTAGTAGTAGCAGAGACCACTGGAGTAGTTGTTGAAGATGAAGAAGAACATCAGCGGCATGATGTACATCATGTACTGCATCATCTTCATCTGCTGCGCCTGATCGCCCGACATCGAGTGCTGCTGCTGGCGCATGGAGATCCACGTGTTGACGATGTTCGTCAGACAGAAGAGCAGGCAGAAGATGGAGAGGTGGTCGCCGATGAGCCAGAGGTCGGTGTCCCAGCGGAGGAGCTCGTCGTAGCTCGAGAGGTCGTCGGCCCAGAGGAAACGCTCGCCGCGCAGCTGGATGCAGTTGGGCACGAAGTTGAAGAGCGCAATCCAGATGGGCATCTGGATGAGCATCGGCAGACAGCCGCCCATGGGCGAGACGCCGTACTGCGAATAGAGCTGCATCATCTCCTGCTGCTTCTTCATGGCGTCCTCCTGGCGGGGATATTTCTCGGAGAGCTTGTCAATCTCGGGCTTGAGCACACGCATCTTGGCCGAAGAGAGGTAGCTCTTCTTCGTGGTGGGATAGACCAGAATCTTGACGATGACGGTCAGGAGGAGCAGCACCACACCCATCGACAGACCCCATGAGGTGAGCCAGTAGAAGAGCGGCATGATGATCCAGCGGTTGACCCACTTGAAGAGCGGCCAGCCCAGATACACCAGGTCCTCCAGCTCGGGATTCTCGGGCGTGAGGGCGAGCTTGTTGTGGGCCTTGAGGATGTGGAAGTCGTTGGGACCCACGTACATCTGCAGGCGCGTCTGCCCCGCCCCGCTGCCGTCGAAGGGCACCGAAAGAGCCGCGTCGTACTGCTTGAGGTTGCCCGTGCCCTTCTCCTGGGGCGCGGAGTGCAGCGTGGCGTCGCTGAACCCTTCGGGCGTCAGCAGCACGCTGGAGAAGAACTGGTTCTTGAAAGCCACCCACGCCAGAGGCTCGTCGGGCGACTCGGTCTTCTCCTTCGTCTCGTTGAGGTAGTCGGTGTCGCCGTCCGTCTCGCGGAACGTGAGCGAGGCGTAGCGCTGCTCGAAGTCGAAACCCTTCTCCTGCTGCGCGGCCATGCTGTGCCACTGGATGAAGAGCTTGTCGGAGCCCGGCTGCAGCAGCGGCGAGAGGCCGCGGGAAGAGAGCGTGATGTTGACCATATAGCTCTCGGGCAAGAGCTCGTAGTGAATGTCGAGATGGCGCTCCTCGGAGCCCAGACGCATGGTGGCGGCGCGGCCCGTGTTGCCCACGACGTTGAAAGTGAATTGCTTCGTGTCGATGTTCTCGCCCTTGCCCGAAAGCATGAAGGAGAGCTCGCTGCTGTCGGGACGCAGGATGGCGATGGGGCGGCCCTGACGGTCCTTGTAGCCCAAGAGGCGGGCACCCTCGACGGCGCCGCCGCGGGTGTTGAGCATCAGCTCCATGAGGCCGTTGGAGAGCACGAGGCGACGGCCCTCCGCGGCGCGCTGGTCGAAGAAGAGCGCAGAGGAATCCTCGGCAGCCTGTGCAGCAAACTGTGCGGCACGGGCCTCTTCGGCCTCGGCCTGAGCGCGGCGCACCTGCTCCTCAACCTGAGCGATGGAGTCCTGCTGGCGGGCCAACTCGGCGGCCTGCTCGGCAGAGGGCTGGCTGTACCAGGAGAAGCCGATGAGCACCAGAGCGATGAGAATAAATCCTGTAACGGTGTTCTTATCCATAATATACTGTAGTTTTCTTAAGAGGTTTCACAATTCGGCGGACAAAGATACGAAATAATTTATTATTTCCGGCTCTTTGACGGCATCTTTGTGCCCCAAGCGGTGCATTTTGTTCGCACGGCTTATCTGCTGAACTTGACGGAGTATGTCCTGCCCTGCAGCTGCCACACAACGACATAGACGCCGGCGGGCGCCGAAGCCATCGAAAAGCGCTCACCGGCGCGGAAGCTGCCGACAGAGCGCCCCGTGAGGTCAAGGACACGCGCCGTGAACGTGAGCGTCTCCGGCGTTTCCGCTCCGAAATGCAACTCGCGGGTGAAGGGGTCGTAGGCCAAAGCGTAGTCCGCAGGCTCCGAGGCACGGGGCGAAGCAACGGAGAGAGGCCGGTCGCGGTCGGGCTCCAGGAGGAAGAGGCGGTTGGAGCTGGTGGCGTTGCGGGCGTCGTTGGTGTAGCTGAGCAGCGGCGTGCCTTCGGCATAGCTGCCGCCGCTGAGATTGGCGATGTGTTGCGTGCTGACATTGAGCAGGTTGAAGCGCCCTTCCCTGCCCTGCGGCACAATCTCCCACTGCTGGCGGGGATCGTCGGCGTCGGGCGCGGCGACCGCAAGCGGCGTGCCCACATTGGTCGTGGGCGTCGTCTCCCCTACAGTGGGATCCGTTAGCGCTAAAGAAGCGGCGGCGTTGAGGATGAGGAAACGGCCGTCGGGAAGCGGCTGCATCTCCCAAAAGCGGCTCTCATCAGACGTGACGGGCGTCAGCTGCACGACGGCCGTGCCCGAGAGACCGACGGGGATCTTGGGGCCGCTGCCCAGGATGCGGTAGTAACAGTCCTCCGGTACGAAGGGATCGGGCGGACGGCGTCCGGCAAAGACCTCGCGGAGGAAGGTGCAGCGCGCGGGGATGAAACTCTTGAGGTCGGCGATGTAGCGCTCGTAGCTGTTGTAGAGCACAATCTCGTGGTACATGCGCACGTCGATGCCCCACTTCTGATAGTTGAGCGCCTGCGAGGCCGAGAGCAGTTGGGAAAGACTGTCCACTTTGGCCAGCAGAAAGTCCTCAATGCCGGCCCCGAGAAGCTCCTCAAAGCGGTCGAAGACACGGCGCCGGAACCAGGGGTCCTGCCACATGCGCTGAACCCACGCCTTGGAGCCATTGTAAGCCTCGTCGGCCATGAGCAGACGCAAGGTGGAGGGATATCGGCTGTCGTTGTTGTAGGCGATGTCGTAGTCCCACAAAGGGCCGAAGAAGAGACGGTCGTCGCCGCGCTCCTTATAGAAATAGGTGCTGTAGAAGCCGTCGATGTTGGCCGTCAGCTCCGTGCAGATGTACCAGTCGACGAGCGAGGCCGTATCGACAAAAGCCCTGTAGCCCGTCTCGGGATCGGTGAAAGAAGACGAAGACAGGGCACTCTCGAAGCGGGCGATGTGCTGCTTGACGTAGGCGGTCTGGCGCGCGAGGATGTCCTCGTCGTCTGGATAATGAATACGCACGGGCGCGTCGTATATAGCGGTGCGGAAGCTGTTGCCGTCCATGAAGCCGTCCGTCTCCAGAAGATAGCCGCCCGAGATGTCGTCGCCGGGGGCCAGAGACACCGCCTGCTCCGTGATGTTCACACGGTGGGGACGCACCTCCACCTGGTCGCTGATCTGATAGGTGCCCTGATAGACGCCGTTGAGCGTGAAATCAACAAAACGCACCGCGGGATTGAAGGGCAGCGACTTGGGCTCGGAAGGCCCGCGCAGGGCAGCACAGAAGAGACCCATCTCAGAGGTCAAAGCATTGCGTATCAGCGTCTTGTCGCCGGCATTGGCCAGGAGCGTCCACTTCTTGGCGTTGGCGTAGCCCTTGCCCAGAAACTTCTCCTTATTCAAAAATTTGAAGCGATAGGGCTTCTTGGCCAGCCCCCACGTGGAGTTACCGCGACCGCGCACGGAGACCGAGTCGTAGAACGTCAGGGCGTCCGTCTCGTCCACATAGTGCATGCGGCAATATTTGTAGTCCGTCTTGCTCCAGATGCCGCCGCCGTCGAAAGTGGTGAGGTAGAGGGCCGGCAGATTCGTCTGACGCCGGTATTGCGCGCAGAGCGTCGCCGGCACCGCAAGGAGCGCCGCAAGGAAAAAGAGTAAAAGGCCGCGTCTGAACCCCATATTACACACTTTGACGGGGCAAAGATACTGAATAAAATTGAAAATTGAAAATTGAAAATTGAAAATTCATGTTTTTTTCGTAACTTTGCGGCCGTGAAACGCATTTTTGTCTATATTCTCGCAACTTTGTGCGTCCTCTCCGAAACGACGGCGCAGGTGGACAGCCTCAACATCAAGCAGATGGAGGCCGCAAAAGTCATGAAGCCCGTGAGCTGGAACGCCAACCGCGCCTGGCACAGCTTCAACCTGGCCGTGCCCGTGGCCGCCGTGGGTTTCGCCCTGATGCCCGCCGATCACGCCACACGCGACGCCGTAGTTGAGCGTTGGGACAACGACGGCATCAACTGCCGCGTGGACGACTACGTGCAATATCTGCCCGTGGCCACACAGGTGGCGATGGTGCTCGGAGGCATGGAGGGGCGCTCGAAGAACCGCTGGAACGCCCTCGTGGCCGACGCTATGGCCGCCGCCATGATGGCCGCCGTGGTCAACGGCATGAAATACAGCATCGACCGCGAAAGGCCCAACGGCGGCAGCGGCAGCTTCCCCTCGGGACACACCGCCACGGCCTTCATGGGCGCCACCCTTTTGGCACATGAATACGGCCACCGCTCCGTGTGGATCCCGATAGCGGGCTACACAGTGGCCTCGGGTGTGGGTGTGATGCGCATCCTCAACAACAAGCACTACGTGAGCGACGTCTTCATCGGCGCCGCCATCGGCGTGCTCACGGCCGAACTGGGCTACTGGGCCTCAGATGCCATCTTCAACAACCGCAAAACCTACAAAGCCAAGGGCCTGCGGCTCCACCGCATCTGCAACACGGTGTACAAAAACTGATCAGAGTACCCCACCCCGCTTGGATTCCCTGACGAGAACGCCCGTCAGCAGGAGCAACGAGATGAGATTGGGGATGGCCATGAGGCCGTTGGCCAGATCGGAAAAGTTCCAAACGGCATCGAGCTGGCGCGTGCCGCCGACAAAAACCATGACGATGAAGAGCACGCGGTAGATCCAGATGACATAGCGGCTGAAACGGCTTCCGCCGAGATACTCGACACACTTCTCGCCGTAGTAAGACCATCCGAGGATGGTGGAGAAGGCAAAGGTGATGATGCCGAACGTTAGCAGCGGCGTGCCGATGAGGGGAATGGTGGCAAAAGCGTGTTTCGTGAGCGTGGCGCCGTTGGAGAAGGTGATGCCTTCATGGGCCAGCACGGAAGAGACGATGACCATACCCGTGAACAGACACACGACGACCGTGTCCCAGAACGTGCCCGTGGAAGAGACCAAAGCCTGACGCACGGGAGACTTGGTCTGAGCCGCAGCGGCCACGATGGGCGCAGAACCCATACCGCTCTCGTTGGAGAAGAGGCCGCGGGCCACACCGTAGCGGATGGAGAGAATCATCGACACCCCGACGAAGCCGCCGCCGGCAGCCTTCGGGGTGAAGGCACTTTGGATAATCATCACCAAAGCGTCCCACACATAGTGACCGTTGAGGATCAGAATCCAGATACAACCAATGACATAGAGCACGGCCATGAACGGCACCAGCGCCATGCAGACACGGGCAATGCCCTTCACGCCGAACAGCACCACGAGCGCCACAAAGAATGCCACGAGAGAAGACACCAGCTCCGTTGAAACGGGATAGGACTCGTGGCAGAGCACGGCGATGGCATTGCACTGCACCATGCTACCGATGCCAAAAGAAGCGAAGACGGCAAGGGCGGCAAAAAGCACACCCAGCCACTTGAGCCCAAGGCCACGGTGGAGCACATACATGGGACCGCCCACCATGTGACCGTCGCGGGTCTTCACGCGGTAGTGCACGGCCAAGAGCGACTCGGCATATTTGGTGGCAATGCCGAACACGCCCGAAATCCAACACCAGAAGACAGCTCCGGGACCGCCGAGGGAGATGGCCGTCGCCACGCCGATGATGTTGCCGGTGCCGATGGTGGCAGCCAGAGCCGTGGCCAAAGCGCCGAACTGGGAGACATCGCCCGAGGCGCCCTTCTCGGAAGTGACGGAGAGACGGATGGCGCGGAAGATGTGGCGCTGGGGAAACTTCAATCGGATGGTAAGCCAAATGTGCGTACCGAGCAGGAGAACGACCATGGGCCATCCCCACAGGATATCACTGAGTGTCTGTATCATTTTTTCAATTCGTCGGGATTGATTTCACGTATAAACTTGGCGGTGAAGCCGGCTTCGGCCACAGCCTCGACAATATAGTCGGGCGAGAGATTCACGCCGCGCACCAGGACCTGACGGCGGCGGAAGGACACCTCGCAGTCCTCAATGCCCTCCATGTGGCGGATGGAGCTGCCGAGCACGCTCGCAGCGTCCTGACTGGGAAGGTCGTCCACGCTGAAGAGCATCGTCACGGAGACGGCACGGTGCATCTGCAGCACGCCGCTGGCGTCGCGCTGGCTGACATAATACTCCTTGCCGGGCACATACTGGGACGACGTATCTTCCTGATGTCGGCGAGCGTAACGGCGCAGATGATGCCAATGCATCACGTAGCCCACAACGGCGAGCACGGCCAGAAGCAGAATGCAAGGCGTGCACCAGGGGGCCACAGAGGCCATGATGCCGGAATGGAAATCGGGCAGATGAGGCAGGAAGAGGCCACGCGGCAACTTGGTGTCCGTCAGGAAGCCCATAAAGATGCTGCAGGTGAAGATGCTCCCGAGATAAATCAGGAGAATGCGCCAGCCGAAAGCGTTGCGCAACAGGTTCAGGCCGCGCAGATTGATCGCCGTGCCCAGCATGAGGAACACCAGAACGGCACCGGGGGTGATGCCCTTCATGAGCAATGCGGCGGCAATGGGCACACTGCCGGTGGCACAGACGTGCACGACGGGAATCAGGACGAGCGCCAGAAGATTGGACAGCACGGAGTCGCCCTGAAAAGGCACAAAGACCATGATGACCGCACCCAAAAAGAGGCCGATCAGGAGCCAGAGGCCCACGTAGCGGGGCATGCGCAGAAAACTGTAGAAGAGCATCTTGCGCAGAGCCTTCAGGGGAGATGAGGAAGAAGAAACCTCGGCAATTTCTCCGCCGTGGAACATGCGGCGGCGATGTTTGGACTTGTGCTCCTGCTCGTCGGGAGAAGTGGTGACAAGAAGGCCGGCGAAAATCGCCGTGATAAAGGCAATCACAACACGGATGAAGGCAAAGGGAAAGCTGATCATGGACCAGGCTGCCAGGAAGCCGTCGGGGCCCGACTGCGCGGAGGAAATCAGGAAGGAAATGCTGGCCCCCTTGGAAGCACCGCCGCGGCGCAAATCAATCGCGGCGCCGACGGAGCGACCGGAACTCTCGGGGCGCATCAGACCGTGAACGGCAGCGCGGATAACATTCTTCAGGCCGGGATGAGCAAAACGCTTGTAACTGCCACCCGAAGGAAATATGATATGAAGAATGCCGTCAATGATGAAACCCAAAAGAAGATAGGGCGCAACGACGGCGGCCAAATACCACGCCGCAGTCAGAGTGTTGATGAAATATTCCACGATGAGATTAACATTGTGCATTGTTCGGGCACAAAATTACAAAAAAAATGTCACAAAATTTGCCTGTAACTCAAAAAAATATTACCTTCGCAGCGGAATTAGAAAGACAACATGCATATTTGCTACATTATTGCCATGCAGGCTGAGGCGCAGCCGTTCATCGACGCCTTCAACGTGAAAGAGCAGGAAGGCGCGTTCACCCCCCTGCCCTGCCGCCTCTACCAGGCAGAACCGAAAGCCGGGAAAAAATTGAGTATCGTCACCCTGGGACGCCAGCACGAGCGCGACCTCGTGGGCTGCGAAGCGGCCTCTGTGGCCACACTGGCCGCCGTGGAAAAGCTGCATCCCGACCTCGTGGTGAACAGCGGCACCTGCGGCGCGTGGGCCCGCAAAGGCGCCGACATCGGCAAAGTGTATGTGGCTGACAGCGTAATGTTTCACGACCGGCGCGTGCCCGGCGACGACGACTGGGACACTCAGGGGCTGGGCAACTACCCCGTGTGGGAAGGCAGCATGGAAATGGCGGAACGCCTGGAAGTGGAAACCGGAAAAGTGACCACCGGATCGAGCCTCGACCTGCAGCCCTGCGACGAAGTCATCATCGAGCGCGAAGGCGGAGAGCTGAAGGACATGGAGGGCGCCGCAGTGGCTTTTGTCTGTTCGCTGACGGGCGTGCCCGTGATGCTCATCAAGAGCGTGACGGATCTCTGCGACGACAGCGCCCCCACCCTGGAGACATTTCAGAAAAACCTCCGTCTGGCGTCGGAACGTCTGGCGGAGGTCAACAGAAAAGCCGTAGAGCTGCTGCTCAGCTGATATTTTTGCGTATCTTGGTGAGATAGGCCCCCAAGCCCTCCTCGTCGCGGTTGTCGATGAGGCCGATGAGCTCTTTCAGCTCAGAACGTATCTGCTCCACATGGTGCTTGGTGCGGGGGTTAAAGAGGATTTCACGCAAGAGGGTGTCGTCCTCCGAGAGCACGCCTTTGGCAATGTTGAGGTGACGCTTGAAGGTGGTGCCGGGAGCGTCCTGACGCTTCATCACGGCGGAGAAGACAAAGGTGCTCACGAAAGGCACGGAAAGGCTGTAGGCCATGGCCTCATCGTGCTCCTCAAAGCTGTATTCATGGACATTGAGCCCCAGACGGCGGTAGAGGTCGAGGAAGAAAACACGGCCCAGATAGTCACCCTCGTTGATGACGATGGCGTTCTCCGAAGAGAGTGCGCCGAGATTGGCAAACGTGGGGCCGAACATGGGATGCGTCGAGCAGTAGTGACGCCCCGTCTTCTCATAGTATTCACGGAAGCCCGTCTTCACCGACGAGATGTCGGATAGGATGCAGTCCTCGGGAAGATGCGGAATTACTTCGTCAAAGACCTGAAGCGTATATTTAAGCGTCACACAGTTGATGACAAGATTGGGACGGAAAGCGTCTATCTCGTCCATCGAGGTGAAGCGTTGCGTATTGTAAAGGAAACGCATGCGCTTGGGATCCACCTCGTAAACGGCACACTCGTGATCGAAAGAAAGCAGGTCAACGAAAAACGAACCCATCTTTCCGGCACCGAGAATAAGAATCTTCATAAAGCGGAGGAGTTTACTGGTTGATGATCTTCATCTGCTGCTGCACGCTCTCCTCGTGGATGTGCTCGAAGATGGCCTTGACACACTCGGGAGAAATGCCGACGAGGCTGCCCTGAGCGCCGCGCTTGTCGAGAATCTCGGTGTAGCGCTGCGTCTGCAGAATGGTCATGTCGTGCTCCTTCTTGTAGCGGCCGATCTCACGACACACCTTCATCCGCTGGCCGAGGATGTCGATCAGCTGGTCGTCGTATTCGTCAATCTGCTTGCGCAGGGCGTTGATGCTTTCCGAGGGCGACACCTCCTGACGGATGACCAGCTTGTCGAGGATGAAATCCAGCACATCAGGCGTCACCTGCTGCTTGGCATCGCTCCAGGCCTTATCGGGATCGCAGTGACTCTCTACAATCAGACCGTCCATGCCTAAATCCATCGCCTGCTGGCAGAGCGGAGCAATCAGGTCGCGACGGCCGCCGATGTGACTGGGGTCGTTGACTATGGGCAAATCGGGATAGCGGCGCTTCAGTTCAATGGGCAGCTGCCACATGGGCAGATTGCGGTAAATCTTGTTGTCGATGCTGGAGAAGCCGCGATGGATGGCGCCCAGACGCTCAATGCCGGCACCGTTGATACGCTCCAGAGCACCAACCCAAAGCTCGATGTCGGGATTAACAGGATTCTTCACGAAGACGGGAATGTCCACACCTTTAAGGGCATCGGCAATAGCCTGAACGGCAAAAGGATTGGCCGTCGTGCGGGCACCGATCCACAGAATGTCAATACCGTGCTTGAGACAGAGCTCGACGTGCTCGGGCGTAGCCACCTCCGTAGCAGTGAGCATGCCAGTCTCCTGCTTGACACGCTCCATCCAGGGCAAGGCTTTCTCGCCGTTGCCTTCGAAGCCCCCGGGCTTCGTGCGGGGCTTCCAGATGCCGGCACGAAACATGTGACATCCTTTGGTGGCAAGCTGCAGGGCCGTCTTCATCACCTGCTCTTCTGTTTCGGCCGAACAAGGACCGCTGATGACAATGGGACGGGCCAGGTCACTGGGCAGATTCAGGGGTTTGAGTTTCAGTTCCATAATGGTATGATATTTTGTTGTTTGTTAGACGATTGATGTTATTATATAATGGTTTGTACCCGCTTCAGCGCCTCACGCATCTTGTCTGGCTTGGCACAAAGCGAGATGCGGATGAAGCGACGTCCGTTGCTGCCGAAAATAAATCCGGGCGTGATAAACACACGGGCCTCGTGGAGCACGCGCTCCGTGAGCTCCTCCACATCGCCGACGCTGTCGGGAATGCGTCCCCAAAGAAACATGCCCTGCTGCGAGGGGTCGAAACGGCAGCCCAACACCTTCATGATATCCTCGGCAATGGTGCGGCGCTCGGCATAAGTGTCAATATTGAACTGACGGTGCCATTCGTCCGTATTATTGTAAGCCTCTGCTGCCGCCAACTGAACGGGGCGGAAAGTGCCCGAATCGATATTGGACTTCACCTTGAGAATCCATTTTACGAACTCCGCATTGGTCGCCAGCATCGCCACACGCCATCCGGGCATGTTGTGCGACTTGGACATCGAGTTGAATTCGATGCAACACTCCTTTGCGCCCTCCACCTGGAGGATGGAGAGGTGTTCGTCCCGGTTGAGGATGAAACTGTAAGGATTGTCGTTGACCACAAGGATGTTATGCTCGCGGGCAAACTGCACCAATCGCTCGTAGAGCTCCCTTGTTGCCCTGCCGCCTGTTGGCATGTTGGGATAATTAGTCCACATCATCTTCACCCCGGTGAGATCCATGGATTCCAGCTGTCGGAAATCCGGCTGCCAGCCGTTCTCCTCGAGAAGATCGTAATTGACTATCTCCTGCCCCAGGAGTTTCGAAAGAGACGTGTAAGTGGGGTATCCGGGATTGGGCACCAGGACTTTGTCCCCGGGATTGCAGAACGCCAGCGTGACGTGGAGGATACCTTCCTTGCTGCCGATTAGGGGCTGTATCTCCGTAGCAGGATCAAGCTCCACACCGTACCAGCGCTGATAAAATCCCGCCATGGCCTCACGAAGTTGGGGAATGCCCACTGTGGGCTGATAGCCGTGCGCGTCGTCGCGTCGGGCCTCCCGACACAGCACGTCAATCGTGCCGGGCGAAGGAGGCATGTCGGGACTGCCGATGGCCAAAGAGATGATGTCTTTGCCTTCTGCATTGAGACGGGCCACCTCTTTCAGTTTGCGACTGAAGTAGTACTCTTGTACGAGATTCAATCTGTCTGCCGGAGTAATCATATTGTGATGTATTGAGTTTTGATGTTATTGATATCAAATAGTCTGTTTGCCGTCGCAGTATTCACCCAGAATGCGCATCTCACGCGTAAGCGGACGGATGGCGTTCAACGCCTGACAGTAACGTGCATAGTTGGAAAACTTGAGGTCGATGTAGAACAAATATTCCCACTCACGTCCGATGATGGGCAGAGACTGTATCTTGGTCAGATTGATTTTGTAGAACGACAGCACGGAAAGGATGGCCGAAAGCGAACCCTCTTCATGAGGCAGGGAAAAGACCAGAGAGGACTTGTCGGTCTGCTCCCGCTGACGCAGCGCGTCGGCATTCTCCGGAGAAGTAATCACCAGGAAACGCGTGAAATTATGCTTGTTGGTTTCAATGCCTTCCTCGAGTATCTTCATGCCGTATATTTTGGCAGCATCCTTGTGGCAGATGGCAGCGTGACCATGCAGATTCTTCTCGCGAATATGGCGGGCTGCACCGGCGGTGTCATCCACTTCGACGATTTTCAGTCCGTGATGGGCGGAGAGAAAAGAGCGGCACTGCATCAGAGCCACGGGATGGGAATTCACCTCCGTCACATCCGCCCAATTGTCGTCGGGCAGACACATGATGGAATGCGAGATGCGCAACTTGTGCTCGCCGACAACCGTCATGCCCGACTCGCGCAGCAGCTCATAGTTGTGAAGCAGGCTGCCGGCAATGGTGTTTTCAATCGCCACCAGCGCCACCATCGAAGGATCTTTCTTCAGGCTGGTAAACACGTCCTCAAAACTGTCGCACTCCACCAATCGGAGCGACTCCCCCTCAAAGAAATGATGAGCTGCGATATCGTGAAAACTGCCCTTGATGCCCTGAATGGCCACCGTGCGTCCCGTTTCTGCTTGAGTCTGATTCATTGTCATTCCAAAAAAAAGGTCCCGCCCTTTCGAGCGAGACCTATGTCTATTTAGTTTTTATCATTTATCTTTTGTTGTCATAACACACACGGCCCCGCTCTTACTTGTTGCTAAAGTAAAAGTATGCATAAAAACCGAAGTAAAAGTTATGTACGTTTTGCACTTTTCTTTTGTTTTGCAATGCAAAGTTATGTTATTTTCAGAAAACAGACAAGGTTTTCCTCAAAAAAATACAATCAACAGATGTTTTTTTTCACTTTGGAGACCAGAACACCTTGTTTCCTTTGACATACAGGCCCTTGGGAACATTCATTTGTCGCCCGGAAAGGTCGTATGACGGCTGTTTCTCAAGGGGTTCTCCTCCGTTTTCCCCAAACGCCGGTCGCAAAGGCACGGACAAGGGGGCTTCCGGAACGGTGAACGTCAGCGTCTGTACAATCGGGAGCCAATTCCGACGAAGCCACAACGTGTAAGTTTCCCCTGCCTCAAGCCCTTTGAACACTACGGGTGAATGCAGCCAAGAATCCTCCGTATAATTCATCGTCTCGCCGGGTGCAAGATTCAGAAATAGATATCGGGATGAGAACGTTTCTTCGGGATTATCATATGACTTTATCTCCCCCTTCATCAGGTCAAAATGCAACATCGTCCCAAATGTATTGGTTGCCGAAGTGTTGGTCACACTGCCCAAGATTTGTGCCGTAACGTTTTCCGGAAAAACAACGGTCATTTCAGAATAATCCAAGTCAATCCTCTGCGCCGGCATAATGTTGACCGTACGGGCACAGAAGAATTCCTCTTCGTTGAAGGTTACGCAAAAAACTCTCTCTCCCGCTTTGCGGAAACGGAAGCAACCCACATGCTTCACAGTCTGCTTCGGCGGCAAGAGGAAAGAGCACACGCCGCAAAACTCTCCGTCTTCTTTCATTTTTTTCGTGTCACCCTCCTGCCACACGGCCGGCGTGAAACTCAAACCCTCCAGCGTATAATATAAGGAATCCGCGTGCGTATTCTCCAAAATCACTTCAGCCAGCACAAAATCCTCGGTCGAAGGCTGACGCAGCAGTGTCACATCGTGCACTTTGACAAAGTCCTGCGTACGGATACTGTCTCCGGCCAATGTTTCAACCTCGTCGGGGGCGGCAAGGACGCAAGCCTGATTGGAGGCGAATCCGGCGAAACGCTCGGGATAAGAGAAGTCCTGCGGGTTTTGAAATTCATTGAGCGCATCCATTTCATACCACCCGTCGCGATGATTGTCTTCACCCCAGTTGCAGTGATACACTCCGTCTTTCACGCCGTCAACAACCCAGGCATGTGCACCACCGCAGGTATAACCGCTGAAATATATCGGCCTTCCGTGATTCAACTCATGAGCGATCAGACGCCGCCAGGCAGGAACGGTGTAGCTGTCGCGGTAGCAAAGCTCCACGGTCTTGTAGCCGAACTGCTCTTTCAGCACGTCAACTACACGCTCCGTGCTGGCCGAAGTGGCGTTGACACCGTATTTCGCCCTCAAGGCCTGTCCCACCCACACGGAGAGATCGGCCACAGCATTGGCTGCGGCTTCTGTGTAGGGACTGTCGAGGTAGTCCTCCTGCATGTTGACCCAGTCTATCGGGGTGCCCTCCGGCACTGCTGGCAGAGAGAATTGGTCTGTGGTATATTCTGCAATCTCCGATGTCAGAGCATTGGGAAAATGCCAGTAATTGATCATGTGCTCGACAGCCGTAGCCACACAACCCACCAAAGCTCTCTCCCCGTCAATCAAAGGACAGGCATTGTTGAAAGGAGTGCCCTGCGAGCGTCGGGCATGCATTAAAGGAAAGTCCTGAGCGCACACAGCGGTAACGCTCAGGACTGTCCATAATATCGAGAGATTCTTTTTAACCACCGAAGTTGTCGAATCGAATCATGTCGTCTTCCACACCAAGAGAGTGCAGCAGATCAAGCACCGTCTTGGCCATCATTGGAGGTCCGCAGAGATAGTATTCACAATCTTCAGGACTCTCATGCTGCTTCAGATAGGTGTCGCCCATGACGGGAGCCACAAAACCCGGAGTATATTTGATACCTGCCGCATCGGCCTTCGGATCCGGCCGGTCCAAAGCCAAATGGAAATGGAAGTTGTCGAAATCCTTCTCCAACTGCAGGAAATCATCCAGGAAAGGAATCTCTTCAAGGGCACGTGCACCATAGAAGTAATGCATCGGACGCTTGCGGTCTTCATCGCTGACGCCATGTCCCTTAAGCATATGCATAATCTGAGCACGCAGAGGAGCCATACCGGCACCGCCACCGACCCAAATCATTTCACGACCGGTGCCGTACTGAGGACGGAACTCACCGTAAGGACCGCTCATTATCACCTTGTCGCCGGGTTTCAGAGAGAAGATGTAAGAAGAAGCAATACCGGGATTCACATCCATGAAGCCGGGACCCTGATCTTTAGGTTTGAAGGGCGGTGTGGCAATACGCACGTTCAACGTAATGATGTCGCCCTCATCGGGATAGTTGGCCATAGAGTAAGCACGGATGGTGGCGTCGGGGTTCTTACACTTGAGGGGGAACAATCCGAACTTCTCCCATGCGGGCAGATAGGTGTCACCAATGAGACTCTTGTCGAAGTCCTTGTCGTAGTCGATGCAGTCGAATGCAGGAATCTTAATCTGTGCATAAGAACCGGGCTCGAAGTCCATGTGCTCACCGGGAGGCAGAGCCACCTTGTACTCCTTGATAAACGTTGCCACGTTCTTGTTGCCGATAACGGTGCACTCCCATTCCTTAACACCCATCACAGAGTCGTCAACGGCAATTTTCAAATCACCCTTCACCTTACACTGACATCCAAGACGCCAGTGTTCCTTCTGCTGTTTGCGTGAGAAGTGACCCTTTTCGGAGTCGAGAATTTCACCGCCGCCGTCAGTCACCTGCAACTTACACTGGCCACAACTGCCCTTACCGCCACAAGCGGAGGGAAGGAAAATGCCTTCCTGAGAGAGCGTTGAAAGCAGCGATGCGCCCTGAGGCACGGAGATGGTGTTTTTGCCATTAATCGTGATGTTCACGTTGCCACTGGGTGACAAATAGGCTTTTGCAACGAGCAGGATGGCCACCAACACCAAAATGATGACCAGGAATACGCCAATGCTCGCAAAAATCAAATTCATATCCATTGTCTATTCCTCCTGCTTTTAAATGTTAAGACCACTGAAGCACATGAAGGCCAAAGCCATCAGACCCACGGTGATGAATGTGATACCCAGTCCCTGAAGAGGCTTGGGCACGTCCGTGTATGCCATTTTTTCACGAATGGCGGCTAAGCCGACAATGGCCAGCAACCAGCCGATACCCGAACCGAAAGCATAAGCTAGGGCGTCACCCACACCGCCGATAAACTGAGCGTTGGTGGGCTCCATGCCGATACGCTGCTGCATGAACAGAGAAGCACCCATGATGGCGCAGTTCACGGCAATCAGAGGCAGGAAGATACCCAGGCTGGCATACAGTGAGGGAGAAAAGCGCTCCACAATCATTTCCACAAGTTGCACAATGCCGGCAATCACGGCAATAAACAGGATGAACGCCAGAAAGGTGAGATCAACACCAGGCAACAATTTGTCCGGAGCCAACACGTAAACCTGAAGGGCATAATCCACAGGTACGGTGATAACCAACACAAAGGTCACGGCCACACCAAGTCCGAGAGCCGTCTTCACATTTTTGGATACGGCAAGATAAGAGCACATACCCAAGAAGAAGGCGAAAATCATATTGTCCACAAAGATGGAGCGGACAAAAAGAGAAATCATGTGTTCCATACTTTACTTCTCCTCCTTATTAATTGAGCGATGAGCCCAAATGACACATCCAACGATAATCAGGGACATGGCCGGCATGACCATCATACCGTTGTTCATATAACCGGCCTCATACATTGCCTGCGGCACCACCTGGAAACCGAAAAGCGTGCCGAAACCGAAAAGTTCACGCACAAAGCCCACGAGCACAAGTACCCAGGCATAGCCCAAGCCGTTGCCGATACCGTCAAGGAATGAAGGCCAGGGAGCATTTTGCATGGCAAATGCCTCCAGACGTCCCATCAGGATACAGTTTGTGATGATCAAACCTACATAGACGCTCAACTGCACACTGACGTCATAGACATAGGCCTTCAAAATCTGGCTCACGATTGTCACCAGAGCAGCCACAACCACCAACTGCACGATGATGCGGATGCGGTTGGGAATGCTCTTGCGGATGAGCGAAATGATGAGGTTGGAAAAGGCTGTGATGACCGTCACCGACAGTCCCATCACAATGGCGGGAGCCAACTGTGATGTCACAGCCAAAGCCGAGCAGATACCGAGCACCTGTACGGCAATAGGATTGTTCATATTGAGAGGACCTGTAAACGCGGCCTTGTTCTCTTCAGAAAAAAGTTTCATACCTTTTTGTCCTCCTTATTTGTTGTTAAGAAATTCTTTATACTGGTTCAGACCGTCCGTCACCATGGCGCCGACGCCCTTCGACGTCAGAGTGGCACCGGTGATGCCGTCCACCAGAAAACTGTCGTCACCGGCACCTTTTTTCACTACCGTGAGTTGAACGTCGCCGTTTTCGCCGAAAATGGGACGTCCGGCAAACTGCTCCTGGAACTCTTTTTCGCCGATACGTGCACCAAGACCTGCCGTTTCGCTTTCATGATAAAAATAGGTACCCAGCACCTGATTCTTCTCTGCATTCACGGCAATATAGCCCCAGAGACCGCCCCAGAGACCGCGTCCGGTGACAGGAATCACATAGGCGTCTTCTCCATTGACCGTCTTGGCAACAAACACATGCAACTCACCGTCCTTGATAAGCTGACCGTAAGCCGTGTTAAACTTGCCGGTATAATCTACCAAACTACCGTCCTTATAAATCTTATCCTGAACATTAGCCTGATAAACTTCACCAACATTGACTTTGGCCTTGTCATAGCCGAGAGCGGTCAGGATCTGACCCTTGGTGTCGTTCTCCACATTAGCGTCCTGCACGGGCTTAAGCACAGAACTTACAAAAGCCAACAGGAAAGCCACAATAATCACCATTACAGCAGCGTACACAACAGTGTACACATTGCTGCTCGTATCGAGCCCCTTCTTCACCTCACTTATTTTAGAGGTATCAGCGCCGCAGATAGGGCACTTGTCGGGCATGGATGCGGCCTCAAAAGTCTGGCCGCACTGACTGCATATAAATTTCTTTGCCATATCTGTTTACTTTTTAAGGGCGCGCTTGGCACGCTTGTTAATGTTGCTCTGCACGAAGCAGTAGTCGATGAGCGGTGCAAAGAGGTTCAGCAGCAGGATGGCCAGCATCATACCCTCGGGATAACCGGGATTGAGCACACGCACCAACACTGCAATAAAACCAATCAGCAGACCATAGATATATTTACCGCACTCGGTACGTGCAGCCGTCACGGGATCGGTGGCCATAAAGACGGCACCGAAGCAGAAACCGCCCACAATAAGCTGATGCCACCATTCGATTTCCGTCAGACCTGCAGCCTGCATCAGATAACCGGTGCAAGCACCGCCCACGAACACGCTCAGCATCACCTTCCATGAAGCCACGCCGGTACACAGCAGCAGGAGGCCGCCAAGAGCGATGGCGATGACGCTGGTCTCACCGATACTGCCGGGAATAAGGCCGATGACAGCATCATGAACCGTGGCGCAATCGAAACCGCTGAAGCCCTCCGTTGCAGCCTGTCCGAGAGGTGTTGCTGCAGAGAGGCCGTCGCTGCACTCGTAGCCCAAACCGAGTATCTTGTCGCTGTTGACCCAGACATGATTGTCACCGGTCATGGCAGAGGGATAAGAAAAGAACAGGAAAGCACGGGTGATGAGTGCGGGATTGAAAATGTTCATGCCCGTACCGCCGAAGATTTCCTTAGCGAATATCACACTGAAAGCCGTGGCAATGGCCAGCATCCAAAGAGGCAAGGTCACAGGCACGATCATCGGGATAATCATACCGGTAACAAGGAAGCCTTCGTGAATTTCTTCGCCCTTCCACTGAGCCACGGTGAACTCGATACCCAAGCCCACGATGTAGCTCACCAGAATCTTGGGCAGCACAGCCAGAAATCCGTAACCGAAGAGGCCCCAGAAATCCGCCGTGTCACCGCCGCCCAACAGGGCATTCTGATAACCTACGTTATACATGCCGAAAAGCAAGGCCGGCATCAAGGCGATAATCACAAAGAAAATCAGTCGCTTAGAGTCCACCGCATCGTGAATGTTCACACCGCCGCGCTTGGAGGTCGTGTTAGGCACGAAAGCGAAGGTTTCAAAGCCGTCCACCACAGAGCGCAGGCAATGCAACTTGCCGCCCTCCTCTACCAACGGATGGATATTGTCGAAAAACTTCTTAATGGGATTCATCACATATTCTCCTTTCTCAGGGTGTCAAGACCCTGTCTAACAATCCTCTGCAGTTCCAACTTCGACGAGCAAACGAACTCGGCCAGAGCGAAATCTTCGGGCGCTACTTCGTAGATGCCCAAAGCCTCCTGACGGTCAATGTCACCGGCGATGATGGCCTTGATGAGGTATCCTGCGTAAATATCCATCGGGAACACTTTGTCGTATTCACCCGAAAAAATCATGTGACGCTCTCCGCCCTTGACACGGGCGTCCAAACGATATTCCTTCTTAGGCATCAGCCAGGAGAAATAGGTGCGACTGGTGGAGAACTGATTGAAGCGGGGCATTATCCAACCCAGCATCTCATCGGCATCGTCGCCTTCAGGAATCACGTTCACCTCTGTGGTCTGTGCACCGAGGAATCCGTCGAGTGAAGACTTCAGACCGGTCATTACATTGCCGTCAATAATGCGGTTGTTGGCCGACTTGTCAATCTGCCCCTCGAGAATATCGCCAAGCTTGGCGCCGACAATAACCTGAGCGTATTTGGGGGCTTTCACCTCGCTGCCTGCAACGGCAATCTTACGGGAGAAGTCCACGACGCTATTCTTCAGCAAACGGCCCAACATGATGACCACCTCGGGAGCCATCGTCCAAACCACTTCGCCTTTGTTCACCGGATCGATATGGTTGATTTGCACACCCACATTGCCGGCAGGAGCGGGGCCGTCGAACACGTTAATGACACAGTCTTTAGCATCGAGCAGGGCCTTGGCCGTCTGCTTGCTGCTGACGCCCAGATAGACGGGAGCGAGCTTGGAAAGCGCTGTCAGACCAGCCTGGAATTCAGCTTCCTGACCCTGAAGCACATACTCAAAGTTCTGAGCCAGAGGCATGCTGTTGAAGGCACTCACGAACAGAGACTTGGGTTTGTCCTCGGGATTGGGCACCACAGCGTAAGGACGCTGCAGCATCATGCCGAACAGACCGCTCTCCAACATGAGGGCTTTTACATCACCCTTCACTTCAAACTTGTGCGCCGTCTGCTTGCCGTCAGCTTTCACACGAATGCTGAGCAACTTGCGGCGGTCACCTCTTTCGATCTGCGAGACGACACCGCTCACAGGCGAAACAAATTTCACTTCCGGATGCAACTTGTCCACAAACAAGGCATCCCCGACCTTGACTTCATCGCCCTCTTTCACAACCGGCTTGGGCTTTACTCCGCAAAAATCATCGGGACAGAGCGCATACTCCTCCGACATCTTCACGGGCAAAGTTTCCAAAGCGGCAGTGCCCTTGAGCTTAACGTCAAGACCTTTGCGCAACTTGATTACTTTTGCCATTATGTTTTGTTAAATAAATATGGTTTTGCTCCACAAAAGTACTAAAAACTTTCCTCAAACACGCTCAATGTGGAAAAAAATTCCCGCAATGTGAAAAAAAAATGCTACTTTTATCCCGCAAAACAAAGAAAAACGTCAGAAACAAGCCATCAAAGCCCTAAAATATCTCATAATTTGGCTCGTTGCACTGCTCTCTGCATGCTACCTTTCGCTCGTCGTGCTGCTCTCCGTCCCGGAGGTGCAAAAATGGCTCGGACGAGAGGCATCACACATTCTCTCAAAACAGCTCTCCAGTCGGGTCCACATCGGACGCGTGGAAATCAGCCTGCCCAACAGGGTTGTCGTTGACAGTCTGTATCTTTGGGACCGCAACGACTCCCTTCTGCTTTCCGTGCGCCGTGCCGGAGCCAAGATGGAGTGGACGCCGCTGCTGACGGAAAACCGCATCTCCATTGCCAATGCCCAGCTCATGGGCGCCGGAGCGCATATCTACCAAGGGCCTGATAGCCTCTACAACATTCAGTTTCTTATCGACACATTCTCCTCGAAGGACACCCTCAACCGTCGCCCGCTCGACCTGCGTATCGGCAGCCTCATCATACGACGCAGCAACGTGGTTTTCAACGATATCGCCATCTCCAACATCAATCTCACAGCACATCTCCACCGTCTCACCGATGACAGCCTCTCGCTCTCACTCAAACGTCTTTCCCTGCGAGAAGGTCACGGTTTGGTGCTCCACGAAATGGCAGTAGAGGGCCAGGCGACACGCACTCGTTTGTATTTGGACACGCTGAGCATAAACGCTCAACTGCCGTCTCATCCGCGCTTTCCAGAGAATATAGACCTGCGCCTCAGCGCCTCCGGCAACGAACGACGCCTCCGGCTTCACCGCCTCGAAGCGCATTCTCCGCTTTACACGGTTTTCTTTCTGGCCAACGGATTTATCGACGATGTGCTCTCCCACCCTTCATTTGTACTGCTTATCGATCGCCTCAGCGCCACCGATTTGCCGGACCGTCTGCAGGCTTTGGGCAAAGTGGACGTAAAAGGAAGTCTGCATAGCAATCTTCACGACCATCAGGTAGACATTTCCACCTCTACCGCATTAGGACGATTCTCACTCATTGGCAACTTGAAAGACAACAACGACTTCACCGCCTCTCTCACTACCGACACCCTTCTGCTGTCGCCGATCACCAGAGGCACCGGAGCGGCATCACTCCATCGCTCGATGGTGCGTCTTGAAGCCAAGGGCAAGATTAAAGGAGCCGACGGTCTGCCCCAACTCACGGCAAACCTCTCCGCCCCTCTTGTCCAATTCTCCGGCTACACGCTTCGCGATCTTTCTGCACAGGCCTCCCGTACCCGACACGACACCGAAATTTCCCTTGCGCTCAACGACCCGCACGGAGCCCTCACGGCACAACTCAACATTCCGGGCGACCGTTGGCAGCAAACGGCAGCCGACATCATGGTTGACAACTTTCAATGGAATCGGGAAGGCGACGAGATCCTCATGCAACCCACCGACTTGCACATTACCCACAAATACTACGAAAACGCACATCATTTATTACTTAATTCCAATGACATACAACTTCAGGCTACAGGACAACTTGAAGACAGTATAGATTTCGCTCTCACCTTTATGGATACGCTGTTGGTGCGTAAATTTGCCGGCATTGACCTGTGTATTCCTCAACAGGGCATCCTCGTGGGCACATTCTCCCCCGCACCCCGATTCGACTGGTTGAAATCTCGCCTGAGAGCCCAACTTGAAGTGCCTCAGGTCAGCTATGGGAAAGAGACGTTCTCCAACACCCAACTGCAACTCAACTACGCTCCCGACGAGCTCAAGGGCACACTTTACACCGAGCGTGAAATGCCTTCCGGATCCACTGCCTTTGACCTCAGTGTGGAGAATTCCGAAGACCGCCTGCATGCGCTCTTTTCCTGGAATAACAATAACGGCCCGCGCCAACAAGGCACTGTGGATGCAACGGCACTGCTCAATCGGGACAGCCTGGGAAAAAGTGACTTCCGACTGTGGGTTGCTCCTTCCGAGCTCGTCATCAGCGACTCTTTATGGCAAGTGCATCCGGGAGCGGTGCGATGGCATGAAGGCGTTACAGAGGTCGACGGGCTTGGAGTCTCCCAGAACGATCGCCATCTCACGGTGAACGGACGTGTCTCCAAAGACCCGACCGACACGCTGCGCGCTTCTTTCCGCGATGTCAATGTGGGCTATATTATGGACCTTGTCAAATTCCACGACGTGCTCTTCGGAGGCAATGCCAGCGGCGAGGCCATACTCACGGGGCTCATGAGTAATCCTGTAGCAGATGCCCGGGCCCATGTCACCGATTTTACATTCAACAACACCCCGGAAGGCACCGTCGATGCCCGTCTCGTCTGGGGCCGAACGCCCGGAACGCTCGACATCGAGGGTCATGTCTATGACGAAACACAGGGGATGGACACCTATGTCAGCGGACTCGTCGTGCCCGGCAAGAGACCTGACAGCCGCCTGCATCTCGACATTGACACGAAGCATTTCGACCTGGGTTTCCTCAACTATTTCACCGAAGGCATACTCGGCGATTTGCGCGGCCACACTTCAGGCAAAGCCTTTGTGGGCGGTCCGATGGGGCAGATCAACCTTGCCGGACGTCTGCGTTTGGAAGACCTGTCGGTTTATGTTCCTTATACGGGCGTACGCTATCTGATGGCCGGCATCGGCGAAGACAGCGTGTTGCTTGAACCCAACCACATCTATCTGCGCAATGCACACATTATGGACGTGCACGGAGAGCTGGCTTCCGACATTCACAACGGCCTCCTCCAGGGCCACATGCAGCACGACTGCTTTAAGAATCTGCGCTATGACTTCAGCCTTGACGGCAGCAATCTGCTCCTCTACGACATGAATACTTTCGACGACCAACCTTTCTACGGCACGCTCTTCTCTACAGGCAACGTGCACCTTTTCGGCGGCGAAGGCAAGCTGCAGGTCGATGCTGCCATCACACCGGAGAAAGGCTCTTCCCTCACCTATAATGTGGACACACCGGGCGGTGTCACCAACAGCGACTTCATCACCTACGTCGATCGCGCCGTCGTCGACAGCCTCAGACACAACGAAAACGTATCCGTCACCTCTTCGGCGCGCGACCTGAGCAAACTCTCCACCGACATCCGCGTGAACATCGATATGGACATGTCGCCCTCCATGCGTCTGCGCCTGCTGATGAACCGCAAAAGCGACGACCTCATCGACATCGGCGGCGAAGGACGTCTTCTGGCCAATTTCCACAACAAGGGGCGCTTCAACCTCTACGGTACTTTTACCATCGTGGACGGCATCTACAACCTCTCCTTCCAGGAGATTATCCGCAAGAACTTCAACTTCCGTCCCGGCGGCACAGTATCGTTCGCGGGCCCGCCACTCAATGCTGTGCTCAATCTGCAGGCAGCCTATACCGTGCCCAATGTCTCGCTCAACGATTTGGGCAGCAGCTCATTGGGTTTCAACAACACACGCGTCGACTGTCTGATGAACGTCACAGGACGCGCGGCTTCTCCCGTCATCACCTTTGATTTCGATCTGCCCAACGCCACCGAAGACGAGAAGCGCATCGTCCACAGCATGGTGTCTACCGAGGAGGAGCGTAACATGCAGGTCATCTATCTGCTCGGCGTAGGACGCTTCTACAGTTATCAGGCACAGGCGCAACAGGGAACGGCGGGCCAGACCGGCACGGCGATGTATTCTTTCATGGCCTCCACCCTCTCCCAGCGCTTCAACAAATTATTGGGCAGCGCCATCGGCTCCAACAACTGGAACTTCGGCGCCAATGTGCGCACGGGCAGCACAGGCTGGGACAATGTCGACGTGGAGGGCATGCTCTCGGGCCGACTCTTCGACAACCGCCTTCTCGTCAACGGCAATTTCGGCTATCGAGAGTCTTACTACACCACACGCAACATCATCACCGATGTCGACGTGCAGTATCTGCTCACGCGCAACGGCAGCATCGCCATCAAGGGCTACAACAAGACCAACGACCGCTACTTCGTGCAGAACTCCTTCAACACTCAGGGCATAGGCATTCAGTTTCAGAAGGAGTTCAACCGCTTCAACCAGCTCTTCCGGCGCACCCGCCGCACACCGGCAAAAGCGAAAGCCAAAACCAAAAGGGAAACAGAAACGACAACAGAGTCTGAAACAAAAGAATCCGCGCAACCCTGATCGGCTACGCAGATTCTTTTATTGATAACAATGTGTTCGGGGAAAAACGGTGCTTATTTCACAAGACCTTTCTCAAGATATTCGGCCAGATTGACATGCACCTTGGCGGCCACGCTGTCGGCAGCAACCTTCTTCATGTCGCTTTCCACCATGATGCGCACCAAATCCTCAAAGGAAGTGGTCTGAGGGTTCCATCCCAGTTCCTTTTTGGCTTTGGCGGGATTACCCCACAGGTTGACCACGTCGGTGGGACGGTAGAAGTCTTCGCTGACTTCCACCAGCACGCGTCCGGTCTTCTGGTCAATACCCTTTTCGTTGAGGCCCTCGCCTTCCCACTTGAGCTCAATGCCCACATAGTGGAAAGCTAGCGTGGTGAACTCGCGCACGGAGTGCTGCACGCCGGTGGCGATGACGAAGTCTTCCGGCGTCTCATGCTGCAGGATGAGCCACATGCACTCCACGTAGTCCTTGGCGTAACCCCAGTCGCGCAGCGAGGAAAGATTGCCCAGATAGAGTTTTTCCTGCTTACCCTGTGCGATTCGTGCAGCAGCCAGCGTGATTTTGCGGGTGACGAAGGTCTCGCCGCGGCGCTCTGACTCGTGGTTGAAAAGGATGCCCGAACAGCAGAACATGTTGTATGCCTCGCGATACTCCTTCACGATCCAGTAGCCGTAGAGCTTAGCTACGGCGTAAGGCGAATAAGGATGGAAGGGCGTCGTCTCACTTTGAGGCACCTCCTCCACCTTACCGTAGAGTTCGGAAGTAGAGGCCTGATAGATGCGGCAGCTGGACTCCAAATGGTTGGCGCGCACGGCTTCCAGCACACGCAGCACACCTGTGGCGTCCACGTCGGCCGTGAACTCGGGAGCGTCGAAGCTGACCTGCACGTGGCTCTGTGCGGCGAGGTTGTAGATTTCGGTGGGCTGCACCTTGGCTACAATCTTCACCAGCGACATGGAGTCGCCCAGATCGCCGTAGTGGAGATGGAAGTTGGGCTTGCCTTCCAGATGGGCGATGCGCTCACGATAGTCCACGCTGGAGCGACGGATGATGCCGTGCACCTCGTAGCCTTTAGCCAGCAGGAACTCACTGAGATAGCTGCCGTCCTGGCCGGTGACGCCTGTGATTAATGCAACTTTCTTCATTATGGTTGTTGTGATATATGTATTTAGCTTAGAAGCTCATGTTGACGGCCATACCGATGACGTCGTTGGTGCGGTGGTAGGTATCCATCTTGTTAAGACCGGGAGCCAGTGCAGTGGTCACGGTGCGATCCTGATAGAAGGTCTTCATGTAGGAGAAGTCCACATTTACGTCCTTCGTGCAGTGAATGCGCATACCCACACCCATGGAGTTGCTGGAGAGGTTGAAGGAAGCGTCGCGCATAGCCTCGTCGTCCACGTTGTACATGGTCTTCTGCCAAGAGCCGGATACGGTGATCCACTTGCCTGTGCGCCATTCCACACCGGCCAGCACTTCGTGAGAGTCGTGGTTGTGCTCCTGCATGTCGCCGAACTTGGAGGCCTCCGAGTCCTGATACCAGTGGTAGCTGGCACCAATCTTCAGGCTCTTAATTGGCTGATACTGAGCACCGACAGCCAGAATACCGGGAATATCCTCCTTGATTTCGGCACCGTCCTCAAACTGCTTCATCACAGTGGCGTTTCTGATGGCAGCTGCGTTGTCACCGGTGTAGAGGTCAGTGGCGTTCTTCAGACGGATGCGGGTCTTGAACTCATACTTGGCCGACACATTCCACTTGTCGTTGATCTTCCAGTCGATACCGAGGATGGGCGTCACGCCGAAACCGTGCTGGTCGCAGTTGAGCGACATGTCGGCATCGGCATAAATCTTGGGCATGGCGGTGGTGCCGAGGGTCACACCGCTCACAAAGCCGTTGTAGTTAGCCAGGGCATAGACGCCACGGATGCCGACGAATGCAGACAGATTGTCGAGAATCTTGTAGGTGCCGCCCACCTGCAGGCCATAGAAGTAGCTGCTGCCCTTCATGAAGCTCTTGCCGATGGTATAGCCGGTATATTTACCCATACCGGCGCTCTCAAGCGACATACCGGTCAAATAGAGGCTGGTAGCATAGGCGGTTTCAAAGGTACCCAAACCGTTCTCAAACTCACACTTGCCACCACCGCCGCCTACTGCGAAGTGAGCGGAGATGCTCCAGCGGTCCCAGTTATAAGAAAAGGTAAAGGAGGGAATCACGAGGGCCTGCGCGTCACCGTCGAACTTGTGGGTCGCGTTGCGGTCCTTCGTGTTGTACTGGAACAGAGGCATGGTCGTCAGGATGTCGCGCTCCTGAATGGCCACTTGGTTGTTCAAAGAGAGGTGCCAACCTTTGCGCAGGAAAGCACCGCCTGCGGGGTTGGCATAAATGGCTGTAATTTCGCCGTATTGACCTTCCTGGGCGAAGTTACGAAGAAAAGCTGCATTCTGATTGGTGTTGGTCACCAGACCGCCGGCCTGAGAACCGATACTTGCCAGCACAAAAGCCAGCGAAAGAATTGATTTTTTCATACTCTTTTTAATGATTTAACATCAAATCGGGTGCAAAAGTACTGCATTTTTTCGGAACTCTTAACATTTCCCCGCTCTAAATATGCTTAACACGCCAAAAATTGCACAAATTTGTCCATTTTGTGCAATCTTGGCTTAAAATTTGCAAAAACATGCCTTATTTCAGGATTTATTTATATCTTTGCGCCTGAACGAAAAGCAATAAAGAAAAAGATGGCAGAGAAACGCGCGCTTCTGGGCATGACGCTAGAGGATATGGAGCAGACGGTGACATCGTTGGGCATGCCCCGCTTCACCGCCAAGCAGCTGGCGCAGTGGGTCTATCAGAAGAACGCAGACAGCATTGAGGCCATGACCAACCTCTCGCAGAAGAACCGCGCGTTGCTTTCCGAGCAGTGCGTCATCGGCAAGATACCCCACACGGAGCGTCTGGAGAGCGTGGACGGCACTGTGAAGTATCTCTTCCCCACTGCCGGCGGCGAGAGTGTCGAGGCCGTCTTCATCCCCGAAGCCGATCGCGGCACGTTGTGTGTGTCCTCTCAAGTGGGTTGTCGCATGGGCTGTCGCTTCTGCATGACGGGCCGTCAGGGCTTCCAGGGGAACTGCAGCGCCACAGACATCCTCAACCAGATTTACGCTCTGCCCGAATGGGAGCGTCTGACCAACATCGTCTTCATGGGTCAGGGCGAGCCGATGGACAATCTCGACGCCGTCCTGCGCGCCACAGAGCTCCTAATGGCACCCTACTCTCTCGGCTGGAGCCCCCGCCGCATCACGGTATCCACCGTTGGCATCAGGGGGGCCGTGGAGGAGTTTATCCTTAAGAGCCCCTGCCATTTGGCCGTCTCTCTGCACAACGCGTTCCCCCAGCAGCGTCTGGAGATGATGCCGGCGGAGCACGCCTACGGCATGGAGGAGTTGCTGCGCATGCTCGCCAAATACGACTGGAGCCACCAGCGCCGCCTCTCTTTCGAGTATATTGTGTTCCGCGGACTCAACGATTCGCCCCGCCACAGCAAGGAACTTGTGCGTTTGCTCTCCCCCCTGCGCGGCGTGCGCGTCAACCTGATTCGCTTCCACACTATTCCCGACACCCCTTACGAAGGCGCCCCCGAAGAGCGCATGGTTCAGATGCGCGACTTCCTCACCCTGCACGGCATCACCTGCACGATACGTGCCTCCCGCGGTGAAGACATCTTCGCAGCCTGCGGCCTGCTTAATTCAAAAAGAAATTGAAACGTTAACCCTTAACCGTGAACCCTCAACCCCATGCATAAGATCCTCTTCACCCTGCTCGCCTGCGTCGCCCTGTTGACTTCATGCGACGAAAGTCCCTACTTCCCCGAAGCCTCCGGGCGCCCCTATGAGGTGCTCGTCGTGATGGACACCAAGACGTGGAAGGCACCCACCGGTCGCGCCCTCTTCGATGTCCTCGACACCGACGTGCCGATGTTGCCCCAGTCGGAGCGTTCGTTCCGCATCTCCCAATCCAATCCCCAGGACTTCAACCGCGTGCTCAACATCTTCCGCAACATCATCATAGTGAACATCAACGACAAGGAGTTCACGCGCACGCGCATAAAATATAAGATGAACAAGTGGGCCCGCAACCAACTGGTGATGACCATCAACTCTCCTTCCGCCAGCGAATTTGTCGTTTTCTGTCAGGAACACAAACAGGAGATCATCGACTTCATCACCAAGATGGAGATGAACCGCCTCATTGTGGAGCTGCGCAAGCAACACTCCAAGCGCGCCTCCGAACTGGCCAAGGAAATCTTCGGCTGCGAACTTTGGGCGCCCAAGGAGCTCGCCTCGTGGAAGAAGGGCAAGGACTTCATGTGGGTGTCCAACGACGCCGCTTCCGGCCACATGGACATCGTCGTCTATTCCTATCCCTACGAGGGTCCCGAGACCTTCAACAAGCGCTACGTCTGCTGGAAGCGCGACAGCGTGATGGAGAAGAATTTGCCCGGCGAACGTCCCGGCATGTATATGACCACCGACACACTGTGCACCGCCGTCAAGCCCGTCGTCATCCACGGCAAGTTTGCCTACGAGATGCGCGGCCTCTGGGTGATGAAGGGCGATTGCATGGGCGGCCCTTACGTCAGCTTCTCGCGCGTCGACGAAGAGAACAACCGCGTCATCGTGGCCGAGGGCTTCGTCTATGCACCCGAAAAGATGAAGCGCGGCCTCATCCGCCGTCTGGAGGGTGCGCTCTACACACTCAAGCTGCCCGAAGAGCAATACACCGTCGCCATCACACCGGAGTTGGCCGCCGAAGAAGAAAATGAAGAAGAAACTTCCAAGCAATGAAGAAAGTATATATCGGTCTGAAGGACTTGGACCACAGCGTTGTGGACGAGCTGATCCACGACAACATGATGCGCGAGCTCTGCCATCTTTCCGTGATTAATAACGATAACGATAACAAAGACGGGGAGGATGACGATGAGAACGACGCCACCGTGATGACCATCGAGGCCCTCAAGGCCTCCGGCGCTCCCCTCCTGTGGATCACCACCGACGTGCGTGCCACCGTCTCCTCTGACGCCAAGGCGATTGAAGAGATGCTTCGCGAGGATTTCCGTCTGAGCTCCGTGCGCACCGCCGTCTTCCGACCCGACATGAGCGCCGCCGAAGCCGAACTCTACGACGCCGTTCTGTGTGCCTCCGAGGAGGAGTGCGACCGTCTGCTTGCGCTGCAGCCCACCAAGAGTGTGGTGGCACTGAGTCTTGATCGCGACCGCGTGACAACGGCCCCCGTGAGCGGCATCGACTGGCATGTGGACGAAGAGGGCCCGCGCCGCTACGAGAATCCCGCCGAACACGAGAAGACCGCAGCCGCCGTGCGCCGTGCCGTCTGGACCGCCATCGATGTGGTGCGCAACCGTCTGGACTGGAGCGAAGAGCACGCCAATCCTCTGCCCAAACTCTTTGTCGAGAAGAAGGGCAAGAAGGATCGTGACGGCGGCTCTCCCAAGAGTTTCGACCCCGACAAAAGCGGCGTGGCATGACCTTTGCCATTTTGGCTGCCGGAGAGGGCTCTCGCCTGGAACATGAAGGCGTCCGGGAGCCCAAACCGCTCATCAGGATTGGCGGCGAATGCCTCATTGACCGCCTCATCCGCATCTTTCTTTCGTGCGGCGCAGACAGGATATGCGTCGTCGTCAACAGCCGTCGCCCCGAGGTGAAGGCGCATCTGGAGTCGCTCCGTTGCCCCGGGCTTCACATCGTTGTGGCCGACACGCCCTCCAGCATGCATTCGCTCCGGGCACTGGCGCCTATCCTTGGAGACAAGCCCTTTGTGCTCACCACGGTAGACACCGTCTTTCGCGAGGAGGACTTCCGCCGCTATCTCTCGGAGGGCGACTTCGCCGTGACGCCCTGGGTGGATGACGAGAAGCCGCTCTGGATCGACACCGATGCCGACGGCTTCATCACCGCCTTTCGCGACGAAGGCCCCTGCCCTTATGTCTCGGGCGGCATATACAGGCTCACACCTCCGATGATGCAGGTGCTCGGTCAATGCATCGACCGCGGCGAAGCGCGCATGCGCAACTTCCAGCGCGCCTTGCTTTCAGCGGGATTTCGCCTCAAGGCTTTCCCCATGGAACGCATCCTCGACATCGACCATCGCGCGGATATCGTCAAGGCCGAGAGTTTCCTTTCGCACGACATTCTGCTCGTGCACCGCAGCACACGCTTCACCAAAGGCCGCCCCGACGACCGTCTTCTGCTCGAAGCCGTCGGCCGCATTCTGCAGGAAGAAGGCTTCCGCATCTCGGAGACCTCCGAGGAGAGACTCACAGAGGAGATGCTCCGCCGCCCCCTGCGCTGTGTGCTCTCGATGGCCCGCAGCCCGGAGGCGCTCCGTCGGCTCGGGGACTGTCCCTGGCCCACCATCAATGCGCCGGAAGCTGTTCTGCGCGCCGCGCACCGCAGCGACGAAGGCGCTCCTGCACCCTGTTGGGTGAAGCGCAGTGATTATACAGAACACCCCTCAGATGTCGTCTTTGCATCCACAGAGGAGGCACGTCAGAAGGCCATTGAAGCCATGAGGGCACGGGGCATCAGCGACATCGTCTGCCAGCGCCACCGCGAGGGCCGCGAGGTGAAATTCTACGGCGTCGGCCACAGCTTCTTCCGTCCCGAAGGTCTGACTGCACTGCGCGATAAGGCCTTTGAAGCCACTGCTGAAAAAGGGCTCGAGATATGGGGCGGCGATGCCGTCATCGGCGCCGGCGGCGACATCCACATCATTGACCTGAACGACTGGCCTTCCTTCTCCTCCTGCCGGGAAGAGGCCGCAAAGGCTATTGCACACTATGCTCTACACCAAAAGTAAAGATACAGAGGAAAATATCGACATCTACTTCACGCGCCCGATAGGCCTCCTGTGGGCGCGCCTCTTCAACTATTTCGGCGCCAGCCCCAACACCGTCACCGTTGTGTCCATCTTCCTGGGCGTTGCGGCGGGCCCCTGCTTCCTGCACGACTCGTGGCGCCTGGACGGCACGGTGGGTCTGCTGTGGAACCTTGCGGGCATCCTCCTGCTCATGTGGGCCAATTTCCTTGACAGCGCCGACGGCCAGCTGGCGCGCATGACGGGCAAAACCACCCGCGTGGGCCGCATCCTCGACGGCGCCGCCGAGAACATCTGGTTTCTCTCCATCTACATCTGCCTCGTCGCCCGTCTTTGGCCCTTTTGGGGCGTGTGGGCTCTGGCGGCGTTCTGCCTCTGCGGCTTCGTCTGTCACGCCAGTCAGGCGCGCATGGCCGACTGCATCCGCGGCTCCTATCTCTTCTTCCAAAAGGGACAGCATCAGGACAGCCTCGACGAGCAACTTGCCCTCTGGCGCACGCTCTCGTGGCGGCGTCAGCCCGTAGAGAAGGCTCTGCAGATGTTCTATCTCAACTACACCTTCCAGCAGGAGCGCGAAACGCCCCGCCTGCAGGAGCTCCGTCGCTATCTCAGAGACACTTACGGCGACGACATTCCCGAGGACATCCGTCGCCGCTATCTCGAGGGCGCATTCCCGCTGCTCAAGTGGACCAATTTCCTCACCTTCAACTGGCGCGCTTTCCTGCTCTACGCCTCCGTCCTCACGGACTGCATTCCGCTGTTCTTCTGGGGGCAGGTCGTTGGGTTTACCGCCGTGCAACTTTATATGAACCACAAACACGAACGCCTGTGCCACGAGTTATTGTCTTCGATTTCGGGGGAACGCTAGACACCCACGGACGTCATTGGGGCGAGGTGCTCTTTACCCGGTGGCAGACCGCCCTGCCCGACCTTTCTCACGAGGTGTTTTGGGAGGCCTATGTGGCTGCCGAGCGTGCCATGACGACAGAGGAGGGTTGGGACTTCCACCGCACATTGCGGCACAAATGCCGCCTGGAGGCCCGCTTCATGCAGCGGCCTGACGCGCCGGAGCAGGCCGACGCCGTTACCGATGCGTGCTACGAACTCGCCCGCGAGTGCACGTCACGCTCCAAGAATGTGCTGGAGGCGCTGCGTGCGAAGGGCGTGCCCCTGGTGCTTGTGAGCAACTTCTACGGCAATCTCCCCGCCGTCCTGCGCGATTTCGGTTTGGAGGACTGCTTCGACCACGTTGTGGAGTCGGCCCGCGTGGGGGTGCGCAAACCCGACAGCGCCATCTTCCGTCTGGTGCTCGACCTCTACCCCGCCCTGACGCCTGCCGACGTGCTTGTTGCGGGCGATTCGGAGCGCAACGACATCCTTCCGGCGCAGTCTTTGGGCATGAAAACGCACTTAGTGAGAAAATTTGAGGACCTCCTTGCCCTCGTTTGACAAAAATTGCGTAAATTTGCCCTTGAATATATCATTTCTGACACTATGGCACAGAGCAACATACGCCCCGCATCGGGCAAACTCGGCATCCTGACCGTCGGTTTGGGCGCCGTTTCCACCACTTTCATCACCGGCGTGCTGATGGCCCGCAAGGGTTTGGCCAAACCCGTCGGCAGCATGACGCAGACGGATCGCATCCGCGTTTCTCGCGAGGGCCGCACGGAGCGCCTCGCCTATGGGAACATCGTGCCCCTGACGCCGCTCTCCGACATCGTCTTCGGCGCTTGGGACGCCTATCCCGCCAATGCGCTGCAGAGTGCGCTCTTTGCCGAAGTGCTCAAGCGCGAGGACATCATGCCCGTGAAGGACGAACTGGAGCAGATACGCCCCATGGCGGCGGCTTTCGACCGCGACTACGCTCGTCGCATCGACGGCAGCAACGTGAAGCCCGGCCTCACACGTTGGCAGATGGTGGAAGCGCTGCGCGAGGACATCCGCAACTTCCGCCAGGAAAACAATCTGGAGCGCGTGGTGGTGGCCTGGGCGGCTTCCACTGAGATTTATGTGGAGCGCGACCCCGCCGTGCACGACACGCCCGAGGCGCTGGAGGCAGCCATGAAGGCCGACGACCGCGTGCGCATCGCCCCCTCAATGTGCTACGCTTGGGCCGCTCTCCTTGAGGGTTGTCCCTTCATCATGGGCGCCCCCAACACCACGGTGGACATCCCCGCCATGTGGACGATGGCCGAAAGGATGCGCGTGCCCATTGCCGGCAAGGACTTCAAGACGGGTCAGACGCTCGTCAAGTCGGGCTTCGCCCCCATTCTGCGCACGCGCTGCCTGGGCCTCGACGGCTGGTTCTCCACGAATATCCTGGGCAACCGCGACGGCCTGGTGCTCGACGAGCCGGCCAACTTCCACACCAAGGAGGTCTCCAAGCTCTCCACGCTGGAGACGATCCTCGACGGCAAGGACAATCCCGAGCTCTACGGCGACTATTTCCACAAGGTGCGCATCAACTACTATCCTCCGCGCGGCGATGCGAAGGAGTCGTGGGACAACATCGACATCTTCGGTTGGATGGGCTACAAGATGCAGGTGAAGATCAACTTCCTCTGCCGCGACTCCATCCTGGCGGCGCCGGTTTTGCTCGACCTGTGTCTCTTGAGCGATCTGGCGCAGCGTGCCGGCCGCTGGGGCATCCAGCGTTTCCTCTCCTTCTTCCTCAAGGCGCCGATGCACGACTACCTCTCGGGCGAACAGCCTGTCAACGACCTCTACCAGCAGTATGCCATGCTGAAGAACGCTCTGCGCGAGATGGGCGGCTACGATGCCGACCAGCCGCTGGACTGAATTAAATCTTTTTGATGAACTTCGCCGGGACGCCGCCGACCATCACGTTGTCCGGCACGTCCTTTGTCACTACGGCACCGGCGGCGACGACGGCATTCTTGCCGATGGTGACACCCGGACAGATGACGGCGCCGATGCCTATCCAGGCATTCTCCTTGATTGTCACCTTCCCGAAGTGGAAAAGGTTGTGCCTGTCGTGCAGGTCGTGATCGACCGTCGTGATCTTCACCTCCGGACCGATCAGCACATTGTCCTCTATCACCACCCTCCCGGGGGAGAGGATGGTCGCCCCCTTGTTGATGATGATGTTCTTGCCGAACGTCATCCGACAGCCGCAATCGCAATAGAACGGAGAGACAATAGCGACGCTGTCGTCTATCTCGCATTGGAACAACTCTTCCAACAGACTCTTGTAATCGGGATCCGTGGGTTTCTTGGACGAGATCTTCAGGCACAGCTCATGACTGCGAATCATCTCCGCCTCCACGTTGCGCATACGAGGGTCGCTCTTGCAGCCGGACCCTGTGGCATCAATCTGGTCGAACATTTACCTGATGAAATTCATGGGGTTCCACTCTTCGCGCTCGGGGTAGTCGGGATTGCCGCCGGCGTGAATCTTCTTCAGCAGCCAGGCCATGTTGTTGGCCAGAGTCCGCATGGTCTGCATGCCTTCAGTGTCCTGCGCCGCTTCACCGGGAGTCCGGCCGTAGGCGATGTTCCAGTATTGCGACGTCACCAGCGGCATGTTAGTCATCTCGAAGATCATGTTCATCGTCTGGAACGCTGCCGTAGCGCCGCCTCGACGGCAGATGGCAACAGCGGCAGCAGGCTTGTTTTGCACCCTCGCGCCGGAGAAGAACGCACGCTGCAGGACGGCCAAGACGGCGCCGTTGGGCTGTCCGTAATAGACGGGCGAACCCACGACGAGGGCATCGGCCTCGTTAAGTTTTTCGACAAGGGTGTTGCAGACGTCGTCATCGAAGACGCATCGTCCCAACCCTTTCTCCCTGCACTGTCCGCAGGCGATACATCCGCGCACGGGCTTGTTGCCCAGCTGCATGATTTCGGACACCACGCCGTTCTTTTTCAGCTGATTGGCAATCTCTGTGAGCGCCGTGAACGTGTTGCCGTTCCTGTTGGCGCTGCCGTTAAGCAAAAGTACTTTCATATTGAATTATTTTTTTGATACTCAATGTTTAACTGTCGATGGCTTCGATATAGAAGCTGAAGGGGCGGAAGCCGTCGTTACAACTGATCATGGCGCTCATCGGATTCTTCATCCATCCGTCGTAGAAGTTCCCTTCTCCTCTGGCCAGCGACGTCACGAATTCGCGCATGCTCTCCCATGCCGACGGGCACAACCCTTCGGGGCGCAGGCCGTCGACGGATATCCATTGTTGTCCTTCTGCCACGTCGCAGCTGTGCTCGATGGGGTTCTCATATCGTGCCATCAGATCGTGATATACGGTCTGCCGCACCGCCGTGATTCGTACTTTCTTCATTGTTTCCAGTGTTTACATTAGAACTCCGACACTGGCACCACCCTTATCCGGCAACCGTTTTTCTCTATCATACGTCTGTCGGCATTGGTCACGATGACAAGATCGCTGCATCCCAGTTCTCCGGCACATTCCACGATACTGTCCACTTCCCGCTTTTCTGTCTTCGGACTGCTCATGTCGTAGCAAACTTGCACAAGACGTTCTATCTGTGCGCCTTTTCGCAAAACAAAATCCACTTCCTTATCATTATGAGAGCGGTAATAGAACATAGTCTTCTCTGGATTATATCCTCTGCGTATGAGCTCGACAAACACCTGATTTTCCAACAATCTTCCCAAATTTTCGCTCAAAGCAAATGCCTTGGATGCCACAAAACCGTTATCGACGACATACACCTTTCGCGCAGCTTTCTTCATCAGCTTCAGTTTGTTGTTGTAGCGCGGCAAGTAATAGAACAGGTATGGCTCGTGCAAATAATCCATATATTTCTTTGTGGTGTTGACGCTGGAGAACCCCAGCTCTATGGTCAAGTCGTTGGCAGAAACCGGATTGCAAAAGTTGGAGACCAAGTATATTGCAAGATCGTTTAAATCGGTTATGTTGCGAACGTTGTGACGTTTTGCGACATCTTTCCATATAATGGAATCAAACAAGGTGTCCAGATAGCTGCGTGCCAACTGGCGCGATGCTACCGCTTCCGGATATCCTCCGTTTCTCAGGTAGTCATCGACCAGCACCGATGCCTCCGTCGTATGCTCCGGTTGCAGAGCATGAAGTGCCAATTTGTTCCAGTCAAAAAACTCTTCAAGACTAAACGGCAGCATCTCGATCTGAAGATATTTGCCAGTCAACACTGTGGCCATCTCGCTGCTCAGCATCTTGGCGTTGCTGCCGGTGATGACCAGGTTTTTGCCCATTCTATAGAGTTCGCTGACCCACATATCCCACGCTTCCAGATTCTGCACCTCATCCAGCAGTATATACTCATATCCGGGATATACCTCATCCAGCATGCGCACAACAAGATCTGCGTCCCACGCATCCAGCAATGCCTGGCTGTCAAAATTCAGATAGGCAAAATTCTTCTCACGCAACATCAGCAGCGCTTGCGTGGATTTTCCGACACGACGAGGACCAGTGATCAATTTTATGAGATGACTGCTCAGCAACACGTCGACATCCTGACTGTTGCGTCGTGTCAAGTAGGTCTGCGACATCAGTTCATCTCTCACTTTACGCTGATTCAATATTATCGTCTTCATCTGCCCAAATGTTTATCTGGATACAAAAATATGAAATTATCTTCAATTATCGCCACAAAGTGCATAAAAAATACACTATTTTATGCAGTACAGCATCGCTATTGCACAAAATCCGACTCAAAAAACCTTCAACGTTGTGTCCGTCCGTTGTTGAGTCCCTCCATTATCAGTTTGTGGATTTAGGCTCTTCAAAGGCAAACATCAGGTCAAGCACTTCTGTCTTGCGGGCTTCTCTACCCCAGTTACGCCCCTTGAACTCATCGCCTTCGTTTATCTCACAAAGGCCGACAAAGCGAAACAGGCGGTTGAATATTCTGTATTCATACGCATATCCAACATTTAGCATTGGGAATGCCTTGCGATACTCATCAGCGTAGAATACCGTGCCGCGCCAATTCTCACCATAGTGATGCAGGAGCCATAAGGAATAGAGGCGTCCCACATTACCCACTTTGTTATCCGCACACGAATCGAGCCATCCTGTGTTGTAATCCATGAAAAGGAACAGCATCATCGTCCGCAACAGTTCATTATGGTCAGCAAGCAGTTGTTTCCCCTTGGCCGTCAGCGACATCTTTCCGACACGGGTCTTGATGAGTCCGCACTCTTTCAACACGACCCTGAGCACCTGTACTTCTTCTGTTTTCGGTTCATTCTTCTGTTTATACCAGTCTGTGCTCCAGCTATGGCTCCCCAATTCGTAAAGTTCGGCAACTAACTTTGGAGGTATATACCCTTGTGTCGTGAGTTTCACTTCATTTTCGGCCAACGCATTCATCAGGTGCAGAGCCTGTCGCATGACGGGAATTCGCTCCATCTGCTCCTCTGTCAGCTGGCGCAGTTGTACCGGACACCCCGCTTCTAACGGTCTGTTAATCATTTGGTGCATCTGCTCAGATGAGAATCCGTTGAAATCAGACCTTGGTATAGCGTTCTGCGCATGCATGAATTCACTCACATAGCGATTAATTTTATCCAATTCCGCTTGTTTCCCGCTTTTCTCCATCTGGTCAATCCAGGCCTGCAACCGACGGGTAATTTCGTCCTGGTCTATCATATGCTTGTATCAGTTTATTCTATTTGTCCTCAGACGGTCTGCCGCACCGCCGTGATTCGTACTTTCTTCACATGTGCTACCCCACCCCTTTTTTTACGTCATTGTATAAAGCAAGCCCTTTTACCGTCAGCAGGTATTTCTGACGGGGATGACGGGGAGACTGAGGATGCAGCATACGAACGTAGCCTTCAGAAATAGCGGGCGTAAGGTATATATCCATAACATTCTTTCTATCTTTCAGTCCTATTGCCTCCAATATCTCCTTTACAGACGATTCCTGCTCACCGATCACCTGTACCAGCCTTACAATATTAGAATTATTGCTTGGCCACTTGTTCCGTACTTGTGGGGTACTTGCGGGGTACTTGCGGGGTAACGGTTCGAGGGTGGCAAGATTCGGTTGCACTTGCCATTCTGCAGGCGGATTAATATGCAGATAGCGATTGCGCAAGTCCCATTGTTCCCCTAACAGCAGATTACGGAAGAAACGTTCCAGAAAAATCGGGCTATAGTCTATACCCTTTATGGCATTTTTATAGTTTGCTCTCACAAGTGCATTACGGAAGTACCAGGAATGTTTGGCGAACAAGTCGTTCTCCACATTGAAACCCAGTGAACGAAGATACTGAATCGTAAAGACGGCCGTTGTTCGCGTGTTTCCTTCACCGAAGGCATGAATCTGCCACAATCCGGAGACGAATTTGGTCACATGAGCTACCAGTTCATCATTACTGATGCCCTTGTAACTGAAATCACGTTCCTGCTGGATGTCATAATCAACTGCCCTGCGCAGGTCTTCCCAGTTCAGGTAGCTCACTGTATCGCCCTCCAATACCCACTCACGTTTGGTGATGTCGTATTTACGCAGTTCACCTGCATGCTTCATTACGCCGTCGAAGATTCTGCGATGCAGGGATATGTAGCCATTTGTCGAGAAGTCACATGTCTTTACCGAGAGTATGCGCTTGATGTTTTTCGAGGCTTTATCAGCCTCTTGTTTGTCATCATCGTCAGCCTCGCGAGTCGTTTTGCTCTCATAGTAACTGTTGAGCAACTGCTCCACCTCATCGATGGTGATTTCGCCCTCGATGTTTCTGCGTGCCAAGTCGTTCAGATACTCTGACGTTTTCAGCCCGTCCACCGCCTGGAGTCCAATCGCCGTGCTCCATGCGTATGCAGCTTCACGTTGTGACGGCTCACCCTGACGAATGTACTCATCAAAGTTTAAGTATCGCTCCTTATCGTTTTTTTCGCTCATATCTCGCTATTTCTTTTGCAAAGATACGAAATTTAGTTGATAATTGACAATTGACAATTGAAAATTTTATTGCCACACGATTTTTGGTTTCTAACTAGGGAGTAAAAATTCTCTAGTTAGGGAGTAAATTTTGCCTCCTTCCTCTACCCCCGCCCAAAGCCGCCTAATCACTGCTGCAGAGCCGCTGCATCACTGCTGATTTATCGGACTCAATGAATATTCGGGTTATGCAAAAAACGCATTCAACGGACATTTTTACGGATGTCCCTCTCCTTTCGCGCTAGCGAATGGGGCCGAACGTAGTGATGGCAATTTCCCGCAATGTCCGTTAACGGACATAACGGACATAACGGACAAACGTTAATTGTGTCCGTTCACATCATACATCAGCCATCTGCTTTTACACAGTAAACGCAGCCGAGGTGTAACCGAAGGCATCCTTCAGCCATCATACATCTTCCCTCTTCCCTCTTCCTTCTTACCTCTTCCTCTTACTTATAACTATGCAAGTAAAAATTGGAAGGGCTATAAGAAAAGCGCCCGCAGTTTATGTCTGCAGGCGCGAGGTATATTTGTGCAATTAAAAGCTCAAAGAAGTCCTTCTCGCTGCAGGATATCCAACATCTCTGCAGGAGTCACGACAATAGGTTTGTTGGGGAAATGTTTCGTATTGCCTGTCACCAGGTAGGCATCATCCTTTGAGAGCGCAACTTCGTAGAACACGACATCTTTAGGGTCTGGAAATGCCTCGTTGCTTTGGATGCGTTCGCCACGGATGCCGTTGGTGACAATCTGGTCTATCGCATGATTGATGAGACGCTCCGGAATACCAAATTTCCTGCGATGCAACACATCAACATATTCATCCAGAATCTCCTCGTTATACACCGGCGTCAGCTTACATTGCAAAACGGCCTCCCAGACTTTTGCCGTAGCAGAGTCCGGGTTCTTGGTGATGTATGCCGACACGATGACATTTGTGTCGATAACTGCCTTTATCATAATGCAGCCTTCTCTTTTGCTGCTCTTTCCTCACGTGCCAGACGGATTTCCTCGTTGATCTCCTCCAAAGTGAGTTCAGGCCGGTCGCTGGCTGCCACCATCTTACGGAATTCACGGAACTCCCTAAGTGTCTCATCTTCCACGTCTAAGGGATTGGCGCTGATTTTGAAAGGAATGCTGCGCGTCCGCACTACGGCATTTGCAAAAACATTGATTGCCGCATTGACGCTCATACCCATCCGTGCGCAGAGTTCGTCGAATTTCTGCTTCAGTTGTGAGTCCATCCTCACGGTCATTGATACCTGTGCCATAGTTTTGTTGTTTTTATGCCGCAAATGTATGAAATTTATTTCAAAATGACGTCATTTCGATGTATATTTTTAATAAAAACATCAAAATTAGAGAAAAAAAGTCCATGTTTACCCTCAGCCTTCAGCCATTAAACATCAGCCATCTGCTTTTACACAGTAAACGCAGCCGAGGTGTAACCGAAGGCATCCTTCAGCCATCATACATCTTCCCTCTTCCTTCTTACCTCTTACCTCTTACTTATAACTATGCAGTAAAAATTGGAAGGGTTACGGACGTCAAATCCATTCTAATCTATCTTTAGTCTTTCAAACTTCTGATTATAATTATATGTTTGAAGGCTAAGCATTGATTCCAAGACATCCATCGTATTGTTAATCTTTTGTTTTATTCTCGTACTATCCTCCCCGTAATTTTGCACCGCTTCTGTAATGAAATCAAAATAAGATCCTGCAAGAGTTCCATACTGATCAATCGCACATAGTCTAATCTCTTCATTACCCCATTTTGCACGCGTATCTAGAATATCATTATATAGTACAAAGTTATACCAGAAAAAATTTAGCCACTTGCCTGGAATATTGTTTTTATTGCAACTCTTATCCTTAATATAGCACCTAACATCTAAAAATTGCTTTTGATAAAGGTTGAAGAATTCATTTTTACATTCCTTATTTTTTGCTAGGTATTCAGCAACCGATGGGTCGCACAATATACCATAATAATCCATTGACTCCTGTAAAGTATAGGCTCTATTATATGCTTCACCGCCAAAAATAAGCAAATCACGGTTAACGAAAGTGTTACCACAAGCCATTGCGGCGTTTAAAAATCTTTTAAACAACAAACTAATGTTAAATATTTTTCCAACAACATGAGCAAAACAACAGAAAGATTCAATACTATCGTCTTTTGTAAAGACAACAATGGAATCAGATACTGCTACTATAAAAAGCCTATCTATGCCATCCTTGTTATATTGTTCTTGCTCTTTAAATGCAATTCCTTTAAATGCTTGTAATAGGCTATATGAATAATAAGGATACTTTGTTGTTACCTTGAATCCTGAAATATCAAGAAATGCGACAAAGCGGTTTGAAAACACGTTCCAAGCCATACTTTCATTATCCACAATTTGGCTCTTTAAAATAGTATCATGTTCCGATACAAATTTCTCAAAATCGTTCATTATTATATACAAATCTTTTCATACATTTTTTCTCCACAAAGATACATATTTTAATTTATCCCCCCAAAATGCAGAGAAATTTATTATTTTATTTGTTCAGTGAACTGTATTACTTCATCCGCAAAATATAGAAATGATATACGAAAATGTCGATTTTCGGATTCTAAAGTCGAGGCGCAGGAAAAGGAAACGAGGTACCCACAACAACCTATCCTCACGACCTCCGTTGAGGAAGTCAACTTTTTTATTTGTTATACATATTCTCTAATTCATTGGTACTCTTTTGTCTTGACGCCACCTAATTTACTTAACAAATTCTTCCAAACATTTTCATATAGGTCAATGTTATCTGCTCTTATAACATTAAGACCTACATCTTGTAAATTACTTAACTTTTCATCACTAAATTCTTCTGTTTCTCTGCACAAATACCATCCTTTAAGACCATATTTTGCACGTTCTTTCAACAACCACCACAATACTTCTTCATCTGCTTCCAACCCCAAGCCCATAATAAAAAGATTTTTGCGAAATACAATACTTAGCCACGAATTATTACTGTCCCAAACATTATCTGCCAACGGATTTGTCGTCTTGTTTAATCTCTCTTGAATCTCACGTTGCAAGTTTCCGTAATCAACTTGTCCGATTCTAATGCTATTGACATAGTTGTATAAACCATGAATATGCCAAATTGCAAAACTATCCCAGGGATGATTTATTGGTGATGGTGCGAAATACGTTTCAAAAGGGAAACCTTCTTGGAACCTATGATTCGTCCCAACAGTTATTCTAGGAGATAAATGAACGAGTTTACTTAATGAGGTATCATAATTTGTGGTTAATATTGGAGAATTTATAGCTTCCGCAACTTGTAAAAAAGGAACAATCCATTCCTGTAAAGTATAATGTTCAAATATAGTCTTGATAATCTGTTTAGCCCCATAATCATCTGTATTCCCATGAGTCACAATATGGGAAGTAATGCATAGTGCATCACACGAATTTGCATCGAAATTTATTCCAGCAGATGCCATTATTCTCTTAATTCGCGTCATAATTTCTTTCTCTACTTGTTGTAGCATTTTATTTTCTTGACACAGATGATTAAGAAAACTCATATTATCCCGGCTCTCAGTTTGTTGTGAATATGGGAAGTCATAATAAGAATTTTTATTTAGTATACAGGACTCTTCAACATTATCAATTAGATGGGACAAATACTTTGTAGATTTTTTAAGATTATGCTCAAATTCTACACTATCTTTTTTCTGAATGATGGAATCATATTGTCTTGGGAGTGACAAAGTACTATTTAAAGAAGATACCATTTTTTCAGGGAAAAGTTCATCTCTAACTTTCATGATTAACTTATTCCAATCAACTTTTCCTGAAATATGCTTCTCATAATACTCGTAATTGTGAATTCCATTGCCTACAAGAAAGGCTATGGTGGCACGGTTTTGGATAATTAAATCTGAAAGTTCGTTGCAAGTCATAACAAAATAATCTTCTGACTATATCTGTACGATTATGTTTAGATATTATCTTTGTGATTTTTTTCAAAAGTAGAGAAACTTTTTGTAATCTCCAAATAGGAATTAAAAAAAATAATTATTGCTTTTCAATTATTGCGATTTCTTCTTCTGTTAGACCATAAAGCTTATATACAAGATGGTCGATTTCTGATTCCCAAAGCGATGTATCAGCAGAGGGATTGTCACGTTTGGTATTTACTATTTTATCAGCTAATACTGCTAGATCTCTTCCTAACTGTTCGTCAGGAAGTACTATTGGTAATTTTTTGAGATGAGTTAATTTTACTTGAGGAAATACTCTACCAGATTCTTGAACAAGCCTATTGTAAAGGAATCTAATATATGAGGAATTTATAATTGCCAGAAATGCATACATGCTAATCTTATTTGAATACTCATCTTTGACCCATGCACATTGAATAGTATTTCTAAACCATATATAGTTGGTGTCTATTGTTGCGATAGGATATGGCGCAGTTTGTCTCCATATTATTTTTTCTTTTCTCGCAAATGCCTCCTTGTTGAAACTGACTTGCTCGTTTGATTTCAATATTGTTTTATAGCCAAGATTAAAGAATTCATCTGTATCTGGAGAACAATAATAGCGGTTTATTAATTTACCATACCAAACAGGGTGACTATGCGTAAAATACATCTTGTTTTCATTAAAAAGGCGCTCATAGAGATCATTGCCTCCTTTATTTTTGAGGCCAATATTACTTCTGTGATACTGTATGCCTGCATCGCGTATATCAAAAACATCATTAAACACAAGTGTACCTGTTGATGACGAAGGCAAGAAATTCAAATCGCTTTGATTCTTTATTTCATCGGTTTTTACTATCTCAACAACACCATTAACAATCCAGTTATTTGATTTGCTCGCATCTACATAATTAACAATACCGTCGGTGGTTGTATTCTTAATTAACGATATGCAAACAGGAACTACAGCATTCTCAAAAACACCCATCCCCAAATTAACGACTCTTTCAATCTTATAATTAACAAGAATTGAACGAATATCTTTATAACGTGGCTGGCTTAAATACGTATTAGGGGTTATGTAACACAGATATCCAGTTTTATCGTTTGAGATAATTAATCCTTCTCCAATAAACATTTTATAGATGTCTGCATAGTTTCTTACCAATGCTTTATATTTTTTCTTATAGATATCAATATCTTTGTCTATATTGGCACCATACGGCGGATTCCCAATCACAATATCAAATCCTCCCTGTGAGAACACATCATAAAACCAAGTATGCCACAGGAAGAATTGGTCGTTGCCAGAAACATCCAAATCGCCGAGATCTACATTGACGCTCTGCTCTTTAAGTTGCTGCTTAACATTGGCATTAATCTTTTCGCGAAGTTGCTTCTTCCTCTTGTGGTTTGTACAGCCATAATATTCGTTCAGCATGTCGCGCAAATCCTTGCGATACACATCAATCATGTCATCGAAGAACGTCAGGCTGTTCATCTCCGTCTTTTCTGTCATCGTCGAAAGGTCTGCGCCCTGATATTGCTCCAAAAGCGAATTGCCCTGCATAATCTTGAAGTCGAGATTAGGCAGAGCCTGAGGTGTTTCCTCATCTACAATCAGAGAAAGCCAGAAACGTAGACGGGCAATATCCACAGCACCTCGCTCTATATCCACACCGTAGATATTTTGCTGGATGATGTGTTTCTTGATTTCTGCAGCCTTGCTCTGCTCTATACCCTCAATGGCCGTGCGGCAAAGGAAGAGTTCTTTAAGCAAACCCATCGGGAACGCTCCAGAACCAATGGCGGGGTCGCATATCTTGACTTCCTTCAAAGCATCATCAACCTGCTGAATGAACTTAGAGTTTGAACCGAGTGTTGCCATATCATGTGTGGTGACAAACTGGCGAATGGCCTCTTTGGTCGCTTCATCCTCCACATCGGCCTGAAGATAAGCTATCAGCGATTCGCGACACATATACGTCACAATCTCTTTGGGAGTATAGAATGCGCCTTTGTCCTTGTTATCTTCCAACAGATTCTCAAAGATACGTCCCAACATCTCCGGATCAACTCCTACTTCTGCATCATCCGGGTCGTTCTCGTCAATCGTGAAGTTGTACGAAGCGAAGAAGTCAAGCATCTGCTGCATGTATTTTGCAGGCAACGGGAAATTCGTTTCGTCCGTTGCATCCCGTTCAAAGAGTCCGCCATTCAAATACGGAGTCCGGTATTGTGACAGTTTTTTCCCGTCCTCGCTGTTGAGGTCGTTGAAGAGCGCTTCCAGAGTGTTGTCAATGAAATGGTCTTTGTCTTTTGTCTGTGCAAAAAGGGTCTGAATAAACTCTGTGTCGCCTGTGCCCCATGATTCTCCCGCACGCACTCCAAGCCACCCTTTCTTCTGCAGGAATTGAAGGAACACCAAACGTCCCATCAGCTTCTTGACGTAATCGCGAACGGCCTTCTCGACATCCGGAAATTGGGCAAACTCCTGCATGATCTCCTTACAAGGCTTTCCCTCCTGTCGCTCTTCCCATTTGTTGGCGACTTTCACCATACGCTTTCCCGTCACATAGAAAATGATTTCGGCGTATTGCTTCTTGTAGTCGTCGAAGAACATATCGCCAACAGCGTCCACAGAAAAAGCTTTCGTCAGATCTTTCAGCGAGAGACCGCTGGCGCGCAACTTCTCAAACTGCTGGATAGCGGTGCGGCTGCGATGTCCTTCACCAAGTAAATAGGTAAATCGCTTTGTATCTGTAGATTCCTTCTGATACGAGCCGTCGTCCGCAAAAGACCAAGATTCGCTGACATACGAGAAACGCAGCACACTTTCATTCTTGCGATAGCAGAACATAAAGGCGCCGGCATTACCGTTGTTGCGCCACGATGTGAGCAACATATCGCGAATTCCCCTGCGGTTGCGTTCAATGTCCACGCTGTCGGAAAGCTCCACCTCATAGACCGAAATCGTCTGTTCGTCACTCAGAGTTATAGTGCCCAACCACAACGCCTGTTTGGCAAACTGGCTGTTGGCCGGTATCACCGAAGGAGTATTCCAAAACTTGATTTTACTGCCGAAGATGTCGTGCAGAAGCGACTGCCAATTGTGGCGATTGTATCTCGATTCTATAATTGATCTATAATCCATAGGGGTTAGATGTTTTGAAACGATTCAGAAAGAATAATGCATGCATCGGATTCCTCTTCTGCGCGTTGGCTTTCTCTATAATAAGCATTGTAATGATTGGCCATCTCAAGTATCTGCTTTAGAGCCTCGTCAAAGGTCATCTTGGCTTTGCTGCCGCCTTGACGCTGGAGGTCTTTCTGAATGCGCTGCAGACGTTTGGCAATATAGGTGATTGTGCCGCGTTCGGCCAACTCTTTAAGCTGTATCAGTTTCAAACGCGTATCGCCGTCGTCTATATGCGGAATCATGCTGTTTATCAGGTTGACAGCCATCATCACCTGAGCGCCCAGATTGCTGCGTTGACTCTGATTGGATTCCTCCTCTTTCAACTCCAGCTCCTTTGTTGCCTTAAATCTCTCGACAGCTTTCTCCACATGGTCGTGATGCTGCGCAATTCTGGGAACAGGCTTCTCTTCAGTATTCGCTTTGAAATAGTTCAACGCACCAAGCACGGAAAGTTCACGCGTCTCTTCGTCGTTCACCAGATAGAATATCTTCCGGAAATTGGTTTTCAGGAACACCATCGTATCGCCGGAAAGCGTGACGCCATCCACCTCACGAGGTTCGCGTCCTGTTCGGCTGCGGAGAGAAAGACGCTCGATGCGTTTATACTCCTTGTGGTTCTGAAGGAACAGCGAACGGAGTTCTTCGTAGAACGGCAACTCCAGATTACGATTCTCCTGCTCTTGCTTAATGCCCTCCTTGAAGAGCTTATCAATATCGCGGTCAATAATCTCATCTGTCGAGTAAATCTGATTGTCCTCGCCAAAGGTGGTGTGGAACGTCTGAATCTTACTCAATGCGATTTGATTAAGCTTAATTTGTTTGTTGCCCTGTTCGGAGGGATAGAACACATAATTATAAATAGTATCCGATTTGGAGCCGATACGATTCACACGTCCGATACGCTGCATCAGACGGGTTGAGTTCCAAGGCGTGTCGTAGTTAATGATGATGTTGGAGCGATGCAGGTTGACACCCTCTGCCAACACATCCGACGTCAGAATGATGTTATAGTCGTCCTTTTTCTTTTTCCAATTGGCATCGAAGTTTTCCCGTATCGTCTTGAAAAGAGCATTGCGATTCTTTGCGGAGATAACCAGAACATCTTTGCGGCCTATGCGTTGAGCCAGATACTCAATCGTATCCACAGACTCAGAGAACACCACAATCTTTCCTTCCAAATTCCTGTCCTTCTTAAACAGCTCATGTTTCAATAGGTCGGCAAATTTGGCAAACTTGGAATCATCGTCGTCGCTGATGTTCTCCCATTCCCCCCACATGTCGTCCAGGAGTTTCTGATCCTGACGGAGCAAGTCGATATATTCCGGCTGGAAATCGCTCCGTTTAAACACAGCATTCTTGGGATTGTCTTCGGCTTTCTCGTTCAGCTTCTCCTCAATTTCGTCATCGGTATAGCCCTGTTCGTAGAGGCTGTTGATGTCCATATCGGGAGCAATGAAAATCCTGTCATTCTCCCACATCTTAATCATATTCTCGTTAGCCTGACGGAAATTGTTAAGGGAAATCTTGAACGCATAGAAACTGCTTTCAAGGCGTTTAACCAAACCGTTCTTGCGAATGCCGGCCAAACTGCGACTGATGAGTTCTGCGTTGTCATAAAGTCCGTTGGATGCTTCCGGCTTCAAATAGGCAATGGCCTGATATCGTGCATAGACCAATTGTTTGTCGAGGAGGTTCATCGCCTCCTTAAAGAGATTGGCCAGATGCTCATTCAACTCATATTCTTTCTTGATGGGTTCCGCCACTTTGGGGAATCCGTTTACGTCTCTGTTGTAACGGGGAATGCTCTCAATATCCGTTCGTGTTCTGCGAACAGTCAACGGCTTAATCACCCTGTCGCGCACTTTCTCCGCCAGTTTCTTGAACTGCTTGAGGTCAAAATCCTCCTGCATTCGGAACTTACGGAATTCGACAACAAGCGGCGAGAAGAACGCCGTCAGATTGGGAACGCCGTCAATCGTACAATGACGGGGATCTTGGAACATCAAGATCTGATAGTAGATGTCTGCAGGCGTGTTGTTCATCGGCGTTGCAGAAATCAGCATCACCTTTTTCTTATAGCCGGGAATCTTGCCTGTTTCCATTCTCGGCATCTTGCAGATTTCCTGAAGTTGCTGGAAGGCACCTGTGGTGTGGTTGCGGAATTTATGCGCCTCATCCACAAGCACAAGGTCATATTCATCCGCATTCCAGTAATCATAGTTTTCGTCATCGAGGACTTTTGACAAACTGCCATTCGACACAAATCTGGCATATTGGTCTATTTCAAAATCGTGGAAGGTCGATTTCCAGTTCTGCTCAACAGCAGGCGGATAAACGACAAGAATCTTTGTGTTACTGCGTCCGTTTTCTATGAGGAACTTTTTGGCAATCATAGTGGCAATCACCGTTTTACCCAAACCGACCACATCGGCCAGGAAAAATCCGTCGTAGCGAATGAGTTTCTGATAACCTTCTATGACCGCATCCGTCTGGTATTCAAACTTGTCATAACCTTCCGGCATATCAAACGGGTCATCCTGATCTACCTGTAAAACGCGATCGGAGAAGTATTCCATCAGCATTTTGATGTAGAGTTCGTAGGGAGTGACATCACCTTTCAGATAAGTCTTGTCGAGCGTTTCCTGATAGTCAACAGCATTGATGGGAACGCCTTTGGCTTCTTCCCACAACAATTCAAATTCGTGTTTGGCAAAGGCCACATCATCATATTGGGTCAGTTTGACATTAAACTCATATTGCTTCTCGCTGGTGATGCCGAGACCGTTACCGCTGAGATTACTGCTGCCGGTTATTGCGGCGCCGAAAGTATATTGACTGTAGTTCTCAGGATAAAGAATGTAGAGCTTGGCATGAATCTTTTTGGAGGGATGAGCACGCAACTCAAGTTTACCGTCAATCATGTCCTGCACCATCTGGAGCATTCCGTCTTCCACCTGTTTAGAGTAATGAGACTGTTCAATATCCTCCTTCAAGAGGCGAAGACATTCTTCCTTCACCTCTTCTTCCGCTCCAAAAAACATTTCTCCTTTCTGGTTGGCTCTCGCGATATATTTATCTACATCAATACCAATCAAAATCCGAACTTTATCGATATTGTTCAAAAAAGGACGAAGCGTAAAATAGCCAGATGCTCGCAGAAAGCCTACGACGGCATCCAGATTCTTAACTTGAGGGTTGTTCACGAGGATTCCCTCAAACTCCTTCATTAAGGTGTTCCCATCCCGGTTAGTGAAGAAATGGGAAGATATAGTTATCTCCTGTTGACTCATAGTCATTGATAGATATATAAGCTATCAGACTATATCTTCAGGATAAATACAGGTAAACTCCTAAGACCTCATGACACAAAAGAAGCGCGAACATAACTCTTCTCTTGAATCGTGAGGCCGTAGGAAAAACCTGTGTTGCAAAGATACAAGTCATGCCCGCGCTATAGCACGGGCACCGGCTGACTTGTTCAAAAGCAACACTTTTTGGTGAAATTTCCTACGTTTCACGATTCTCCGAACAAATAGCTGATGCTATGTTTTCCACTAAGGTCATACAACCACCCTGCGCTCAGGGATTTGGCCTAAAAAGGCGATGCCGTTTACGACATTTCGGCCGTACTTAGCTACAAAAATACACTTTTTCTTTGAAATAACAAATAATCGGGGCAGATTTTCTTGAAATCCGCTCAAGATTTTTCAAAATGAGAAAATGAGAAAATGAAAAAATGAGAATTTCTCTGCCTTTCCCTAAAAAAAGTGGTTCTTCGTCAATTTAGTTGAAAAAGAATATGCTCCATCACCATTTTGTTTTTCAGCAGTTCTATTCCGGCTCTTCCGTACATCAGTCGCTTCGCAGCTTTGAGTTTGTTGACATATCCTTCG
>Ga0256404_1000641_pt1 | contig 89821 bp, 73 predicted proteins | sample RumenRJG_01DNA_FD_185990 | JGI IMG/M metagenome (GOLD analysis project Ga0256404, IMG submission 185990) | Bovine rumen microbial communities from Lethbridge, Alberta, Canada - RJG_01 | ecosystem: Host-associated > Mammals > Digestive system > Stomach > Rumen | place: Canada: Alberta | collected... | reverse complement strand
GGTCGCCCCGGGGCGACAGAGGTCTCTACTCGGCACCCCGCCGGGGCGGCTGTCCTCGCTACGCTTCGGAAATCCGCCCCAGCGGGGTTACTCATAGGGCCACCCGCTGGGTGGTATCTCTGATTGCCGAACACACAGTTTTGCAGGTGCACCCAAAAAAGACAGTCCCAGGATATGGAAAAATCCCGGGACTGTTTTATTGTTGCAGAACTGATGATGGTTAATATTCGTCAGGGTCAAAGAAGAAGTCATCATCGTTGGTCGGATAGTCGGGCCAGATGTCCTCGATCGATTCGTAGGTGTCGCCTTCGTCTTCGATCTCCTGCAGATTCTCTATTACTTCAAGAGGTGCGCCACTGCGCACGGCATAGTCGATCAACTCGGCCTTGGTAGCAGGCCAGGGAGCGTCCTCGAGTTTAGTTGCCAATTCAAGTGTCCAATACATAGTTTTTTCTTGTTGTGCCTGTTTTTATGAAATATCCTGTGTTCTGAAAATTGCGCAAAGGTAATATAAATTTTGATATACGATTGTTTTTTGGAAATTATTTTTCTCTTTGAAACGATATAGCAGTTGACCCTGTCAGATTTTTAATGCTGATTTCGCTCATCAAGCGAATTTCACGAAGGCAATTAAATATTTCTCATTCAGTTAGTTTAATTCGTGTAATTCGCATTAGCCCCGCAGGGTTTGGGCCGGGCTTCTATATCGTTGCCTTTCTCTTTTTCAAGCGTCTTTGTCCCAATAGATTTCCTCGACCTGATTGTGAATGTTGTTAAACCGCGCAAACACAAAGAAGAAATCGCTCAGTCGGTTCAGGTATTCGAGCACGAGAGGCTCGATGTGTGCTTGCCTGGCTAAGGTGACAACACGTCGCTCGGCGCGGCGGGTGATGGTGCGGCAGCGGTCGGCCTGCGCCGACAGACGGGTACCGCCAGGCAGTACAAATCCCGTCATAGGGGGCAGTTCCTCGTTCATCTCGTCCATCATCTTCTCGAGGGCGTCGACATCGGCCTGAGTGAGTCCATACAGGGTGGCGTCCTGGCGGTCGTTGGCCAGGTAGGCGCCGATGTTAAACAGTTTGTTCTGTGCCTTGCGTATCAGGGCCACGATATCAGGATCATCGAGTTTGGTGCTGTGCAGCAGCACGCCGATGTTGCTGTTCAGTTCATCTACGGTGCCGTAGGCCTCGACGCGCACGTCATCCTTGCTCACGCGGTTGCCGCTCACCAGCGACGTCATGCCGGCATCGCCGGTGCGGGTATAAACTTTGGTTATCATATTCTTTATTATTCTGTTTTTAAATAATGCTGTGCTTATATTATCATAACGGCTATAGGCCGTGATTGTTATATAATCACAGCAAGAAATGTGCCACTAGGCATGATACTGACTTTCTGACGCTTCCTTGCGCCGGCCGGAGGCAAGTGCGCAGTCATGGCATGCGGGGGCAGGGCTGTCGGCATATCAACACTTTCTCCAAATGAAATAAAGAATCAAGCCCATAAACAAGATGATACATGCCAATAAAGTCAACCTGTCAAAGGTCAACACCACTAGGAATGCCCCAATCAACATTACAAATAATGTCAAACAACATTTCTCTAATGTCTTATTCGTTTCCATCATTCTTTCGGATTTTTGTTCCGTCTGACATGATATCAACTGGTTTTCCTGACTCTTGGTTGATGACAGGCGTGACAACCAATAAGAGAGAAAACCGAAGGGAATGATCAGGATAATAGCGAACAGGGACACCGTTACGAACCAATATATGGGTACCACCATCACACCAAGCTCCATGCCTGGGTGGTGACGATAATCATTTAAAGTCATAATAAAAAGGATCAAAAAAGGTACAGTTATCATACCACAACAATAGAGCACCATCTTCATCGCCAATAACATCCAGTGGCTATTTTTCCACTGGGCGAAAGCCAAATGGATACTCAACCATGAGAATCCCGCTAGAATCAACGAAAGGGTGATCGTCCCGATCGCATGATTATAACCAAAAATGTCCTCTTTTATCTCCATTAGTGGGCCAGAGCCAAAGGCTGCAAGTCCCACCCCCAACAGCAGCGAGAAAAGCAACGTGACTACCTGATATTTCCTTTTCTTATCTTGAGATAATGTCATTGAACAAATAATAGAGACGTATGTATTTGTATTATTGGTTCTGAGTTGATTTTGCCGCAAAGATATGACCATTCCCTAATAATCGTATTCGAAATGCGGTAATATTTAGGCGTGAGCCTGACGAAATTTAATTAATTGAAAATTAGGAATATAGCGGAACTTTTAGTGATATTGTAGTGCTAAAAAACAACCGCTATGTTTCCTAAAGACAAAATTATAGAAATATTTTCAATGTGCGATGATATCAGCAAAGTTTTTGGGGTCACCTGCAAAACCGTGTGTCTGGATTAAACAGGGTCACTCACCCGAAGGGTGTCCCATGCAATAACCCCCAGTAAATCAGATGACCGAGCGCAAGCGAGGGAGTATGATTCACTGGGGGTAAAAGATAACTGAGATTGTCGCTGGAGGCGACCCCAATTGGGGCGTCCTTGTAATTGAACCAGAAATTAATGCTACCTTTGCCTCGTCATGAGTTATACCAATCTCGTTTACCACATCGTTTTCCGCACTTATCGCAGCATTCCCGCCATCGATGAGGAGCATGATCGTGAGTTGTACGCCTACGCTCATGGATATATTACCAGCCATCGCGCCGGATACGCTGCTTTCACCTACTCGGTGGAGCAGATTCCCGTAGTAAAGCAGTACATCATCAACCAGAAAGAGCATCATCGGCAGGTGACCTTTGCCGAAGAATACAGGCGCTTCATCCTGGACTGTGGCGGTGAGATTGATGAGCGGTTCTTCCTGAAAGACTGATACAATGGGGTCGCCCCGGGGCGACAGAGGTCTCTACTCGGCACCCCGCCGGGGCGGTTGTCCTCGCTACGCTTCGGAAATCCGCCCCAGCGGGGTTACTCATAGGGCCACCCGCTGGGTGGTATCTCTGATTGCTGAACACACAGTTTTGCAGGTGCCCCAGTTATTGACAGCATTGTATCAAAAAGCGCCATAACTGGTGCCGAGCCTGAGAGAAAGCGTGCGCAGTCTCGTAGCGTGCCGATGACTCGGTTACAGTCTGAAGGTGATGGGCAAGGTGAACCACACGCTGACTGGCTGGCCATTCTGCCTGGCCGGATAGAAGTCGGGCAGCAACTTGCAGACGCGGATGGCCTCGTTGTCCAAGTAGATGTCGACCGACTTGGCGACCTTGATGTTTGTCACCTTGCCCGTCTTGTCTACGACAAAATTCATCACGACCTTGCCCTGGGCTTTGCGCTTGGCTGCCTGGGGCGGGTATTTGACATTGGTCTTGAGAAACAGCATCAAGGCGGCCTCACCGCCAGGGAACATCGGTGGCTGGAAGTCGTCGGTCATCTCATCGGTTGTGGTATCGGTTGGCTCCTTGGTGAGTGTGAGCGGAACCATATCATCAAACAGTTTGAAGTTGACCGGAATCGTGAGCAGCATATCGGCAACCTGTCCGTTCTGCTTGCCAGGCAAGAAGTCGGGCATCATCTTAATGACCCTCACGGCCTCTTTGTCAAGGTCTTTGCGCACCGAACGCAGGACTTTGATTTTGCCTTTTTTGCCCGTTTTCTTTACCATGAACTGCACGATGACTTTGCCCTCGACTTGATCAAATGCCGCTTTGGGCGGATAAATGATGTGGTCGTTGAGGAATTTGATTAATGCGGTATCGCCACCGGGAAACTGGGGCGCGCAAGTGTCGTCGTCAGTTGCCTCTTGAGCATTTGCGCTCATGAGTGCCAGCATCAGCAGTAACAGCAATGTAGCCAGCCTATTAGTTGTGTAGATACGATGTTTTGTTTCCATTTCTCGATTTGATTAAGGTGTTGTCAATACTCAGATCATTACTCTCACTACAACCTCCAGCCGATGCTGATGTAGAGTGAGGTGAGCGGGCGGCGGCGCACGTTTCTGGTATCATCATAGTTGATGGATGGCGCCCAGCCGGCACGAATCATTAAGCCGCTCTTGGTCTGCAGCCGATAGCCGATATTGCCGAACACGAAGTATCCGAAACTCCTTGAAGTGATTGGAATAGGGGCATGTCCACCGGATTCTGGGAATTCTATCCGCTCGCCATAGTATCCCAGGCTACAACCGAGACCCAATTCCAGTTTCTGCTCGTTTTTGCCCAGCAGGTAATTGATCTCGAGCGGGAAGGCGAAGCCCTGTACCTTAGTGGCGCTAGGACTCATGTAGGCGTGTGTGCCCTGAGTATAGCCGACGCCCACTCGGTAGCCCAACCCATGGCCCGCCTTAAATCGACTGTCGAAGTTGACACCGACGATGCCATGGACGCCCAGGGCTTCGATAGAAATGCTGCGCTCGGTCCCATTCTGTGCCAGAACAGCGATGGCGCCCAGCAGGCACAAGATCGATAATAGTAATGTCCGTTTCATATCTGTGATGGATTAATGGGTCATAGCCGTGTCGGATGTTGCAAAGATAATCAACTGATGCAATTTCACTCTTATGCCCCCGATTTTTGTATTTTGTTAACAATCGCTTGGCAGGCGTTACAGGTTGCGGCCTGCCAGGCGGTTCAGACTTGACTCAATGATGGAGGAGATACGGTCGATGGGCTTGTCGGATGATGGAATACGGCAGTAAAACTGAAGATACGATTTGAGCAAATACAGTTGCTCGTCGGGTAGGGTGGTGTCGTAGTGATAGGCGATAAAACCGCCCAGCAGATAAGTGAGCGCGAGATTGCTACTCTCGGTTCCATCGGTAAATCTAGCAGTCACTACCTGTGCTAATCGGGCTACCTGCTCGTTGGATATCACCTTGTGGTCCACCGCAGAGCAGACAAAGAATGTCCAAGCCTGGAAATATCCAAACGAACTGATGTCTTGTTCTAATTCGGCATATAGGTCTAGCGTGGCTTGTAACCCGCCGTTACGTTTCATGAGGGTGGCATAGCCGTTGAAGTGAGCGATGGTTTCCAAGAAGCCCTTGTACTGATCGTTGTAGGCAGAAAACGTCGGATTATAGGGATAATGGAAACAGGTGACCGCCAAATTGCGGGTTGACATCGCGCTCAACAAATCCTTGGGGATGTTGCACATGGCCATCATCTCCGCGACGGTTTGCGCCTCGGTCTTGTGCTGTTGCCAGTAGGCGAAGTCATACCCCTCGCCTTGCAGGCCGCTGTCGTCGATCGATGGTGTGGGCCAGAAGACAAAATCATTGGTGCTGTCGTAATCAAACATGGGCAGATCCTGATTGTTTTCGTAATTGGGATTTGGGCCTGGCTCATCTGCCGTGCAGGCTGTTAAGACCATTGTGACCATCATGGCCATCATAAATAGTTTTTGTTTCATGTCGGTGTAATTTAATTGTTGAGTTGGTTAGTTGATAGTCTCTTGGGTACGCTGCAGGGGCGTGTCGTTGCCGTTGCGGCGCTTGAACGGATTGCTGATGGTGTTGAATGTCCACCTGACCATGAGCGAGATGCTGCGCAGGTCGTTCTGGACTTCCAGATAGTGGGTCATCATCATGTATCTGGTGTCGCGGCGGGTGCTCATGCCACGGTTGAAAACGTCGTTGAAATCTGCTCCCAACAGAAGCCTGTCGCGGCACAACGATGCCCGCACGCCCAGATTCCAACACAGCGTGGAATTGTGCCATGTGTATCCTATCTTCCATGGCGAGGAATACATCAGGCTGCTCCCCACCGTCAAGTGCGGCAGGACCTTGTACTGGACATTGCCGTGCAGCATGGTGATTGGCCGATAGTTGTCGCCGTGGTTGTGCGGCCATGTGTTGGATGCCAGCAGATACAGGTTGAGCCTGTCGGAATTGTAGGTATAATCCAGGTCGACGGTCCAGGCGTGAAAGTGCGGAATGTTGACCGGGCTCTGGCACAGAGTCCCCGATGTGAATAATTGGTAGATCGACTCAATGGCGTTGTTCACGCTGCGGTAGGAGAGCGTCGCCGTGAAGTGGCGATATTGTGCCGTGAGGGCAATGCGGTCGGTGACCGTGGGCCGTAACTCGGGATTGCCAGTGGCGATGTCTTCGGCATTCATGTAGATGACGTTGGGCGACAATCCGTTACCGGGCGATGTCGCTTGTGGTGCGTTGTCAAACAGCATGAATCCGGTGCCAGACGGCGTGGTGGAGTAGCCAAGGCTGGATTGGGGCAACACGTTGTAGTAGAATGTGGAGCGCAACTGATTGTAGGTGGGACGCGCGAGGGTGCGGCGGTAACGGACCGAGAGGTCAAGATCTGGATGGATGCGGTAACCGATGGAGAGGCTCGGCAGCAGGTCGTGATAATTCTTGTTGTAGCGGATGACGACGTCCTGCTCGGTCCGGGTATGGTCAAACTCGTAACGCAGCCCGATGTTTGCCCGCCAGTGGCTCCATTGACGCTCGAGGATGTAGTAGGCTGCCAGCCATTTGTTGTCGCGGGAGCATCGCTGGATGTCATCGTTCTTACTCACCTGGCTGTAGTTATTGGCATTGCCCCACTCCAAGCCACTCTTGTGCTGCCAGCCGTGGGTTGCAAAGTCATATCTGGCTGTTGCGGTGATGATGTCGTAGTCGTTGTAGTAGTCGATGGCTTTGGGCTCCAGGGCTCCCTGCTCCAGGATGCTCTGGCTGTTGGTCTGGTATGACGTGGCATAGTCGGCGATGAGCAGCAGTTGTGAATCGTCGGAGGGTTGCCACAGGTAACTGGCCGAAAAACTATTGTTGACCGACTTCAGTTTCATGTCGCTTAACGAGATATAAACTGTGTCGATGCTAAACCAACTCTGTCGATAGAATGACCATAAGCCCTGCATATCTATCCCCGATGTGATGAAGTTGCCGTTGTACTGCAGGCCAAAGACGCTTTTGGGCGTCATGGCATAGTTGATGCCCGCAAACACACGGTAGTCGTCGGTCTTTCCGTCGTAGTGGGTGGTATTCATCTTCCAGCCGTTGTTGCCATAGGCGTTCTGGCTGTTGTTGCCACGGGGATGGGCGCGGTTGTAGCCGAGCGATATGTTGCCCGACCACTTGTTGTACTTGCCGTCGATGTTCAGCGTAGTGGCATTTGACACCTTGCGCTTGAAGCCAATGACATCGGTGATGCTGGCACCCAGAAAATTCTTGAGGGGACTATGGGTGTAAATCTTGATGACGGCATCGGCCGAGGAGGCATATTGCGCGTCTGGGTCTCGGATCACCTCGATGCGCTTGACGTCCTGTGAGTTGAGCGATGTCAGTTGCTGGGTGTCGTTAATCAATCGGCTGTTGACATAGAGCAGGGTGCTGTTGCGCCCGACAGTCTTGATGTGGCCCTCGGCATCGACCAGGATGCCAGGAGACCATCGCAGCATTTCGAGCGCCGTACCGGCATTGCCAATCATGGTGCCGTCGAGGTCGCTCAGGATCAGGTCGGTGCCATTGCGCTGAATACTGGCTCTGGGTGCGCTGACCTGCATCTCATCGAGCGGAGTGATGTATGGCTCCATCCTAAGGGTTCCGAGTTTGCTGGCCCGGCAATGCTTATACAGGGTCTTATAGCCCACAAAACTGATGCGGGCGATGACCTGGGACTGCTCAACGGGGATGACAAACATACCGCTGGCATTGCTAACACCGCCAGTGATGTAGGACGAATCGGCGGGATTGAGTATCGCGATATTGGCATACTCCATGGGCTCGTTCATCTCGTTGACCAAGCGGCCAATCACTCGGTAATCAGTCTTGTGGGTACATTCCACATAGATTTCACGCCCTCCCTTGATGGTCATGGAGATGGGGTAGAAGTTGATGAGTTGTCTGATGGCCTCGGGAATGGTCTGGTTCTTGACGCTGGCAGTGACACTAAAGTCCTCCAGATCGTTAAAGATGAAAACGATGTGGTATTGGCTGGATTGGCTCTGCAGGTAACGCAGGGCATCACTCATCGATACGTTTTCAAACCGATGAGTAACGCGTTGTGCCTCGATGGTCACTGCCGTGAGGCATAGCACGAGCAGTATGATGCACCAGCGTCTTATCATTTGCCCTGTGTCGGCGCTTCCGAGATGATGAGTTTGTCCCCTGCCCGCTTGATGCTGAACGATTCAAAACTGCCCAGCATGTCCACTACTTTATCGATGGAGTAGGATGGCTCCCATAGATAATAGAGGCGTAGCGACTTGACGTCATCGCTCTGCCATTCCACATCGACATCGTATCTTGCGGCCAGGTCGCTGATGATCTGCTCGAGCGGCACGTTGTCATACAGGCGTGTCCCGTCGTCAAGCGTCGGAATCTCGTCTTGCCCGGCAGTGGCCTCAAGTGACGTGTCACGGCCTGTCACGCCTGCTGCTGACTCGTCGTGGATGCCAGCCGACTCTCCGCGTATCAATCCAAAGCCATGGGTCTGAACCGCTGCGACCACAATGCCAAAGAAGATGGCAAAGCCGGCAACTGCGGCTGCGATTCTGCGCCAAGTGTAATGCCTGGATGCCGATTGCGGGTGTGCCAAGACCAGCCGTTCCCACTCCTGCTGGAGGGTCGCGTCATCGGCCTGCTGGTCGTAGCGCTCAGCGTCAAGGGCGCTCTTGGTGGCCGACATCATCGAGTAGAGGTCACGGCACTGCTTGTCCGATAGGATTTCGCGCCATTGCCCTTCATCATATTTTTCGGGCTGTTCCATCATGCGGAACAGCAATTCGGTCTTGTCCATCATCCCAATTGTTTTAATGTTAAACGTAGTTGACTCATCGCATCGCGCAGGTGCTTGTAGATGGTCGTCTCACTCACGTGATAGTGAGCGGCGATTTGCTTGAAGGTTAGTCCGTCGCGGTAGTGCATCAGCACAATCCCGCGGCAGATGGGCGGTGCTAGCCGCTCGATGCCGTCTAGCAGAGCCTTGATGTGTTGCTCATCATCATCCCAGGCTTGTTGCTCTTCGTCAAGCGGATATAGCATCATGGCTTGTTCGCGGACACTGCGGCTGCGCATCACGTTGAGGCACCTGTTGCGCACGCAGGTCATCAGGAAACTCCTTGCTTTGTCTGGACGGAAACTGACCTCACCGTCAAGCGCTTGGGCAAAGATGTCGTGAACGATGTCTCTGGCTTGGTCTGGGTCATGTAGGAGTCTGACGCCCAATCGGCACATTTCGTGATAATGTGCCTTGAACAGTTGTTCGATATGACGATTGTTGATTGCCATTCACTAATAAGACACGTAACTTGGCAATTACTAAACCCTAAATGGCAATTTTTTTTCAAAAAAAACGGGGTCAGGGTCTCAGGGGGTCACTTCGTTTAGGATTTGGAGCAGTCGGTCGGCGCTGGTGGCGGCTTGGGTACACGAGAGGTTCTTGCCGCGGGCAAACGGGGTGCGGGTCAGGCTCTCGAGTTGCTGGATGGTCGCGTCATACATGCCGTCGATGTTGGCGACGATGATGGGGCGAGTGTCGTCGGCGATGGTTACGACGGCAAGTGTCGACATCCACTCGTCGATGGTGCCGATGCCGCCAGGCAGGACGACAAACACGTCGCCATGCTCAATCATGTACTGCTTGCGGTCGCCCAAGTTGGCCGTATGGACAGCGTTGTCGCACACAGGGTCTAGCCTGTGCTTGAACATCTCGGGGATGACACCCGTGACGTGGCCTCCTGCCTGACGCGTGGCGCTGGCTGTGATGTGCATGAGCCCTGCATTGGAGCCACCATAGAGCAGGGTGTGGCCATGCTCCCCGATCCAAGTGCCCAACCGGCGGGCCAATTGCTGGTATCTCTCGTCCAGCCCCTCTTGCGAACTGCAATAAACGACGATGGTCATGTCTTGGTTTTTAGTTGTTAGTTGTTAGTTGTGTAGTTGTTAGTTGTTAGTTTTTAGTTGCTAGTTTTTAGTTGTTAGTTTTTAGTTTTTAGTTGTGTAGTTGTTAGTTGTTAGTTGTGTAGTTGTTAGTTGTTAGTTTTTAGTTGGACTAAAGACTAAGAACTAAAGACTAAAAACTAAAGACTAAAGGACGTCTTTGCCGATGATGTGCTTGACTTGCTTGAAGAGGTAGTCGTGGGTGGTGCCGTCGTCGTGACGCAGGGTGAGGGTGCCATCGGGGGCGATGCCGGCCACGCTGGCCATAAAGCGGTTGCCCTCGGCATCCTCGTAGGGGTGCATCTGCCCATCGTTGCGATAGAGGGCTGCCATATATTGCTGGTGCAGGCTCTTGCGGGCGTTCTCGTCGCTTAGGCTGTCGACAAGCCGTTCGATGCGTGAGCACACGCGCCCCAGCAGCGCCATCAGGTCATGCTCATGGCCCGTGATGTTGATCAGGGACACAGGGTTGGGGGCGTCGCTCAGAAATCGTTCCTGATTGACGTTGATGCCGATGCCCACGATGCTCGTGGCGATGTCGCTGCCATCGAGCGAGTTCTCGATGAGCATGCCACAGGCTTTCTTATCATGCCAGTAGACGTCGTTGGGCCATTTGACGCTAAAGCCGTCGCCCGCCTCGGCGGTCAGTGCCTCGACAACGGCTAGGGCGGCTGCTTCGCTCAGGTAGAACTGGTCACGGGCTTTGACGGGCGGTCGTTTGAGCAAGTGCGAGAAGGTGAGGTTCTTGCCGTCCTCACTCTCCCAGGAGTTGCCTTTCTGGCCCCGTCCGGCGGTCTGGCTGGGGGTATAAATGACCGTACCGCCCGGCAGCGTTGCTGCCAAGCGGGACAGGTAGGTGTTGGTGCTCGCCGTCTGGCTGACCTTGATGTAGTGTGGCATGGTCAGGCGGTGGGGAAAGTCATCTTTAGGGTTCGGCTCTCGTCGTCGCCAACGGTGATGTCGACGCGCACGGTATCGTCGGGCAGCAGGCCTTCGATACGTTCAGGCCACTCGATAAAGCACAGGGCGCCGCTATCGAAGTAGTCTTCAGCACCAAGGTCTACGGCTTCTTCCTCCTTCTCGAGGCGGTAGCAGTCGAAGTGGTAGATCAACTCGGCCGTGGTGTCGCTGCGGTACTCGTTGATGATGGCAAACGAGGGTGAGTTGGTCACGTCGCTCTCGACGCCGAGTTCCTTGCACAGGGCATTGATAAATGTGGTTTTGCCGGCTCCCATCTCGCCATAGAAGGCATAGACGGTGAAGTCGCCCATCTCGGTCATGAATTTGTAGGCAGCCTCTTCGAGAGCCTCGAGATTGGGAATGGGTATTTCGATTGTCTTCATTGCGGTTATCGTTTAGTTATTATTGCTGGTGGTCGTGACGGAGTCACGGCATGGATTGACGCGGTCATGTCGCACTGTGGCTGTTACTTGGGCGACAGCGTGACAATGGGGACGAGCATCTCTTCCATTGAGATGCCGCCGTGCTGGAAGGTGTCGTTGTAGTATGACACGTAGTAGTTGTAGTTGTTGGGATAGGCAAAAAAGTCGCGGTTCATCGCAAAGATGTAGGTGCTCGAAATGTTGGGGGCGGGCAGACCCACACGCTTGGGTTGCTTGATCTCAAACACTTGCTTGCCGTTGTAGGTCATGCTCTTGCCCACCTTGTATCGCAGGTTGGTGTTGAGGTTCTTATCTCCCACAACGTTGATGGCGCGGTCCACCTTGATGGTGCCGTGGTCGGTGGTGAGAATGACCTTGTAGCCGTTGTCGGCCATGAGTTTGAAGATGTCGAGCACGTTGGAGTTCTTAAACCATGAGACGGTTACCGATCGGTAGGCCTCGTCGGTATTGGCCAGTTCGCGTATCATCTTAGACTCGGTGCGCGCGTGCGAGAGCATGTCGACGAAGTTGAACACGAGCACGTTGAGTTCGTAATTCTTGAACATGCCGAAGTTCTGCATCAGTTTCTCGCCGGCGGCGCTGTCGTTCATCTTGTTATAGGAGAAGTGCACCTTGCGGCGATAGCGGTCGAGCAGGGTCTGGATCAGGGGCGCCTCGTTGAGGTTTTTGCCCTCCTCGCTCTCCTCATCGACCCACAGGTCGGGGAACATGTGCTCGATGTCGACAGGCATGAGTCCCGAGAAGATGGCGTTGCGCGCATATTGAGTGGCTGTGGGCAGGATGGTGGTGTAGAGTTCGTCGCTCTCGATGTTGAAGTACTCGGCGAGCAGGGGACTGACGGTCCTCCACTGGTCGAGCCTGAAATTGTCGATGACGACGAAGCACACTTTCTCACCCTTGTCGAGCAGCGGCAGGATCTTGTTCTTGAAGATCTCGTTGCTGCGCAACGGGTGTTCGGGTTGGGTGAGCCAGTCCTCGTAGTTGCGCTTGACAAACTTGGCAAAGGCGTTGTTGGCCTCGACCTTCTGCATCCTCAGCAACTCATCCATCTTGGTATCGGCATTGGACAGGGTGAGTTCCCATCGCACGAGGGTGCTGTAGAGTTCATACCAGTCTTCGATGGATTGTGCTGAATTGATCATCTGGCTGATGCGCATGAATTCCTGCTGGTAGTCGCCCGACACTTTCTCGTTGATGAGGGCTTCGCTGTGCAGGTTCTTCTTGATGGACAGCAGTATCTGCATGGGATTGACCGGCTTGATGAGGTAGTCGGCGATTTCGCTGCCGATGGCTTGGTTCATGATGTCCTCTTCCTCGCTTTTGGTGATCATGATGACGGGGACATTGGGCTGCAGGATCTTGATGCGTTGCAGGGCTTCAAGTCCGCTGATGCCGGGCATGTTCTCGTCGAGGATGATGAGGTTGAAGATCTGGTTGCTCAGCATGTCGATGGCATCGCGGCCGTTGGTGACCGTTTCGACTTCGTAACCCTTGTTCTCGAGGAACAGGATGTGTGGCTTCAAGAGGTCGATTTCGTCGTCGGCCCACAGGATTCTTTCTTTGCTCATATACCTTGTCTGGTCGTTATCTTAATGGATAATAATAAACAAATGTTGTGTCAGTCGTTCTTCTTCCTGCCTGACTTGGTGGACTGGGTCCTGCCGGCAGGTTTAGTGGAATCGCCACTAGAGGAGGCATCGTCGGCAGCAGCGGCGGCTTCGGTCTTGGCCTTTTCTTTAGCGGCGGCCTTTTCCTTAGCGGCCTCTTTGCGTTGCTGTTCGCGTTCGCGGGATTCTTGCTTGCGTTGCTCGGCTTTTTCTTTGCGCTCTTGTTCGCGCTCCTTCTGCCGCTGCTTGCGCTCTTGCTCGCGGGCCTTGGCTTGCTCCTTGCGCTCGCGGGCTTTCTCTTTGCGTTCGCGTTCACGCTGTTTAGCCTTCTCTTTGCGCTCGCGCTCCCGTTGCTTGGCCATCTCTTTGCGCTCTTTGGCTTTGTCTTTTCGTGCCTGCTCCTTAGCCTTTTTGGCGTCCTTCTTGGCCTGTTGGGCGGCTTTGTAGGCGGCCTTGGCCGAATCTTCACGCCACTTGTAGCGGAAGTCACGCTCTTTTTCTTTGTCCTTCTCGGCCTGTTCGATGGAGTCTTGCTCGGCAATCTCCTCGATGCGGGCGAGTTTGCGCTGATATTTCTGCTCCTTCTTGATGCTGTCGTTGATTTCCTTCTGGCGCTTGCGCTCGGCCTTTTCACGGGCTTTGGCCTCGCGCTCGAGTTGCTTGAGGTGCTCTTCCTCGGCGCGCTCTTGAGCCTTGATTTCCTTATCGGAAAGGGTGCTCTGCTGTGAGGTGGCAGTTGACCTGCTGCGATAGTCGCTGGCCTTGATCTGCTGCTTGCTCTCGGCTTCGGCGCGTGCTTTCTCTTCGGCCTCAATGCGTGCCCGCTCGGCAGCCTCTGCTTCGAGACGAGCCTGCTCTTCGGCCATTTCGCGTGCCTTTTCCTCAGCATCGCGTTTAGCGAGTTCGGCTGCCTCTCGCTCCAACTGTTCGGCCTCGAGGCGTTCTTGCTCTCGCAGTGCCTTCTGCTCGGCTTCGGCTTCTTCGGCGGCCTTCTTCTCGGCCTCGTCGAGTTCTTTCTTCTCGAGGTCGCTATGTTGCTTGTCGTTTTTCTCCTCCAGATAGTTGAAGTAGTCCTCGAAGGTGCGTCCCTCGTTCAGGAGCAGGTTGAAATTGTCCACACTGATGATCACGTAGTGTACCTGTCGGGGTATGTTGATGCTGGTGGCCTGCTCAAAGTGGGTTCTGTAGTTGATGGCCTCCTTGAAGTCGTCCATGCCCTTGACAATGAGCAGTCCCAGCGTGCCGAAGTTCATCTGCTCGATATCGTAGTTCTTGACCTTGAAGGTGTTGAAGTTGTGTCGTGCTACCTCATAGAGGAGCATGTTGCTGTTGATGCTGTCGACGGGATAGAGCAGGATGAAGACTTGCGGCTTGTCGTTATCCTCGGCAAATGGGGTGAACGTGCGCTCGAGCGCCTGAGGCGTGGTGTCGTTGCTCAGTCGGGTGGTCCACAACATGCCGCGGGCATTGCTGCTGCCGCCCTCAAGCCGGCGGCCCTGGTTGAGGTGCTTTACAATCTCTGAAGCCACAGGGGTGATATCGGTCTCGGGGTAGCGCTGCAGCATGTCCTTGAGGGTCTCCTTGAATTTGTCATGGTTCTTCTCGGTGAGGTAACTCAGCGCGTCGATAAACATGAATTTGGGCATGATCTTGGACAAGGGGTACTTGCGCATCATCTCGGCATAAGCGTCGTGCACGGCATTGTGATTGTCGGCCAGGTAATTGGCATAGGCGGCCTCATACATGGCCTCCTGGTCCTTGTTCATGTTCTTGAGATTCTCAATGTAGTTGGGATCCTGCATGGCTTGTCCGTACTTAGAGTCGGCAAACTCGGTGAGGATGCTGTCGCGGTAGGGCTGGGCATCAGCGATTTGCCCGTTGCGCATGTACATCATGTACATGTTATAGAACACGTCGAGTCGATAGGTGTTGTCGGGATAGCGCTCGAGCAACTGGTTGAACTCATAGGCCGACGCATTGTAGTCTTCCATCTTGTCCTTGAGGATGATACCCATGTTGTAGAGGCCCTCCTGGATAATCTCATGAGCCGATTGGATTTCCTCTTCGGTCTTGGGTATCTGCTTGAGGTAATACTCCTCGAAGTGGGGATCCTCGGCACGCTTGAGCGCTTCGAGGTCGACCTTGACGCTGTCGCCATTCTCGTCGACCGTCATGCTGTCGGCCATGGCAAGCAGGGCGCTATCGGCCTCCTCATCGTTGAACGAGAAGGTCATCTTGTTGTGGCGGCGCCAGTTGTCCTCGAGTTTGCGGCTGCCCCATAGTTTCTGGAATTGGGTCTTACCGGCATTCTTGGTGCCTGCATTATAGAAGTACCAAGAGTTGTCGGTATTCATCGTGTAGTTGGACGGCGCGTTTTGGTTATCCTTGATCAGGCTGCCCTTGGCGTCCTGTTCTGCCATGTAGGCCTCTCGCTTGGCGTTTTCTTCTTCCTCTTTCTCTTTCTTTTTGAGTTCGTCGATGATCTTCTTGATGATAGCCTTCTGCTCCTCGGGTGTCATCTTGGACAACTTGATGAGTGAGTCCTGCAGGGTGACATTCTGGGAGTAGACGGCGAGTTCGTCGAGCACGTCGCTGCGCTTCTTGAGCAACTTGTAGTTGGGGTAATCCTCGTTGACCAGGGGGATGGCTTCGGCATAGCAGGGCTGTGCGTCATCGTATTGTCTCTGATCAAAGTAGATACCACCCAGGGTCAACTGGCTGATGGCCTTGTCCACGCCGTTGCGGGTGCTCTTTTCGGCCGCGAGTTTGTAGTTCTCGATGGCATGAACAGTGTCGTTGTGGGTGAGGTACAGGTTGCCGATGGCATAGTAAATCTGGTCCAGGTATTCCTTGTTACGGTCATATCGGGTCATGCGCTTGAGTGCTTTGACCTCGCTGGCGATGTTGGCACCCTCATAGACGGCGCTCTGCTTGATGCGGGCATTGAATTTGGTACGGTAGGTTGAACCGCTGCTGCTACCGGCCTGCTTGTAGGCCAGGTAGGCGTTGTGCTTATCGCCGACCTCCTCATAGAGTTGTCCCAGCAGGAAACTCATGCGCACCTTGTTGCTGCCCTTGAAACCCTTGACGGCTTGGGTCAGATAGGGGATGGCCTGTTCGGCCTGCTGAGCCTTGATGTAGTAGTCGGCAAAGGCCGCGTTGGCCAGCGTGCGGACACGCTTGTTGGTGATCTGGTCGAGGTGGACGTGGGCCAGCACGTTGTCGGCCTCGGTTACCCATCCCATGGCGCAATAGCACAATGCCTCGCGTACTTGGCATTCCTGAACCAGGTCGGTCTTCCAAGTGAAGTGGCGGGCAATGTATCGGAAAGTGGCGGCGGCGTCGAGGAAGTCGCCCTTCATGTACTGTGCCTTGGCTAGCAGGTACCAGGCATTGTGCAGGTAGGGGTTGTACTCGTCGCGCTCGAGCCACTCGCGGTATTTGGGATCGTGGTTTTTGCCGCTTTTGCGCTTTGGCTTCTTCTTGATGGAGTGCAGGGCGATGGCCTTTTCCATCTTCTCGATGGTGTAGTCAAAACTGCCTGAAGGCTGCGTGGCCTTGCTGTTGGAACGGGCTTCGGCGGGGTGCATATACAGCCGCTGCGAGTAGTCATCCTCGTAGGTGTTCATCATCTCCTTCATCTGCTCGTCGTATCTGGTCTTGCCATTGTAGTAGACGTTGTACTTGGTCGTGAATGAGTGCCAAAAACGTGAGCGCGCGGTGTTGGTCTTGTTGCTGCACGCGGCGAGCACGACCACCATCGCTAAAATGACTACTGGTATGAAACGTCTGGTTCTGTTCAAATTCAGTCTTGACTGTTGTTGATGCGTTTAGTACTATATAAACGTGTTGCGGCACATTTTATTGTTTTAACCTCCTCGATGTTCGGCAGCAAGTTGCATGAATTCCTGCCTGATGGCGGCGGGCATGACCAGCCCACGGTGCTTGATGCTCTGGCCCCATCCCAGCAGATCGGCTGGTTGCAGGGTGTAGAGCACGTCGCGCCACTGCTCCTCTTCGTCGGCCGTGTAGCCGTTCGCGTCACGGCCGGCAAAGGCGTCGAGTTCCTCGTCCTCATAATAGGTGATTTCTTGCTTGCACTCGCCCTTGAGAATCTGCTCGCTGGGGCATATCGAGCGTATGCCGCACGACTCATCGACGCATCCCTGAGCGGGTGCGCTGTCGGTCGGGTGTGCCGATGTGTCGTAGGGGGCGGCATCGTTTTGTGCCTCCTGCTTGTGATAGAACAGCCTGTCGATGAGCCACACGATGGCACCGCCCACCACAAGTATCGCCAATAGTATTAAAGCCGGTTTCATCGTTTAGAATGATGTCTTTTGGGGCTCCAAATATACAAAATAATTCTGACATGGCTGTCGAAACGCTCTTTTATCGCAGCACCGGGGCTATGATGAGTGTCCCTAAGGCCCCGCCATCGGTGAGAGAAACGGCTGTTCGGGCGCATGCGGGGAGTGCCCATAAGGCCATGTGTGGTTAATTAATGTTAAATGTTGTGAATGTTTCCGTGGTTTTGTGGGTCTTTTCCACATTAAATATTGCGTGAATGGGGGAAAATGAGTACTTTTGCGCCAGCATTCGTGAGAGGGGGCACTCGGGCTTCCTCGTTTTTATTATAATAAATTGAACCGATGATAGACAAGACGGCACTGGAGCAAGTGATTAACGAGGCCCTTGAGGGTACCAAGATGTTTCTGGTTACCTTGAAGGTGAGTAAGGACAACGTGATAGACGTGGCCCTGGACAGCGACGAGGACATCACCATCGACGACTGTGTGGCCGTGAACGACGCCGTGCTCGCCGCGTTTGACCGCGACGAGGAGGACTATGAGTTGACGGTGGGCTCGTATGGCATCACTTCGCCCCTGCTGCTTCCCCGCCAGTATCGCAACAGCATCGGCTATGAGGTCGAGGTGCTGACCGGCGACGGCCGCAAACTCAAGGGCGTCGTTGCCGATGCCGACGAGACCGGCTTTACCCTGACGATGAGCGTGAAGCGCAAACTCGAGGGCAAAAAGCGTCCTGAGATGGTCGAGGAGCAAGAGCGGTTCAATTACAGTGACATCAAACAAACAAAAAATATCATCAAAATCTGAAGTTGAGGTTTTAGGCTTTAGGCGATTGCGATCGTACTTAAAACTTACAACATGCAACTAACAACTAAATTATGGCTAAAAGAGAAGAAGCGGTGAACATGACCGCACAGTTTGCCGAGTTCAAGGAACTCAAGGACATCGACAAGACGACCCTGATCAGCGTTCTGGAGGAGTCGTTCCGCAGTGTGTTGTCCAAGATGTTTGGCAACGACGACAACTTTGACGTGATTGTCAACCCCGACAAGGGTGACTGTGAGATCTATCAGAATCTTGAGGTCGTTGAGGACGGCGAGGTGGAGAATCCCAACAAGCAGATCTCTCTGAGTGACGCTAAGGCCGACGATGACCCCGACTGTGAGGTGGGCGAGGAGCACACCCGCAAGATCGACTTTGCCAAGTTTGGCCGCCGGGCCATCCTGAACCTGCGCCAGACGCTGGCCAGCAAAATTCTCGACTTGCAGAAGGATGCCATATACACCAAGTTTAAAGCCCTCGAGGGCCAGTTGGTTGCTGGCGAGGTGTACCAGGTGTGGAAGCGTGAGGTGCTGCTGCTCGACGACGACAAGAACGAACTGCTCCTTCCCAAGGAGGAACAGATTCCGACCGACATCTACCGCAAGGGGGATGTCGTGCGCGCCGTCATTGAGAAGGTGGACAACACCAACAACAATCCCAAAATCATCGTGTCGCGCACGAGCCAGAACTTCCTGCGCCGACTGTTTGAGCAGGAGGTGCCCGAGATTCATGACGGCCTGATCGTGATCCGTGCCGTGGCCCGCATCCCGGGCGAGCGCGCCAAGATCGCTGTCGAGAGTTATGACGACCGCATCGATCCCGTAGGAGCCTGCGTGGGCGTGAAGGGTGCCCGCATCCACGGCATCGTGCGTGAGTTGCGCAACGAGAACATCGATGTGATCAACTACACCAGCAATCCCCAGTTGCTTATCCAGCGCGCGCTGAGCCCTGCCAAGATCTCATCGATACGTCTGGACAACGAGAACAAGCATGCCGAGGTCTTTCTCCGTCCCGAGGAGGTGTCGCTGGCTATCGGTAAGGGCGGCCTGAACATCAAGTTGGCCAGCATCCTGACCGGTTACAGCATCGACGTCTACCGCGACGTGGAGACCGAGACCGAGGAGGACATCTATCTCGACGAGTTCAAGGACGAAGTCGACGAGTGGGTAATCGAGGCTCTGAAAAATGTGGGCCTTGCCACTGCCAAGTCGGTGCTGCGCACCCCGCGTGAGGACATCATCGACAAGGCCGACCTCGAGGAGGACACCGTGGACAACCTGCTGGCCGTGCTGCGTGCCGAGTTTGAAGAGTAATCCCACGGGGAACAGTCATCAACAGTATCACATCCATTCATTCTCTCACAATCTAGCAACTAAAACAGCCTGAAGCATATAGCCGAAAGCGAACCGATAAATGACATTATATGGCGATAAAGATAAGTAAAGTCATTAAAGATTTAAATGTGGGTAGGCAGACCATCGAGGAATTCCTGCACAAAAAAGGCATTGAAATCGATGCGAGCATCAACGCGCGCATCCAGGACGATGTGTATGAAATGCTTGTTAAGGAATTCAAGCCCGATATGGACCTCAAGTCCAAGTCGGACAAGATGGCCAACGAGCGCCAGAAGGAAAAAGCCAAGCAGAATGCTGCCAAGGCCGAGTCGCACGAGATCAAAACCGTCGTGCCAGGTCAGAAACCCAAGATCCTGGGCAAGATCGACCTGAATGCTCCCGTCAAACCCAAGCAGCCTGCTAAGGCCGAGCCTGAGGTCTCCGTCCCCAAGACCGAGCCGCAGCCCGTCGAGCCCGTCGAGAAACCTGTGGAGGTGGTCGAGCCGCAGCCTGCGCAGCCCGTCAAGCAGCCCGAGCCCGCTACCGAGGTGCCGGCTCCTGCCGCCCCTGTCGAGGAGAAGCCCGTTGAGGCTCCTGCTCCCGTGGTCGAGAAGGAACAACCTGCCGAGGCTCCCGTTGCAGAGAAGGCCAACGACACCGCCGAGGACGTCTTCAAGCCCGTCTCGCAGACGGTAGGCGGCCCCCAACTCAAGGTCGTGGGCAAGGTGGACCTGACCTCGCTCAACCAGCAGACGCGTCCCCGCAAGAAGACCAAGGAGGAGAAGCGCAACGAGCGCATCGCCAAGGCTCAAGCCGAAGGCGCCGGCAAGAAGAAGCGCAAACGCATCGGCAAGGAGAAAATCGATATCGAGACCGCTGGCAACCAAGCCTCATCGCAGCCCAACAAGGGCCGTGGTGGCCGTGACGACCAGGGTGGCAAGCGTGGCAAGGACAAGAAGGGCAACCGCAAGCCCTTGCGTCCCGAAGTGAGCGAGGAGGATGTTCAGCGCCAGATGAAGGAGACGCTGGCCCGCCTGACCGCCAAGACCAGCAAGAAGGCCGCCAACCGTCGCCGCGAGCGCCGCGAGGAGCACCGCGAGGAGGTGCGCGAAGAGGCCGCACTGGCAGCAGCACAGAGCAAGATTTTGAAACTCACTGAATTTGTGACGGCCAACGACTTGGCCATCATGATGAACGTGCCCATCAACAAGGTTATCGCCACTTGTATGAACCTGGGCGTGATGGTGAGCATCAATCAGCGCCTCGATGCCGAGACCATCAACATCGTTGCCGACGAGTTTGGTTTCAAGACAGAGTATACCAGTGCCGAGGTGGTCGAGGCCATCAGCGAGGAAGCCGATGATCCCGCCGACCTGGTACAGCGTCCGCCCGTCGTTACCGTGATGGGCCATGTCGATCATGGTAAGACGTCGTTGCTGGACTACATCCGTAATTCTAACGTGATTGCTGGTGAGGCCGGTGGCATCACGCAGCACATCGGTGCCTATAACGTGAAACTGCCTAACGGCCGGCGCATCACCTTCCTGGACACTCCTGGACACGAGGCCTTTACCGCTATGCGTGCCCGCGGTGCCAAGGTGACCGACATCGTTATCGTGATCGTCGCTGCCGACGATAGCGTCATGCCGCAGACCGTCGAGGCTCTCAACCACGCATCGGCGGCTGGCGTGCCCATCATCTTTGCCATCAACAAGATTGATAAGCCGGGTGCCAATCCCGAGAAGATTAAGGAAGAGTTGGCCCAGATGAACTATCTGGTCGAGGACTGGGGTGGTAAATACCAGAGCCAGGACATTTCGGCCAAGAAGGGCACCGGCGTTGAGGAACTGATGGAGAAGGTGCTGCTCGAGGCCGATATGCTCGACCTCAAGGCTAACCCCAATCGCAAGGCAACGGGTTCCATCATCGAGTCGTCGCTCGATAAGGGCCGTGGCTATATCGCCACCGTGCTGGTCGACAACGGCACCCTGCATGTGGGCGACATCGTGCTGGCCGGTACCCACTATGGCAAGGTCAAGGCGATGTTCAACGAGCGCAACGTGCGCATCACCGAGAGCGGCCCGTCGACTCCGGCCCTGATCCTGGGTCTGGACGGTGCTCCCACCGCCGGTGACAAGTTCAACGTTATGGACACCGACCAGGAGGCTCGCCAGATTGCCAACAAGCGTGAGCAACTGCAGCGCGAGTTGAGCCGCCGCACGCAGACGCGTGTGAGCCTCGAGGACATCGGCCGTCGACGTGCACTGGGTGAGTTCCACGAACTCAACATCATCGTCAAGGGTGACGTGGATGGCTCGATCGAGGCCCTGAGCGACTCGCTCATCAAACTGTCCACCCCCGAGGTGCAGGTCAATGTCATCCACAAGGCTGTGGGTGCCATCACCGAGAGCGACGTTACCCTGGCTGCCGCCAGCGATGCCTACATCGTGGGCTTCCAGGTGCGTCCGTCGGGATCGGCCAAGCGTGCTGCCGAGCAGGAGGGCGTTGACATCCGTCTCTACTCCATCATCTATGACGCCATCGAGGAGGTCAAGAGCGCAATGGAGGGCATGTTGCAGCCCGATATCAAGGAGGAGGTGATCGGCAGTGCCGAGGTGCGACAGGTATACCACATCAGCAAGGTCGGCACCATCGCCGGTGCTATGGTTATCGAGGGCAAGATCAAGCGTGGCAGCAAGGTGCGCGTGATCCGTGACGGTATCGTTATCCACACGGGCGAACTGGCATCGCTCAAGCGCTTCAAGGATGATGCCAAGGAGGTCACCAGCGGCTATGACTGCGGTCTGAGCGTGAAGTCCTACAACGACCTGCAAGAGATGGACATCATCGAGGCCTTTGAGGAAATCGAGGTTCACAAGACCTTGTAATCTTGATGGATTATTACCTGAATATAGGTAGCAATATGGGCGACCGGCGCGATAACCTCTATCGCGCCGTCGTTGCTTTGACGGCGGGCACTGGCGGCAGTGTGGCCTCGCATGTGGTCGAGAGTGAGCCCTGGGGGTTTGAGAGTGATCACCGCTTCCTGAACATCGGCCTGTGGCTGTGTAGCGACTGTGCCCCTCACGAGATGCTCGAGCGCATCCACACCATCGAGCACCGCTTGGGCAGCATGGCGCACCGCGATGAGCATGGCGCCTATGTGGACCGCCTGGTGGATATCGACATCATGGCTATCGGTGATCTGGTTATCGACTCGCCCGCACTGCAGGTGCCGCATCCCCATCTGGCTGAGCGCGACTTCTTTCTGCGGCCCATGATGCAACTGGCTCCGAACTGGTGCCACCCCATTACGGGCCTGACTGCAGCCGAGATGCTGCAAGCATTGCGGTCATCTTAGCGGTGAGCCAGAATCACGGCACACCCGTATAGATGATGCTGGTGCGGGATTGAATGGCAGGGCGTGCGGTGGGTTACTTGCCGTAGTTGTTGGCCTTGCGGTAATTGTTGGGCGAGAGCCCTAAGTGCTTTTTCACATATTTTCCGAAGAAGGAGAGGTTTTCAAACCCCATCTCCTTAGATACCTCTTTGATGCTCAAGTCGCTGTAGAGCAGCAGTTGCTTGATGCGGCTGATGACCGAGGCGGCGATGAGTTCGCTGGCGGTATACTCGCTGTGCTTGCGGCACACGCTGGTCAGATACTTGGGCGAGACACACAGGTCGTTGGCATAGGACTTGACGCTGCGGTTCACGTTGGTGTTGTCGGCCAGCAGGAGCATAAAGCGGCGAAAGATGCGGTCGCCCTGGCGCAGCATGTCGTCTTCGTCCTGGTTGAGGCGCTTGTTGATGCCGGACAGCAGGTCGTAGGCAAAACAGCGGATGATGTCACGCATGGTTTCTCGCCCATGATTCATCTGCGGGTGGTCCATCTTGTAGGTCAGCAGGTCGTAGTACCTGACCATGAGGTCCATGTCCTCCTGACCCATCTCGATGACGGGGTGAGACAGAATGTGCATCACCGACTGCATGAGACTCTTGTTGATGAAGGAGAAGCCCACATCGGTGCTCAGGGCACAGATCAGACAGCGGAAGTCATCGCTGTGTCCCACGTTGTCGATGATCACCTTACGGTCGACCACCAGCGAGTGGTTCTTCTCCAGATGATAGGGCGTGGCGTTGAGTTCCAGTGATAGTGTGCCTTCGAGCACCATCACGTAGGCGATGAAGTTGACCTGAAACTGCTTCATCAGGCCAGGGATGGAGGTGATGTTGTCGGCAAAAAAGATTTCGCCGTCATTGTACTTGAGGTTATGATAGACCTGTGGCACATCGTTCAGGTCGAGTTGGGTGACTTTGTTGCTCTTCATTGCTGTGGCATGAATGCGTTATTATTCTGATTGTGGGCGCTAAGGTATGATTTTTTCCCAATTAGTGCAAATCTGATGGCGAAAAACAAATGCAGTGACACACCTCAGATATCACCGTTTTGCAACACCTTGCTGTGGTCGAAGACCACAGCAAGGCCGCTGGCCTTGGCGAAGTCTTTCGACCTCATACTTGTCCCCACTAATTTTCCGCTGAGCCCTTTTATCGGGTGAGCCGCCATTGATGGGTGTAGAAGAAACGAGGCTGGTGCAGTCGATCGACTGCATCAGCCTCTTGTGCTTGAGTCGGGGTGAGAGGACTCGAACTTCCGACCTCCACGTCCCGAACGTGGCGCGCTAACCAACTGTGCTACACCCCGCAACTCTTTTTAGCGGTGCAAAGATACTGCTATTTTTTAAATTGGAGCAAGATTTCGCCGTTTTTTTTTAATGGGCGTCGAGCCAGTTGGTTGCTGCGCCGTGGCTGGCGGTGAGGCGCACGTTGCCTTGATAGACGTTTTCCATCTCCTCGATGACGATGTGCTGCACGCGCTCGAGTTCGTCGGGCAGGACGTCAAAGTTGAGTTCGTCATGCACTTGCAGGATCATGCGCGAGCGGATGCCCTCGTCGCGGAATCGGCGGTAGATGCGCACCATGGCGAGTTTGATGACGTCGGCTGCTGTGCCCTGGATAGGGGCATTGATGGCGTTGCGCTCGCTGAAACTTCTTACCACGGCGTTTCTGGAATTGATGTCGGGCAGCATGCGGCGTCGGCCATACAGTGTGGTGACGTACCCCTTGTCACGCGCTTGGGCGATGGAGCGGTCGATGTAGTCGCGCACCTGCGGGAATGTGGTGTAGTAGCCGTCGATGAGCATCTTGGCCTCGTCGCGAGGGATGTTGAGCCGCTGCGCCAGGCCAAAGGCGCTGATGCCATACAGGATGCCGAAGTTGGCCGTCTTGGCTTTGCGGCGCTCGTCGCCGGTGACTTGGTCGAGCGGCTTGTGGTAGATGCGGGCGGCCGTGATGGCGTGGATGTCGTGGCCGTGGGCAAAGGCGTCGAGCATCGTCTGGTCGTGGCTCAGGTCGGCTACCAGGCGCAGTTCGATCTGCGAGTAGTCGGCGCTAAAGAACACGTTGCCGTCGGCGGGTATAAAGGCGCGGCGTATCTCCTTGCCCTCATCGTTGCGCACGGGGATGTTCTGCAGGTTGGGGTTGGTCGACGACAGGCGGCCGGTGGCGGTAACGGTCTGGTTATAGGTGGTGTGGATGCGGCCCGTCTGCGGGTTGATCAGGGCAGGCAGGGCATTGACATAGGTCGAGAGCAACTTGCGGATGCCTCTGAGTTCCAGTATCTTGTCGACCAGCGGATGGCGGTCGCGCAACTTGAGCAGGATGTCCTCGGTGGTGCTGTACTGGCCCGTCTTGGTCTTTTTGGCCTTGGGGTCGATCTTGAGGTGGTCAAACAGCACCTCGCCCACTTGAGCCGGCGAGGCGGTGTTGAACGGCACACCGGCCAACTGGTGGCATTCGTCCTCCAGGCGGTTCATCTGCTGGGTGAGGGTCACCGAGTAGTCGTTCAGGGCCTTGACGTCGATGCGGGCGCCGGCGAGTTCCATGCTGGCGAGCACCTCGACCAGGGGCAACTCGATGTCGGTGAGCAGGGTGTACAGGCCTTGCTGCTTCAGCGCCTGGTCGAGCGCGTCGGGCAGTTGCAGGGTCAGGTCGGCGGCTTCGCAGGCCCAGCGGGTGATGGCCTCGGGCGAGAGTTGCGACGGCTTGAGTTGGTTGCGGCCCTTGGGACCGAGCAGGCTCTCGGCGGTGATGGCGTTGTAGTGCAGCAGTTCGTAGGCCATCTCGGCGATGCTGTGGCCGCGTTCGGGCTGCAGCAGGTAGTGGGCCACGGCGGTGTCGTAGTAGGGGGCCGTGAATGTGATGCCGTGCTGGCTCAGGGCGACCATCGTGCGCTTGACGTCGCTGCTCACGATGCAGGCCTTGCCGCTAAACAGCGGGGCTATGGCGCGCAGCATGTCCTGCTTGCCGTCGCACTTGACAAAGGTGGCCTCGTGCTTGCGTGCGCACATGGCGATGCCCATGATGCTCAGTTGCATGGCGCTGCTGCCGTTGCCCAGCAGGCTGATGGCCACGCGGGGCTCATCGAGCAGGTCGCTGACCAGCGTGGCGGCCTCGAGAGGGGTGGTGATCAGGCGATAGCGGCAGGCGATGCTGTCGATCGACTGGTAGGCGGGTGCGGCGTCCTGTGCCTCTTGGGCTGGCGTGTCCATGTCAAAGAGGGAGAGTTGACGGGCCGGAGCGGACGGACCAGGCTTGCTGATGGGACCGGGCTTGCTGGTGGGGGTGGAGGGACTTGCGGGGGCCGACGGGGCGATGTCGAGGCCGGCGTTGGCTTCGCCGCCGTCGATCAGGCGCGTGGTCAGGGTGCGGAATTCCAGTTCGGCAAAGATGGCCCTGAGGGCTTCCATGTCGGTGGGCTGACGCTTGAGGGCGTCGGCCTCGAGGGTGATGGGCACGTCGGTGATGATGGTGGCCAGCCACTTCGACATGCGTATCTGCTCGGCATTGTCCTCGACGCGCTGCTTCTGGGCGCCTTTGAGTTCGCTGGTGTGCTCCAGCAGGTTCTCGATGGAGCCGTATTGCTGGATGAGTTTCTCGGCCGTCTTGGGACCCACGCCAGGGCAGCCGGGGATGTTGTCGGCGGTGTCGCCCATGAGGCCCAGGATGTCGATGAGTTGGGTGGGTGCGGCGATGCCGTATTTCTCGTTGACCTCGTCCACGCCCAGGATCTCTTGTTTGGCGGGGTTCAGGATCTTGATGTTGGGGGTGACCAGTTGACCGAAGTCCTTGTCGCCGGTGACCATATAGGTGAAGAATCCCTGTTGCTCGGCCTGATGCGAGAGTGTGCCGATCACGTCGTCGGCCTCATAGCCCTCGACCTCAAAGATGGGGATGTGGTAGGCCTGCAGGATGCGTTTGATGTAGGGGACGGCCACGAGGATGCCCTCGGGGGTCTTCTCGCGGTTGGCCTTGTAGGGCTCGTAATTCTCGTGCCTGAAGGTGCCGCCGGGTGGGTCAAAGCACACGGCGATGTGGGTGGGGCGCTCGCGCTTGAGCAGGTCCTGAAGGGTGTTGACAAAGCCAAACACGGCCGAGGTGTCGATGCCGGTCGACGTGACGCGCGGGCTGCGTATCATGGCATAGAATGCCCTGAAGATGAGCGCATAGGCGTCGAGCAGCAGTAGTTTCTTATCTGTTTCCATAATGGGCTGATGTTTCAGGCCATAAAGGTAGTGATTTTTTTTGAAATAGGGGCTGGACGGGCTGGACTAACTGGATGGGCTAGAGGTCGAAGAGGGTGGGCTGGGGCAGCAGTTGGAAGGTGTGGCGGTGATGCGGGGTGGCGCCATATTGGGCGATGGCGGCGCGGTGGTCGGCAGTGGGGTAACCCTTGTTTTTGGCCCAGCCATATTGGGGAAACTCTTTGTCTAACCGGCGCATCAACTCGTCGCGGTGGGTCTTGGCCAGGATCGATGCGGCGGCAATGCTCAGCATCTTGCCGTCGCCCTTGATGATGGTGGTGTGGGGAATGTCGTGGTAGGGGAAGAAGCGGTTGCCGTCCACGAGGATGCCCTCGGGCCGCACCGACAGGGCGTCGAGGGCGCGGTGCATGGCGGTGATGCTGGCGCGCAGGATGTTGATGCGGTCAATCTCCTGGGGCGACACCATGGCCACGGCCCATGCCACGGCCTCCCGCTCGATGACGGGCCGCAGCCGCTCTCGCTGGCGCTCGGTGAGTTGCTTGCTGTCGTTGATCAGCGGGTCGTCAAAGTCGGGGGGCAGAATCACTGCAGCGGCCGTGACGGGTCCGGCCAGGCATCCGCGCCCGGCTTCGTCACATCCGGCCTCGATGCGTCCGGCTATCAGATACTGCTGCAGCATGTGGACTGTGTGGAATGGTCAAGCGGTGTGCGGGGCTTACATGTTGCGGTCGATGACGTAGTCAAAGATCTCGCGGAAGCGGTCGACCGTCTCGTCGGGCTGGTAGGGCGACAGGATGGCGCTGGCCTCGTCGCGCAGGCGCTGCATCGTCTGGTAGGCATACTCGATGCCCCCGGCTCGCTTGGCAAAGTCGATGAGCGTGTCGATGTCTTCACTCGAGAGGGTCTCCTTGCCGATCAGCGCCAGCATCTGCTCGTGCTCGGGCAGGTCTTCGCGGCTCAGGGCGTGGATCAGCGGCAGCGTCACCTTGCCCTCGCGCAGGTCGTTGCCGGTGGGCTTGCCGATGATGGGGTCGTTGTAGTAGTCAAACGTGTCGTCCTTGATCTGGAAGCAGATGCCCAGCAGGCGCGCATAGCGGCGCAACTCGTCGATGGCGGTCTGCGGCGCATCGTTGGCATATCCGCCCACGGCTGCGCAGCACTCAAACAGCGAGGCGGTCTTGGCACGGATGATCTCCATGTAGGTGTCCTCGTTGATGTCGTGGTTGCGGGCGATATCGACCTGGTCAATCTCGCCGAGCGACAGGTCGCGGCCCATGTCGGCCAGGGCGCTCAGGATGCGGCCGTCGCCGGTGGCCACGCCACAGCGCAGCGCTCCGGTGACAAAGAAGTCGCCCACAAGCACTGCCACGTGGTTGCTCCACACATTGTTGATGGTGGGCAGCCCGCGCCGCTGCTCGGCCTCGTCGATGACGTCGTCGTGGATGAGCGACGCGTTGTGCAGCATCTCGAGGGCTGCGGCGCCCTGCAGTGCCTTGTCGTTGATGCCGCCAAAGAACTGTGCGCTCAGCAGCGTCACGATGGGACGCAGCAGTTTGCCCTTGTTCTTAAGATAGGTGGTCACAATGCTGTTAGTGAGTTCACTGCTGCTCGTCAGGGTGGTGACGATGATGTTATTGAGGGCATCCAGTTCCGGAGCCAGTTGATCTTGGATATGTTTCAACGTTATTGCCATAGTTTGCAAAATTAGCAATAATTCTCGAGAGCATCGCCATTTTTAACAGTATATTTTAGTTTTTAGTCTTTAGTTCTTAGTCTTTAGTTCTTAGTTCTTAGTCTTTAGTTGTTAGTCTTTAGTCATTAGTTCTTAGTTCTTAGTCTTTAGTCCAACTAACAACTACACAACTAACAACTAACAACTAACAACTAACAACTAACAACTACACAACTAACAACTAACAACTAACAACTACACAACTAACAACTATACAACTACCAACTAACAACCACCCATGGCGACTACAAAGGCATCCGTCCCCGAGGGTGGGGGCGGATGCCTATCGTGTGGTTCAGATCAGTCGGCCGTTGCCGACCGATGCTGGATGATTAGTTCTTCAACAAGATGTCGATCAGGTCGGTAACGTCGGTGATGTTGATGGAGCCGTCGCCGTTCACGTCGCCCGAGGGCTTGGTGTTGTCGCTCAGCAGCATGTCGATCAGAGCGGTAACGTCGGTGATGTTGACATTGCCGTCCTCGTCTACGTCACCTACCAGCGTCTGGCTGCTAACCTCAGTCATCTCAGTGACATAAACTCTTACTTGACCAGCCTTGGATAACATAACAATACCAGTCACATCATAGGTGCTGTTTTCCTTCACCTCAGGAATCTCAACGCCGTTGAAGAAGTTGCAGATCTGGATGTTGTTGTCGGCTGTGTAGAAGATGTTGGCGGTAGTATCGGCTTGGAGGGTAACGCCCTTCAAGATAACGTACTCGTTCACGATGTTGGCAGAGATGCTGGTGCACTCAACAGGAGCAGCATTGCGGGTCTCACCGCTTGCAAAGATTTCCTCAGCGTTGAGAATTTCAAACTCGTGCGTGTTGCCGTTAAAGAGTTGATAAGTTGCGGTCCATTCGTCGCCCAGTACTTGACCGTTCTCGAAGGTCTTGCCGAGGGAACCGTAAATAAGGCCACTGGTGCCCTCAGTGTCGCGAACAAACAGACGGCTACCATTCTGGTAAGTAACAACAGCATCGTTCAACATCTTCACCTTAGTTCCACTCTCAAGTGCATAAGCCTCAGCGAAGTTGTTTACGTCAACATACTGGGGTGCGGGAGGCTCGGGCACATCTTCGGTGGTCTTGTAGATGTAGACGGGATTCTGCTTGCCTGCTTCATAGCAAGAGAAAATGGGACTGCCGTTGTTGGGGTTGTAACGGAGGTTTTTGTGGCTGTTGGTGCCTTGGAATACGATGGAGGCGGCGTTGTCAGCGATGCTGATGGCGGCGTTGGCATTACCATCCTCGTCAACAGTTGCCTCAGCCTTCATGTGATTACTACTGCTGCTGGCTGCATAGAGGTAACCCTCGGCGGCCTTCAGATTCCAGTTGTCACCATTTTTCACAAGGGTGATGATATTGGCCTTTTCGGTCTGAACCTGGTTGCCGTTAACGACAACGTCCACGCCACCAAAGTTATTGGTCTTGGCTGCACCCATAGCAACGGCGGTGCCATCCTTGGCGGTGTTGACCAGGATGATGTGGTCGCCATCGGCGAGAGTGGTTACGTCAGTTACCAGGTTAAAGATCGGGCCTGTGGTCTCGGGAACGACCATGGTATAGGTGGCGGTAGCCTCATCGCTGTCGATGTAACCTTCGGCTGAAGCAAAAGCGGTAATGGTGGCGCTCTCGGTCAGGGTTACGACAACGGGAGCCTCGCGCATCTCAACATCGCCATTGTTTACCTGATACATGATGGTTGCACCCTCGGTATCGCAGTTGATAGTCACGTCTAACTCCTCGCCCTGCATAAAGGTGGTGCCGTTGGCGGGAGTGAACTTAGGCTTAGCGCATTGGGGAGTCTTCTTAGTAAAGGTAACGGTGGTATAGTCACTAATGTCGTCGCCCTTCGTAGCAACTGCGGTATAGGTAGTGGTCTCAGTCACATAGAAAGGCTCCTTGTAGTAGATCCATTCTGCAACAGCATCCTGCTCACCTACCCAGTAGAAGATTGAGGCATTTTCGGTAGCACAGGTTAAGGTTACCTCTTGGCTGCCGAAGAACTCACCGCCATTGGGGTTGAACACGGGAGCAGCAACAGCGGGCTCAGGTTCATCACCATCATTGAAAGTGATGACGATCTTAGAAATCTGAGTGTTGTGGTTGCTGGTCACCTTAAAGGTGTAGACAGTGCCTGCTGCTTGATAATTAGAAGCGATTTCATAGGTGTTGGTAACATTCTTTGCACCTGTTGTCTCGGTGCTGACTGCGGTTTCACCTACATAGATGTTCTGAAGGACTTTCTCAGAAGCGCCACCAGTACCAGTGACTTCAATCTTCTTGACATCTTTGTCAAACGCAGGGAAGGTAAGTGTTGAGCCAGTCTTACCAAGCATAAGGAACCCGTTACTATTCCAATAATAAGCCGTTGATGCTGCGAGAGTGATGGTATAACCATCAGTGTTTGTGAATTGGGCGGATGCCGTTGCTCCGTTGTCGGAGCCTACTGGCAGTCCCCAATCATTCGTCGCAAAATCTAGGGTCACGGTCGTTTGAGCCACCGCCGACAGGGTCAGCAGGGCTAGCGTGAGGAGAGAAAAAAATTTCTTCATAAAAGTTTGAAATGAAATAGAGTTAATTAAATATGTGAAAAAACAAATGATTCATTTTAAGCGCTTTAAGCAAGCGAGGTTCATTTCATGCCGCAAAGGTAGTGATATTTATAAAATTGTGCAACACTTCGGCTCTTTTTTCTTCATTCACAGCGCAAAACGGATAAGTCGCATCACCTGCCGCCGCTGTGTGCACCGCAAGGCAGAGAGGTCGGCCCGCCGGCCGAAAAAATTTCACAATGGAAACGAGATAGCAGTTGGCGCTGTCAGATTTTTAATGATAATTCCGCGAATGAGACCAATTTCACGAATTTATATTTAAAATTCGCATTCAATGAGTCAAATTCGTGTACTTAGCATTGGCCCCGCAGGGTTTGTGCAGGGCTTCTATATCATTGCCAAACCTTTTCCCGGCCACCAATGATTTTAAAAAAACAAGGGAGCGCTGTGGAAGGCGCTCCCTTGGGGGCAATCATTTATAAATAATGTGTGGATTATATGTGTGATCTCTGTTGATTAGAGGGTTTACTTGATCACCTTGGAGGTGGTGGCGGTGCCGTCGGTGTAGCGGGTGACAACGACGTTGATGCCACTGAACGGCTTGTCGCTAGACATGCCCACGATGTTGTAGTAGGTCACGCTGGCCACTTGAGCCTCACTCTTCACCTCCTTGACAGCGGTGACAACGTCCTTGGTCAGAATGATCTGCGCATTGACGGTCATGGGCCACTGCTGGATGGTCTCGACGTAATCGGTGCCGTTGATAACGGCCGACTCGCCGGGATAGTTGGTCTGGTAGGTGTAGTGAACGGGGATGGTGATGGGTGCGGGATGACCCGAGGTCATCGGCACGTCGGCCTCGAGGATCTCGTCGAGCAGCAGGATGTCGCCCTTGACGCTGCTGGACTCTGTGGCGTTGAACGCCTTGGTGCCGTGCACGAGCATGGGATAGGAGTTGGGACCGATCGCGTCGGCGTAGTCGCCCTCGACAAAGGTGGCGCGGGTTACGTCAAAGTCGGTGTTACGGTTACCCTTGTCCCATTCATAGTTGAACTTGACAACACCGGTCTTGCTGTTCCAACTGGCACCGGTGTAAGGCTCGATCAGGCGGTCGACGAGCAACTTCTCGTTCTCGCCCATATAGGCTTGGTCGCCCCCCAGGCGCAGGTAGATGCGGTAGGTCCAGCCGTCGAACGACACCTCGGGACGGATGACGCGCACGCCCAGGTGGCCGCAGTTGTTGGCCTCGGCGGGGCTGTTCAGCACCGTGATGTTGTTGACGTCCTCGAGGTCGATGGCGCTCAGGGAGTTACCGGTGAGGTTCATGTTGGTGAGGTTGGTGCAGCCCTTAACCAGCAACTCATAGATGTGGCAGGAGATGAGCGAGGCCCACGTCAGGTTGGTGTCATCGGTCAAGTCCAGCAGGTTGCCCTCAAAGTTGATGTAGGCGGTCCTGATCTGAGACAGGCTCTTGGTGCCGTTCAGGCCCTTAACGACGATGGCCTTGTTGGCTGGGGATTGGGAGTTGCCGATCAACTCAAACTCGTTGATCTTGGTGTTCTGGCTCAGGTCGACGTCGCCGGTCAGGCTCTTGCAGCCTTGGATGATGAGTTTGAAGAGTTCGGGATTGTGGGTCACGTCGATGGCGGTGATGCCCAGGTTGTTTGACTGGACGGTTACCAGCGCGGGATTCTGAGTGAGGTCGATGGCGGTGAGACACTACCGATATCAATAAATGTATATTAATACCAAAACCAATAGCCGCCTAACGGAAATCATTAGCCCCGCTCCGAGGGCGCTCTGCCTCCCCCAGAGGTAATGCGCAGCGGGCAAGGGCGGGCGGCGGCAGGCGAGGTGCTGCGGGCAAGACCGACCAGGGCTTCGGCCAGAGGAGGGCGCGCTACGGGCAGGAAATGATCCAAATTTTAATTATAAAACAGATTTGTTTTAATTTTTCGGCCGCCAGGCCGAGGTGCGGGCGGCAGGCATGGGCCAGGCGGGCGGCAAGCGGGCGCGGCGGGGCGGCAGGCGAGGGCCGTGGTGAAAAAAAGAAGGCGGCCCCGCCTCGGGGCTGCCTTCTTTTCTATCGGTTGGGAGATGAGCCGATGAGGCTCCTGTTTTCCGCACTAGTATTTTGATATAAGAGATTGCGACTGATCTTCACGGAATTAGCGCATCGGATTCTGCAAAATGGCGTGTTCCGTGCTGTTTTTATTTGGCAGAAAAGGTCGAAGACCTTGACAAGGCCGTGGGCCTTGAATTATGGCAACCTCATGGCGCACAGGCCGATAGGTCTGTGTGGCATGGGGAAAGGGAAGCTAGAGAGAACGGGCCTCGTAGAGGGCCACACACCACAGGCTTAGGAAATGTCGCAGTTAGTGGCCCCCTTCAGGGCCCATCGTGAGTAGCATTCGAGCCACCACGCCACGAGGACCTACAGCCCTCGCGCCGTGGTGTTACCTCAAGTCAAGGCCGCTGGCCTTGTGCAGGCCTTCGACCTGCTTATCTAGAGCAACACAACGGCGTGCTCCAATGCGGAAAACAGTGAAAAAAAAGAAGGCAGCCCCGCCTCGGGGCTGCCTTCTTTTCTATCGGTTAGGAGATGAGCCGATGAGGCTCATCATGTGTCATTACTGCATCACCTTGGTGGTGCGGGTAGTGCCGTCGCTGTAACGGGTAATCACGATGTTGAAACCGTCGAAGGGCTTCTCGCTGATGACACCCTGAGCGTTAACATAGGTAGTGCTTACCACCTCGCCGTGATAGATGTTGTTCCACAGTTCAACGATGCCAGTCGAGATGCCAGGATTGTCTTCGTTCTCTGTAGCATAGAACTTGGGAACCTCAGGCGTTTCGCCATCACGCAGAGCACGCAGCATGTTGTGTGCGCCGATAACCTTACCCGTTGACTTGTAGTAATAGCGAACGTAAACAATCAGGTCATCGATGTTATCGACAGCACCGAACTGTACCTTAGTGTTCCAAGGCTCGTTGTTGCCCTCAGACATGTCTTGCAGGTCAAGAACGAGGTGACCATTGGTAGTCTCGCCAGTATATACGCATACAGGACCAGTGTAGGACGTTCCATCGCCTTCCCAGTGTGCACCGGGCTTGTTGGGATCGGTGCCCTCGCCAGCCTCGTAGTAAGTGCAACCACGCAACTTGCCGCTCGGACTGTAGATCCAAACACGGAACATGTAGGGCTCATACTTGATGTTGGTTACATCGGTGCTGGGCAGGTCGCCGAATGCTTCCACGCCAAGGAAGTACAGACTGCAATTGGTGGTCGTGGTAACAGCCTGGTCGCCCTCACCAGTAGTAACTTTCTCGGTCCACTGGGTTGAGTTGTTAGGACCACGCTGCATCTGAGCCTCAGAACTGATCACGCGAACCTGGCCGACGCCAGTCTTCCAGATGGGAGCACCATAGGTGTTATCCAGGTGGTCGGTCTCGTAGTAGCGGCGATCAAGACCCCATGTGGTTACAGTGGGAGCGTAGGTCTCGTAGTTTGAGCCATACTCACCAGTCACAGGATTTGCGCTATTGAAGTATTCCAGTTCGCCTGCGGGATAGGTGAAGTTTTCATCGGCAACGTACAGAGGTGAGTTCACATTCATCTCCCTGTAGCGACCCGAAGACTGCTGCATGCTGGAAATGATGTCGCCATTGTCAGCAGGCAGTCCATTGGCCTTGCCCTGGATGCGATAGTGGAGCAGGTCGGGCTCGCCGGTGGGCAGGTTCATTGTTACGTCAGCACTCATGATATCGAGAGTGAGGTGGCGGTCCACATCGCTTGCTACGTCATCGGCAGTATAGAAACCGTTAACGACAGCGTCGGTGTGCAATACGGGAACCTCAACGGTACCACTCTGCTTAGCATCACCCTGCTCGGGCTCATACTTCATCAGGTAAACATAGCGACGTGGATGGTCATTCTTGTCGGTGGGTGCGTTGAACTGGTCAACAATGGGCAAGTGACCCAGGCGCACAATACCGTCGAAGTCTTCAGGAGGCTCATCACCTTCGACCTCGTAAGTGATTTCGATTGAACTCATGTACAATGCACGACCACTAGAAGAATTAGTTTCTGTGATGACAATCTCACCAGTGGCTTCTCCAGTAAATGTGTATGAACCAACAGCTGTTGATGAGTTACTTAGATTGTATTGACTGCCAAATTGTTGGCCACCAACGGTAACTCCAATATAGGCATAAGAGGAATAGGCATTTGCGCCAATCTTGATTGACTTGATGGTTCCGGGAATCTCACTTGTTGAAAGCGACCAGGAATTAGCAGCTCTATTTCTTGCGCCAATCTGCTGTCCGCGTGGATTATCAGCGCCATAGTGAGGATTGTTGGTGTTCCAATTAATACTACTGTTCCAATTTACACCATTCAAGCTCACTGTTTGAGGATTTGAACTAATGGGATTGGCATTGGTAGTGGTGGGGAAGGTATAAGTGTACGTCCTGGTTTCGGCGGCACGCTTGGGCGCGTGGGCGGCGCCGCTGGCGTCAAACGTCCAGGTGGTCGTGTAGCTGGGATTGTTGTTTTGCAGCTTCTTGGGGACGTCGTTGACCGAGATGCGTGCAATCGACGAGCCGTCGCCATAGGCCTTGATGACAACCCTCAGGTCGTTGTAGTTGCTGTTGTTCAGCATGTTGGGAATAGCGATGTAGCCGCCACCCTCGATGTAATATACGCGGTCACCACCCTCAGTGGCCTCAGTGGTGAAAGGTTCCCATTGCGAACCAGGTGAAAGAATCCAGGTGCGGGGCAGCGGGCTGGTGCCGGTTGTGCTGGTGGGTGCGTACCAGTAGGTCAAGCGGGTGTTGCCGTTATAGACCTCGATGGACTTGAAGTTCACGTGGTAGCCGTTGGGATAGATAATGATATCACCATTGCCATTGATGCGCAAGTCACCTTGGGTGGGAATTCCCATAGTTGCCAGTTCATACTTGTTGGCATTACCCTCGGGTCTGAGAATCCTGTAGTTATCAGTGTTATAGGTAACACCATAATGTACTGACTTGCCGTCGTGATTGTCAGCAAAGTTGAGTTCTGCAATTTCAGTGAGTACCTTGTTTGGATCATGATAGTCGTAGCGATACAGCTTGAAGAGTTTCTCACCAGCGTTGATGCGCTTAACGGTGAGGGCATTGTCCTCGTTCTCGTTAGCTACGAGCAGGAAATTGCGATACCAGTTTTTCTGTTCCGAAATCTTAAAGTCACTTTCATAGTGGTCGAGACTCAACGACAGGAAGTCGTTCCAGCCAGGGATGATGACATCGTCAATGTTACTCAAAGCAACAAATGCAGGCTCACCTGATGTGTTCTCCTGGCCCTTGATCTGGTAAACGATCGTGTAGCTGTGCTCGTTCTGGGGCACCTCATAGGTCACCTGGGTCACCGTGCACGGGTTGGTGGTGATGCTGTTGCCCACGCTGTCCTGCAGGTTGGTCACCTGGGTGGGATTGATCTTGGTGGTGTCGCCGTCCTCGTCCACGATATACATGGTGTAGAGTTGGGCAACCTCGTGGCCCGACATCTCGTTGAGTGACGATACCCAAGTCAGGGTCACGTTATAGGTTTTGTCCTTCTCGGTGTTCTTGGTAGCCTCGGCGTCGAGGGTGATCTTGTAGATACCCATCTTGGGGGCATACTGCTGGTTGTACTGTGCAAAGTGGGCACAGTAGCTGGGGCAGTTACGGAAATTAGAACCCGTAGTGCTGAAGTAGGGGTTCATCGTGCGACCGTCAACGGTATAGCGGTTATAAGTGGTAGTCCAGTACTTCAGGCGATAATCCGGGTAGAAGAAGTTCAGTCCCGACAGGTAGTAGGAGTCGGTGCCTGCGTTGCCCGTCATCGAGAACTGGTGGTTGTTCTGGATTACCGATGCGCAGTCATGGGCAACACTATAGGTGCTACCCTCCATCATCTTCTTGTAGAAGTCAGTAATCTCGGTCTGGGTATCGGGCTGTACGGGGCTGAATTCCTCAAACATATACTTGAAGGGGCCCTCTTCACCCATGAGGCCATAGTAGGGCTCGAGCGTGTTGACGACGTAACTGTCCTTCTGGCGCGACTGTCCCTTGCCCAGGATGAAGAACTTGTTGTAAGTGCCCGTGCAGTTGAAGACGGTTCCGCGGCTGTAGTCACTGTTGGAGCCGATGCGCATGCCGTCGGTGAGCAGCTTGATGTAGTTGATTCTTGTGGCAAAGTAGTTAATGACCTCGGCCTTGCTGTTCAAGAACAGGTTACCGTTCGTCTGGTCATAGTTTGTAAAGGTTTCATCCATGGGCGTGGCATCGTCCTTGACTGATACGATCAGCGCCGTGTAACCCTCCTGGTTAGGAGCGGCAACAGTACCCTGGACAAAAGCGCCCTCCTCAGGCAAAGTTACGTTCCAAGTGTAGTTATTGTAACTTGTTTGGTTGACGGTCTTGCTTTCACTATTAATTGAGAGAGAGCCAGCGTAACTAGCGTTAGTGGCTTTTGCTTCAATAACGATGGTCAGGTTGTTATATCCAGTCAGCAGTGACGAGGAAATTGTAAGAGTGGCGGTTTGTGTTTCGTCAAAGTACAAATCACCATCAGCATTAACTGACATCTGACCGCTTGGAGTCCAACCATCAGGAATCTGTTCCATGCCATCAGTATATTCCAACTTGGCGACTTCGGTTTCACCCGACATCACTTTGATGGACTTCATCAAAACAGGATAATAGGTGTAAGAGAACCACTCGTAACTGCGAGGATTAGTGACATTGATAGTGATGTCTCTATTGGCCGTGTTGGCAGCGACGAGATCCCAACCGCCCTGCATGGGGCCATAGTAAACCTCGCGCTCGCGGGTGTCGTTATTGGACCAAGCAGTGTAGCGGGGGCCGGGGAATGCGGGATTGCCGTACACAAATCGGAGCAATTCATACATCTGATAGGGGTCGGTAGCCTCTTGGGCTGCGTTGCTCTCATGCTCAACGCCCTTAGCGTCACGCCACTTGTAGGTCAGTGCCTCGGCCTGGGCCCTGGTCAGTGAAACCATCTCGGGGTTAGCATCAGCTCGCTTGGGAGCATTCATTCGGGTGCTAGCACCAGTGTTCGTGGACATCAATTGTTGTGATGTCTTCTTCTGGGCCTTTTTCACAACGTCACTGGTGCCCAGAGGGGCGGTGACTTCGGTGAGGCCCAGACGATCGGCATAGCCGCCATTGGGTAGGGCTTGTGCCGAAGCATTACTCGTCCAGCCCACTGCTAGCAGCAGGCCGAACAACAAAGTTGTTAATTTCTTTTTCATATAATCCACAAATTAAAAATTAATAGTTTTTCAATCTTCTTGATTACAGTCTGTGATAGGGGGTTATCGTTAAGTCATGTAGTCAGCAAGTGCGAGAAGTGGTTTGTTTGCCTTGTTTTCTAGCCTGTCGTATGTCGTTAGGCTGAGCCACGTCCCTTAGATGTTGACTGCTAGATACTTTGGTTCCCTAAATCGGAAATCCCTATCTAAATAGTATATTGCACACAAAAATACAGCCAATATCTGTAGCGGAGGGGTATTTTACTGTTAAAAAAACTTAAAACACAAAAACAACGGGGTTTGTTGTGTAGTTGTTAGTTGTGTAGTTGTTAGTTGTACAGTCGCGCGGAGTGCGCCCCTCGTGGGATTATTGGGCGGTGGCGGCGGTGAGGAGGCGGATGGCGGTGTCGAGCAGGGCGTCGTGGGTGCGGTCGTCGGGGTCGAGGTCGACGCGGACGTCAGGGGCGACGCCAAACTCGGTGAGGCGTCCCTGGGGGTCCATGATGGGGCATGACGAGAAGCGCACGCGCCAGCCGTTGGGCAGTTCGCTGGTAAAGGGCAGTCCGCAGCCGCCGCCCGTGGTGTCGCCCACGACGGTGACCTGGCCGAGGCCCTTCATAATCGAGACGAAATTGTTGGTGGCGCTGAACGAGCCGCGGTTGGCCAGCACGACGACGGGCTTGAGGTAGTGGAGGTGGTTGCGGGTGGGCTCGAAGTAGTAGGGGTAGGGGTCGCTCAGGTCGTTGTGGCCCGGGCCGGTCTTGTGGCGGATGTAGCCGGCGAGGGTCCTGCCGTCGATGAAGCGCGAGACGAGGGTCTCGACGTTGGTGAGCAGGCCGCCGCCGTTGTTGCGCACGTCGATGATGAGGCCGTCGGCGGTGGACAGGTAACTGAGGATGAGGTCGAGGTTGCCCTCGCCGATGCTTGACGAGAACGAGCCATAGTACATGTAGCCGAAGTTCTGGGGCAGGATCTGGTACTTGATGCCGCTGGCCATCTTGTAGTCGAAGTTGAGGTAGTGCTCGTCGATGAGGCGCTCGTCGTAGTTGACGGGCCACTGCTCCCAGATCCAGTAGCGCGACACGTCGTGGCTGGCGATGAGGTTGGTGTGGCCGTCGCGCAACTCCTTGAGCATGTCGCCGCAGACGTCAAACAACTCTCTGTCGGTCATGTCGTTAGCGACCAGTGCGCGGTAGCGGTTGTGCACCTGCTGCCAGTCGACCTGCTTGTAGTCAAAAAACGAGTAGTGCTCGTCGATGATCGTCCAGAGCGCCTCGAAGTTGCCCACCTGGTCGTGCTGGAACTCGTCCTGCTCGGCACATCCCGCGCAGCCCAACAGCACACCGATCAAAGCAAGACAATAAGCACCATGTTTCATGAACGACAACTCGAACAACCTGAACAACTTTGCCCAAATTATTGATGTCGTCTGCTGATATGTGTGATTAAAATGAGTTGTCATAGTTGTTTGAGTCGTTTTTTTACAGGGAAACGCCGAGGACCACGGCGTGGGTGACGTCGTGGACGTGGAGGTGGCTGACCGTCCAGTGCTCCATGCGGGTGCGGTAGCCCAGGCGCAAGGTGGTCTTGCCCAGGTGCAGGTCGGCCCCCAGGTAGTGGGTCATGTCCAGGCGGTTGCCCCACCAGCCCAGGTGGGCCAGGTGCTTGTGGTTGCCCAGGTAGATCTCGTAGTAACTCTCGTCATACTCAGGAGCGAAAAACACCCCGGCCACGGGCAACTGCAACTGGTAGCGCAGCGTCACGGGCAAGCGCCAGAGATGCGTGCCGAACCAGGCCATGCCCGTCGCGCCCAGGTTGGCGTGGGCACGCACGGTGACGGGATTGTTGCTGTTGACCGCATCATAGACGATGCCGGCGCGCACCTGCGCCATCGGGCCGACCGCGAGGCCCAGCCGCGGGTGCATCACCCCCATCCAGGCCCGCTGCATGCCAAACGCGATGTCGCCCATGAGTTTGTGCAGGTCGTTGTTCTGGGCCGGATTCTCCACATAATTATAGTCGGCACCCACGCTGAGTTGCCACAGCCACCGCTCGGGCGCGAAACGTGTCCAGCGCGTGGCCTCGATGGAGAGGCCCAGGCCGAGTCCGTCGTAGGTGATGGGCGTGAGGTAACTGTCGTGGACCGAGGCATAGCCCGCATCCACCATCAGCACCGTCTGCGCCTGCTGCCCCGCAGCGCTCAACGCCGTTAGGAGCAGCATTGTCAAGTATATGGTTATTCTTCTCATTTTCTGCGTGATATCATAGTGAGGTGACAGCCTCGTGGCCTCGGTATCACAGTGAGGTGACAGCCTCGGAGCCTCCCCACGCTCGCGTAGTCTTCGACCACTTACCGTGGGGTTGACTCAAGTCATGGCCTCGGTATCACAGTGAGGTGACAGCCTCGTGGCCTCCCCACGCTCGCGTAGTCTTCGACCACTTACCGTGGGGTTGACTCAAGTCATGGCCTTCGACCATGTGCAGGCCTTCGACCTGCGCAGAAGCCTGCTTTGCAGTTTATTTACTCGTCGAAGGGGATCCGCTGCTGGCCGGTGAACTGGTCGAGCACCTCGTCCTGGCTGATGCCGTCGGTGCGAAGTGTGGCGGTAGTGTCGTCGGCGGTGGCATCGTCGGTGGGCGCTACCACGGGCTCGGCCTGCTCGACAGGCGCCGGCTCGCGCGGCTCGACCTCGGTGATGGCATCGACCGTCCAGTTGGTGACACGCTTGCCCTTGGCCTTGAACGTCTTGACGCCGATAAACTCCTCGGCATCGATGACAAACGGCTCGCGGAAGGCGTCGTCGCCACCCATCTTGACCTCGAAGCGCGGACACGGCTCGTCGCTGAGCAGCAGCAGGCGCGAGTCGGCATTGGTGCCGATGATGCTCTGCTTGCGCGTGCTGTCCTCGAGGGTGAAGCGCTTCACATAGTGGTGGCCCTGGTCGGCGTCAAAGAGAACCGCCGTCCACACCTTGTCCTTGTCGAACTTCTCGATGCGCAGGATGCCCTCGTCGTAGTGGTTGGTGGCTTCGGCACTGGTGGTGTAGAACTCGCCGCCCTGCATGATGACCAGAATGCGGTCCTCGCCGCCAAACAGACCCAGCGAGCGCCCATGGTTCTCATAGTTGATGCGCAGGATGTCCGGGTCGAACCACACCTCGCGGTCGCCCAGCGTGGACTGTCCCGCCTCCTTGAGCGAGATGCGGTGCACCTCGTTCTTGGTGACGATGTTGCCCCGAGCCTGCTTGCCCTTGATGGCCAGGTCGGCCAGGTTGACGTCAAACTGCAGGATCTTGAGCCTGAACTTGGGCTTGAGGGTGATGCGCAGCACCTCGGCCTCGCCATTGGGGTTGGCCGTGAACCACACGATCTTGCTGCCCGGCTTGCCCTGGGTGACGTCATACTCCTTGTCGCGGGTGATGCCCGTCACGGCAAAGCGCTTCATGTAGGTGGTGCCGCCGCGGCCATCCTGGTACAGGACGTTGTAGATGGTGCGGGAGTCGCCCTTCTTGAACACATTCAGGTACAGGATGTTCTTGCCCACATAGATCTTGTCGGCAACCTTGGTGACCTTGAACTTGCCATCCTTGTAGAAGATGATGATGTCGTCGATGTCCGAGCAGTTGCAGACAAACTCATCCTTCTTGAGCCCCGTGCCGATGAAGCCGTCGGCCCGGTTGATGTAGAGTTTCTGGTTGGCCTCGGCCACCTTGCTGGCCACGATGGTGTCGAACTCGCGGATGACCGTGCGGCGCGGATACTTGGCGCCATACTTGGTCTTGAGACCCTCAAACCACTCGATGGTGTAGTCGGTCAAGTGGGCGAGGTGGTTATCGATCTCGGCGACACGGTCGTTGAGGCGAGCGATGTTTTCCTCGGCCTTGTCGCTGTTGTACTTGATGATGCGCTTCATCGGGATCTCGAGCAGGCGCAGCAGGTCGTCGCGGGTGATCTCGCGGTAGAACTGGGGCTTGTAGGGCGTCAAGCGCTTGTCGATGTGCTTGAGGGCGCGCTCCTGGTCCTTGGCGTTTTCAAACTCCTTATCCTTGTAGATGCGCTCCTCGATAAAGATCTTCTCGAGCGAGACGCTGTGCAGGGCCTCCATGGTCTCGCCCCGCTGTATCTCGAGTTCCTGGCGCAGGATGTCGCGCGTGCGGTCCACGCTGTAGCGCAGCACGTCGCTCACGGTCAGGAACTGCGGCTTCTGGTCCATGATGACGCAGCAGTTGGGCCAGATGGAGATTTCGCAGTCGGTAAAGGCATAGAGGGCATCGATGACGATGTCGCTGCTCGTGCCCGCCTGCAGCGAGACGATGATCTCGGCCGTGGCGCTGGTGTTGTCCTCTACCTTGCGTATCTTGATCTTGCCACGCTCGCCCGCCTTGAGGATCGACTCGATGACGTTGCCCGTGGTCTTGCCATAGGGCACATCCTTGACCAGCAGGGTCTTGTTGTCGAGTTTCTCGATCTTGGCCCTGACGCGCACGCTGCCGCCGCGCTCGCCGTCGTTGTAGTGGCTCACGTCGATGTAGCCGCCCGTCTGGAAGTCGGGGTAGAGGTGGAACTCCTCGCCACGCAGGTAGTGGACGGCGGCATCGATGACCTCGTTGAAGTTGTGGGGCAGGATTTTGCACGACAGGCCCACGGCGATGCCCTCGGCGCCCTGAGTGAGCAGCAAGGGGAACTTGGCGGGCAGGGTGAGCGGCTCGCGCTTGCGGCCATCGTAGGAGAGGCCCCAGTCGGTGACCTTGGCGTTATAGACCGCGTCGAGTGCAAACTCGCTCAGTCGGGCCTCGATGTAACGGCCGGCAGCCGCGCCATCGCCCGTGAGGATGTTGCCCCAGTTACCCTGGGTGTCGATGAGCAGTTCCTTCTGCCCCAACTGCACCAGCGCGCTGTAGATCGAGGCGTCGCCATGCGGGTGGTACTGCATCGTCAGTCCCACGATGTTGGCCACCTTGTTGAAGTGGCCATCGTCGGCCTCCTTCATGGCATGCATGATGCGGCGCTGCACAGGCTTGAAGCCGTCCTCGATGTGCGGCACGGCACGCTCCAGGATCACGTAGGAGGCATAGTCGAGAAACCAGTTCTCGTACATGCCGCTCAGTTGCAGTTTCTTATCTTTAGGCACCTGGTAGGAGGAGTGAGCCTCGGGCTCGGCACCCTCGTCCCCGTCGGCGGTGGAGGCGTCGTTTCCGTTGGCCTGATCGTCTTGGATATTGTCCTCGGCAGGTTGCTGCTCCATGCCTTCCAGTTCGTCGTCGTCTTTCTTCATGAAAATCTTAAAATCTTGGTTTTAACCTGCAAAGGTAATAAAAATTTGTGCAAATCGAGCACAATGCCAAATTTTGTGCAACCCCGAGTGCCATGAAAACTGGTTTTCAATGGCTGAGGCGCAGCCAGAATGATCAAAATTTATTAGAGCATTGATGAGGTCTGTGCCAAATGTATCTGAATGTTTCCGCCTGTCGGTGCCTGGTGCCTGATTCTGTGGCGATTCGGGGGTGCTAGCAGGGCATAAACAAAACACGGGGCCGCGCCAAGCGCAGCCCCGCATAAGCCATTACACAGGCATCGGGAATCAATAGTTCTCGGCCTTGATCTGGAAGTAGGCCTGAGGATGGTTGCACACGGGGCACATCTCGGGAGCCTTCTTGCCGATGACCACGTGGCCGCAGTTGCTGCACTGCCACATGGTGTCACCGTCGCGCGAGAACACGATGTCCTGCTTGATGTTGCTTAACAACTTCAGGTAGCGCTCCTCGTGCAGTTTCTCGATGGCGGCAACGCCCTCCATCTGCTCGGCGATCTCGATGAAGCCCTCCTCGCGGGCCTCCTGAGCCATGCGCTTGTACATGTCGGTCCACTCGAAGTTCTCGCCAGCGGCAGCGTCCTCGAGGTTCTCGATGGTGCCCTTCACGGCGCCACCCTGCAGGTGCTTGAACCACAGTTTGGCATGCTCCTTCTCCTGATTGGCGGTCTCCTCAAACAGGGCTGCGATCTGCACATAACCGTCCTTCTTGGCCTTGGAGGCATAGTAGGTGTACTTGTTACGGGCCTGTGACTCGCCAGCGAAGGCTTCCATCAGGTTTTTTTCGGTCTTGGTTCCTTTTAACTCTTTCATTGTGATAGTGTTAGTTTAGTTATTAATTGATGTCATGTATTGTGCGACAAAGATAGTGATTTTTTGATGCCCGTCCTACAGTAGGCACCATATTTTTATCCCAACACACCGATTTTGATGATATCAACCAGGCACATTGGTGACAGATCCGTTCTCGGGTCAGAGGCTCAGTGTTGGTACTCGGGGCGGTGGCAGTAATGGTTGCGCAGGGTCTCGAAGGCCGATGGATCAGCCTTAAGACGGGCCGTGTCGGCCAGGATGTCGTAACTGGCGGCGATGCCGTCGAGGGTTACCTGGACCGCGCCTGTGGCGGGGGCGGCAATCTCGGGGACGGGGATGTCCCAGCCGTAGAATTCATTTAATGCGGCAAGCATCATGGCGGTGCCGCGCTGCTTGCCTTCACGGCTATAGCCCGCTATATGGGGTGTGGCCACGATGGCCTTGTCGAGCAGGGCAGGGGAGATGCAAGGCTCGTTCTCCCAGCAGTCGAGCCCTACGTCGCCAGGCCAGTGCAAGAGTGCCGCGTTGTCGGCAATCGGGCCACGGGCCGCATCCAGGATGAGGCGGCAACGGCTCATGCCGTCGAGAAACGCCTGGTCACACAGGTGCCAGGTGGGCCACTGCCCGTCGCGGGTGATGGGGGTGTGGAAGGTGATGATGTCACAGCGGCGCTGCAACTGCTCCAGTGTCGAGAAGGGGATATTGGCGTTGTCGTCCATGCTCTGCCGGGGCGGGTCGTTGAGCATGACGTCGAAGCCCAGTCGGGAAGCCCAGTGGGCGACGATCGATCCGATGTGGCCCACGCCCACGATGCCTAGCGTCAGACCGCTGGGCGTGGCGATGCCGCGGTGCCGCATCCAGGCGTTGATGGCACAGAATACCCATTGGGCCACGGCTGGCGCGTTGCAGCCAGGGGCATTGCGCACGGTGATGCCGTGCTGGGCGCAATAGTCCAGATCGATGTGGTCGGTGCCGATGGTTGCCGAGCCGATGAATCGCACGCGGCTGCCGTCGAGCAGGTCGGCATTGCAGCGGGTGCGGGTGCGGACAACGAGCGCGTCGGCCTCGCGCACGACCTCGCGGGTGATGTCGCCAGGCTCCAGATACAGGACCTCGGCATAAGGCTCGATCAGGCCTTGGATGTGTGGGATATGATTGTCGATGATGATTGTCATGGCGCCATCAGGTTAGCAGCAAAAAAAGCCATGCAGCCCGCGATGAGCAGGAGCAGGAACACATAGCGGTGCGGGATGGTGGTGCGCAGCGTGTGGGCATGGGCCAACTGGATGGCCACCATGAGGTTGAGCAGCGGCAGGTAGACCGCTACGTCGCTGTAGTCGATGCACAGGGCAATCACCACCACGGCGAGCATAAAGACGAAGAAGGCGTTATATACTCGCGTCTGCATCCGGTAGTTCATGATGGTCATGAGATTCATGACGGCCAGCAGGATGCCTGCCAGGGCGGTGAGCACCGACAGCAGGAGCAGCAGATTGGTGTGGAGCGTGCCGGCCTGGGTCCAGATGCCGTCGATGTGCGGCAGTGTGAACGATGCCGGTTGCGCGATGCCTAGGCCAAGTGCTATCCAGAAGGGTGTGACCAGACCGAAGAGCATGGCCAGCAACCCCTTGAGGTTGAGTACACCCATGTTGAGAAAGCCGAGCAGGAAGGCCGGGATCAGCACCAGAAATCCGTAGTGGAACATGCTGCCCGTCGCCGCTAGGGCAAAGATGAGGAAAATGCTGCGCTGGGAGTGCCGGTCCTGATAGGAGGCAAACAGTGGCATGATGGCCAGTGCCGTGGCCAGCGAGAGCAGGGTGCCGGCATTGAACGCTACCAGTCCCGACGGGTTGGCCACTTGCAGCATGAAGAAGAGCGACACAAACAGGTGGGTCACCGCCCGCACATAACTGAACACCTTGTTCAGCGTCAGCATGATGCCACCGGTGGCCAACAGACCCAGCACGTTGACGGCGGCAGACATCGGCCCTGCCTCGATGAGCGATCCCCTCAAGGTAAAGAAGAAGCCCGTGCTCTCGGAGGCCTGCGGCTGCACGCCCATCGACAGCGCCACCAGTGTCGCCGCCACCAGGGCCAGCGCACACAGCGTCATAAACGGGCGTCCGTTAAAGTAGTCGTTGATATGTTCCCTTGCTGCCATGACTTGGGTATTGAAAATCACAGACAACCCCTACAACATGATGATTGAGATAGTTGTCTGTGCTGTTCAAGTTGCCATCTGAAATGATCTGCTATCAACTGATAGTCGTGTAGTATGAATGCGAGAATGGTCCTCTGATCGAGGGATGACCTTACTCGTCGTTGTTGCCGTCGGGCTTCTGGTCGGTGGGCTCATCCAGGCCACGGCGTTTCCAACTCTTGCGGCGGCCATGCACGATGGGTACCTCCATGTCAGCACCGAGGGTGGGCTTGCGGTCGCGCAGGATGCGCTTGGCAAAGGTAGAGGTGTGGCGGAATTCCTGGTCAAAGTCATCGTCGTAGCGACCGGCTTTGTCGCGATTGTCGACCTGTGACATCAGGCGACGGTCACGGGCAATCTTGTCGCGGCGTTGGCGCTCATCGTCACGCAAGGCGGGCGCATCATCGCGGCGGCGGGGACGGTCACCTGAAGGCGCATCATCGCGGCGGCGGGGACGGTCATTGGCCGCACCCTCGACACGGCGTGCATGGTAGTTGCCCTGGCTGCGCTCACTGCTGCGGAAACCCTCGTTGCGGATGTGCTCGCCACGCCCGCGCAGTTCGTCGTAGGTACCGTCGAAGATGACAAACTGGAGCAGTTCGCAGTCCAGTCCGCCATTGTTCAGGGCATAGCGTACCGACGGCTTGAGGCCGATCTTGAACGACTGCTCCTTGTCGCTGCAGATGAGCCAAGCGTTATAGCCCATAAAGGTGTGCTTCAACTTGGAGCCCAGGTCGCGGTAGAACTGGTCGATGTCGTCCATGCTCAGGCGCTCGCCGTAGGGCGGATTGCTGATGAGCGTGCCGCCCTTGGGCACGATGTTGATGTCGCGCAAGTCGCGGCGCTCGAGTTCGATATACTTGTTCAGGCCGGCGCTCTTGACATTGGCACGAGCGATGGCAATGGCTTTGCCCTCGATGTCGCTGCCATAGATCTTGTGGGTGAACTCGCGCTCGGCGCTATCGTCGTTGTAGATCGTGTCAAACAGGTCGGCGTCATAGTCGGGCCACTGCTGGAAGGCATACTGGTCACGATAGACACCAGGGGCAATGTTGGCGCCGATGAGGGCTGCCTCGATAAGGAAGGTGCCCGAGCCACACATGGGATCGATCAGGTCGGTGTCACCCTTCCAGCCGCTGAGCATAATGATGCCCGCTGCCAGCACCTCGTTGATGGGCGCGTCGGTCTGCGCCACGCGCCAGCCGCGCTTGAACAGCGGGTCTCCGCTGCTGTCGAGCGACAGGGTCACGTCACGTCCCGAGATGTGGACGTCGAATCGGATTTCGGGATTGCTCAGCCTGATGCTGGGGCGCTTGCCATACTTCTCGCTGAAATAGTCGGCGATGGCGTCCTTGACACGATAGGTGACAAAGCGGGAGTTGTTAAACACCTCGCTATAGACGGTGGCGTCGATGGCAAATGTGGTGTTGACGGTCATCAACTGCTCCCAGTCAAATGATTTCAACTGCTGGTACAGGTCGTCGGCGCTCGTCGACTTCAGGGTCAGAAACGGCTTGAGGATGCGAACGGCTGTGCGGCAAGTGAAATTTGCCCTGTAGAGTATCTCCTTGTCTCCCTTGAAGTAAACCACGCGGTTACCTTCAGTAACTTCTTCGGCGCCAAGAGCGCGCAACTCGTCGGCAAGGACACCTTCCAGCCCCAGGAAGGTTTTTGCCACCATATCAAATTTATCGGTCATCATGTGCTAATAATCTTTTGAAAGGTGCAAAGTTACTCTAAAAACTCGATATATGACGAAATTAATTGCTATCTTTGCCGAAAATATTTTTTTAAAACCAATTTCTATCATTTCAATGGATAAAATTCAAGCAGGTAAATATGTAGAACTCGTGTACGAGATCTTTGTGGTCAATGGCGACGAGCAGACCAGTGTGTTCAAGTTTAATAAGGAGCATCCCGATGCGTTTGTCTTCGGCATGGATTTGTCGCTCATCGAGGGTTTCCAGAACCACATTATCAACCTCGAGCAGGGCGAGAAGTTTGACTTCACCTTGAAGCCCGAAGAGGCCTTCGGCGTCAAGAACCCCGACCTGGTGTACGAACTGGAGAAGGAGATCTTCCACATCGACGGCAAGTTTGACCACGAGCATATCCGCGAGGGCGCCATCGTGCCGATGATGACCCAGGAGGGCATGCGTGTCGAGGGGCAGGTGGTCAAGGTCACCGACGACAAGGTGTTTATGGACTTCAACCATCAGTTGGCTGGCGAGACCGTGCGCTATAGCGGTTATGTGCAACTGGTGCGCGATGCCACGCCCGAGGAACTCCAGCCCAAGCACCACGGTTGCGGTTGCGGCTGTGAGGAGTGTGGCGACGGTTGCGGCCACGAGCACGGCGACGGTTGCGGCCACGAGCACGGCGACGGTTGCGACTGCGGTTGCGGCGGCTGCTAAAGTTCCTGCATATCACGACTCGTGGTTTCGACCCTCTCAGGATTGTAGGGTTCAGAAAACGGAATGTGCTAAAAAAGTATAATAGGGCAATGATTAAAGAAATTTTTCTTTAATCATTGTTGCACATTATAAATAAATGAGTAATTTTGCAGCACTTTTTCAAAATAGGTAATTTCTAAACAGTTAATAATTAAAGATTTATTATGGCAAAATTTGATAAGGCTATCTTAGCAGAGAAGTACGGTATCACTGGTGTTACCGAGGTTCTGTACAACCCCAGTTATGAGGTTTTGTTCAACGAGGAGATGAAACCCGGTCTGGAAGGCTTTGACAAGGGTCAGGAGACCGAACTGGGCGCCATCAACGTGATGACCGGTGTGTACACAGGCCGCTCGCCTAAGGACAAATTCATCGTAGACGATGCCAATAGCCACGACACCGTATGGTGGACCACACCTGGTTACCCCAACGATAACAAGCCCGTTACCGAGAGCACTTGGGCTGCTGTAAAGGATCTTGCTATCAAGCAACTGAGCGGCAAGCGCCTGTTTGTTGTGGATGGTTTCTGCGGCGCCAACAAGGATACCCGCATGAAGGTTCGCTTCGTGATGGAGGTGGCATGGCAGGCTCACTTTGTGACCAACATGTTTATCCGTCCCCAGAACGAGGAAGAGTTTGACCAGGAGCCCGACTTCACCGTATATTGCGCCAGCAAGGCTAAGGTGGACAACTATAAGGAACTGGGTCTGAACAGCGACACCGCTGTCGTGTTCAACGTGACCAGCAAGGAGCAGGTTATCCTCAACACCTGGTACGGTGGTGAGATGAAGAAGGGCATGTTCTCGATGATGAACTACTTCCTTCCCCTCAAGGGCATCGCTGCCATGCACTGCTCGGCCAACTGCGACATGAACGGTGAGAACACCGCTATCTTCTTCGGTCTGTCGGGTACCGGCAAGACCACCCTGAGCACCGACCCCAAGCGCAAACTCATCGGTGACGACGAGCACGGCTGGGACGACAACGGTATCTTCAACTTTGAGGGTGGCTGCTATGCTAAGGTCATCAACCTGGACAAGGACGCTGAGCCCGACATCTACAACGCCATCCATCGCGACGCCCTGCTCGAGAACGTCACTGTCGACGCCGAGGGCAAGATCGACTTCGCCGACAAGAGCGTGACCGAGAACACCCGCGTAAGTTATCCCATCTACCACATCAAGAACATCGTGCGCCCCATCAGCCACGCTCCCGCTGCCAAGCAGGTGATCTTCTTGAGTGCTGACGCATTTGGCGTGCTGCCTCCCGTATCGATCCTCGATGCAGAGCAGACCAAGTACTACTTCCTGAGCGGCTTCACCGCCAAGTTGGCTGGTACCGAGCGCGGCATCACCGAGCCCACCCCGACCTTCAGCGCTTGCTTTGGCCAGGCCTTCCTGGAACTGCATCCCACCAAGTATGCCGAGGAACTCGTTAAGCGCATGAAGATGAGCGGCGCTAAGGCTTATCTGGTCAACACTGGCTGGAACGGTACTGGCAAGCGCATCTCGATCCGCGACACCCGCGGTATCATCGATGCCATCCTCAACCACAGCATCGACAAGGCTCCCACCAAGGTTATTCCTTACTTCAACCTGGTAGTGCCCACCCAACTCGAGGGCGTTGACACCGGCATCCTGGATCCCCGTGACACCTATGCCGATGCAGCACAGTGGGAAGAGAAGGCCAAGGATCTGGCTGCCCGCTTCATCAAGAACTTCGTTAAGTACGAGGACAACGAGGCCGGTAAGGCTCTGGTAGCCGCTGGTCCCCAACTCTAAGACGACGACCACTAGGAAATAATAAAACATATTTCATATTTCCGCAGCAAGGGATTTTCCACAAGGAGGATCCCTTGTTTTTTGCCGTTTTCCTCAAAAAGTTACAGCGATGTAACTTGCATTGATGTAACTTTTAGTACTTTTGTCACTAGAATATGCGGGTACTCATTATTAATACAGCCGAGCGGACGGGGGGAGCGGCCATCGCTGCCAACCGTCTGATGCACGCCTTGAACAGCAATGGCGCTGATGCGCGTATGCTCGTGCGTGACCGCAAGACTGCCGATGACCATGTCACCAGTCTGCCGCAATCGTGGCGCCTGCGGGCCAACTTCCTGTGGGAGCGAGGCGTCATCTGGCTAGCCAACGGCTTGAGCAGGCAAAACCTGTTTCAAGTCGATATCGCCAATGTGGGTACCGATATCACGTCGATGGACGTCTTCCACTGGGCCGACGTCATTCACCTGCATTGGGTCAATCAAGGTTTCCTCTCGCTGCAGGGACTGGAGCGTATCATGGCCGCTGGTAAGCCCCTGGTCATGACCCTGCACGACCAGTGGTATTTCACGGGCATCTGCCATTACTCGGGCGATTGCGGGAAGTATCAGTCGCAGTGTTCCCATTGCCCCATGCTCAAGGGTGGTGGCATCGGCGTGGACTTGGCTCGTCGCGTGTTTGACCGCAAGCGGGAGATTTACAATGGCAAGCCGTTGGCCTTTGTGGGTTGTAGCCGCTGGATTGCCGACCTGGCCCGCAAGAGTCCGTTGACCCAGGGCCACCTGGTCACCCATGCGGCCAATGCTATCGACACCGACGTGTTCACACCTATGGACCAGCAGGAAGCGCGAATGCGTCACCACCTGCCGACTGACAAACGGCTCATCCTCTTCGGTGCCCAGCGCATCACCGACGAGCGCAAGGGTTTCCGCTACCTCAAGGAGGCCTGCGAGCATCTCGTCCAGCAGGCCCCGGAACTGGCTGGGAAAATGGGCGTCATCGTCTTGGGCGGCGATGCCGAGGCAGTGCAGTCGGCTCTGCCGTTGCCGGTCTATACAGTGGGCTATATGAGCAGCGAGCGCGAGATAGCCAGTCTCTATAATGCCGTAGACCTGTTTGTCACCCCGTCGTTACAGGACAACCTGCCCAACACCATCGTCGAGGCTATGTCGTGCGGCACGCCTTGTGTAGGATTCAATGTGGGCGGTATTCCAGAGATGATTACCCACCGGGCCGATGGTTATGTGGCTCGCTATCAGGATAGCGAGGACTTTGCCCGCGGCATTGTCTGGTGCCTGGACGAGTGCCGCCTCGACTCCCTGCGCCAGCAGGCCCGCAGGACAGCCATGGCCACCTATGCCGAGCCAATAGCAGCCAGCCGATACCTGGACATCTATCGCTCTCTGCTGTCGTGACAGGCCGCATCGCCGATAGACGTTACTAACCGATAATGAGTCCCAGCAGTTCAGTTCGACCGCTGGGGCTCAGTTATTTTGTGACACAGTCAGTGTCTGAATTGTGGATTATGCGTGGTTACTCAACGCGCCAGTCGATGGGAGTGGCGAGTTTGCGTTCGTAGTAGGTCTTGAGGTCGGTCCAGCGGTAGTAGGGGCCATCGACAGCCTGGATGGGCAGGGTGGCCTCGTGCTCGTTGAACAGCACCTTGACAAGAATCTTGTCGGCATCATTTCCGGTTGTCCCCACGGGGCGGTAGAACACCATCTGGATGTTGCAGGCCTTGGGGATGATGTTGTAGTCCTGCCAGTGCTCGTGCAGGGTCTCCAGGTCGTCGCAACTGTAATTGACACTGTCCAGTTCCATGAGGCAGGCCAGGGGCAGCACGCAGGTCTCGTGCCCGAAGCGCAGGGCTGCTCCGCGCTCACCGGTGGCGATGGCCTGGTCGGCGGTGGCAATCATGTTCTGAAGCAGGGCGCGTTCGATATAGGGCATGCGGTTGCCGTTTTGGGGCGCGTTGGCCCAGTGGGTGTACCAGTAGATGTTCTTGAGGCGCCAGAGTTCAAAAATTTCGCCATTGGTGAAGTAATTGTACAGGTTAATGTCCTCAAAGTCGTGGAAGCCCTGCAACGATCCGGCGATGTCAAACACGTCGCGCATCAACTGCAGACCATCGATGTTGGCACTAGCCCAGTCGGTGTCGTTGACCAGTTGGGCAATAAAGCGCTCTGGATGGATGTGCTTGGCATACATGTCGTTAGCAATGTGGTCCACACTCTTGCGCAGCGGGTTGGCCAGGGTGTCCTCGCCATAGCCCCAGCCCATGTAGTACATGTCGTGGTAACTGGCATCGGTGGTGATGCGCAGCGACGGGTTAAGGGTGCGCAGGGTCATGGTCTCGTTCTGCATCGACAGGATGCAGCGTATGATGACCGTCGAGCGGGCATCGACGCGGGCATCACCCTTGAACACACTGGGGAAGTTGTGGTACATGCGGCTGGCGATTTCGCGATGCTGCTCGGCACCCACGTCGCTCAGGTCGCCCGCGCGCTGGAGCGAAGCCTCGTTGATAAGCCTCAGGGCCTTGAACAGGCGCTCGCCCTGCAGGTTAAGCATGTGGGCGTCGTGGGCCTTCTGCATCTGCTGGCATGGACGCTCATAGTAGCGGGCGTTGGTGAGCCAGCGGCTGCCGTGACGGCCATAGTGGTCGATGTAGAAGGGCTCGTAGCCCGCGGGGGCCTGGGTCTGCGACGGCAGGTCGGCGTCGGTGCCGTAGGGGTAAGCATAGTGGTTGCTGGCCGAGCGGTCAAAGTTGCCCTTCACCTGTGTGACAGGGTTGATAGCACTCAGCGAGAGGCAGGCGATGGCTGCCAGCAGATATAATGTGATGCGTTTCATTTGTTCGGGTTAATGAAGGGTTGACTGGAAAGTTTATCGATAAAGTAGTCACGTACGTCGCTCCAGTGGTAGTAGGGGGCGACATCGGTCTTGACGGGCAGGGTGGCCTCGCGCTCGTTCAAGAGCGGCAGCATCAGGATGTCGTCGCTGCCTGCCTTGCGGAAGTAGATGAACTGGATGTTGGCGGCCATAGGGAAAATCTTGTAGGTCTGCCAGTACTTGTCCAATGTTTCCAGATTGGTCGTGCGGTAGTCGGCGCCGTTCAGGCCCATCAGGCAGCACAGCGGCAGCACCACGCTCTCGTGGCCGAAGCGCAGCGACGCTCCCGGAGCCGGCTCGGCGCTGGTGATGGCACGGTCAGCGTCCTCGATGAAGTTGCGCAGCAGGTTGGCCTCCATGTAATCGACGCGGCACTGCGTGAGCGGTGTCTCGCCCGAGGTGATGTACCAACTGGCATTGTTGTAGCGCCACACGCTGTAGATATCGTCATCGCTGAACAGGTCATACAGGTTCACCTGCTCAAACTGGTGGTGGCTCTGCATGTTGCCCGTCACCTCCATGAGGTAGAGCATCATCTTGCGGCCGTCGTCGATGCTGTCGCGGACAAACTTCTGGTCGGTAAACAACTTTTTCATCATACCCTTGGGGTTGAGCCATTTCTCGAAGTACTGGTTGCGCTTCTCGGCCATGCTGGCACGCAGGGGCTTGACCACACTGTCGCTATAGTTCATGTAGTACATCTCGGCTTGGCTGGCGTCGGTGGTGATGTTCAGGCGCGGGTTGAGCGATGAGAGCACATCGACCTCGTTCTGCATCGAGAGGATGCAGCGGATGACCACCGTCGAACGGGCCCGTACCGGTGCCCCGTCCTTGAACACCTGCGGGAAGTTGTTGAACATGCGGCGCGCGATCTGCTGGTGCTGCTCGTGGCCGATGTCGCTCAGTTCGCCCAGGCGCCCCTTGCTGGCCTGATGCACCTGGCGCAGAACGTCGAGCACCTCCTGGCCGCGGCGTGTGAGTTTGCCGTTGCGCTCGCCCTTTTCCAGCATCTGCAGGGGATAGGTGTATTTCTTCTCGTTGATGAGCCAGCGGCTGCCGTGGCGACCGTAGTGGTTGATAAAGAACGGCTCGTAGCCCGCGGGCGCTGCTGCCGGCGCCGTGAATCCGCTGGTGGGATAAGCCTGGTAGTTGTTGGCGCTCAACTTGGGGTTGGCCTTGAAGTCTTCGCGCACACCCGCTGTCATCCAGCAGGTGCATGCCACGACGATGGCCACAATACTCATTATTCGTCTCATATCGGGTAATTATTTTAAGTGTTTCTAGCCACAAAGATAGTGCAACATGCAGACAATGGCAAGAAAAAAAACTTTTTCTTGCCATTGTCAAAGCCCTTGGTTGCGCGGGTTGCTAGTGCTGCCTGCTCTGTATTGACGGTTTAGGGTTGTTTCTTGAGGTGATAGGTGTACTGGGTGCCTTGGCTGTCGGTCTTAGTGAAGGTGACGTCGCCCGACGATGCGGTGGTGACAGTGAAGCGGTTGCGGGTCTCGAGCCCTGGCATCTGGATGTAGAAGACATCTGGGTCGGAGAAGTCGACGAGCATGTCGCCGCCGTCGGTCTCCTGCCAGGCGCCATAACTCTCGACGGTCTGCTCATGGCCATAGACCTGCGATACCCTGAAGACGTGGCTCTGGAACTGGAAGAAGTAGTCGCCCTCGACATTGACCCTGATGCCATCGGCTGTGATCTGCTGGACGTGCCAGGTGCCGAACCACGGGCCGATGTCGCCATGGTTGCGGGTGCAAGCGCCCAGGGCCAGCAGCACGACTGCAAATGACGCTGCCACATAATATAATGTTGTCTTTTTCATCGTCTCTTGATATTAAAGTTGCCACTATAGGAAATAACTAACCGGCCTCCCCAGTTGTTGCCGTAGAGGCTGCCGCGGTCGATGGCCACGGTGGCGCCCACAGACAGTCCATCGACCTTCACGCCCCGCAGCCAATAGGGGGCATAATTGACGCTCATGGCCATCGAGAAGTCGTCGACGCTACCCACGCGGGGGATGATGGGTGTGCCCCAGGCCTTGCGGTAGGAGGCCTGCAGGAGATAGTGCCACTCGTTGGTGAACCAGCCCTCGATGGCTGCATGGAAGCCGCGCAGCACGTTGTCGCGGTAGCGCATATACCCGTCCCTGTTGTAGAGCGGTGACTTGACAAAAGGCGAGCCGATCGACATACCGCGGCTCTGGTAGCCGTTGTAGATGTAGTTGTTGTAGTAGTCGTCGGCACCCGATGAGTGGCTGGTGATGGCGGTGCCGGGATGATCGTTGGGCGTCCAGTGGATGGGGCCGCTCTGGTTGGTGAAGTCGATATACTCGATGACGGCACCCGAGACGAGGTACGAGCCGTTTTGGCGGAACTCAATGCCCCACAGGCCGTCAAAGCCGTTCATCTTGCCGATGCCCGAGCCGTCTTCCCACAGCCACTGGGTGTAGGCACGCAGGTGCTGATAGTTGCTCAGGTTGTACTGCAGCGCGATGTCCCAGGTGCCCAAGTGATTGCCCTCGACAAAGGAGTCGCCAGCGCTGTTGCCGCCACTGCCGGCGATAAACGTGCGCCAGAAGGCCTTCAGGTCGGCATCCATCTTGACGGTGCGGGTCACGTGGCCATTCTCGTAGTAGTCGGCTTTGCCGCCAAACTGGCAGGCCGACTGGGCACCGATGGTGAACACCAGCGGCTGGTCTGGGTTGGTGCGCAGGTGCAGGCTCTTGTAGTGCAACCACACGTCGGTGGTGATGAAGTGGTTGTAGTAGTTATAGTGGTTCTCGAGCCACTTGTCGTCCAACTCGCGGAAGTAGCCAAACTCCCCCTGGATTTGCAGCCAGCCCTTGGTGAACGGGATGTTCTGGAAGTCGATGAAACCGGCGCGCAGGCCCACGGGCGGCCGTGAATTGTAGCTCCACACCAGGTCACCGCTGCTTAGCGGGTCATCGACGATGGGCGATACCTTGCCGGCCTGTCCCGCCACAGCAAAGATGCCGCGGTACTTGGCCGAGAGATAGGCCAGTTGAATCCACACCCTGGCGGGATGTTGCTTCTGTGTCTCAAACTGGCCGTCGCCCACATAGCGCTGGTAGCCAGCGCTGGAGGCGTAGCCGCCCCAGGCTTCGAGTCCCGCACCCCATGCGAAGCGCTTGCTCGTGTCGATGTTGCGTTGCAGCGAGGCATAGGCGAGGACGGAATACTGCTGGGTGGTGGTGCCACCGCAGTTAGAACTGATGTAGTAGGGAGCCAACTCGCTGTTGCCCGCGTTGGCCACGATGCCAAAGGAATAGACATTCTCATTGAAATGGACGGGACAATAGTGTGTGATCAGGTGAACCGTGTCGGTCGATTGGTCCAGATGGGCCAGCGTGGTGTCGGTCGGTTCTAGTGCCATCGACACGGTGGAGCAGCACAATGCCAACAGTAATGAGAATAAGGTGTTTCGTGTCATGCGTGTTAGGGTTTGGAAGGGTTATTCTGCAGCACTTGTGTGAGGTGTTGCAGGTAGGTGTCGATGTGGCGGCGCTTCTTCTCGTCGGCAATCTCATCGAGGTTGATGAGGATGCCCGTCTCCTCGACGTCGCCAAACTCACGGTTGATGGCTGTGCCCAGCATGTGCATCTTGGGCGACAGGCCCATGTAGGCATTGACCAGCGGCGGGATGTTGATGCCGTGCTGGCGGATAAAGGAATTCAGGCGCTTGTAGTCCTTGCGGAAGTCATCGCCCGCAAACTGGCTTCTCAATTCGGGATCATCGTTGCGGGTATCGGGCAGCGGGTCGATAGGCGTGACCAAGGCCTCCTTGTCCTTGAAGTAGAGGTTAAGGAAGCACAGCAGCATGTCGCGGCACTCGCGGTTGTAGGACGGATACATCGTCATCTTGCCAAACATGTATCGCACTCTGGGATAGATGACCGTTAAGGCGCCCAAGCCGTCCCACAGGTTGTCGAGGGCGAACAATGCCCTGACACCCTCGCGCGTCGATTGGTACTCGGGCCTGACGAACGAGCGTCCCAGTTCGATGGTGACGGGAAGAATCTCGTTCAGGAACCTGTCACTGAAGTTGAACATGTGGCCCATGGCAATGTGTGGCACGCCGTCGATGACGTCGACGTCCCAGCCGCCGATGAAACGGTAGGCTCCGATGATCTCGTGCTTGTCGGGGTTCCATACCAGCAACTGCTGGCAGGGCACCGGCATGGTGTCGAACTCGTCGATGTCGCAGGCCTTGCCTGTGCCGCCACCGGCAGATCTGAACGAGATTTCGCGCAGGCGCCCGATCTCACGCATGGTGTTGGGCGCGTTGTGGGCATTGATGACGTAGATGTCGTTGTCGGCCTTGTTGGTGTGGCGCAAGAGACGATCGGCAGTGAGTTCCTGCTCGATAAGTTGGACGGGGATGGGTTCAATGATGGGTTCCATAGGGCTTTTCTATCGGTTTAGTGTGGGCTCAGAGGCCATATTGATTACAAGGTCACGCAGACGTGCTGCTTCCTGCTTGGGCCGTGAGGCATCGAGAGAACTCCAAGGGATGGGGGCGCCGATGACGACGTGCAACGTGCTGCCGCACTTCTTGATCATCTCCTTGGGCAGGAAGATGAGTTCGATGTTGAACTTGATGCCCAGTCGCTTGCGCCACTGGGCAAAACGGTAGAAGAAGCGCGAATTCTGAGCGTCAAAAAAGATGGGCACGATATCGCGCTGGTAGTTCACGGCATGGACCACGGCAGCCTTTTGCCACGTCAGGTCGGCGATGGTGCCGTCGGGCTGCATGCGGGAGCATAGACCGGCAGGGAAGGTGATGAACTGGCCCGTGCCTTGAAGGGCCTGCTCGATGTCGGCGGCTGCGGCGCGCGACTGGCTGCCATACTTGTTTACCGGCAGGAACACGTCGCGCAAGGGCTCAACGGCCATGAGCAGGTCGTTGACCAGAAACTTGATCTTGTGATCGTAGTGGTTGCCCAGCAGCGAGATGAGTGCCAGACCGTCGAGGCCGCCCAGAGGATGGTTGGAAACAAACATGTAGCGCCCGTCGGGCAGGCGGTCCATACCAGTGGCTTTGACGGTAATGTCCATCTCGTGGAGCGCTGCGGTGGCTGCATCGACGCTGTTGCGGCCTGCCATCTTAGTGAGGATGGCATTGAGCCGGTCCTGACAGATGGTGCGTTCCAACCACCGCACAGCGAAGCGCGGGATGTACTTGTAGTGGCGCGGGAGCCGTTCCCGCAGCACACTGTCGACATCGATTCTGATGGGTTGGTTGCTCATGAGTCAGTAATCTGTTATGTTTAAAACATACAAAGTTACATATTTTGCCCGAGAATGGAAAGCAAGAAACAAAAAATTTGCCCATTATAGCAAAAAGATATACTTTTGCGTGCTCAAAACGTGTTAAATTTACTAATGAAATAGGAAGTGCTTGTGGCTGTCATGAAGGAAGCAAATTCTCTCCAAAAAATATTGCTCTTACTGGCTGAGATCATTGTCTTTGCAGTGCTCGCAGTCGCTGCATCCGGACAATTTGGCGTAACCGATGGCTTTAAGATAACCGCTGCCTATCTGGCCGCTTACCTGGTCCCCTGCGTGGTCCTGTCGCGGGCCCGCGGCACTTCCCTGACTGCGCGCATCATCCTGCTGGCCTTGCTGGCCGTACTCATCTATGTGGACTTTACGCGTTTGGAGTTGCTCACGCGCTTTGACGGATATTCGCTCGAAGAACCTAACCTGAGCGGCGACGGACGCCAGTATTACAAGTGGGCGCTGAACCAATACGACGGGCGCATCCCGCCTGTGAGTGTCGTTTACCCTGGTTTCCCGATACTGATGCTGGTCTTATGGAAGGTGCTGGGAGTGAACATGGTATGGCCTCAGGCGATGAACCTCATGTTTGTGTTGACCACAGTGGTCTTGACGGGTATGACCACGCGGCGGCTGTTGTCAGGACGTGTCAAGGTGTCGTCCAGGGCATTGCTCGTTGGCGGCATGCTGCTCTGCTGCCTGCTGTCCTACATGCTCATCATTGGCACCTCCATGCTCAAGGAAGGGTCAATCTGCATCTCGCTGGCGATGACAGGTTTCTCGATATCGGCGATGTCGGCCAGTGACGAGGAGCGTCATCACCTGCGGCGCGACCTTGTGATATTTGTGCTGGCTTGCCTGCTGCTGGGCATGGTGCGCACGACCTATCTGTATTTTGTGGCTATGGGTGTAGTCATTATCACCCTGCCGCATTGGCGCCGCGACTGGATGCTGTCGCTCGGGCTGTTGTCGGCCATCGGCGTGGCATTGCTGTTGGGCAACTTGATGGCATCCTATTCGTTTGGCCGTCATGCCGAAATCGCGACAGGAGGCTGGAACATGCAGCGATTCTATGTCATCGGCGAGTCGCAGCAATTCTACCATGACCTGCTCAACTTCTACTTTCTGCGCCCCTACTGGTATAAAATGCTGATGTTGCCACTGACGATGTCGGTGCAGTTCTTTATCCCCTTCCCATGGACCTATTATGAGAATCCCAGTCTGATCAACGTGCTGGCGCGCTTGACCTATGGCTGGTATGTCGTGGGCGGTGTGGCGCTATTCTACTTTATGGTCATCTCGTGGCGCAAGGGCGAGCACATGGGCATCTGGCCGTGGTGGCCAGCGATGACCTATGCTGCGATGGCCTGTGTGATGGCCGGGTCGGTAGCGCGATATGTGGTGCCGATATATCCGCTGTTTGTGCCCGTGGCTATGTTTGTGCTGTGCCGCTTGTATGAGGGCCGCTGGCGCAAGCAGTTTGTGTGGTGGAGCGTCTGCTACGTGGTGGTCGTGACCGTGGTGCTGCTCCTGTGTCTGGAACTCCAGCAGGCCACATTCTCCAAGATGCTGCACACCCAGTCCCTGACCAATTACCTCAAGGGTCTTCCCTATTGATAAGATGTGTTTTTTAGCCGTTTGTCGGCTGTTTTGCGCCCTTGGTCGGTGACTCGGGGCCACTTATCGTTTTTGCCAGTGTGAAGGGTTAAACCTCATGGGCGCCATGGGGTCTAAGAGTCAAGAAATATTAACCTATTTAAAACTTGACGACAATGAAAAGGACATTACTTCTCAGCCTGCTGTGCATGATACTTGCCATGCCTGCTATGGCACAACCCGGTTACCGTTACGGGTATAATCCCCGAGTTCAGACCGTGGGCCGTCACGGTAATGAATATGTGGCTTGGCATCGCTACTATCTGGGCGTGAGAGTGGGCATGAACGCCTCTCACGTCAGCAGCGACAGCCCCTCGCTCAACGGCAGCAGTGTGAAGACGGGCCTGAACATCGGCGTTGCCGCTGGCACCCAACTCACCTACCGTGCTCCCTTGTTTCTCGAGACAGGCCTCTACTATAGCCAGAAGGGTGGCAAGAGTGGATCGGGTGAGGGCAAGTTCACCTATGACCTGAATTATCTGGAGGTGCCCCTGCTGATCAAGTACAAGCACTTTGTGGGCAACCAGACGAGCATTCAGCCCTATGCCGGCGGTTATCTGGCAGTGGGAACCGATGGCGACATCAAGAACTATGGCTCTCGAACGGCTTTCAGTTCGTTTGACAACGGCTACTTCAACCGCTTTGACGGCGGCCTCAAGATCGGGTGCGGTGTGGGTTTCAATATGCTCTATCTCGACGCGAGTTACGACATCGGTCTGGCCAACATCGGCCAAGACAACTTCAACGACACGCACAATGGGTGCTTTACCATCAATTTAGGTGTGAACTTTTAGGCGCTTCAAGCCAATGACGTAATCTCTGGGTGGCGCGTGCCACTACATCACACCGGCGGCACGCGCATTTTCTCTCCCGCTGAGAGGCGTATAAAGTCTAAAATTTTAGACGGATGAGATTTTTTACTTACTTTTGCACATCTAATAACAATTCTAAACTCATTTGCGCTATGAAAAAGTTATACTACATGATGCTTTTGGCATTAGTGTCGCTGACAATGACTTCATGTCACGACTGGGATTCGCCCTACTATGTTGAAGATATTGTGGGCAGTTGGGTCTCCTATTATGGACAAGACGGCTATGGTACCTATGACATCGTGGGCTATGACGTTGTCCGCTACGACTTCTATAGCAACTACACGGGACGTTACACCTACTATGGTAACTATGGCCTGGACTATTACGACTTTTACTGGGACACCCATGGCGACAGGCTGATCATCCACTACGACGATGGCACCAGCGAGTACCTCTACTATGGTTTTGACCGCAACGGTGACCTGCTCATGGCAACCGACAGCCGCTTCTACAACTTCACCGCCTATCGTCCCGCTGGCATGTACTATGAGCCCGGCAAGGCGCTGCCCTCGATCGAGGACAAGAGCGTAGTCGGCAAGGGCATGGACCAGGTCGAGAAGGTGGGCAAGGCCGAGGCCGCCAAGTCGACATCACGCGCCTGCAAGTCAAGGGCCGAGGTGAGCAAGTAAAGATAGAGTTATAAACTATGCGAGAGCAGCCGCTGGGCATTACCGGCGGCTGTTTCTGTGATTTGCTCTGGCGTGAGGTGTAGGGCCAGAGCCACCCGTTCCACCACTTCACTGATGCTCATAGTGCTGTCGTCGGTCTCGACCAGCAGCCGGTCGGGAGGCGTGATCCGTAAGGCCTCGGGATTGAATTTGGGACCAAACGAGAGGTAGCATCCCGCATCCAGCAGGGTGCGTGCCACGTGTCCGTTGGCCCTCATGCCGTGTATGGCGAGCGTGACCTCGTCGAGCCGGGCCTGGCGGCGGACGCTGAGGATATCCTGTGTGGCTTTGACATTGTGCACGACCACAGGCAAGCCTGACTCATGCGCCAGTTGCAGGTGCCGGACAAAGGCCTCGGCCTGAACGTCGAGCGCGGCTCCACGGGTGCGGTCGATACCCGTCTCGCCGATAGCGATAACCTGGGGGTGCCGTGAGCACGCTCTCAGGGTCTCATAGTCCGCGTCGGTGAGCGTATCGATGTTGTGCCAGGGGTGGTATCCCACCGAGTACCACAGGCCAGGCTGGGGCGTAAATTGTCGCGGGTCGACCGCGATGAGCGCCGCGGTGGCGACAGGGTGGTGGGTATGGAAGTCGAGGATGGTCATGGCACGGGGTCGTATCCGCTGCCGCCCCAGGGATTACAGCGCAGAATGCGCCAGATAGCCAGCGCCAACCCCTTGAATGGGCCATGCTTGCGGATGGCTTCGATGGCATACTGGCTGCAAGTGGGGGTGAAGCGGCACGTGGGTGGCTTGAGTCTGGAAATATACTTCTGGTAGAAACGGATGGGCTGTATCAGCAGCCATCCCAATGCGCGCATAATCTCGTGATAGCACGTCACGATATGTTCCGTCAGGTTCATGATCCGGGCTGTTGGGAGGGCTCGGGCGAATGGTCGGCGGCAGCCTTGGCGATGCGCTCGAGCAGGGATATCATTTTCTCGTCGATGACCTGATAGGGGGCCGGCGTCTTGTCGAGATAGACAAATGCGATGTCGACACCGCAATCGGCTTGTTGCAGTGCGGGCACGAGCAATTGATTGCGGTTGAGCCTGTAGGACTCGCGTGTGCGACGGCGCAGCAAGACGCGCTCCACGGCCTTGTGAATGCGCTTCTTGGGGATAGAGATGAGAAACCTCACAGGCTGTTGACCACTGGGCCGCAACCTGTAGGCAGCACGCAATGGGAACGCCATCAGCGACTTACCCTCGTCAAAGAGTTTGTTGATGGCGGTGCGGCTGCACAATTTCTCCTCTTTATGTAACTTATAATCCATTCAGGATGCGAAATTAATAAAAAAAAGTGGCACAGCGTGTTGCCGTGCCATATTAATTTCATGCAAAAGATGCAGTGTTTACTTCTTGCTGTCGGCAGCCTTCTTTGCCGTGGCTGTCGCCTTCTTGGCGGTAGTGGCTTTCTTTGCCGTGGACGTCGCCTTCTTGGCGGTAGTGGCCTTCTTGGCAGTGGCTGTCGCTGTCGCCTTCTTGGCGGTAGTGGCCTTCTTGGCAGTGGACGTCGCCTTCTTAGTAGGAGTGGCCTTGCTCTTGGCAGCCTTAGCGGCCTTGGCGGCGGCTTTTTCTTCCTCGGCAATGGCCTTCTTGAGGTATTGCTCAATGGCACTAGCCATCGACGGGGTCTCGGGAGTGATGGTAACATCCACCTTCAGTCCAGCGGCTGCGGCAGCCTCGAGGGTCGTTTGTCCCATCGCTGCAATGACCACGTTGCGCTCCATGTAGTCGGGGAAGTTGGTGGTATATGACTTGATGCCGGCAGGCGTGAAGAATACGAGCATGTCGTAGTCAAATTGCTCACCAGGCTTGAAGTCGTTGCTCACCGTGCGGTACATGACGGCCTTGACATATTTCACCTTGTTGTTGTCGAGCACGACGGCCTTGTCGTTATGAACGTCGCTCACGGGCATCAGGTAAGTCTCCTTATGATGCTTGGCAATGATGGGAATGAGGTCCTCCATCAGGCCAGTCTCACTATAGAAAATCTTGCGCTTGCGGTACACCACATACTTCTGGAGATAGTGGGCTATGGTCTCGCTGACGCAGAAGTACTTGAGCGTGTCAGGCACGTTGTAGCGCAATTCCTTGCACAGCCTGAAGAAATGGTCAATAGCAGTGCGGGCCGTCAATATGATGGCTGAATATTCAGGCACATTGATCTTTGACTGACGGAATTCTTTGGACGTTAACCCTTCGACCTTGATAAAAGGTCTAAAAACAATCTCTACTCCATATTTCTTCTCCAAGTCAAAGTATGGAGATTTTTCGGAAGTTGGCCTTGGTTGAGAAACAAGAATTTTCTTAACGTTCATTTGGTCTTTTAGTGTAAAATATCACATATCCAATACGTTACACCTGTCATAATGACGACAGGGACGATTTCAACGGCGCAAAGGTACAAAATAAAATAGAGAATGGACGGCAAATTGCTATAAAAAATTCTAAAACCCTTATATATGAATATCAATCTTGCCAAAAAGTATAGTACTGCTGCCAAGGAAAGTAACAATTTGCCACTGCTGGGATACAGCATGAGCAGCACCAGCACTGGCAGAAGTACCAAACCCAGCAGAGATTGTGAAGATTTAAAGCCGTCGATCCATAATTTGGAGCCGATCTTGTCGCTGAAAGTGTAGCCGAACACTTTGTAGATGACCCATTGTGTGATATAGAACCCTGCGGCCATAGCGCTGAAAGCGGCGATGTGACCGAATACGTGGTGCTGTAGCGTCGGAGCCAGCGACGGGTTCAGAATCTGGATGGCCAGAAAGATGATGAACCCCTCGATGATGCAGGTGTTGGCGATGAGAGCAGCCAGGATGCTGGTCTCGTTGACCGTGTGATCCTCAAACAGATTCTCGCGGCGACGGGTCGAGAACATGTAGTGAAAGAAATTCTCGATATACTTGTAGCCCGTGTGGTAACAAAACGCTACAGCCAGCAGTCCCGCCAAGAGCAGCGCCATCGAGGGCGTGTCGTGCAGGGGCGACCGGGCAAATTCCTTGGCCTGGCTGCTCTCGGGCATTTCCATCACTGGCCATGTGTTGATGCTGTCCAGGGTGGAGTCGCCCATCGCTGTGGTGGGGAAGCCGTCCAGATACTGAGGCGCGTAGTAGGGCTCCACAGTGTCGGTGTGGAGTGCGGTATCGGTCGGGTTCAGATTAGCGGGCATGATGATGGTAGCGATTGCGGTATCGATCAGTATTTAGGCTCAAATGTCACCGGCTGGCAGTCATCGAGTAATGCGATGGCCTGTTGGGGCGTAGTGGCCACCTGCCATAGTCTGGCGTGACTCTGCTTCATGAAGCCCTCGTCGATGGCATGGCTGAGCATCGAGAGCAAGTTGTCGTAGTACCCTAGGCTATTGAGGATGATGATGGGCGTTTTGACTAGTCCCAATTGGCGCCAGGTGAGCGTCTCGAGCAGTTCCTCGAGTGTGCCCACACCGCCAGGCAGGGCGATGACGGCATCGGCCATTTCACTCATGATCTGTTTGCGCTGGTGCATGTCGGCGGTGACCACGACATCTTCCAGACGGTCATAACACCACCCGTTATCGACCATAAATTTGGGGATAACGCCCGTTACCTCACCGCCAGCATCAAGTGTGCCGTCAGTCACGGCTCCCATCAGCCCAACAGATCCGCCGCCGTTCACGCAACGCCAGCCATTCTCGGCCAGGCGTCGGCCCAACTCGCGGGCATCGTCAGCATATCGCGCGTCGATATTGGCACTCGAGGCACCGAACACACACACGTTTCCTTTCTTCTCTCGTTTCATGCCTGCAAAGATAGTGCAAGCCGAGCGGAATGCCAAATTTTGCGCAAGCCGAAGGCCATGAAAACTTGTTTTCAATGGCCAAGGCGCAGCCAAAATTATCAAAATTTATTTGAGCATTGCCGAGGCGCCGCCTATCTTCGCCGCAAGGCAGTGTAGTGCAAGCCGAGCGGAATGCCAAATTTTGCGCAAGCCGAAGGCCATGAAAACTTGTTTTCAATGGCCAAGGCGCAGCCAAAATTATCAAAATTTATTTGAGCATTGCCGAGGCGCCGCCTATCTTCGCCTTTGAGGGTTAGAGGATAGGGGTTATTCCGTACCGCTCATGATCCAGGCGTCGAGTTGCTGACGGTATTTGTTGCGCAGCAGGCGGGAGTGTGCGAGTATGTCCAGGCCGGCCGGTTCCAGTTTAGCGTAGTCCCTCATGATGTCGACCCACTCTTGCTGGAATGTGTCGATTTGTTCTCTAACATTCATCTCATCGAAGGGGCGTTGCCAATAGAGGGCTCCATACATCTCTTGGATGTAGAACATCCACCGGTGGTGATAGTAGGCATCGATCAGTCCGCTCCAGTTGCGGCATGCATAGTCGTTAAGGCTGCCTCCCCAAGTGGTGATCAGGCGTCGGGCATTCATCTCGTAGTAGTCCTTGACCTCGGGAGTAGAGCCTAGGTCGCGGGCCTGTTGCAGCCACGTGTGTAGTGTGGACTGGGGATGGTGACCGTTCAGTTGATCCAGATCAATCATCAGGTCTAGCAATAGGTTGGCATGACGATTAACGGCGGCGGTGTCGCCTTGCTCATACGCTTTGTCCATCTGCTGCTTCTCGACCAGAAACAGATCGCCCAGCAGTTGCCGGCCCACCCAGATCAGGTCGATGGCCATAGCGTCGGTCGTGACACTGTCTTGTCGCAGCAGCAGATCCCATGCGGCCACCAGATTGCGCGGGCAGTATTTGACGGGTCGGTTTTCCTTGCCCAGGGTGGGGTAGGAGCACGGCAGCGGGGCCGCAAAGTTGCCTGGTGTGATGTCGAGCACACTGTCATAGAGCAGTTTCCAGGCTTCACGTGCGGGCTGGCACGTATAGCCCGCATGGCGGTCGGCCAGTTCGTTAATCACCTGCTCGTCGGTCTTGTGGTAGTCCCACGCTTTCTCCAGGATGTATTCATAGGGGAATTGCTGCACGTCGAGACCCTCAAGCGTCGATCCGATGCCCACCAGATTGTCGCCACACTCTTGCAGGGCTCGCTCGATGCGCTGTCCCGCTTCCTTGACGCGGCCCTGCACGTTGGTGTTGCCGCCGAAGTTGCCCAGGTAGCACCAGATGAATGGCTGGCCGTAGAAGCCCTCGTGCTCGCGCCACATCTCCTTGTACTCGCAGTAATAGTCCAGCATGGTCATCTTGCCCTGGGGCACGCCCGTGAGCATGGCGCGGGTGCGCTCCTGGGTGTAGTCCTTACGCTGGTAGTAGAGGAACCATGCCATCTGCAGCCACTCGGCATCGGGATCGACGGCGGTAAGACTCTCGTAGATGTGCCTCGAGACCTTGTTGAGGTAGTCTGGCTCAAAACTGGGCGGATCCACCTCGTTAAACGGGTCGATGCCGTAGATGTGGTCAGTGCCGAACAGACGTGTCTGCTCCTCGAGGAACATACGTTGGATGCGGCTGTAGAGAGGATCCTCGCTATTGAGGAAATAGGTGCGGTATCGCTCGTCAAAGCCAGCCCAGGTGGAGAGAGATTGGATGTCGGCCTCGGGAAACAAGTCGCGCAACGCTCCCGGTACATGACCGGCAAAGGCGGGTAGCACGGGGCGCATGTTCAGTGCCCGTTCCCGCTCCACAATGCGCTGTTGCAGGGCTGTCTGCCCCTCGAGCCACTCCATGGGCAGTGGACCGCACCAGCCGTCGATGTTGGCCATGCGGTGCCATGGCAGGTAGGCGGGGCCTGTAAAGTAGTTCCGCACCTGCTCGTCGGTCATGCCCAGACGCGTCCATACCCTATACCACACCGCTTCCTGACCGGTGATGGCCAACGGCAGATTCACGCCGTTGAGGGCCATCCAGTCGATGAAGTGCTCCCATTGTTCCCATCCCCAGAAGGGCATCGTGTAGCCCCAGGTGCAGTAGTTCAGGAAAAATCGCTGCGGCACCCTCGCCGTCACGCGCTCGGCAACAGGTACGGCGGGCAGCACTTCGGGCAGGTCATCATCCAGCCTGCTGCCATACCAAGACACCGTCACCTTGCAGTAACGGTTCAGGTAGCGGTTCAATCCCACCGCCATCGAGCCCGCATTGTTGCCGCCGACGATAATGATGCCGTCGCGGCTCTCGAGCGTAAACACGTCTTTGCCTTGGTCCGCGTCGATCTTAACGAACTGTACCTGTTGTGGCAATCGCCTCTTAGACAGTCTTCTAGCCAATGCTGTGGCTTGTTCTACTGCATCCGTCGCTGTCGGGTCGGGGATGCTTGCGGTCGCAGTGGCTGATATAGCCACCAGCAGCCAGGTTATCAATAGTGGCAGCAATCGTTTGGTCATGTCGAGTCAAGTTTTTTTGTACTATCTGCAAATGTAACACTATTTCCTTAATTCTGCGCTCATCGTTTGCAATTAACTTCCGCAAAAAAAATCCAAATCACATGCGCTTTAGATCATTTTTCTCTCTCGTTTGCACAAAATTTGATGTAATTTTGTGGCCGAAAAGATTTTCCATGTTTGTGAAATCATGATCGGAACGATTGTCAACACTTGCACCATCGTGACGGGAACGCTCATAGGCGTGGTCCTGCATAAGGGTATCAAGGAGAAATATAAGAGTGTGCTCTACGACGCGCTGGGCCTGGCTTGCTTTGCCATCGGCCTGAACGCTGTCGTGACCAATCTGCCCAAGAGTCACTACCCGGTGCTCTTTATCGCGGCCATGGCCATCGGCAGCGTGGTGGGCGTGGCGCTCGACATCGATGGGCGCTTTCATCGCCTGGTGGAGCGCAAGAGCAAGTCGGACCGAAGCGGGAACGCATCGGGCGCACGCCTGGCCGACGGACTGGCGACGGCCACGCTGGTCTATTGCATCGGCCCGCTGTCGATGCTGGGACCGGTTATCAGCGCGCTGCAGGGCGACCACACTTTTTTGTTCACCAATGCCACGCTCGACCTGGTCACGGCCACCATCTTTGGTTCGACCTATGGCGTCGGCATGCTGCTGGCGGCACCCGTGCTGTTTCTGTGGCAGGGCATGTTCTACTGCGTCGCCTTGCTGTCGAGCACGGCTGTGAGCGAGGCGTTGATGGCAGAGTTGCTGATTGTGGGCGGCCTGCTCATCACTGGGTCGGGACTGTCGCTGCTGCGCATCAAGGATTGCCATGTGCTCAATATGTTGCCTGCTCTGGCGATACCGCCGTTATGGTATCTGATAGTATGGCTTATAGGCTGAAAATCATTTCATTAGATAATACACATTACTGACCTGAATGTCAAACATATAAAAACATAAATCTCATGAAATACAATGATAGAAGAAGGCTGATCTTGATTGCGTTTCTGGCCTGTATGGTATGGGGTGGCGTGAATTTCTCGGCTCAGGGGCAAATCGTACTGAATGAGAAGCGATCCGAGAAGCAGATTGCCGACAGTATCCGTGCCGAGTTGGACAGCCGGCCCTACTTCAGCCTCTATAAGGATACTTACTTTATCGGCGGAACGGTGCTGGGAGGCACGCCCACCCAGCACAATAGCGACGTCAAGTTCCAGATCAGTTTCAGCCAGCGCCTTACCAAGAGTGTGCTGCCCTGGCACACCTACCTGTACCTGTTCTATACCCAGAAGGCGTTGTGGAATGTGCTGGAGCGCTCCCTTCCCTTCCACGACCTGAACTTCAATCCTGGTATAGGTCTGTCGCGCTTCATCATCATGAAAAATCGGCTCGTGGGTAAGGCTACCGTGATGCTTGAGCATGAGTCCAATGGCCGTGACGGCACGGCTTCACGCAGTTGGAACAAGGTGTCGCTGGCTGTCGAGGGATACATCTCGCCCTATTTGATGGCGCACGCCAAGTATTGGATTCCCATTGTCGATGGACAGTACAATCGCGACATCCTGCGCTATAGCGGATTGTATCAGGCTGGATTTCAGGCTATCAGTCATGATAATAAGTGGGTGCTCGACATGACGCTGGTCAAGCGCAAGGGCTGGAACCTCAACTTCAACACGATTGTGCAACTGGGTTACCGCCTCAACCACAATTCCAACCAGTTCATCATGCTGCAGTACTATAACGGCTATGGCGAGACTCTGCTGGATTACAACCAGTATCACTCGCGCATCCGTTTCGGCCTGCTCATCAGGCCTCAATTCTTCAGCGATTTCTAGCAGACGGCCGCTTTGCCTTGGCCCTGTTGTCTCTCAACACACTACAGGCTGTTGGCCGGTGTGGGGCGTGCAACATTCGCACTGTCGGCCGTGCTGACGGTGACCGAGTCGGTTCGGGGTGCCATCAGCATCGACTGGCTGGGGCCTACCTCCTCGCTCTGGATGATGGAGACGTTGCTGTTGGAGCCTTGAGTCTGATGGGGCTTCTTGATATCGGGTTTCTTGACGGCGGGTGTGGCGCACGAGGTGGTCACGGTGGTGAGCAGCCCCATTGTGAAGGCCATCAGTAGGAAGGTGGAAATTTTCTTTTTCATTGTGATGTGATTGATTATCGGGTTAATGATCTGATTCGGTATACTCTTGTAGCACGTTGCCGTTGATGTCATAGAGTGTGCCCACACACACCTCATTGTCCTTGAACGTGCCGGTAAAGTAGGTGCCGTCTTTCCAGACGTAGGTGCCCTCGTAGCGCGCGTTGTCACGATAGGTGCCCACAAAGCGGTCACCCTCACGGTAGTTCAGATAGGTGCACTGGCCGTCAAAGGTGCCATGGTCAAAATAGCCATCATAAGTGTCGCCTTGGGCAAATTTGGCCAGTCCCTTGCCATGAGGCAAGCCTTGCTGGTCAACAGGGCCGGTGTAGCGGAACTCGCCCAGCACAGGGTTGATGCAGATCGAGTCGGTCACGGCTAGCACCTCAGGGGCGGAATTGCCCGTCAACTTGTCGTGAAACGCATAGAGCGATCCGGCCAGCAGCAGGATTGCCATAACGCATGCGGCCGTAACCGCTAGGCGCGTGCGCTTGTCCCGTGAGGCCGCTTGTGGCTTGCTGTGGAGAAACGTCTTGAGCCGTTTGTAGAACTCATCAAAGTAGTATTTGTTGTATTCGGGACCATTCTTGGTGGCGACAGCGGCGATGTCGGGCGGCAGATTGTCGGGAAAACCGTCAAATCCTGTCAACCGGATGGGTATCACGTTTTTGTGCTGCCGCAACGCGTGGGCCAGTTCTCTGCGCAGCCAGTCGTTGGCGGGATTGAAGTCTGGGTCCACGGTCCTGTCAAAGGTGTGCTCGTCCACAATCAGGACAAAGTCGGTGCAGCGCTCGATGCGCTCCAGCAAGGTGGTGTCGAAGTCCCCCTCGCGCAGAGTGTCCAAGTCAAAACTTACGGCATATCCATCCTGCGACAGCAGATCATACAGGTGATTGGCTGTCGCAAAGCCACCGTCGCGGCGGTAACTGATGAAGATATCGTATTGGCGGGCTGGCATGGCACTCGGTGATTATGTTATCCAGCGCAAAAATAATGCATTTCTTTGAATTATCATCAAGTTTGCGCGAAATAAACATTATTGAGGTAATAGTGGTGGGGGTAACAAAATTATTATTATCTTTGCGACAAAGTGATAAAACGGTAACAACTATGCAATATTGGATCAACTTCAAGGGCGTGCAGTCGGGACCTGTTGACCTCGACGGCATGAAGCAGATGGGCTTGACGTCGGCCGCCTATGTGTGGCATGAGGGTCTTGCCGATTGGGTCAAAATCACGCAACTGCCAGAGTTGCAGGGATGCTACGTAATGGAGGCCCCTGCTGTGGCTACACGGCCCGCGGCTGTGAACGGGGCCAGTGAACCGCAACAGCCCTATCAGCCTCAGTCCCAACCCTACCAGCCGCAGGATACTCCTGTGACAGAGCCGTGTCCTCCCACCAATCTCGTGTGGGCCATCATCGCCACGGTGCTGTGCTGCATGCCTGCAGGTGTGGTGGCCATCGTGTATGCGCTGAAGGTGACGAACAAGTATCGTGAGGGCGACATCGAGGGCGCTAAGCGCGCTAGCGAGACGGGTGCATGGTGGTGTATCGCCTCGATCGTGCTCGGCATTGTGTCCATGCCGCTGTCGATGTTGATCATGTCGCCAGGCGCCTTCTGACATGCGACGCACGCTTGTCATTGTCGTGGTGCTGGCTGTGGCGCTGGTGCTGGCTGTGATATATTATGCGCTCGACCCGTCGTCATCGGCCGTGTTTCCGCACTGCACCTTTCTGGCAGTGACGGGCTACAAATGTCCGGGTTGCGGCAGCCAGCGGGCCATACACGCCCTGCTGCATGGCGACGTGGCGGATGCCTTCAGGTATAACGCGCTGCTGCTCATTGCCATTCCCTGGATCGGCCTCTGCCTGTATGCCGAGAGTCGGCGCACGCGCAATCCGCGATTATATGCCCGCCTCAATGCACCGGCGCTGATCTGGACGTTTTTGGCTGTGGTGCTCCTCTGGTGGCTGCTGCGTAACATCTTCGACTGGTAAACCAACTAAACAACTAAAAACTAAAATAATGAAACAATATCTTGATCTGGTGCGCCACGTGATGGAACATGGCGTGGACAAGGAAGACCGCACGGGCACCGGCACGCGCAGTGTGTTTGGCTATCAGTTGCGTTGCGACTTGGCCGACGGATTCCCCCTGCTCACGACCAAGAAGGTGCACCTCAAGTCGATCATTTACGAATTGTTGTGGTTTCTGCGCGGCGACACCAATGTGCGCTGGCTGCAGCAGCATGGCGTGCGCATCTGGAACGAGTGGGCCGATGAGAATGGGGACCTGGGACCCGTCTACGGCAGCCAGTGGCGTGCTTGGCCCGATGGCCATGGCGGTACCATCGACCAGATCGCCCAAGTGATTGATCAGATCAAGCACTCGCCCGACAGCCGCCGCATCATAGTCAGCGCCTGGAATGTGGCCGAAGTGCCAACGATGAAACTGCCGCCGTGCCACTCGCTGTTTCAGTTCTATGTGGCGCAGGGCAAGTTGAGCCTGCAACTGTACCAGCGCAGCGCCGACCTGTTTCTGGGTGTGCCGTTCAACATCGCGTCCTATGCGCTGCTGCTCATGATGGTGGCCCATGTGACCGGTCTGGAGCCTGGAGAGTTTGTCCATACCTTTGGCGATGCGCACATCTATCGTAACCACTTTGACCAGATCCGTGAGCAACTCTCGCGCAATCCGCGTCCCTTGCCTCGCATGCTGCTTAACCCCGATGTGAGGAGTATCGACGACTACACCTACGACGACTTCACTCTCGAGGGCTACGATCCTTGGCCAGCGATCAAGGGCGTGGTTTCGGTTTAATCAGGAATGAGGTATGAAGACAATCAAGGCAATAGTAGCAGTCGATGAGAATGGCGCTATCGGGCGCCAGGGCGACCTGTTGTGCCACCTGCCTGCCGACATGCGTCACTTCAAGGAGGTGACCATGGGTCACAGCATCGTGATGGGCCGCAAGACGTTTGAGTCTTTTCCGCGCCGTCCGCTGCCTGGGCGCCAGAATCTCGTCATCACCCGTAGCGCCGGTTGGCAATATCCTGGTGTGACCGTGGCGCACAGTCTGGAACAGGCCATCGCGATGGCCGAAACCGACACCGTATTCATTATCGGCGGTGCGCAGATCTATGAGCAGGCACTGCCTGTGGTGGATGTGTTGCACCTCACGCTCATACATGCCCGCTGGGCAAGCGCCGATGTCTATTTCCCCGCGCTGGATCCCAACCAGTGGCAGGAGGTGGAACGTGAGCACCACACCAGTGACCATCGCAATGCCTACGAGTATGACTTCATTACCCTAAAACGACGTGACCAAGCATGAAATACTTCCTCATTGCCGGTGAGGCCTCGGGCGACCTGCATGCCTCACATCTGATAGAATCGCTCAAGCAACTCGATGCACAGGCCGAATTCCGCTTTCTGGGCGGCGACCTCATGGCGGCTCAGGCGGGTGTCGAGCCGATCATCCATTACCGGGATATGGCCTATATGGGCTTTGCCGATGTGGTGAAGCACTTGGGCAAAATCTTGGGATTTCTGGGTACGGCACGCCGCGCCATCGACGAGTGGCAGCCTGCCGCATTGGTCCTGGTGGATTATCCGTCGTTTAACCTCAAGGTGGCCAAGTACGCCCACAACCTGGGCATCCCGGTGCATTACTTCATCTCGCCCAAGGTGTGGGTGTGGAAGGAGTGGCGGGTCAAGGACATCCGCCGCTATGTGGACCACATGTACTGCATTTTGCCCTTTGAGCCCGACTGGTATGCCGAACGTGGCTACAAGGCGACCTACGTGGGCAACCCTACCGTTCAGGAAGTGATGCAAGCCCGTCATGATTTCCCCGATTTTTCCCATTTCATCGAGCAAAACGGCCTTTCTGGCCGCCCCATCATCGCTATCGTGCCCGGCTCGCGCGTGCGTGAGATTCGCGACAATTTGCCCCTGATGCTTGAGGCTGCAGCCCGCCACCCTGAGTATCAGCCCGTCATAGCCGGCGCCCCCAGCATCGATGACGACCTATACCGCCAGGTCATGCGTGACAATGCCATTCCTGTCCTGCGCGATGCCACCTATCCGCTCGTGCACCACGCCCGTGCGGCCCTGGTCACCTCAGGCACAGCCACCCTCGAGACGGCTCTGCTGGGCACGCCGCAAGTCGCCTGCTACCGTTTCAACGGCAGCAAGTGGTCCTATAATTTCTATCGCAGGTTGTTGACCGGAAAATATGTGACCCTGCCCAATCTCATTACCGACGAGGCCGTGATCCCCGAGTTGCTGATGCACCTGTGCACCGTCGACAGCATCGACCGCCACCTGAGCGCCTTGCTGGACGACAGTCCGGCTCGTGCTGCCATGCTCGACGGTTATCGCCGTCTGGCCGATCGCCTGGGCACCGATGTGTGTACCGCCACGGCCGCCCGTCTGATCACCAAGTGTGGTTAGGCACAGCACAAGCGCCTCACCATCTTCATGATGATTGATTATCGGTTGGCCGCTTCCTCCTCGGTGAGGCAGGCGGTGAAGCCCATCTCCTGCGCCCTCTCAATCGGGAACATGCAATAGGTGGCGTCGCCCTCGTCACACAGGCGGCCCTCGCTGTCGTGTAGTGTCACGTGGACCGTGTAATAATTGCGCACGTTACCGCCCAGGCGGCCACGCAGGGTGATTTGAGGGTCACGAGTCGAGACCGGCCTACGAAACTTCACCTCCAGTTTGGTCGTGACGCCAGCCGTCTGCAGCCGTCGCGACAGCACCCAATTGGCCACCTCATCGATGAGGGTGCTGATGATGCCGCCGTGCAGGGTTTCGACCCAGCCGTCGTAATTGACGTTAGGTGACCAGGTGGCAACGATGTCCTCGCCGTCTTCCCAAAACTCCAGATGCAGCCCTATGGGGTTTGTCGGGCTGCAACCAAAGCAGTTGTAGCCTTCCTTGTTGAGGTATGGATTGATCAGTTTCTTCATGCTGTCTATCTTGTCAAATCGATGTCAATAGTTACTGTTGACGTTCAGCCTGCTTTCGGTGATGCCAACAGCAGTGCAAGTTGAGCGGTTAACAAAATACATTTTAGTTAACCCGAGACGCAGCCTGCTTTCGGTGATGCCAATAGCAGTGCAAGTTGAGCGGTTAACAAAATTCATTTTAGTTAACCCGAGACGCAGCCTGCTTTCGGTGGTGCCATATTTCCAGACTGTTGATGGCATTCTGCCACAGGATGTAGCAGCCGGGGCCAGCCACTGAGAGCGGACTCAGATAGGTGTAGGCAATCCAAACGGCAAAGGCAGTATTCTTTTGTCCCAGACCCTGACCGCTCTCGATGACGGTGCCAAAGAAGTGTCCGATGTACCGTCCCACGGCAAACTGAGCCAAGCAGATCAGCAGCGACACCAACGCAATCGTGACCAGAAACACGATGGGAGCACCACTGTTGATGATATTCTTGACGGTGCATCCTGTGACGATGGTCAGAGACACACCCCACATGTAGAACGACAGGTCCTGGATAGCGACCAGCCGTTGCTGCACGCGCGGCAGGTAGTGCTTAACAAAGTAGGCGGCTATCAGCGGCAGCACCAGCACCAGGAACACCTTGTACATGATCATCCAGAAGGCGGTCCAGAAGTCGATATCCACACCCTTGTCGATGAGCGGGAACACAACAGGAACGGCAACCACGGTCACCAGATTGCTCAGAAACACATAGGACGTCATCGTCTCCAGATTGCCCCCCAACTTCCCCGTCACCACAGGTGCCGCACTGGCTCCAGGACAAATCACGCACGTCAGGATGCCCTCCATCAGGATCAAGTCCTTGCCCTGCATGTCAAAGCCCAGGATCAGTGCCACCAGCAGCGCCACCAGCACCACCTGGAACACCGACACCCACAGGTGCCACATCGCCGGGCGCATCTTGTGGAAGTCCACACGCAGAAACGTCGTGAACAGGATCAGGCTCATGAACAGCGGCAGGATGGTGTCGAAGATCGGCTCCATCACCTCGCTCACAGGGTCCAGAGCCGGAATCCAATAGAATATCAAATAGATGACCGTGCCCCCCACTATCGCGCTGGGCAACGTCCAATTCTTCAAAAATGTGATAATAGCCTTCATAGCGACCGCAAAATTACTGCAAAATCCCGATTAACCGAACACATTCAGAATTCATTCTCTTCCCCATCCACAAGTAATTGTATAATTCCCCTAATTTTCCTCACCCCTTCACCAATTAGAGCATATCCTTAGGAAACGATATAGAATAGTTGACCCTGAAAAGTTTTTTATCCGAACCTTTAGCGTAGCCGATTTCTCTAATGGGACTTATTTCACGAGAATAATAAAATATTTCGCATTCAATTAGTTAATTCGTGAAATCGGCATTAGCCCCGCAGCGATTGGGCCAACATCAAATGGCCTGTTTTTAAAGGTTTTTGCTGCTCATAGTGCCTAAATATGGCACTGGGATGGGGTAATTTTGCAGCGGATTACAGATTAGCGCTTCTGTGAGATTTGGGATTGTGTGAAATCATTAGATGTGTCACATGCCCATTTTTCAAGAAAAATGCTTATCTTTGCCATCACTATACCAGCATACGACCTACAAACATAACGAATTACAACAAACTCCTTTGTAGTGAAGAACTTTGGTCGGCTCGCTGGGCTACATTGGAGTTTTTGTTATTCAATGTAACAAATAATAATATGGACAATAATCTTTTCTTACGGGTTGGTGATGTATCAGACAATGGTCAGGTTACTATCATTGATGAGGATAGATTGTGCTATCAGGTAAAATCGGTTAGTAAGGGAGCGATTGGAATAAGAACAATTTCAAAAGCGCTCTTGCTGGAATTCATCAAATACCGTTCAACACACCCTTATTCTAGTGCTAATCAGGCTCGTGATGATCTTTCTGGAACAAGCGAAGTGGATAAATTTGAATACGGATATGCCTCAACGCTGATTGTAATGGCTGATATGGCATTAAAAGTAGGCAAAGTGAGGGCTACTGTGTTACAACCTGATAGAATCTCAAGTGAACCGCTGCAGCAAATATTCTATGGCGCACCTGGCACTGGTAAGTCGTATGTAATCAAGGAATTAACAAAGGGTGCAGATGTAATCCGCACAACGTTCCATCCGGACAGTGACTACTCAACTTTTGTCGGCGCTTACAAACCGACCACAAAAGAAGTCCCTGTCATCTCTAACTTTGGCGGCAAGGCTATCAAGGTTAAAGATGAAGATGGCAAAGATATCAAAGAAGAACGTATCGTCTATGAGTTCGTTAACCAGGCTTTCCTTCAGGCTTATGTGGGAGCCTGGGAAAAATTGGCGGACAATACCATTGAGCCCAAGAAGCAGTATCTTGTGATTGAGGAAATCAATCGCGGTAACTGTGCTCAGATTTTCGGCGACTTGTTCCAGTTACTCGACCGCAATCCCCAAGGTTTCTCGGAATATCCCATCAAGGCCGATGCGGACATGAAGAAACAACTAAAGAAGCAACTCGCTGGCTTGACCATGGAAAATGCTGGCGCCATCAACGCCCTCTACAAGAATGAAGACGTGGTCGGCAAGGTCCAGGATGGAGACATCCTGCTGCTGCCGAGCAACCTCTTCATCTGGGCCACGATGAACACCAGCGACCAAAGTCTGTTCCCTATCGACAGTGCATTCAAGCGCCGCTGGGACTGGAAGTATGTCCCCATCACCAATGCTGCAAAGAATTGGGTCATTGAGGTCAATGGCATGAAATATGACTGGTGGGATTTCCTCAAGAAGATCAATGCTTTAATCGGCGAAAAGACCCATAGTGAAGACAAGAAATTAGGCTATTTTTTCTGCAAAACGCAGAACGGCATTATTGATGCAGAAACATTTGTGGGCAAGGTGATATTCTACCTATGGAATGATGTGTTCAAGGACTTCGAGTTTGAGGGCGACGTGTTTGATGACACTGAGGACACCGAGAATAATAAACTCACCTTTGACAAGTTCTATAAACCAGATGCTACCGTTCAAGAAAGCAAAGTGGAAGTGTTCTTGAATAATCTGGGAGTAATCTTTGCCAATGAAGAAATCACTCCCGAAGAAGATGATGAGTTCATTCCAGAAGAAGATGAAGACACCTCAGGTTCTGGCGTTTCCGAAAGCGCCTCAGATGGCAAAGACCGCTCAAGATATTCTATCAATGGACAAGGTAGTTTTAACAAAAGGAAATTAGCGCTTGAGTGTGTCAGAATCTATTCAAATAACCATCCCAATCTCACTGCTCAAGAACTTGTTGATGTATGGATGGGATTGAATTTAATGCGCACTAACTTTATTGAAACAAGTGCATTCCATGCCGAAAGGGCTGAGGCCGCCCAAAATGATTCTATTTTTGATAAGAGATACTATCCCCACTCGCTTCCCAATAACAACGGCACAGTTTACATCAATAATCAGTTTGATGTCGAGCGCATCAATGATTTCGTCAAGAAAGTCAACGCTCAGGACTGGGGTATCCACATTGAAAAGAATTAGGACAGAATGAGCATTGACCATGACTGAGAACAAAAACATATCCTGCCCTAAGTGCCAATCCCATAACTTTCATGAGGAGAACGGCGTGTTTCACTGTTTGGATTGTGGCTGTGAGTGGAGAATCAATCCGTCTTCTTCACAATCCCTGATGATCAGGAACAGCACCGCTGAATTCTTGATTTTTCAAGTGCAAAGTCAGGAGAATGGCGTGGAAGTGATGTATCGTGATGAAACGCTGTGGCTCACTCAAAAAGCGATGTCGATTTTGTTTGATGTTGGCGTTCCGGCTATCAGCAAGCATTTGAAGAATATCTTTGAAGATGGTGAATTGAACGAGAAATCAGTTATTTCCAAAATGGAAACAACTGCTGCTGATGGTAAAAAATATCTCACGCAATTCTATTCTCTCGATGCCATTATTTCGGTGGGTTATCGTGTGAATTCTACTCGTGCCACGCAGTTCCGTCAGTGGGCGACGGCGGTGCTCCGTCAGTTTGCTATCCGTGGCTATGTGATCGACAAGAAACGAATGGAAAACGGTGCCTTCTTGACGGTTGACTATTTTGAGCACTTGCTTGCCGAAATTCGGGAAATCCGAATGAGCGAGCGTCGATTGTATCAAAAGGTGACAGACTTGTATGCCACCGCGATCGACTATAATAAGGATGCGTTGACAACACGCCGCTTCTTTGCCAAGGTTCAAAACAAACTACACTACGCCATTCATGGCCACACGGCAGCCGAACTGATTGTTGACCGTGCTAATGCTCAAAAAGAGCACATGGGTCTTACTACATGGGAGAATGCTCCTAAGGGCAAAATTGTCAAGACCGACGTTTCGGTTGCAAAGAACTACTTGAAAGGCGATGAGTTGGAAAGCCTGGGACGTATCGTCAATGCATTCCTCGATTTGGCTGAAGATCGTGCCAAGCGACATATTCCCATGACAATGGAAGACTGGGCAAAGCATATCGACAAGTTCTTGGTAATGGACGACCGAGAGTTGCTCCAGGACAATGGTTCAGTTTCAGCCGAAGCCGCCAAGCAGTTTGCTGAATCAGAGTTTGAGAAGTATCGTATTGTTCAGGATAGACTATTTAGGTCGGATTTCGATAACGAGATAGAAGGATTACTTAACGAGTAGTTGAGAAATGAGAATCCTTATTGAGGAATATCAATATGACGTGGCGCGGTTGAAGAACGTGCTTCATGGTATTGACGCTCTCGAGAATGTCGAGGGACGCGTGTCGATTCACTATGTGGGCTATTTCTATAATACCCAGTTGGCAGACTGTGTCTTTATCCTCCCTAAGGTGCTGCTCATGGACGTGGATGGCAGGGAACTTGTTTTTGGCAAGTACCCGCCCGAAGATATTGTTGAACCGGCCAAGAACAAAGACATGGACTCCACCGAGAAGGACTTTCTCTATAAGTTTGCCGTGTGGATTTACCGTGCAATCACGGTCTATAAGAACGACCGCAACAACGACAGCACCATTGTCTATCACACCAAGATTGCCCAGGTGGGCAAAGGCCGACGCCGCTTGAGCAACACCTATCTTGACATCCTGCTGCAACTGCTTAAGTTCAACCATGACAACCAAAATTTCTTCTTCTTCATTCTGAAGAACCTGCATTCGGGTCTCAATAAAATCAATTGGACACGCACCATCAGCCGTGAGACAGCGATAGTGCAGGACAATTGCCCCATCTATCTAAGACCCGTCAACAAGAAACGGCAGATCAATTTCGACGAGGAACTGCTGGTTATCTTCTTCTCGATTCTAAACTACATCGGTGACAAGTATGGCTTCGACAAGGATATCAACTGCCAGTTCGACCTCATTACGGGCAAACGCTTCGAAACTTATATCAATGGCTACGGCAAGACTCGTTTGCTACAAATCAAGTACAAGTATTTCAGCGACAAGGCACTGGAACTGTGGGGCCTCTGCTTCTCGTTCTTTGACGAGGCGCGGCAGGTGTTCATCAACACAGCCAAGAAGGAGTACCTGTTGGTTAAAAACTTCTATATCGTGTTCGAGGCCATTATTGATGAACTCATCGGTGACAACCCGCTGCCCGACGGCATGGACAAGAAGCAGGAAGACGGCAAGATCGTTGACCACCTCTACACAGCCAAGAGCCTCATCGAGAACGACTACAGCAGCACCTACTATATCGGCGACAGCAAGTATTACAAGATGGGGCACCAGTTGGGCAATGAATCCATCTATAAGCAGTACACCTATGCCCGCAACGTCATCCAGTGGAACCTGGACATCTTTGGTGAAGGCCGAGAGCCCGAATCAGGCGTGAAATTGAGGGACAACGTGACCGAAGGCTACAACATCATCCCCAACTTCTTTATCTCGGCCAAGATGGACGAGAAGTTTGATTACACCACCGACGGCATCGAGAAGACCGACCGTGCCCACAACAAGCACCGCAAGACGCACTTCGATAACCGCCTGTTCGATCGTGACACACTGCTGTTGTTCCACTACGACGTGAACTTCCTGTTCGTGCTGTCGCTCTATGCCCGCAACAACGCCGCCCAGAAGTCGAAATGGAAGACTAAGATACGCGACAAGTTCCGCAATGAGATCCGTGACTGGCTGCAAACCGACTATGATTTCTATGCCCTCAAGAGCATTGGCAACCCGCTCGCTGGAGAGGAGTTCATCAACGAGCACTTCAAGGAGTTGCAAGGCAAATTGTTCCGTCCCTACGAGGACCGGGACATCTATACCCTTGCTCTAGAGAAACCCAAGAAGGGATCGACGACTGATGACAACGCCTACCGGTTGCTCAGCGAGTTCTTCATCATCGAGCCCATCACGCTCGGCGAGAACCCCAAAGAGAACCTGGATACCAAGGTGGCCGACTATCAGGCTGCGCATCCCTACATGACAGACAAGAATGGCGTGCTCATGGTAATGATGGAAAACTACGATGCCAAGAGCGCCAACTTCATCAATACAGGAAAATTGGCCATCGGTATCAAATACACCCGTGACACGATGAAGATTGTTGAGCACCTCAACACTATAGGTTATGTCTTGTTCCATCATCGGAGCACGTCAGGCCAACACCTGTTCCAAGTGAAAGGGGAATGCGTGGTGAAATCGGTCGAAGAAATTGAAGATGACCGTTACAAGAACGTCAACACCACACAGATGTATGTTGTGGCAGACATTGAGTTGAATGAACTCGATACGACTCATGTCAGCAGTACCAAAATGTCTTTCTCTCCTCAAACCCGCTATGATGCTCAATATGCGACAATCGATGAACTAATGTTGGATTCATTATAGATGGCTGGTTATTTTACCCGGTTGCCGCTTTTTGATATGGACACGGGATAGGGCATGTGATACCTTTGAACTGTGAGGATGGGAAATCGATTTTTGGATTCGTTAACAGTTCCGCCCCACCTGATTGAGGATTAGATGAATCATCGAAATCGCTGAATATCAGCACATTGAAAAAATAACGTCAAAATCGGCCTTTTGATTTCTTGCCGATGTCGGCAAAAATGGGTATATTTGCGGCGGAATTATGGTTTTTTCTTGCCGATAGAACGATGGAGTATATATCTGTGAAGCAATTTGCCGAGAAGTTCAATGTCTCGGAACGTACTGCCCGCAACTACTGTGCGAGTGGGAAGATTGACGGTGCCCGCCTTGTGGGGAAGTCGTGGAACGTGCCCGCCGATGCCGTCTTGCCCAGTCGGAAAAAGAAGGCTAAAACATCGCCTTTGCTGACCGCACTCCAGGAACAAAAGGACGGAAGGATTAAGGGCGGCATCTATCACCGTGTCCAGATCGATCTCACCTATAACTCCAACCACATCGAGGGTAGCCGTCTGACTCACGATCAGACGAGGTATATCTTCGAGACGAACACCATCGGCATTACTGACGAAGCGGTCAGGGCGGACGATATTATTGAGACGGCTAACCACTTCCGCTGTATCGACTTGATCATTGAGCAGGCAGGGGCAAAGTTGACCGAATCGTTGATTAAGCAGTTGCATCTGATACTCAAGTCCGGCACCTCTGACTCTCGAAAGCCCTGGTTCGCTGTGGGAGACTATAAACGACTGCCTAACGAAGTGGGAGGCATGGAAACAGCGGCACCGTCCGACGTTCACCGCCAGTTGAGGGATCTGCTGCGAGAATATAACGCCATCAAGAAGCACTCTCTTGAGGACATCATCGACTTCCATCAACGTTTCGAGGCCATCCACCCGTTCCAGGACGGTAACGGTCGTGTGGGGCGTCTGATCATGTTCAAGGAATGTCTATCGGCTGGAATCGTCCCCTTCATCATCACCGACGACCTGAAGATGTTCTACTATCGAGGCCTCAGAGAATGGCCCCGCGTCCAAGGCTTCCTGCTTGACACCTGCCTCACCGCACAGGACAACTTCAAGGCTCTACTCGACTACTTCCAGATCAAATACCGGCAATAGTTTCCCGCTCTCCATACCCGTTCACTCAACATAAAACACTAAAGCATATGGACCCAGCATTCAAAGAAATAAAGAATTGGCACCTCTTTGTCGATAAGTTCGGTGAGAATTACAGTATGCATGATGCCGTAGTTAAGCGATTTGACCTGAACGAGGACGAACTGACCGTTGTACTCAATACTGTTTATGATATAGACGATAAGAGCGTTTATGACGTGACTTTCAAGTTTTCCCATCTACTCAGCATTGAGATGGATTGTGAACTGGGGGACGATTATGTTTGGGGTATAGATGTCGAGAAGGATGCCAAGTACAAGAATATCTTCAAGTTCAAAATCGAGGATACACAGATCGTCATAAAGTGCTTTACCATTGAATTGGTGTCCATAACTGAGAGTGAGTCCTTCCGTCGAGGTATATATCTGTTGGAAGACGAGAATGTGAGCCCCGAGAATGCTAAAATAATGTGGAGATCATAATCGGCAATACAATCACTTATAATGACGATTTATTATGGAACAAGATAACAATCAACAGGAATCCGAACAGATGAAACAGTACCAGGCTGTTATGCATTGGAAACTTGGATTAGGGCACATGGGTAAGTACTTCAATGGTGAGAATCCATTGCCCGACAAGAATGAAATAGCGACTAAGGACAGTTGGAAAACTGAGTCTATGCCCGATGAGGATGTGTCAAGATTACAGATGGGTATTACTATGACTGATGAAGATATGGAAATCATTCGTCGAGGACACATACCAGAGGCCCAGGAAGATCACTGGTTTATGTACTGTGATGATGAATATATCCGTTACTATCGCAGTTGGACCGGCATGTGTGCTTTTGAGGCTCACTATACTAGAGTCGATGACCACTGGCTTATAGATAGCCTCTCAATCAATCACGCTCTTGTTGAATTTGGAGTTAATGGTGATCAATCGGGCGCCTTCTTGTTCATCTATTTGTTGGTTGCCGAGACAGGGTCTGATGCTACCCCACAATGGAATGCTTATCTTGATGCATGGACGGATACTCATTTCAAATATGCTGATGGGCCTGATAACAATAATAGTTAGAGATAATACCCGTTCACACTGTAACACCATAGTCCGTTTTTTATGACCTCCCCTCCCACCAAACAAGAACTTATCTCCCTGGTCGAATCCATGGGTAAAGTCTAGGGCAGGATGCCCAGCGCTAGAGGAATGCCAGCACATATCCAAAGACCTCACGTGCAATATCCCTTGTCCCATCTAAGTTGGATTTTCGTTGCAATAATTAGGGTTATTTTACTCGGTTGCCGCTTTTTGACATGGACACGGGATGGCTTATGTGATACCTTTGCGCTGTGAGGGCGGGAAATCGCTTTTTGGATTCGTTAACAGTTCCGCCCCACCTGATTGAGGATAAGACGAACCATCGAAATCGCTGAATATCACCACATTGAAAAAATATCGTCAAAATCGGCCTTTTGCTTTTTGACGTAACACATCTTGAGGCCTATCGAGCAGGCTTTGTGGCTTTTTCTTGCTGTTATGAAGTTTTTGTTGTACTTTCGCCGTCGCTTAATGAAAACCGTTCTTAACAATATCGCTTATTGGTCGCTCCTGGGCGTGTGGTACGCATTGTCGCTGCTGCCCATGTGGGTGCACTATCTGCTGTCGGATGTGCTCTATCTGCTGGTGGCATACGTGCTGCGTTACCGCCATCGTGTGATCTGGAAAAACCTGTCTAACGCCTATCCCGACAAGAGTGAGCAAGAACGCAAGCGCCTGCTGCGGCAATTCTACCGCCACTTCTGCGATGTGCTGGTCGAGACAGTCAAGTCGGCCACCATCAGGCGCAGCAACATGATGCGCCGCATGACCTTTAAGGGAGTTGAAGAGGTGGCCGAGATACTCAATAGCGGGCAGTCCGTAGCCCTGCTGCTGGGACATTACGGCAACTGGGAATGGGTGACCTCGTTTGCCCTGTGGCTGCCGCCTTTCCAGCACGAGGTGTCGCTGGGCCAGATTTATCATCCGCTCGAGAACACGGTGTTTGACCGCATGGTGCTCAAGGTGCGCAACCGCATGGGACCCGTCTGCGTGTCTACGCGTGACACCCTGCGCTGGATTCTCAGCAGCCAGCGCGAGGGCAAGCCGTCGATGCTGGGCTATATCAACGATCAAGTACCTACCTGGCACAATATCCACCACTGGCTCACCTTCCTCAATCAGGAGACGCCGGTGTTTACGGGCATCGAGCGCATTGTGCACAAGTTCAATCAGGCTGTCGTCTACCTCGATGTGCAGCGGGTCAAGCGTGGTCACTACGAGTGCCGGTTGCAGGTCGTTACCCGCGATCCGTCCACGATGGGAGAGTATGAGTTGACCGATACCTATTTCCGCCTGATGGAGCAGACCATCAACCGCGCTCCGCAGTACTGGCTGTGGAGCCATAACCGCTGGAAACGCACCCGGGCGGAGTTCGACCGCCGCTTTAAGGTGGTGGACGGACGTGTTGTGGAGAAATCGGCCAACGAAACCGAATGAGTTTTTTTGCCCATTCGGGAAAAATGATTACCTTTGCGGTATCTAAATGCTAATTGACTATAAACTAAAATCTTACGACTTAAAACTAATAAAGAGACAATGAACCGACTTTCGGACCGTATCAACGCACTGGCACCGAGTGCCACCCTGGCCATGTCACAGAAGAGCAGCGAACTGCGCGCTCAAGGCGTGGATGTGATCAACCTCTCGGTGGGCGAACCCGATTTCTTCACCCCCGACCACATCAAGGCAGCCGCTAAGCAGGCTGTAGATGACAACTTCTCGTTCTATTCTCCCGTGCCTGGCTATCTGTCGCTGCGACAGGCAGTGTGCGAGAAATTGCGCCGTGAGAATGGCTTGGAGTATGCCCCCGATCAGATTGTTGTCGGCAATGGTGCCAAGCACGAGTTGTGCAACGTCATCATGGCACTCATCAATCCTGGTGACGAGGTTATCATTCCCACTCCCGCATGGGTAAGTTATGTGCAGATGGTTAACCTGGCTGGTGGTAAGAGCGTGTTGCTGCCATCGAGCATGGACAAGAACTTCAAGGTGACTGCCGCTGAACTCGAGGCTGCGATCACCCCCGCCACCCGACTGATCGTCATCTGCTCGCCCAGCAACCCCAGCGGCGCCATCTATACCCGCGACGAGTTGCAGGCTATCGCCGAGATGCTTGCCCGCCATCCCGAGGTGATGGTTATCGCCGACGAGATCTATGAGCACATCAACTATGTGGGCCGCCACGAGTCGCTCGCACAGTTCACCGATATCAAGGAGCAAGTGGTCATTATCAATGGCGTTTCCAAGGCTTATGCCATGACCGGTTACCGTATCGGTTACATCGCCGCACCCGCATGGGTGGCCAAGGCTGTGACCAAGATGCAAGGCCAGTATACCAGCGGTGTTTCCTCGATTGCCCAGAAGGCAGCCGAGGCCGCTTACAATGGTCCGCAGGAGTGTGTCGAGGAGATGCGTGTGGCCTTCCAGCGTCGTCGTGACCTGATCGTGGGCCTGCTGCAGGAGATTCCCGGCATCGAGTTGAACATGCCCGATGGAGCCTTCTATGCCTTCCCCAAGATTGACTCTTACTATGGCAAGCGCTGTGGCGACACCGTCATCAACGATGACAACGATCTGGCGCTGTATCTGCTCAACGAGGCGCACGTGGCTACCGTGGCTGGTACCGCATTCTGCTGCCCAGGCTACATCCGCCTGAGTTATGCCACCAGCGACGAGAACCTGCGTGAGGCCGCCAAGCGCATCGCTGCCGCCCTCGCCAAACTCGCCTAAGGCAACTTGATACAAGAGCATACGTGCTCTTGAAGTAAAAAACAACTATAACAACTTGGACAACAGGCAATTAATTAGTTGTCAAAGTTGTTATAGTTGTCTTTTAATGTACAAGGTCGCGTATGCCCTTGAAATGGAATAAAACAGTTGTCAGAGTTGTCTTTAATGTTAAGGGCATAGTTGTTTTACGGCATCGGCCAGTTGCTGCATGCCCTGCATAAGCACCGAGCGGGGAACGGCCACGTTGAGGCGCATAAAACCACTGCCAGCCTTGCCAAACATCGCCCCGTCGTTGAGGCCTATGCGGGCCTGATTCACAAACAGGTCGATGAGCCCATCATGGTCTAGACCCAGCCCCGTGCAGTCTAGCCACACGAGGAACGATGCCTGCGGCTTAATGGCCACGATGCCGGGGATGTGCTCACGGCAATAGTCGACCACTGCATCGATGTTACCCTCGATATATTCCAGGCATTGCGTGAGCCACTCGCTACCATGACGATAGGCGGCGCGGGTGGCCGTCATCGACAGGAAGTTGGGAGAGCACTGCTCGTTGACCTCGAGGTGATGGAAGAAGGGTTTCCTCAGGTCGGGATTCTTGATCACGCACCACGAACTCACAATGCCGGCGATATTAAACGTCTTGCTCGGAGCACCCATCACCACACCCACGGCGCGCGCATCGTCGCTCACGGTCAGGAACGATGTGTGACGATGTCCTGTCAGGGTCAGGTCTCCATGGATCTCGTCGCTGAACACCACCACGCCATATTTCCTGGCCAGAGCCGCTACTTGGCGCAGCACATCAGCCTCCCATGCGATGCCGATGGGGTTGTGTGGATTGCACAGGACCATCATGGCAGGATGATCCCGCTCGAAGATGCGCTCCAAGCCCTCGAGATCCATCTCGTAAAAACCATCGGCGGTGCGTAGTAGCGCATTGTTGACCACCAGGCGGTCGTTGCCCGTGATCAGCATCCTGAAGGGGTGATATACCGGCTCTTGGATGACCACTTTGTCACCGCGGCGGGTGAAGTGATTAAGCGCCAAACCAAAGCCGTTGACGATGCCGCCGATGAAGCACGTTTCCTCTTGGGTGAACTCAAACCCGTTGCGCTCGCGCTGCCAATCGATGATCGACTGCCAGTAGTCCTCCAGGGGCACACTGTAGCCATAGATGGGATGCCCAGTGATGCGCTCGGCTAGCGCTCGGGTGATGTCGGGGCAGGCGGCAAAGCCCATGTCGGCCACCCACAGGGGCAGCAGGTCGTCACGTCCAAACATCTCCGTGCAGCGGTCATACATCACACTGCCGGTGCCACGGCGGTCTATCACTCGGTCAAAATCATATCTCTGTTCCATCACGTATAGTCTCTAAGGGTTATTATTGGACTACAAAGTTAATGCTTCTGCAGTAAAAATCCAAAATCACACCCATTCGAAGCAAAACGCCTACTGTGCTGAGTGATAGTGATATAGGTAGAAATAGAGAAATCGACCGAAAACTAAAATGTGATTTTTTTGAAAAAAATCGACAAAAATTGTTGGTGGTTTGGAAAAAAGCAGTACCTTTGCACCGCAATTGAATGAGCGATGACTCCGTAGCTCAGTTGGTAGAGCAATTGACTCTTAATCAATGGGTCGTGGGTTCGAGTCCCACCGGGGTCACGGAATTGAACGCCAAGTGGTTAATAAGAAAGCCATTTGGCTTTTTTGTTGTGTCCCGTGTGAGCACTTTGTAACAGGAAATCTTGTCTGACAATGAGCGATTTAGTACAACAGATTTTGCAAAGTGGCGTGTCCCATTTCGGAAAACGGGCCGAAATGTATTTCTTTACCCCCACACATTAGTGTCCACTAAAAAATCATAAAAGTTCTTTGAAATTATTGAAATTCAGTTAGTTACAGCGATTTTTGGAGTCAACGGATTTGAAATTATCTTTGCGGTCATAATCAGACTGTTATGAATAA
>Ga0256404_1000640_pt1 | contig 89851 bp, 69 predicted proteins | sample RumenRJG_01DNA_FD_185990 | JGI IMG/M metagenome (GOLD analysis project Ga0256404, IMG submission 185990) | Bovine rumen microbial communities from Lethbridge, Alberta, Canada - RJG_01 | ecosystem: Host-associated > Mammals > Digestive system > Stomach > Rumen | place: Canada: Alberta | collected... | reverse complement strand
ACTCCTGATGAAAACCATGCGCTGAAAAATATCAATCTTAAAATTGATAAGGGCGATTTTATAACTGTAATTGGTTCAAATGGCGCAGGAAAATCAACTTTGTACAATGCAATTGCTGGAACTTTATCGCCGGAAAGCGGTCATATTTTTTTGGATGAAGAAAACCGCGAAATCACTTTTGACAAGGAATATAAAAGGGCGCGCTATATAGGACGCATTTTTCAGAATCCGCTTTTGGGAACTGCCGGAAAAATGAGCCTTGAAGATAATATGATGATTTGCAGCAAAAAAGGCTGGAAAGGTTTAAGAATCAGTCTGAACGGAAAAATGCGCGAATATTTTAAAAGTCAGTTGAAAGTTCTTGATATGGGACTGGAAAACCGATTGAATGACAATGTGAATCAGTTTAGTGGCGGGCAGAGGCAGGCGTTAACTTTGCTGATGGCGGTTATGTCAAAGCCAGATTTGCTATTGCTTGATGAGCATACGGCAGCTTTGGATCCGACAAACGCAGATATTGTGATGAAACTTACCCGTCAATTTGCAGAAGAATACAATCTTACTGTTATGATGGTTACGCATAATATGAAGCACGCCTTGGAATATGGAAACCGTCTTATTATGATGGATGATGGTGAGATAATTTTTGATGTAAAAGGTAAGGAAAAAGCGGAATTAACAATGGACGATATTGTTGAACGCTTTAAGCAAATCAAGAAAAAAGAACTTTCAAATGACCAGATGATGCTTCAGTAATTTTTGGTGGAAATCTTTGGAAAATTCTGTTTATAATATAAATATGAAAATTCCACAGAACAAACTGAATGTAAAACTTATTGCTTTTGATCTTGATGACACACTTTTAAATAAAGAAACAAAAATTTCTGAGAAAACTTTGGCGGCTATTCAAAAAGCGGCGGCAAAAGGAATTTATATTGTGCTTTGTTCTGGCCGGGCGGAAAATGGAATTTTGCCTTACGTGCGTGCGTTGAATATTGCAGGAACTCAGCAGGGAAGATTTATAATTGCGTTTAATGGAGCAAGCATTTTTGATTTGCACAAAAGAATTCCTATTTATACAAATCAAGTTGAAACTGATATTTTAAAATTTGTTTATAACGAAGCAAGAAAACGGGGAATGCCTTCTGTTGTTTATGAACCTTCTGTGATTTACTCCTGGGAAGATAGCGATTGGGCGCGGATGGATGCAAAACTTTGCAGTTTAAAGTTTGAAGTTGTTCCAGAGTTTGAAAAATTTCTTGAAAAAGGATTTCCTAAGATGCTCGTTCCTTCTGAGCCGGAAAAAGTAAAAGCGTTCAAAGAATTTCTTTGCGAAAAATTGAATGGCCGGGCAGATATTTTTATTTCAAAACCATTTTTTCTTGAAGTTATGAGCCACGGAGTTGGAAAAGGTCCTTCGATTTTGTGGCTTGCTGATGAGCTTGGGATTCCTCATGAACAGACAATGGCTTTTGGTGACAGCATGAATGATGAGTCTATGTTGCGTGCCTGTGGCTATGGTGTTGCAATGAGCAATGGACTTGACTACATAAAAAATCTTTGCGATTTTGTTACACGCTATGACAATAACAATGATGGAATCGCAGATTTTCTTGAAAATTTTGTTTTGTAGATTAGATTTTCAATTTTCTTTCTTTTAAATTATAAAAATCATCATTTTCGAAATTCTCTTTTGTTTAAGGAAAATATTCCTAGTTCTGAAGGAATTTATCCTTGATGATTTTTGTGACTATTACAAGTATTGAACTGCAGACTGTACAGTAGTGGAGAACATAACGTACGTTAGAGCACTGCAGAGCGTACAGTAGTGGAGAGCATAACGTACGTTAGAGGACTGCATAACGTACAGTAGAGAAGTACATAACGAACACTCTTGAGGTGCTGAACGTACTGTTTTAGAGTCCAAGACTGTACGCTATGGATGTTTATAATGCACGAGAGAGATAAATACCTATATTACATATAAAAAATCCTCCTTTTTATTCATTTTCCAATAATTATGTATTGTGTTTACATCCTATAAGGGCGATTCTGTCAATCAAAAGGCTGTTTTTCGCATGCTTACGTTCAATACAATATTGGAGGATAAGATGAAAAAATTATTCGCTTTCATCTCGGTTCTTGCGGTAGCGGCGGCAGGTCTTTTTGCCGAAGTTACAGCAAAGAAACTTGCGGACGGAAAAATAGAAGCAACTTTCTTCTATGGCAATCCGCGCGCAACTGAAGTTCTTGTTGCAGGAGACTTCACTAACTGGCAGGCTGGTGCTCTGCCTATGGAAAAAACGGACAAAGGTTTTACATTGACAAAAACTTTTGATGCAGGCACAACTGTAAAATACAAATTCATCAGCGACGGAAACTGGACAACAGACCTTAAGGCACCAGATTTTGTAGATGATGGCTTCGGTGGAAAGAATTCCATGGCGGAACTTGATTCCCTTGTTGCCGGCGATGCAGATGGCGCAAAGAAATATCCTGATGTAAAATTTAACACATGGTCAATGCTTGGCATGGAAACTAAATTTTCTACACAAGATTCCGCTGACAAGACATCTAAAGAAACAAACGCAGAATGGATTGCCATGGGTTTCAAATCTTATAACAAGCTTTCTGGTGATCTTACTGGAAACATGCCATTCTATCTTGAACTTGTACTTGCAGAGCAGGATTATGATGATGCAGGCTGGGATAATGGTAAATCTAAGGGAGTAAAACTTTATGACAGAAAAAACAGTTACGATGACAATGTTGATTTGGTAAAACATGCATTTGGTGACTTGTTTTCAGATCCACAGGCCTGGCTTGCATACGATACAAGTGGCGACGTTAATAAAAAGGACGGAAAAACAGCCACTGCTCCGTTCGCAGGTCATATAAAATTTGGCTGGAACACACCATTTGTGAACTACACAGCCGGTTATAAATATGCAAAGTTGCCGCTACGTCAAGTAATAACATGGTCTACAATTGCAGATAACTGGGATGCAGGTTACGAAAATGTCGGCGGTTATTCATTGTTTGAAAACGGAGAAAAACTTCAGAAGATTGGAGATTACAATCTGAACTTCGGCTTAAACTTGAACCGCTCGGCAGACAGAAAAGGGCACAACTACGGTACATATGCTTTTGCAACTTTGGATACAGGAGCCTGGAAATTTGATGCACAGTGGAATACCATGTATGGCAAGGATTACCAGTTCTATGCCCCTGTTGAAAACGATATTATCATAGGTGCAAAAGGAAAAATCGGTGATGTGCTTCTTGCGGCACAAGGATTAGTTGCAATTCATAACAAGAGCACAAAAGATTTGCTTGAAAGTGATTATGAACATGCGGGAGACTGGTGGAAGGCTGCGGATTACTTTGGTTATTCAACAGATATTTTCTATCGTTCCGGAGATTTCGATGGAATTGAAAACCTTGCAGGAAATGTTCAGGCATCTTGGAAAAATGAGACTTTCAGTGCCAAAGCTGAATACCGATTCCGTGGTATGGAAGCAAGCATGCTTTATATTAGAAACAATCACGATGACAACGATTTGCGTCTTTACGATATGCTTGGAGCTCCTAACAGCCAACGCTTTACAGTTGATCTTGGCTATTCAGCAACAGAAGCACTCTCTTTTGGCTTGAATGCATATGTAGAAAGCGAGCTTAAGAACTACGACACAGATTCTGATATAATCAAAGGAGTTCAGCATTGCTGGGCAAATAAATACGCAAATAGCAAATACACACCAATTGCCTTGGATGGTGCTGGCGCAGAGTTTGAAATCACGCCGTCTGTAACATATAAGTTCACAGATTTGCTTGGATTTGAATCATCATTGAAAGGTTACGCAATCATGGACATTGCCAGCTACAAACCGCTTGGAGCAACTGATGATTATGAATACAGTGCCTCTGATTCAAAATTCTTGTTTAAATATGCAGGACTTGCTTTCAACGCTTCTAAAATCAATGATACACTTCAAGGCTTGGATATATACTATGGACTTGATAATTCTAATGATATAATCCTTGGAAACACTCTGATTGGAAAAGCAACACTTCCTTCTAATGTAGAAGTTTCTGCTGGTATTGGAATTCGCTCTGTAAAGAATACAGATGCAGCTGATGCCTTTGACAAAGATGCACTGAATCCATTTGGCTTTGGTGTAGGAATTGCAAAGAGAATCAAAGCTATCAAGAGTCCAAAACTCTATGCACAATTCTTGTGGAATATGGATATCTACAAGAAATTTGGCGACGGTCCTACAGACTTGAACTTGAAGAATGGTGCAAATCTTGGTGACTGGAAATATGAGAAAGCTCTTTCTCGTTACGACGGAAGTGGAGCTCTTCGCATAGGAATGCAGTGGGATTTCTAGTAAACAGGCTACGCAAAATTTTGATTAGAAGTTATTTCAGAATGCAATAAAACGCATTCTGAAATAAAATATCTGCAAGCAAAAAAGAGGAATGTCCTGAAAAACAAGGGCGTTCCTCTTTTTTTTAAAGATTGGAAGATTTTTTGTGATTCATTTCCGTTTTTGCAATTTTTCCGCGATAAATATCCGGAGGCAAGATGGGGTACGAATCAAAAAAATACGAGGATTTGTTTTTCACGGACGACTTTCTGTTCAGCAAGATAATGCGCGAGCCGGAAATCGCAAAGGGCGTTGTGGAAAGCCTGCTTGGAATCAAGGTCGGAAAGATTGAGTTTCTGACGTCGCAGTATTCGCTGGGCGAGTTTTACGACGGGCGCGGAGTCAGGCTGGACGCATATCTGGAGGATTCCGACAAAGTGATAAATCCATTGGCCAGTTTTGCTTGTCAAAACTAGAAACAAAACCTGAAGTGGTAATATTATGAAAGATAAGTAAATGGTTTTGTTAGAAATGCAGACTGTTGTCAGGGCGGACGAAGGGCTCCGCATGCGCTACTACCAGAGCATAATCGACGTGGAAAACCTTGGCCGCGGCGAGAGCTACCGCAGGATGAAGGAGTCATACATCATTTTTATCTGCCTTGCAGACCCGTTCGGCGACGGAAAGCCGGTGTACAGCTTCGTCACGAGGGAAGAGGACGGCGACAGGATTCTGAATGACAGAATCCACAAAGTGATTTATAATGCAAGCGACTTCGCGAAGGCGGAGAATCCGGCGGTGCGCTCGTTCCTGGAGTTCCTGAAAAACCGCTCCGCGTCGGACGCCATAACCCGCCGAATCCAGACCGAAGTCGAGGTGTGCAAGAGCCACCAGAAATGGAGGGCAGAGTATATGCTGTGGGATGACCAGGTGCGCGAATGGAAAGAGGAAGCCCACGAGGCCGGACTGTCGGAAGGTCGTGAAGAAGGCAGGAAAGAAGGAATTGCAGAAGGCGAAAAACGCGGAAAAAAAGAAAATGCCATTGAAACCGCCAGAAAACTGCTGAAATGCAATGTTTCGGCAGGAATAATATCTGAATGCACAGGGCTTTCGCCAGAGGAGCTGGACAGCCTGAAAAAGCAGATGTAGTTTCTGCACTGGTTTACTAGCATAAAAAAAGAGAAACGCCCTTGTTTTGCAGGACGCTCCTCTTTGGATTTTCAGAAATATTCTATACTTATTTCTTCAGAATCACAAACGACTTCGCCGGAACAGAAGAAACTGCATCACCCTCAGTTGGAGTTCCGCTTGAAACATCAACTGATTTTGCATAGCCGCTTGCGTCAATTTGCACAGCATCGCCCGTTGCGTTGAAGTAAACGCAGAAATCGCCGGCTGTATATTTTGTTACGCCGGAAGAGACAGTTTCCGCTTTTGCGCCTGCATTTGAGCCGAACGCACTAGAGTTCGCCTTTCGCAAAGCAATCAGGCCTTTGTATGTGTTGTACACATCGGAATATGTTTTCTTGAAGCCTAAATCAATCGCATTTATGCTGTCCGGCGACTGATAGCTGTTCTCGTCGCCCTGCTTTGTTCTCAGGAATTCCTGGCCGCCGTTGATGAACGGTGTTCCCTGCGCAAGGAAAATATATGCCGCAGCCAGCTTGTCCTGGGCTTTTACTTCCTCAAGACCTTTCTTTCCAAGCGCACTGAACAAATCACCGCTGTATGAAGTTTTTCCAAGATAGCTTATCGCAAGCTTGTCGAACAGAGTGTAGTTGTCGTGGCACTCAACATAATTCAATGAGCGACCAAGAACATTTGTAAAGCCAGATTTTACACCTGATTTTGCTGTTTTCAACGAACCCATAAGACCGATGTTTATTGCATCATCAGCGAATGTTCCCTGAATATGACCTTTTTTAAAGCCTCCAAATTCTGCGCCTTTGATTGCATTTCTAAAGTCATCGTTGAAACAAGCAACTCCGTTCACAGATGTTCCGTCAGTGCATGAATCAATTGAAGATTTTGCTGTAACACCTGATTTTACTGCGGCCTCTCCGCCCGTCCAAGGCTCGCCGTAAACCATGACATTCGGGTCAATTTCTGAAAGAGCTTTATAAATCGCTTTCATTGTTGAAGTTTCATGCAGCCCCATAAGGTCGAACCTGAATCCATTGATGTGATAGTCGTTCATCCAGTGCTTCAGCGAGTCAATCACATACTTTCTGACCATTTTCCGCTGAGTTGCAAGCTCGTTTCCGCAGCCGGAACCGTTTGTGTTGTTTCCGGCATCATCCTGCCTGTAGAAATAGTTCGGAACAGTCATGTCATACAAAGAGCCTGAGCCAGTTCCGCTTGTGTGGTTGTATACAACGTCCATATTCACCGCGATTCCGGCTTCATGGAACGCCTTTATCATTTCGCGCATCTGCAAAACAGCGTCCGTTCCGTCTTTTGAAGCAGAATAGTTTGTGTATCTTCCTTCCGGCACATTGTAGTGGTACGGATTGTAGCCCCAGTTGTATTTAGTATCTGAATTTGTCTGCGCATAGTCAAACATTGGAAGAATCTGCACGTGCGTAACGCCAAGGTCTTTCAGGTGCTCAGCAAATTCGCCGGAATCTTTCAAAGCGTTTGTAATGTCTTCAAATTTTCCTGTGCTGCTTGGCGCAAAAGCTCGGCTCCAGTCGCGGATATGCATTTCGTAAATAACTGCCTCTGTATAGGATTTTTTATCTGTGCTGTCTGCCCATGGGTTCACATAAGATGACTCCCAGCCGGAAATCATAGAAGAACCGTTTATGTCAACAATCTGGCTTGCAACAGAATCGCCGCTCGCGGCTTTCGCGTAAATATCACAGACTCTGTTTGTTGTGCCGTTCGCAGTTATCGCATACTGATAGTATTTGTACGCGGAAACATCTTCAACGGAAACGCTCCAGACACCGGTTTTTCCGTCAAATGACATTTTTTCAGAAGCAGCCTCTTTTGTTAAATTTGTTAAAGAAGAAGCGTCCGTAAACAGGAGCAGCTTCACTTCTGTTGCAAGAGGCGCCCAGACTTTGAACGTCGCCTTGTTTCCTTCAAGAGCAAGCCCCAAGTCATCGCCGTCGTAGCTAAAAACTTCATCAATCAGGTCATTGTTAAAAACTGCGGAAACTTTCTTTCCCTTCATTTCAACCGTATAAGGAGTTTTAAGAACTCCGCCGCCGCTAACTGTTACAACCGCGCCAGAATTCCCGGACATTTCCGCAGATTCCACAGAAAGCCCGTTGCCCTTGCAGTCTTTCACAGTAAAATCCGCCGGACTCACAGAGTCAGTCTTGTAAAGCTTTACAGAAATTTCCGTTGCCGCAGCGTTTGTAATTTTTGCGCTTACAATGCCGTATGTTTTTGTAATATCCGTGTAATATTTTGTCATGTCATCATACAGGCAGAAAAGCGTCTTTGTGTCTTTGAATTCACTCAAAGGAACGGTGATATCCGCTGATTTCTCGTTGCCATCATTCTTGTTTACAAACAAAAGCCCGAGCCTTGGATGCGAAGAGTCATATTCAATTTCAACATAAGAACCAAAATCGTCAGACGCAGAAAGCGAATCCGCTCCAGCAGGCCATTTGCCTTTGTCTTCAGAAACCGGCACATCAGTTCCGCCGGCCGTCTTGTAGTCATACCACCACCACAAGCCCCAGTCTGCGCCCGCAGTTTCCGGCTTGTTCAAAAGATATACTTTCACCAGAATTTTATCGCCGCCCCCACCATCCGAGCTGCACCCCGCAAAAGTGCCAGCCGCAAAAAGCGCCAGAGCCGCAAGCGCACACCCCAGCGCATTCATCATTCTTTTCATAAAACCTCCAGAAAAGATTTATGTGTTGTTGAAACTCTCAAAGGGTATGTAAAAGGAAATATCTTTATTCTATCCAGCGAATATTTAGCTCGTTGGCAACATTATCCATGTCTGGATAAATAAAATCCTCTGTTATATTAAATTTTTCCAAATCTTTTAAAATTGTTCTCTTTGCCTCAGGAGAAATTAAAAAAATCACTTGCCTAGAATTTTTGTCTTTGTAAAAAATCTTCTCTAAGCTGTATGGATCTTGACGCATCCATACGCATGGATTGCTTACATCGTAAGGAACTAATTTTTCAAAAACAACATCCCATGTTGTTTTGTTTTTTAACAAATTTTCAAATGGCGTTTTTTTTAATCTTTCAGGATCCAAATTAATTCCGCTTTTTGGATGCTCAACCAAATAATTCATAAACTTTATTAAATCATTATCACTGAATCCATTAATGTTTCTTATCTTGTTTGCATTGCAAAGAATAAAAGCACCTTGCTGATTTATAATTCTAGGGTTATCTTTTTTTGTTCTTACAATAACAGAACGACTTAAAACATCCAGAAATTCTATGAAATTAGGCAGGTCTGCGAATTGCAAAGTGTCATTTCTATAGGTATTTTCCAAAACCTTAAAATTGAAAACAGTTTCTTGAAACGCCGTTGAAGCAATTATGCTTGAAGTCCTGCTGTTTGAATACTTTATATTGTCAAATTCTTTTTCTTTATAAACAAAAATTTCCCCATATTTGTCAAAATTTCCATTTGGATCACCGAACTTTTTCATTGGCTGGCAAGCAAAATATAAAGCCGCAAAAGGATTTTCTGATATATCTAAAAATCTTGTATACAGACCAAAATGCTGCATAAGACATAGCCTGTCTATATTTGTTGCACATCTTTTGAATTCATTCGGAAATCTTTGCATAAACATATCTATCATCTTTTTTTCATAATTAAGATGTCCACGCATTATGCTTGGAATTTGCAGATAGTTTGCATTTGTTTGTCCGCGATAAAAGACAGGACTTTCAAAACTTGAATCCAGTTTAGAAATTTCTTCTACGTATGAAGCCAGGCTCTTTATCTCTATCAAGTGTAAGTCAGCTCTTTTCCTTTCCAAGTTTGAATAATACTTGCCCTCTTTTTTAAATGCAAAACCTTTTATGCGCAAAGCCTTTTCAAATTCAGTTTCTGTTCTAACCATTTATACTTACAATCCTGAAATTATGTTCTCGGGCATATCTGGCAACTTTTCCGTCTTTTTTACAGATGAAAGTTATATCAGCGCAATTTGAAAACGCCTCGTCAGAAATAGAAACATTGCTTTTTTTATTTTCAACAAGAACAACAGAGCGAATATTTTTGCAGTTTTCAAAAGCTTCTTTTTCAATTTCAATTGAACTGAATTTTGGAAGAACAATCGTATGCAAATTCTCGCAGTCTTTAAAGCCGTGATATTGAATTGAAATATTATTCACCTGCAATAAATTTTTTATATCAATAACACCATTTTTAGAAAACAAATCTTTTGTGTCAGTGATATTATCTTTTAAAGATGGATTTTTTTGATCTTTATCGCCTGAATTGTTGTTTAAAAAATACAGAACCGCTTTCAGTTCTGTGCAGTTTTCAAAAGCGGCCTTGTTAATAATAATGTCTGCATTGTCTTTAATTTCATCTTGAAAAATATTTAGTGTCTTGTCATTCTTAAAAGCGTTTTCTGCGATTTTATTTTGTGTGCAAGAAAATGCCTTTTCATCTTTATCTATGCTGCAAAGAAAATATTGCAAGATTTGGTTGTTATTTTTTGATTGTGTTAAGATTATATTCATGAAATTTGCTCTCCTGCGTTCTGATAAAAGAATTGTAAAAACACGCCTGGAGCACTCTGCTCTAGGCGTGTGAAAATTATCTGCTAAACTAGAAAAGAGTTATTTTTTATCTATGTTTACAGTTACATAACTTTCATCATCACTGCAAACAATTTTAATAGTATAGGTTGAACCTATTTCGAGACCTGAAACCGTTGGATTACTCATTCCAGAATCTCCTTTATACCATTTTACATTGCTATCAGACAAAGACATTGATATAACAGCATCAGAATCATCCACACAATAAGAAGGACTCCATCCAGCTGTTGTTATTTTTAACTGCTGGGCTTCTGCTGTTGCTGTCAAATCAACAGTATAAGAATTGCCTTCGCTTCTTGTTAATTTAGTTCCATTTCCAAAGTTATCAAAATCGCCCCTTAGAAAGAAATCATCAAGCGGTCCTGCATTTTCATCAACTTCGCCAGCCTTTGAAAGCTCTATTTTGCAAGAAATTTGTTTTTTTCCAGAATCAACAATAACTACGGTAATCTTATATTCAGAATTTTTCTGCAAGTCATTTAACTGAACATGAGTAGGATCAGCCTCTGTTGAATAAACCATAGGCTGCAAATCTCCGCCTGGTATACACTTTGTTGTTTCTTCAGCAGTTGGAACACCTTTCTCATTATTTCCACACCAACGTGTTGCCCACTTTCCTGACACTTCTTGAATAGAGAATTGTTCTGTAGTAGCGCTTGCTATAAATTTGTATGTATAAGTAGAATCATTAACTTTCGTCATTTTTTCTGGCGACCAGCTATTTATGGTACCAATGATAGCTGCCTCTTTAAGGATTGTTGTATCCTCTACTGGTGTATCGTGCAAATCGCCGGAGCAGCTTGCAAATCCAAAAAGGAGCGAAACTGCCGCAATCGCGCTGATTATTAATTTTTTCATCTTTATCTCCTAAAGTTATAACTCTTTAGTCTTCGAAAACGCCTGAAAGTTGCCGCCTGCCGTAACAGACGGCTTTATTTCAATTCGCTTTAACCGTTTTTCTAACACAAGGCATTTCTACCTTGCAGCCACCAGCAGACAAGAATCTGCTGGCAAGTCATCAGCAAACACGGATGTTTGCCTACAGCGGAGCGAGTTTCTGTTTTCAAAACTCGCCCATAATCAAAATTGCTTTCAACGATTTTGATTAAATATCCCAGCGGATACCTACGCGCATCGCTGCTCGTCCGTCGTACAAGTCAACAGGATCGATTGTTCCTACATCAGCATTCTTCTTCCATGAACCGTTTACATTTGCACCGTTAAGATTCAAAGCATCCTGTCCGTCACCGAAGTGCTTGAACGGATCCATGTTGTATACAAACTGTGCGTATACTGTAGGTTTCTTCATTGCCTTGAACTGCTTTGAAACACCTACTGCAAATGCGAATGGATTGTTTGTGTCTGAATCAAATTTGTACATATTGCTGTCAGAAGCTGTGTTTTCTGTCTTGATTCCAATTGCAAGGTTAGCTGTGATGTCCATCGGGAACTTAACCTGTCCAACCAATGTGTTGAAGTAGCGGTATTCATTTGAAAGGTCAAGTCCGTAATAAACATTTACACCTTTCACGATGTCACTGTCCGGCTTCATGCTGAATGTAGCACCTGCTTTCTTGAATCGGAAACGTGAGTCTGACGCAGCATATTTTGCAAACTCGTCATCGCTTTCAGTTCCTCTCCATTTGCTTGTATACTTGAAACCATTGTAGTTCAATGTAGCAGCTACGCCTAAAGAAATTGAATCTGTGAGCTGGTATGAAAGCTCTGGAACAAATGTGAATTCTGCACCTGAATCAATTCCAAAATGAGGATCAACCCAGTCCGAGCAACGTTTAGCATACCAGTCCTGCAAATTACTGTTATAACCTTCTACAAACTTATCATCAGCATCAAGAGTTTCCAAAGCCATCTCAGCTTCAACACCAAGATTGATAGAAAGAGCTTCAATCGGGTTTACAAATCCGTTGAATGCAATTCTCTGAGTGTTGATGTTTCCAAGCGTTTCTGAAAGGTCGAATGTTCCGTCGTCATGGTTTTCGCGAAGGTAAAGCATAGAAGCCTGTGCACCGCGGAAGCGGTACTCAACATTTGCTCCGAATGTTTCAGCCTTATAGCCAACCTGAACGTTTCCGGCAATATTCTTGATTCCGTCAAAGTCGCCTGAGCGGTAGAATACATCTGTTGAATATCCGAAGTAGTCTGTTGTGTTTGAAGCTCCAGCGTCAATAATATCCTGAGAAGACTTCTGATGTGTTGCAATCAAGCCCTGCAAAGCGAATGAAAGTTTTCCATCGCCAACTTCAAATTCGTCTTTTGCGCCAAGAATGAAGTCATGTTCAACTGGCTGATAGAACAGATAATCGCCGTTGTACATACCGTTTGTCTGGAAGTCGATTACAAGGTTGTCCTTTTTAACTCCAGCCCATCCCCAGTAGCCGTATTTTGTACCTTTGCGGTCAGCAGTTTTGTTTGGAGCGAAGCCAATGTCGAATGTAAGACCTGTAGCCTCTTCAAGAGCCGCAACTGCCTTTGAGCCAAGGCTGAACTGGTTGAAACCTCCGACATGCTGGTAGCCAGCATCCCAGTTTCCATCGATTGTCTTCCAAGTGATTGCCTGGCGAACATCCGGCTTAGCATAGTTAAAGCCTGTCAGGAAATTGATATAAGGTGTGTTCCAGCCGAACTTAAGATGTCCGAGGAACGGATTTGATCCAGGACCGTCATCATCGGCAGAATTGTCGTTAGCTCTTGCGAAGTATGAAACTGGATTTGCAAAAATGCCGCTTATAAGCTGCTTGAAGCCTTCGTCAAATTCAAGAGTTTCATTATTATACTTATCTTTTGCATAAAGCTGCTTGATTTTTCCTTCGCCAGAGTAGTCTTCCAGGTCAGTTTCTGACAAAGCGATTTCGATATAGAAAGGAGCGTTCGGAAGGAATGTTCCAGTGAATTTATCATAAGACTTGAAGCCGATGTTTACAGAGTCAAGGTCAAGTCCCTTGTCCTTAGAATCCTTTGCGTTCTGTGTCAGATAGTTCGCCTGAACACCGAACATAGTCCAGCTTACAAAGTTGATCTTCGCCTTTGAAGCGCCAGCGTCGTCGCTGTCGCCGCCAACGAGGTCGGAGATAACGATGTGGCTGTTCTTTCCGCCGAAGCCGTCGTCAACAAAGTCAGGAGCGCGGAGGTCTGTAGTCCAGTTTCCGTCGCTTATGAACTTGTAGCGGGCCTCCTCGCCCATCTTGAATGTGCGGGTAATAGAGAATCCTTTGTCTCCCTTTGTCATAGGAAGCGCCCCGTCCTGCCAGCTTGTGAAGTCGCCGGCAAGAAGCACTTCTGTCGCGCGAGGGTTTCCGTAGAAGAACGTTACATCCACAGTCCCGTCGGCGTTTTTCTTCGCAGAAACATCGGCGAACAAGACCGCCAAGGAAACTGCCAAGATTGAGATGAAAGCGAATAATTTTTTCATCTTATCCTCCAATATTGTATTGAACGTAAGCATGCGAAAAACAGCCTTTTGATTGACAGAATCGCCCTTATAGAAAGTGGCGCGCGAGGTTGAAAGGGGCTCCCCTATTCAAAAAGTTGTTTTTCTGGTAGGGGAGGAGTTTGAGATATGGAGAATTTGGCTTTTTTAGAATTTGTTGGCCATTTTTTGTAGGCCGCTTGGCATTTTTTTTGTGGCGGAGGGATTTTTTGAGAAAGGTTTAAGAGGTTTGGGTTATTTTTACAGGTTATTTGATATTGCACTGGTTATTTGCGAAGCGGTAGCGCTGGGAGCCCTTTACCGACCGGAGGCGCAAAAAGGGGGAATCTTGGAGCTTTGCGGAAAGGTCGCGCTTTTTGCGGTGAGGACGGCGAGCGCAGAGCGAGGGGCGGACATAGCGACGGCAAAAGACGCGCTTTGCGTGTGTTTTGCCGGACCGCCACTAGATTTTTTTTGCTGGATTCGGAACTGTGGTGAAACTCTTATTTTTCCAGAATTACTTTTTCCATTCGGGTTACGATTTCTGGAATTCGGGATTTTTTTATGCCGCTGTAGTTTACTACAAATGTGTTGGTTTGGTTGGAAGTGGTTTTGTTGTAGTAAAAATTGTTTAGCATTGGCATGTTGATTTTTTGTTCTGCCAGGCGGTGAACTAATTCATCTGGGGAAAAATTGCTTTCAATTGTCAAAAGAAAATGCAGTCCGGCTTCTTGTTCTTGAATTGTGCAGAATTTTGCAAAGCGGCTTGTTTCAATTGCGGAAATCAGAGAATTTCGCAAGTTTCTGTAGAAATTTTTCATCCTGATTATGTGTTTTCCGTAGCTTCCGTCGTCTATGAATTTTGCGAGCGTGAATTGTTCAAAGGAGCTTACGGGGCAGGAATAAAAACCGATTTTTTGTTCAAAGTCGGGGAGTAATTTTTGTGGTAAGACCATGTAGCTGATTCTGAACGAAGGTGCCAATGTTTTTGAGAATGTATTGATGTAAATGACTTTTCCGTTTTTATCCGCGCTTTGAAGTGTTGGCAAAGGTTTTCCACTGAACCGAAATTCGCTGTCGTAATCATCTTCTATTATATAGCGATTTTCTGCGTTTTGCGCCCAATTTAAAATTTCTTGGCGGCGGCGGATTGGCATTACAATTCCAGTTGGAAAGTGATGGCTTGGCGAAACATGAACAATATTGACTTTTGAATTTTCCAGCTCGTTTATGTCGATTCCTTGTTGGTCAATTTTGATTGGAATTGCTTTCGCTCCGTTCAGTTTGCAGACGTACAAAACTTTTTGATAGCCTGGATTTTCCACCGCAAAAAGATTATTTCTTCCTAAAAGTTGCACGACCATTGAATAAAGATTTTCCGTTCCGGCGCCAATTACGATTTGTTCAGGATTTACATTCATATTGCGGAATTCTTTTAAATATCTGGAAATTGCCTGTCTAAGCTCAAGAACGCCTTTTACACCGACTCTTAAAAGAAGTTTTTCATCGCCGGAATTTAAAACTTGCCGCATTTTGTGTGACCATAAGTTGAATGGAAATTTTTCGTAGCTTGTCGAGTTGCTTCCAAAATCTGCAAACCATTTTTGTGATTCTGTTTCTTTCGTTTTTTTTTCGTATTTTCCGCGGTAGATTTTGTCAGTTTCGCAGTTTTCAAATTCTTCAGAATTTTTGTCAGTCTGTTCAAAAGTTGAATTTTCAGTTTCTTTTTCAAAAGGCTTTAAATCTGTTACAAAAAAACCTTTTTTTTCAATTGAATAAATGTATCCTTCGCTGATTAATTGTGCATAGGCATTTTGAACGGTTATCACGCTTATTCCAAGATTTTGTGCAAGTGTCCGTTTTGAAGGAAGCTTCTCGTTGGATTTTAGTGCACCCTGAATAATCTGATTTTTTATTGAATTATAAAGATATTCGCAAAGTCCGCATTTTCCGCGGTTTTCAAAAGAAATTGTAATCATTTTTAGTCCACGATTTCAGCGATTTCTTCTGAAATTTCTTTGTCATAATAAAGCCAGGCATACATTGCTGCCGCGCCAACAAGTTTTCTTCCGTATTCGCGAGTTTCCTCGTAAGGAATTGTTTCAAGGAATAAATCGTCCGGGAGTTTTTTTATGTTGTTGAATTCAATTTTTGAACTGTTCATCCAGCGGCGGACACGCGTAATTCCGGCATTATATGAAAAAAATGCCGAAAGCCAGCGTTTTTCAAGCCGTTCTGCAAGATTGTTCAGATACCATGTTCCAAATTCAAGGTTGTCGTCTGGATTTTTTAAGTCGTATTCATTGTATTTAAGACGATGTGCAATGTCGTTTCCTGTAAAGGTCATTAGTTGCGTAAGCCCAACAGCTCCGGCTGAACTTTCAATCTGATGGTCAAAAAAACTTTCGCTTCGCACAAGCGCGTACATTATTTCTTCTGGCACATTATATTTTTTACATTTTTCACTTATTAATTTGCTGTAATCACGCGGATAAAGAAGCTTTAAATCTTCTTTTGAAACTGATTTGTCTGCGGAATTTATAACTTTTGCGGCAATCCGTAATGCCTGCGGATAATATTCGTTTTTGTTGTTTCCGCAATTTTCAAGGAATTTTGCAATTTTGATTCCAGTTTCGTAGCTGATTCTGGAGCCCCTTTTGTTCAGCGAAAGCCATTCCGGGTAAATTTTTTCTGGAAATCCAAAAGAAATATAGCCAAGCAAAAGGTTCTCTGCCTCAATATCAACAGGAATTTCTGAATCATTTTTTGTGGTGCAGATTATTTCCTCCGCATTTTCTCCGCCAAGCCCAAGTTTTGAGATTGCAAGTGTTTTGTAGTAAATTTCGTTTCCGCTGGTAAGTGCGCGTGTAAAAGCCGCATCATCTTCGCTTTGATGAGTATCGTCAATTGCCGGAAGCGCAAGTTTTTCCTGAACAAGACGACCGAAAATATATGCGAATTTTGCAGTCATTCCGTCTGAAGCATAGCCGTCTATCGCTTTGTACAGATCGTTGAATTCATTCCAGCGTCCTTCAGAAAGCATAAGCGGACTCAGCATATCAAAAATATCATCAAAATATGCAGGATTATGCCAAGTTGAGCAATATTGCTTTATCATTTTTATTCCTTGGCTTGTTGATTTTTTTAAATTCAGGCTAAGAAGATACCAAAGCGCGTTGTCGTAAAGTTCTTCTGTTTTTGCGCAGCTCATTGCTGATTTGTAGCGGTTTGTTGCGTATGTTAAATATTCAATTTTTTCGTAAAGGCGGGCTGCATAAAAGTTTGAATAGAATTCTGCGTCTGAGCCGGAAACTTTTTCTGTAATTCCATCAAAAAATTTTGCATTTTGAAGATAAGAGTCGCTTCCGTAAAGACAGATTTTTCCAGCATCAGAAATTATTTGTGGCATCAAAGGTAAATTTTCCTTCAGATTCTGGAATTTCTCGAACGCAATTTTATAATTCCGCTTAAAAACTTCCGAACGCAAATCAATTATTTGAGCCTGTTCTGGATTCTTTAAAAATTCATCATTTTTCGAAATGTCGCAGAAAAATTTATAATGTTCAGAAGAAACAGGTCTTTTTGTAAACCATTCAAAAACATCATTGTACAAACGAGGCGCATTATTTTTTAGCATTGCCGCAAACCTTAGATAAATCAAGGAATTTTCGCTTGTCTCGTAATTTATGTTATTTGTAAGCACAACGATTTTTGTGAATTCTTCTTCCGCAAAAAGTTGTTTTACTGCAATCAAGAGAGCGTCTTCGTCGGAGTATTTTTTTATAAGATTTTCGCAGGCTTCAAGGCGTTCGCGCACATTTCCTATTTCTGTAAGTTTTTCTGCGCTGAGCCTTGCGATATAAGATGAGCTTTTTTTTGCCGAAACAGAAAAAAGCCGCTTTGCTTCAAAATTGTTTCCTTCCTGTTGTTTTTTTAATGCCAAAAAATAATATTTGTCCTTTGCTGGAACATTATAAAAATTTGAATTCAAACTCTGTCCGCAACCAGAAAAAACTGCGGAAAATGCGATGAGCAACGTGATTATGCAAAATTTTAATTTTTTCATCTTGAGATTTAAAAATTCCGTAAAAAAATAAGTCATCGAAAAACGATGACTTATTTTAGCAAATTGAACTGTTTATCTCAAATTATTTTGCAGGAATTGTGATTGTTGTTCCAGAAATAATGTAATCCGGGTTTTTAATGTTGTTGTAGCGTGCAATTTTTTTGTAGTTCCACGGATTTTTGTAGTAAGAGTCGGCAATGTCCCAAAGCGTGTCTCCCCATTTTATTTTATAGGTGATGTCTGCAGGTTTCGTTTCCGGTTCTTTTGGTGTTTCAGGAATGACTTGTTCTGGTTCTGGAGCAACTACAACTTCCTCTTCCTTTGATTCAATCACAACAGGTTTTGGTTCTTCTGGCTCAGCTGGAGTTTCTGGAATTTTTTCTTCAGGTTCTTGCTGAATTTCTGTAGCTGTTTCAGTTTTTACCTTGCCATTTTTGTTCAATAAATTATATTTTGAAGGAACAACAAAGAGAATCAAAAGCGTTGCCAAGATACAAATTATTGCGCAGATTATGCAGATAATAACTGGCGCTTTTGTTTTTTTCTTTATTTCGTCGGAATCATTTTCATAAGTTGAATCTGAAGAACCGCCGGCAACAGTTTCTTTGTCATAAAGTCCATCAAAATTTATTCCGTTTGAAGGAGTATTGTCGTTCACAAGAGTTGAAGCGTCCTCTGGCGCTTTTGTTCTTTCAGAATTTTCATCATCAGAAGTTATTGAGTCAAAAAATGCGTCATCATCCAAAACTGATTTTTCGTCATTTTTCGGCTCGGAATTTGAATCTGTGTCAAAATCAGGAAGCTGAAAATCGTCGAACGGTGAGGCGCTTGTGTCTGCACTAATGGTTGAATCATCATTTTTTGCGTTTGTTTCAGTTGCTGTTGTTTCAGGTTTTTCTGCGTTTGCGTTGATTGGTTCTTCGATTGTCGGTTCTGTTGAATTTTCCGCGGCGGAATCTGGAGTTTCATCCGCACCGTCATCCTCGTTGAAATCAGGCAAATCAAAATCGTCAAAAGTTGTTTCTGGGAATTCAGGAGTTTCCGCTTTTTCTTCTGAAAGTTCATTTTCTGGTTCAGCAGGAATTTCTTCATTTTTGTCGGCAACAATTGTTGGAGCTTCTGCTTCTTCTGGAGTTGCATTTTCTTCTGTTTCAGGAGATTCTTCTTTTTTTTCGTTCTTTTCTTCTTCTTTTTTCTTTAAAAGGCTTGCGGCTCCAAGCAAACCGAGCGCTGCTCCCGCTCCTGCAGCGGCTGCAACTGCGCCATTATTGGATTTTTCTTCATCATTTTGAACATCGGGTGAATCTTCTGTTTTATCAGTTGGTTCTGCGGCCACGGTTTCTTCAGTTTTGTTTTCAGATTCTTCTGTCTGGTTTGTGTCAAAATCTTCAATTTCTGTTTCCGGGATTGATTCTTCAGTTTTGTCTTCCGCGACCGGAATAGAAATTTCTTCATCTGCTGGAGCAACTTCATCAAAATCAGGAAGCTCAAAATCTTCATCGGAAAATTCCTGCGGCTGTTTTTCCGCATTTTCAGTTTCGTCTGCGATGGGTTCTTCTAAAGGATTTTCTTCCGGAAATTCAGGAAGTTCAAATTCTTCAGTTTTTGGCTCAGTTTCAGGTTCGTCTGTTTTTGCGGTTTCTGTATTTTCCGCAGAATCTTGCGGATTTTCTTCAGAATCTTCTATTATATTGCCGTTTTTGTCTTCTGAAAAAGTTTCTTCTGAAATCGGATTTTCCACGATTGTTTCATCGTCATTGTTTTCAAAATCTGGAATATCAAAATCTTCCGCATCAAATTTTGGAAGTTCAGAAAAATCGTCCGTGGAGTTATTTTCTGAATCGTTATTGTTTTCCGGCTCAAAGTCATTTTTTGTAGTTTCTGTTTCAGAATCGTTCAATAAATCATCTAGCGATTCTTCTTCAGGGTTTTCTTGCGGATTTTTTTCAAGTTTAACGTCGTAATTTGTTGGCTCAAGACGTTCTTCCAAAGTTCTCGAAACAAGAGTCACAGTTGCGTTTGAAGTGGCTCCAGTTTCCGGATCGTCCATTTCCGCATGAAGTTTATTGTTCTCGTCAAGTCCAATGTTAAGATTTATGTCGGCAGTTCCGTTCGGGTGCGCAACAAGATTGTCAATTTGCAGGCTGTCAATATATTCAGCATCTTCCATAGTTCCGGTTTTTGAACGGTATACATCAACAATTACGCGGGTTTGATTGTCGTTTACAGTTGTAAGTCCCAATGTTTTTTTTACAGGTTTTCCTTCTTCCATTATTGGGTAAAATGTTCCGTCTGCTAGTTTTATTCCAATCTGTTTCATAACATACCTCGCTCTTCGACTTTTTATTGATATTTTATCGGCGAAAATGGCAAAATTGATTATATTCTATTATACTTGTAAAAGGTAAAATTGCAAAATGAATAAAAATTCTCAACAGTCGCGGGCTTTGCACCGTCGTTTAAAAACTTTAAAGACTCTTGTTTTTAGCCGAATTCTTATTGTTGTGCTGCTTTTGCTTGTTCAGATTGCGCTTTTTATGCTTCCGGTTTTTCTTTATCTTCCGTACGTGCGGAATTTTTTTCAGGTGAGCATTGTTATAAGCCTTTTGTTCTGTTTTTATCTGGTAAATAGTCCGGGACGGAACGAATTTAAAATTGCGTGGCTTATTCCTGTTTTGATTATGCCGTTTTTTGGAATCGTGTTGTTTTTCCTTTTTAAAAAGAATTTTTTTGGAACTCAGTTTTCAAGGCGGCTAAAAAAGATAAAAGATTATTCTCGGCCATTTCTTTCTGATATTGAAACTGAAAAAAAAGCCCTGGAAATTTATCCAAAGGTAAAAGATATTTCAAATTATTTAAAGAACAGCGCAGGTTTTTCAACTTTTACAAATTCTGAGACAAAATATTTTAGCTGCGGCGAAGATTTTTTTCCTGTTATGCTGGAAGATTTAAAAAAGGCTGAAAAGTTTATTTTTGTTGAATATTTCGTAATTGAAGAAAGTTTTATGTGGAGCAAGGTTTTTGAAATTCTTGTGGAAAAAGCAAAATCCGGCATTGAAGTTTTTGTGCTTTACGACAGTCTTGGCTCGGTGGCATTGGCAACTCACCGCTACGAAAATTTTCTTAGAAGACAAGGGCTTAATGCAAAGATTTTTTCTCCGTTTATTCCGGTTTACGATACTGCGCTGAATAATCGTGACCACCGCAAACTTATTGATATTGATGGGCAGGTGGCATATACAGGCGGTCTTAATATTTCTGATGAATACATAAATTTGAACCACAAACGGTTTTCTTATTGGAAAGACGCTGCAATCAGAATTGAAGGTCCTGCTGTAAGAACTTTTACGGTTACATTTTTGCAGCTTTGGTATCTTCAGGCAAAAAAATCAGAACTGAATTTTTCGGATTTTGACCGCTTTGTAAATGTTCCAAGAAACCAGAAAGATGTTGGAGGAATTGTAATTCCTTACGGAAATGACGCTTATTCTGAATCTGATATTGCTGAAGATGTCTACAATTATATTCTTTCAAAATCGCACGATTATGTTCATATAATTACGCCGTATTTTATAATCGACAACACGTTGATGAATTCAATGATTTTTGCCGCACGCCGAGGTGTTGAGGTAAGCATTATTGTTCCAGAAAAATATGATCATTTTTTGACTTTTTGCGTTGGAAGAAAATTTATCAAGCAGTTGATTGTAAATGGCGTTCGTGTTTTTGCCTACAAAAGAGGATTTGTCCATTCAAAGATTTTTGTCTCTGATGATAAAAGGGCAACGGTTGGCTCAATAAATCTTGATTACAGAAGTCTTTTTCATCATTTTGAATGTGGTGTTTATCTTTACCAGAATGAAACTGTTTCAGAAATCGAAATGGATTTTCAGGAAACTTTAAAATATTGCAAAGAATTAACGCCCGCTGAATATAAAAAAATCCCGCTTGTCGTAAGACTTACGGGATGGATTTTTAAGGTTTTTGGACCTTTGCTTTAAATTTCAGCTTTAAGCACCTGTAAATTTATTTTGCGTCTGCTGTGTTTGTACCGTAGTTGTATGAAAATTCCAGCATATCAGTCATTTCGTTTACAGTTGTTCCGAATTTCTTTGCAACATTATAAGTTGTAATCCGCGAAATATTTCCGTTGTTGTCATATTTTACAAGCTGGCGGGTTGTTGTCTGGCTGTCTGCGCCATAAGTTGTAACTTCTGTTAAAGTTCCATTCGCTGCGTAGCGGAACACGCATTTTGAGGTAAGTTTCCCCTGCAAATCATAGTAAGAAACTGTATCTTTTTTGCCGCTTTCTGTGTAAGAAATTTGGCTTTCCTGGGCAAGGCTTCCATCATTAAAATAAATGTCCTGAACAGAAAGGCGACCTTTTTCGTCATACTTATAGATTGTTTTTTCCATAAGCGCACCTTCTGAATTATATACAGTTTCATCAGAAAGCTTTGAATTTTCGTAAAGGTAAATTGTCTTGCTCTTTAACGAACCGTCCTTGCCAAATTCTGAGACATCTGATTTTTTGCCGTTCTGGTAATTTACTGCCGATTTCCAGATTTGAACTCCGTCAGAATCTGAACAAATTTGTTCCTTTAGATTTCCAGAATCATCATAAACATTTACAATTTTGTTTATTACAGAATCTCTTGCCGTAAGTTCCGCGGATTCAACAGTTTTTCCGTTTTCGTCAAGAATGTATGTGTATTTTGTGCTTGGCGTGCGAAAGTATTCTCCAAATTTTGAAACTATTGAAAAATCAGTTCTTGTTACGCTTTTTGCACCGTCTTTTATTTGTGCTTCGGATGCAATGTCATAGGCAAACAACAAAGAACCTGCCAAAGCAACGCACAAAGAGGAAATAATTTTTTTCATAAAGCCTCCAATGCTTCTATTATAAACTGTTGATTGAATGTTTGTCAAAATTCTGTTGAGTATGGTAGAATAAGCAAAATGAATTTTTATGAACTGAAAGCATTTGTTGTTTTGAGCAAACAGCTGCACTTTGCAAAAACAGCTGAAGAAATCAACATAAGTCCGTCTGCGTTAAGCCGGATTATTACGCGCCTGGAAGAAGAAACTGGAACGGATTTGATTGACCGTTCCAACCGAAAAGTTGAACTTACACCAAACGGAAAACTTTTTGCGGAATTTGCGCATGAAACTTTAGAAAAACAGGCTGATCTTTTTGCGACTTTTAATGGCGATAAAAATAAGATAACAGGAACTTTACATGTATATGCTTCAGTAACGGCTTGTTATGTGATTTTGCCGCTTTTTATAAGAAAACTTTCAGAAAATTATCCGGGAATTCAGCTTGTTCTGGAAACTGGCGATCCTGCCGGTGCGATTCCTGCAGTTAGGGAAGGGCGCGCAAATCTGGCGGTTGCGGCGATTCCAGAAGATGGACTTTCTTATATGGAAACGATTAGTGTTTGCCGTTCGCCGCTGATTTTTGCCGCGAGCAATTCAAGCAATTTTTATTCAGAAAATGGTTCGCCGCAGGATTTTATTTCTTCAGTTCCGCTTATTCTTCCAAAAACCGGATTGGCACGCCGCCGTTTTGATGAATGGACAAAAAGCCGCAATGTAAAACCAGTTATTGCCGCAGAAACCGAAGGAAATGAAGCGATTCTGGCTCTTGCCCAGCTTGGAATTGGAATGGGACTTGTTCCAGAAATCGTTTTGCAGAATGGGCGTTACGCGGACAGTTTTACGTGCCATTCTGCCGGAAATATTCTTGGTTATTACGATATTGGATTTATCCGCCGGAGTGAAATTTATGGAACTCAAAGCAGCCGTCGGATTCAACAAGCTGTAAGCGACATTTTACATTCAACCGATTGGCAGAGATTAAGATAAACAGGAAATCTTATGACGCAAGAACAATATTCAGCTATCAAAGAATTCAGAAAGAATTTCAAGGCGAAAATTGAAGAATGGAATGGGGCTGCCCCAAATCTTAAGGGGCTCCAGCAGGCCGCGGCAAAAGATGCGAAAACGCCGGAATATCCATTTGAAACACCGATTGTTTATAACCGCGCCCTGGACGAAATTTCTGAAAACGATGAAATAAAACTACTTGTAATTGGCGATAATCCCGGAAAAGACGAGCAACTTTTGAAAAACAACAGATATCTTGTTGGACAGGCCGGAAAATTAGGCGAAGGCTTTTTCAGAAAAAATCCGGAACTCGGAATTGATTTTAGAAAAAATGTGATTATTTTGAACAAGACACCTGTTCATTCAGCAAAAACTGCGCAGTTAAAATATATTGTAAAAAATGGCGGGCAAAAAATTGCTAATTTAATAGAAGAAACTGAACTTTGGATGGCAAAAGAAACCGCCGAGCTTGCAAAAAAACTGAATTCTGAGATTTGGCTAGTTGGCTACAGCGAATTGAAGCCAAAAGGAATTTTTACGGAATATCGCGACCAGCTGAAAAAATATGCAGACTGGGAAAAAATCTTTGTATTTCAACATTTTTCAATGAACAGATTTTCAATTGATCTAAAAGATTTTATGCAGGCACACAAGGAACTTTCCTTAAAAGAAGCGCTTTTTCAGCTTGGAACTTTGCACAAAACCGAAATATTTTGCTAGTTTGAATGTTGAGTTTTACTGAAAAATGTGTAAAAGCGTAGTCTGATTTTTAATTTGTGAAGATTTTGAGCGATTGTACCAATTAAAGTGCGTAGCACCCAAATCAATACAAGCGCAGCGCGAGCTCAACCATCTGGAGCAAATTGAAAATCAGACGAGAGCGGTTTTCCTCAATTTATAAAAACTCAACATTCAAACTATCACATTTTACTCAAGAATTGTGATTTCTACGCGGCGGTTCAGTGCTTTTCCTTCCGGTGTTGCATTGTCCGCAATCGGCTTGTGCGCGCCGCTTCCTTTTGTTATGAACCGCGATGCTTGAATTCCTTTTTTTGAAAGTGCTTCTGCAACTGTATGCGCTCGTTCCGCAGAAAGTTTCATTTCGCCTTTTTCGTAACCAGTGTCGGCTGTATGCCCTTCGACCAAAAACTGGCTGTTTCCAGCTTCTTTTAAGACTGTCGCAATTTGGTCAAGCCGCTTTTCTTCGCCTGGAAGAAGTTCCGCGCTATCCGCTTTAAATTGAAGATTTTGAATCGTAAGCCGGATTCCTGCCGGTGTATTTTCAACTTTGATGTTTGAATTTTTTGCCGCAGAAACTGTGTTTTTTTCTGTTTTTGGCTCAGTTTTTCCACCTTTTTTGTTTTCTGCTGAATTTGCGATTAATGGTTGAGATTCATTTACCGGTTTTGAAAGAGCTTCTGTCTCATCTTTTGAAACAAGAGCGACTCGCTGTAAAGATTCTATGATTCTAGTTCGGTCAACTGCCGGCGGATATTCAGTGAACAACGAAATTGTTCCTTTGAAAGTTACTGAATTTCCGTCTTTGTAGATGAAATTTTCGTTCACGGAATCGCGTACAACAATCGCATAGCCAGTGGATTTGCTTACATACATTGTTGCATTGTGGCTTCCGTTCGCGCTTTTTAAATTCTGGTCACCGCCAAAGTCAAAATAAGAAATTCCGTATCGGGTTGCCCATTTTGCGCTGAAGACGAAAACATCTTCGCCACGGACAATTTCATCGCCAATATAAGTGTATAAAACCTCCATTGGAAGTTTTGTGAAAATGCCTTTGTTCAGCGGGTCAACAGAACGCATTGCTCTTGCTGTCCAGCTGTCGCCTTTTTTGATTTTTGCTTTTGGAAAAGCTGGAAAACTTCTGAAGCTTGGATAACCATGGTCTTCAATCATTATGAGGTTTCCGTCTGGAGTGATTCTGAAAGTTGAAGGAATAGAATCGTGAATTTCCTGTGCGACTGAAATATTTTGATGTTTTGTTCCTTCATCAATGTAAAAACTTCCGTCGTATAAATTGCCGTCGTTTACAATAAATGAACGAACTTCTCGGCTTACAAGTCCGATATATTTGTTGTTGTCATATCTGCGCAAATCCGTGCGTTCAACAAGACTGTAATTCCTTCCGCCGCTATAAGTTACTTGAACTGGAACATCCTGCTGCCCGAACGCAACCGCAAATCCACAGAAAATCAAAATCACCTGCAAAAAAAACTTTTTCATCCTACACCTTCGTAAAAATTAGGCATAATTTGAATTTGTTATAATTATTTAGAAAGAACGCTCACGGCGACTTTCCAATTTGCTCCAGATGATTGAGCTCGCGCTTCGCTTGTATTGATTTGGGTGCTCCGCACTTTAATTAGTCCAATCGCTCAAAATCTTCACAAATTGTAAATTCGCCTGCGCTTTTATTACTTCATTTTAACAAATTCAAAATTACTCCTAATTATATCATTTTTTTTCGTTTTTAGAATTTTTTGTTTTGCACGAATATTTTCTAAAAAATGTCTTTTGGTTTGCCGACAATAAAGTATGAAAATTTCTAATAAACCGAATTTTGTGGCTGGAGCGATTCTGCTTTTGATTGCCGCGTTTTTTTCAATTTCGTTGGCACTTCTTCCTCTTGATTTTGGAAATTTTGGTCCGGCGCAAGATAATCTTCTATATATAACAGCATTTTCCTTGGGCGATATGCTTTTTTCAGTCTACGGATTTTCTAGTATTCTGATTCCAGTTTTTCTTCTGATTTCGGGGCTTTCGTGTTTTGCTTCAAAGTGGACTTCAAAAAAATCAATGCGACTTTTGACAGCGGTTGTTCCATTTTTTACTTCTGTCTTTATTGAAAAACTTTGCCGCTATTTTGCAAAAGATTTTACGGACGATTTTTCTACAATCAAAATTGTGCTTACAATAATTATTGGCGTAATGCTTGTGGTGATGGAAATAATTATTGCCGGGCTTGTTGCAGAACGAATCAATGATATGATTTTTCACCGCGAGAAATTCCTTGCTGAAAAAGAACAGAAAATTGCTGAACAGATTTCTGAAAAACAGGAAGAATTTCGCGCAGCAAAAGAAACTGAAAATCATTCAGAGCCAAAAACTGATTCAGAAAATGAAAACGCTGAAAAAAATGCGGAAGAAACTGTTCTTCAAAATGAGCCTGAAATTCAACCTGCGGCAAATGAAGAGAAATCTGCTTCCGAGCCGACAGCCGTTGCAGAAAGCGAGCCGGTTGTCCAGCGGGAAGATCCTTTCGCAAATCTTTTTGATGAGGAAGAACCGCAAAATGCAAATTCAATGATTACGCAGGAAGAATTTGCCGCTTTGAACGGATTTAATGATGAGCCTGAAAATTCTGATTTTACGGAGCTTGTGGATGAGCAAAAAACAGAAAATCAGCCAGAAAATCCTGAACCCGAAAACGATTTTGAAAATCAGGAAGAGCCGGCGGACGATTTGGAATGGCCAGATGCAGAAGAAATAAAAGCTCAGGCTGGGGCAGTGGAAATTCCTGTTGAAGTTCAGGATGACGAAGATTCTGCTGAAAAAAAATCCATCCAGTCTGATAATAATTTTGAGCCTGCAGAAGATGATTTTTATGCGTCGGATGAAGAGAATTTCTCTGAAAACACAAAAGATTCTGATGATTCTGAAAATTTTGAGAATTCGGAGCTGGATTCAGATAACGACTCTGATGAGCTTGAGAATTCTTTGAGCGATTTTGAAAAATACAATGACGAAGTTGAAGATGAGCAATTTTCGGAAGACTCTTATGAAAACGAACCAGAAAATACAGATTCTCACGAGACGCTTTCGCCAGATTTTTTTGACATAGATATGAATTCTGACGATGAACCTGTTCCATCCGAAGATTCCGCAGGAAACACCGAAGATGATGAAAATTCCACAATCTCGTTTAATTCTGATGTTTTTGCAGACATGGAAAACGATGCGCGCAAACAGCTAGAAAAAAACGAGAATGATTCATTTTTTGACGAAAAAGAAAATTCCCACGTTCCAGCAGATGGAACAAAATCTCTGGCAGAAAATTTTGAAAATCACGAAGATTTTTCGGAATCTGAAGAAACTAAGGCCTCGGCAGAAAATAATATCTCAAATCTTGAGACAGAATCTTTCGTTCATTCATTTTCCGAGGATGAAAAACCGACTGAACCGACTGTTGAGGGTAAAATTATTGAGACTTCTCCTGTTCCGGAGCGAAAAACTATTGCTACAGAACCAGCTCCGGTTAGCCATGTTGCGCGCCCGAAAAAGCCATACGTTGTTCCAACAGATTTGCTTGAGCAGTACGAAGATGACCAGTATTGGCTGATTGACGCGGAGACAAAGGAAAGTGCTGTAAAATTAAAGAAAACGCTTTCTGATTTTGGAATCAGTGCGGAAGTGATTGGAATAAAAAAAGGTCCGGTCGTTACGATGTTTGAGATTGCTCCGGCTCCGGGTGTAAAGCTCAGCAAAATTGTTGCGCTTCAGGACAATATTGCGCTTAGCCTTGCCGCTTCAAGCGTGCGAATTGTTGCCCCGATTCCTGGAAAAGCCGCGGTTGGAATTGAAGTTCCTAACAAAAAACGTTCAATTGTAAGCTTCCGCGAAATGATTGAGCAGGATTTGCCGGAATTCCAGAAAATGGCGATTCCTGTAATCTTGGGAAAAGATATTCTTGGAAAATCGCAGATTATTGATATTGCAAAAACGCCTCATCTTCTGATTGCTGGTGCGACTGGTGCCGGAAAATCAGTCTGCGTAAACTCTATAATTCTTTCAATTTTGTATAAACGCTCGCCTCAGCAGGTAAAAATGATTCTTGTTGACCCGAAAGTTGTTGAGCTAAAACTTTACAACGATATTCCTCATCTTTTAACGCCAGTTATTACCGAACCAAAAAAAGCCTTGCAGGGATTGCAGTGGTGTCTCTGCGAAATGGAACGCCGATATGCGCTGCTTGACCAGATGGGCGTGCGCGATATTTCAAGCTACAACAAACGCATTGAAGAACGAAAAATTGCCACGGAAAAATTGCCGTACATCGTTATTATAATTGATGAGTTTGCGGATTTGATGGCAACAAGCGGAAAAGAGCTTGAATCAAATGTTGCTCGCCTTGCGGCTATGTCCCGCGCGGTTGGAATCCATCTTGTTTTGGCGACACAGCGGCCTTCTGTAAACGTTATTACTGGTCTGATAAAAGCGAATATTCCAAGCCGAATTGCGTTCATGGTTGCAAGCCGAACCGACTCAAATATCATTATTGACGCGGTTGGTGCTGAAAAACTTTTGGGAAAAGGCGATATGCTTTATGCCTCTGCGGTAAGTCCGTACCCAATCCGAATCCAGGGAACTTTTGAGAGCGATTCTGATGTTGAGCACGTTGTGGATTATGTAAAAACTTTGGGCGAGCCAGACTACATTGATGATGAAATTTTTGTTGATGACGACGATGATGATGATGGCCAGCAGAATTTCTACGGCGATGACGCAGATCCATTGTACGAGCAGGCTCTGGACATTGTGATTCAGTCTGGGAAAGCCAGCGCAAGCTACATTCAACGCCGCCTGAAAGTTGGCTACAACCGCGCCGCGCGCCTTGTTGAAGAAATGGAAGCCCGCGGAATTGTAGGACCAGCGAACGGTTCAAAACCCCGCGAGATAATCCACGTGCCAAGTTAGGAGTTTGCTGAACTATTCAATTGAAATAATGCAGGTTGTGCTATAGACTTAAATTCTTACTACTAAACACTTTCGGAGGTTTTATGAAAGGAAAGTTTTTAAGCCTATTTATGGCAACTGCATTTATTCTTTTTGGAATAATGATTTTTGGCTGCGCAACAGATAGCGATTCAGATTCGGGGGGGGGCGGCTCTTTAACTTATTCAGCTGTTAGAAATGTAAAATCTGCGGCAACAAGTGAAAAAATCATTCTAGTTTGGCAGACCCCGGAACAAAATTATTACGGTGTAAAAATTTCAATGACACCGGCAGCCGGCAATTTGGCAGAACCACAAACTTGCGCAAAAGAAACAAACATTTTTACCGTAACAGGTTTAAACGCAAACACAGAATACACGTTCACCTTTACAAGTCTTGATTCAAATCAACAGGAAACGTCTGAAAAAACTTCAATTACAATAAAAACTGCGCAAAAGTCAGCAGAAGATTCAGGCGATACAACACCACCTGAAGATGTCACAGGATTTAGCGTTGAAGTTGAAGATTTAGTGGCAACATTAAAATGGAAAGTTTCTAAGTCAGAAGATGTTTTTGGATATTTTATTTCTTATAAAGATGAGAAACTAAAATCCGGCACAATTGACACCCGCTCTGCTTTGACAGAATCAATGCCGGAAAATACAGTTTTTGTAAGCCCGGAAACTAAAAAATATTCAATCAGCGTAAAATCAGGCCATGCTTACACATTTACACTAAAAACCGTAGACACAAGCGGAAACGAAAGCTCTGGCGTAAAATCAGAAAAAATAACGATTGCGGAAAATGTTGGACCAGCATTGGGCACTCGCACAGAAAGCCTGAACTATATTTTTGGAACAGATTCCGTTGCGGAAATAACTCTTACAATCAGCCGTGCGGAATGGGATAAACTTTGTGCAAATTATGACAAGAATCCTAAAAACGAAGATTGCGTTCACGCTGACTTTGAGATGAAAAAAGGCAACAATACTTGGCAAATCAGCGATATTGGAATGCGATTGCGCGGAAACACAAGCCGGCAGCGCCCTCAAGTTGGGGAAAAATATTATCAGGCTCATTTTAAGCTTGATTTTGAAGAATGGCTTGGCGATTCCGGAGAAGAACGAAAACTTGCCGGTTGTATGAAAGGCTTGAACCTTAAACGCTTTAAGGAAGACCCGACTTATGTCCGCGAAGTTTTTGGATACAACTATTTCCGCAAAAACGGAATCTGGACAGCTCCGCGTGCAGGTTATGCGCATCTTTTTATCAATATTGAGGAAGAAGACGGAACTGCAAAAATATTGAACTATGGTGTTTACGCAATGATTGAAGAAATCAACAAGCAGTTCTTAAAGGAACGCTCGGAAATCACTCCAGAAATTGGAACTAATTTTTCAGACAATAAGGGCGACCTTTGGAAATGCTGTTGGTCATCCAATGGTCCTTCAATGTCAACAGATTATAATGTTTACCGTTCTTTTGGAGTTGAAGAAATCAATCTTGATGAATCAAAAAGCCTTCGTTACGACTACGACCTAAAAACAAACAAGGATGAACTTAGCCGCGCCCGCAACAATTTTATTGATTTTATAGAAGAATTGAACGGACTTGATTCAGAGGACGATATAAGGAATTTCTACCAAAACAAAATGGACGTTGACTTGTTCCTAAAAACTTATGCCTGCAACGTTCTTTTGGGAATGGACGACGACTACTGGCGAAACCACAACAACTATTACTTTTATTTTGACACAAATGGTAAATCATATTTTATTCCATACGATTACGACAACATCTTGGGAACAAACTGCATTGCCGACACCGACACAGCCACAAAAAATCCTCTTGACTGGGGCGAAGGCGCTTACGAAGCTCCGCTGATGGAAAAACTTCTTTCCGTTTCAGAATTTAAGAATAAGTACGTGGATTATCTTCTTGAGTTGAGTGCAGAAAATATATTTGTGGCAGAAAATCAAGCAGAAATCACAAGATTGCAAACTTTGGTGAAAGATTTGACTTCAAGCGATGATATTGAATATGCTGACACGTCAAAAACCATAAAAGATGATGTTGCTTCTTGGTGTTCAAATTACGGAAAATATAAGCTTTTGGATGGAGATGTGACGGATAATTATTTTATGGCAAAGGCAAAATCCGTTCAGGTTTACTGTAAACCAAAATATGTAAATATTACGCTTGATTTAAATAAGGAAGAGGCAAGAATTACTATAAAAGATGAGGATTTTCAAGGAACGTATTCTTTTTCCAATGCTATAGCAGAAACTGCCGTAAGCAATCTTTATAACAAGATTTATATATTTGGAAAAAATGATGAAGAATATAAGTTTGCTGGTTGGTATGATTCTGCCACAGATGGAAATTTAGTTACATATATACCTACAGAAAATTCCACTTTGTATGCACATTATGAAAAACGAAACGCTCCAACCTATAAACCATATAAATATTGGATTGATAATGACGGTCCTCATATAACTCTTACTTTCAATCCAAAAGATTTTAATATTCCCGAAGATTTTTCTATAGAATCTTGTGTGCCTGCTTGTGAACTCAATGATTGGGGGCAAACATGGCCAAAAATGGAAAAACTGGAAGATGGGACATATACATACACTTATTCTGATGAAAGAATATCATCGATTTATGCAGGTTATAAATTCGTTGTAAATGATTATCTTTGGTTAGGATGGTTAGAATATGCAAAGGAACTTCCTGAAGAATATTATAAAAATCAGCCCAACTATGATTTTATGATACCAGAATTGAATGAATAAATTTAAAAAAATTCCCCACTGCAAAATCCTTGTAGTGGGGGGATTTTTTTAGAATAACTTCTGTCTGTTTTTGTTAGTTGCAAATTAAGTTACAATATATTGTAGGAACTATCTGAAAAAATACACTTAGCAGTTAAAAATAAAGTTATTTAGATTATCGTTAGTTGTATTAAAGCTTGTATTTTTGGCAGATATATTAGATGAGGAAAATTATTGACCTATCCTATGGAGTTAAAATGAAAAAAAATTGTTTTGTCATTTTGTTTTTAATTACATTTTGTATGCATTTGGTTGCAGAGCCGGATTATAAAGATGGAAATGGAACAATTATTTCGTCTATTACCGAAAAGGAAATCAGGAAAACTGTAAGAAAATGTGAAGTTGATAATATTCGTATCGGAGATTTGTTGGACGAAAAGAATCGTGATATTTATACCGATTATAATTTTGACAATAAAATTGGAATGCTAAAAGATAATGATATGATAAAAGTTCTGGAGGTTTGTGAAATTGAATATTTGGATAAATCTAAGGATGAATGGAATAATCCGGCCGGTGAATTATGGTTTAAGATTTTGTTAGGAAATAAACTTGGTTTTATATGCAAATCTACAGGTTTTTTGAGGGAATATGAAGATCCATATTTTGAAAACAGATATGAGATTGTTGAAGAAATAACAACAACAAAGAAATGGGTTGTCAGAAAGATGAAACAGACTGTTTCTGTTTGGGAAAACTTGAATATTCGTTCAAACCCTGGCTTGGAAAATACAAAAATTTTGTATACTATTCGTCCTGGACAAACAGATCCTGTTCAAACAAATGTTGAAGTTGTTGCCATGACTCAAGAAAAAGAATCTATAGATGGAGAGTCTGATTTTTGGTTAAAGATAAAATATAAAAATTACGAAGGCTGGATTTTTGGAGGATATGCATCCATTGAAAGAGGTGGTCCAAAATATTATATTCCAGAGAATATTGTAATATCTGATCTTTCTGGATATGGATATTAATTTTACCTCTCATACGTTTTCAGAATCGACTCTGCAGTTTGCAGGCGGCTTTGGCGCAAGTTCATGGCTTGTTTTTCTATATATTTATGTGCTTGCGGTTCGGTCATTTGCAGGTATTGAATCAAAATGCATTTTGCGCGGTCAATCAGGCGGATTTCGTCAATCTTTTTTTGAAGTTTTACGTTCTCGTTTTCAAGGACTTGAACGCGCTTTCTGCTAGCTATTAAAAGTTTTACAGCCTGGTAAAAGAATTCCGGACTTACTGGTTTTGGAAGAACAAAAACGCCTGCATCCTCAATATCTGGGCTGATGTCGTAAACTTTATCATTGTTAACGATTAGGATAATTCCTGCGTCTGTCTGTTCGGCTGCATACAACGAAAAATCATCGCCAAATTCGTCTGGAAGGGGAGAGTCCACAATAATCAGGTCAAATTGATCGGAAATTAAGTCCCGGCGGGCTTCTGCGCAGTTCTGGGCCGTAACAATCCGGCTGAACGGTTGCGAATTCAGCAAGTCGGAGATAATTCCAAGAGTAGTGTTTGTGTTAGAAACTATTAAAACCGAATCCATCTACTTTCGTTTCATCCAGCAATAAGATTATTCTTTTTCGGCATCAACAAATGCGTTTAAAGTAACTTGCGGCAGAATCTTTTTTACAAATTCGCTTTGGCAGGCAATCTGAACTGCTTCTGAAAGTGATTTTGGCAAAGTCTGCACATTTTTCAGCTCATCTTTAGAGGCATGGAAAGCGTCCATGTTCAATTCCGGTGGAAGTTTTGTCTTTTTTTCTATTCCTTCAAAGCCTGCGGCAAGAATCAGTGCGAGCGCAGCGTACTGGTTGCAACTTGGGTCTGGGGAACGGATTTCCATTCTACTGCGGGATTTGTCGGATGTCGCAGGAATGCGGATAAGCTGGCTTCTGTTTGCTCGGCTCCAGCCAATATAAAGAGGCGCCTCAAAATGTCCAAGTCTTTTGTATGAATTTTCGCTTGGATTCAGGAATGCGGTTATTTCACGGATTCGTTCAAGGATTCCTGCGATAAAATATTGGGCTTCGTCAGTAAAATCTGAAAAAAGATTTTTACGTTCTTTTTCAATTGAAATGTTTATATGAAGTCCGTTTCCCGGTTTTCCGTCAATCGGTTTGCCTGCAAAATTTGCGTCCAGTCCGTTTCTTGCGGCTACAGTGCGTACAACAGTTTTGAATGTGGAAAGATTATCCGCGGCTTTTAGTGGTGATGCATATACAAAATCAACCTCATGCTGACCAGGTCCTGTTTCGTGGTGGCTTACTTCCGGCTTGATTCCCATTTGTTCAAGCGTAAGGCAGATGTCGCGGCGGATATTTTCGCCCTTATCCAAAGGTGCAAGGTCGCAATAACCTGCGTTGTCGTGCGGTATGTCTGTTACATTTCCTTTTTCGTCCAGCTGAAAAAGATAGAATTCACATTCTGTTCCAACATTTATGCTGTAGCCTTTTTTTGCGGCTTTTTCAACAACTTCTTCAAGCAGACTGCGGATGTCGCCTTCAAATGGAGTTCCGTCCGGATATTTTATGTTGCAGTAAAAACGTACAACTCTTCCGTGCTGAGGTCGCCAAGGCAAAACAGAAAGCGTTGAGGCATCCGGCACAAGATACAAATCGCTCTTGTCTACGCTTAAAAATCCTTTTACTGCACTTGCGTCAAAAGAAATTCCAGATTTGAATGCCCGTTCAAGTTCGCTTGGTTGAATGGAAATACTTTTTATTGTTCCAAAAATGTCCGTAAAAAATAACTTGATGAATTTCACATCGTTTTCAGCAATGTATGTCAGGACTTCATTTTCTGTGTATTCCATGAAAAAACCTCCAAAAGGTAAGTAAAATTATACTTTATCTTTAAAAAAAAAACACTATCGACTAAAATAAATATATGAAGATTAAATTGAGTTTAAAAAAAGTTATTATTTCTATTGTTGCGCTGATTATTTTTCTGATTGCGCTTTTTCTTGTGATTATCGGAATTTCAAGCCATAGGCCGACTGCCGCATTTTATGGAATCAGCGAGTCTAATCAGGAGAAGATTGCAAAAGTTCTTCAGTCTACAGCAAGCAAAAAGAAAGGCAGATTTTTACCGTTCAATATTGTTACATTAGACACATCTGTTTCTTTGGAAAATGCGTTAAAAAAACAAAAGGCTGATATAGTTTTTGTGAACCGTGGAAAAAATTCTGATTTTGCGGCGGCAAGAGCAGTAAAAAAACATACAACTTTTGATATTGAGCTTTTAAGAGGAATGACAACTTCTGTGCGAAAGACAGCTTTTGTCTCAGATGAAAAAGTTGCGGCAGTTCCTCTTTTGCTTGATAATTATGAGCTTGATGTTCACACTGAAAAGTTTAATTCAAGCAACATAAAAGTTCTGAATACGCTTGATGATTTGGAAAAACTTGCGTGGATTACAAAATCTTCTACGCCGTCTCCGATTATTTTTCCGGGCGGAGACAATGATTTTCTTATAAATATTTTTGGCGCATTGGTTGAAGCTGTTTCCGGCAAATCTGCGTGTATCGAAGGCAAGGAAAAACTTGAAAAACTGATTGATTCTGGCAAGGCGAACTACAATTCGTATACAGAAACCTTAAAGGAACTTTTTGCGGACGGAAATGCTTATAGCGAAACATTTAAACTTTTGAGAAACTGGTCGCAAAAGGAAATTCTTACAAAAAATGTTTATCAGATTAATGTGCGCGATATGAAAATTTTTATGCAGAGCGAAATTGTTACAGCCGCGTTTCAAAGTCTTTCTGAACACAGAACTTTTGAACGCCCGGTTATTGCAAAATACACTTCGGTTTACATTCCTGCTGAAACAGAAACTTCTGTTCGTTTTTTTACTTCTCCTGTAATTCTTGGAATTTCTCTTTCAAAAGATAAGATTGCGCGTGCTGCAATTGAAAAACTTTCAAATGAATTTCAAAGTCAACTTAGTTTTGCGACTGGGCTTGCTCCGGTTCAGGCGAATTGTTCAGTTCCGGATGTTCAGGCGGATGATGTTCGTTATTGGGTTGCCGCTTCGGATGAGCCGCTTCCAGCTTTGGCGGACTGGATTTTTACAACAAAAGGTCAGAAAAACGCTTTTGCGGAGGCTTTAAGAAATCTTTTGCGTGCTTAATACGCGGACTAAAAGGATAATTCCCCGGAAGCACAGTTCAATTGCCATTGCAATCCATATTCCGACCAGACCAAAAGGTTTTACGAGCCATACAGAAATTCCAAGGCGCACAATCCACAGGCTGATTAAATTCAGTATGCTTGGAACTAGTGTGTCGCCTTTGCCGCGCAGAACGCCTGTTGAAACTATTGCTGCCGCGAACATTGGTTCTGCAAAAAGTTCAATTCTTAGAATCTTTGTGGCAAGGTTTTGAATTTCTTTGTCTGGCGTTAAAAACTGAAATAAAAATGGACATAAAAAATACATTGCAATACCGATTAAACTCATTATCAGAATTCCTGCGGCAATTGTAATCATTGAAAAAGATTTTGAAAGATCATTGCGTTTTGCGCCGTAACTTTGTCCGACCAGTGTGCTTGCCGCTTCTTGAACGCCATAGCCGGGCATATAGCACAAAGATTCTGCTGTGGTTGCAAATGAATTTGCCGCAATTGCAACCGCGCCCAAAGGTGCAATTATTTTTGCTACGATTACGAGTGCGCCGGAAAATGCTGAGCTTTCAAGACCGACTGGAACAGCAAGTTTTATTGCCTTAAAAACGCAATATCTGCTCATTGAAAAGTTATTGAAATTCTTCAGATTTAGATAATCAGAAAATCTCAGAGTGTAAACTGCCATAGTCAATGCGGTAACAAAAGCCGCCGCTGCTGAACCTAAAGCCGCTCCCTTTACTCCAAGATTAAGTTCAAAAATAAAAAGCCAGTTGAACAAAATATCCAGAAGGCACATTACTGCATTCATTGCGGCAGGAAATTTCATATTTCCGGTTGACTGCAACATTCCGCTCATCAGGTACACAATTTCAAAAAATGGTGTTGAAAGTCCAAAGATAAGAAAATACATTGTTGAGTCATGAAAAAGATTCTGCGGTGCACCAAGCCATTTTGGAAGTTCATGGCAGATTGAAGAGGAAATTCCTGCCAGAACCAGCGAATAAATTAGGCAGACGATTATCGACTGAAAAAAAACATTTTTTGCCTTTTCTTTTTCGCCGGCTCCAACAAGATGTGCAAGTTGTACGTAAAAACCGACGCACATTGCGTGCGCCAGGCTTCCGATTACCCAAGTTGACGATGCTACAAGTCCGATTGAAGCGGATGCCTGCGCGCCCATTGAACCGACCATTGCCGCGTCAATATACTGCATAAGAATTGAAGAAATCTGCGCTAGAATCCCGGGAACGCTAAGCTGCCATACAAATTTTATTTGCTGTTTGAACGAAAGCGACGAGGAATTCTTTAATAATTGCGAAAGATCAAAATTCTGCATTGAGGCAACTTTGGTTTTTGTTCTGTTTAAAGCTGCTTGATAACGTTGACCATTTCGATTGCGCCAAGTGCGCAGTCATAGCCTTTGTTTCCGGCTTTTGAACCGGCGCGTTCTATTGCCTGCTCAATATTTTCTGTTGTGATTACGCCGAACATTACAGGAACTCCATTTTTTAGGCTTGCCTGTGCGATTCCTTTTGAAACTTCCGCGCAAACGTAATCGTAATGGCTTGTTGAACCGCGGATTACAGCTCCCACGGCAATAACAGCGTCATATTTGCCGCTTGCAGCCATTTTGTCTGCGATTACAGGAATTTCAAATGCGCCTGGAACCCAAACTGCGGTGATGTTTTTGTCTTCAACTCCATGGCGAACAAGCCCATCCACCGCGCCTCCGAGCAATTTGTTTACAATAATCTCATTAAAGCGCGATGCAACGATTCCAACTTTCATCCCTTCCGGGGCAACAAGTTTTCCTTCTACAAGTTTAATTTCATTCATATCAATATCCTCTTTTATTTTAAAGACTTTCCTTGAAAATATGTCCCATTTTATCGCGTTTTGTTTTTAGGTAAAAGCGATCGTATTCTTGTGGGGCAATTTCGATTGGTTCTCGTTTTGCAACTTTAAGACCAAATCCGTCTAATCCGTAGATTTTTTCAGGATTGTTTGTAAGAAGCCGTAGAGATTTGCAGCCTAAATCCCTAAGAATCTGCGCGCCAATCCAGTATTCGCGTAAATCAGGCTTAAATCCTAGTTTTACATTCGCTTCAACCGTATCAAGTCCTTCTTCCTGAAGTTTGTACGCCTTCAATTTGTTGATAAGTCCGATTCCTCGTCCTTCCTGACGCATATACAAAACGATTCCGCGTCCTTCTTCCGCAATTTTGCTCATTGCCGCATGCAGTTGTGGACCGCAGTCGCAGCGTTGTGAACCAAAAACATCTCCTGTAAGACATTCTGAATGAACCCGGCACAGAACATTTTCGCCATCGCCAATATCGCCGCGAACCAATGCAACATGATGTTCGCCGGTAATATCGTTTATGTAGCCATAAATGTCAAAATCACCCCATTCGGTCGGAAGTTTTGCTTTTGCCTCTTGAATAACGTGTTTTTCGTGAAGCCTTAGATAATCCTGAAGTTCTTTTATCGTTATAAATTTAAGGTTGAATTTTTTTGCGAGTTCCCAAAGCTTTGGCGTTCGCATCATTGTTCCGTCATCATCCATGATTTCGCAGCACAAACCACATTCTGGAAGTCCAGCAAGTCGGCACAAATCAACGGTTGCCTCTGTATGACCGTTTCTTACAAGAACTCCGCCTTTTCTTGCAATCAGAGGAAACATATGTCCAGGCCGTCTAAAATCTTCCGGCTTTGATTCAGGATTTACACAGGCCAGTGCAGTTATTGAACGTTCCACCGCAGAAATTCCTGTTGTTGTTGATTTGTGGTCAATTGAAACTGTAAAAGCTGTCTCATGGTTGTCTGTGTTTTCTGCAACCATCGGAAAAAGATTCAGCCGCTTTGCAATTTCATTGCTCATCGGAGTGCAAATCAGTCCTTTTGCATGTGTTGCCATCATGTTAATGTTTGCCTGTGTCGCAAAAGTTCCGGCGCAAATCATATCGCCTTCGTTTTCTCGGTCAGGATCATCCGTAACCAGAATAATTTTCCCATTGCGAAGCTCTTCCAACGCTTCTTCTATTGTGTTGTATTTATATTCCATAAAAACTCCAGCCTAATCTGTTACAATATTTTTTGAAGAACCCGGTTCGCGTCTTTCTGCCGCAAGAAATTTGGATTCTTTTCCGGTTATGTGTTCAATTTCCATAACAAGCATACGCAGCGCAGAAAATTCCAAGTCAATTTCCCTGTTTTTTTCTTCGTTGTGATTTGGACGGTACTTTTCTGCAAGTTCACTCACCAGCCGCCGCATTTCTTCCGGTTCATCAACAATATGGATTTTTCCAAAAGCAATTACGCTCTTAAAAAATGTTGAATATTTTTCTGGAACAACTTTGTCCTGCGCGATTATTGTAAAACTGCATTTTTCATTCTTTTTTATTGCATCGATTTTGTGCCCTTCGCGTCCGCAGTGAAAAACGATTTTTCCGTCAAGAAAAACAAAACTCAGCGGAACTCCGTAAGGATAGCCGTCGTCACCGATTAGATTCAAAACGCCGCTTGTTGCAGAGCGCAAAATCTGTTCAACTTCTTTCTGGGGAATATATTGCCTGCATCTCCGCATTTTTCTAAATTCAGCCATTTTTGCCTCCAAATTTTCTTTTTAAGGGCGGACAACAACGTTCGCGTCTCCGTCGCTCACTAATCTGCAAAATCCCAAGTTCTTTTGCAGACGCCATATTCTCAAACAGAAGGGCGGGCGACCGCCCTACGCCTCAAACCTTGCGGTTTTCGGCTACCCACCGAGCGGGCTTCAAACGCCAGCCCGCAACGCCCGGCTCATCCATTCAGCCAGTCTAAAAGTTTTTTGTCTTTTTCTGCCTGTCCAGAATTTCTGCAGTTCATCAGTTTTTGAACATATTTTCCAATCACATCATTTTCAAGATTTACAATGTCACCAACTTTCTTGTTCAAAAGAGTTGTTTCTTCTCCTGTGTGAGGAATTACGCTCACGGCAAATTCTTTTTCATCAACTTTTGCAACCGTCAGGCTGATTCCGTCAATCGCGACAGAGCCTTTTTCAATAATCAAATTTAAAATCGAGCTAGGCGCAGAGATATGAACCCAGACAGCATTTCCGTCATTTTGTATTTTTAGGATAGTTCCGGTTCCGTCGATGTGTCCGGAGACAAAATGTCCGCCAAACCGACCGTTTGCCGCCATTGCCCGCTCAAGATTAACTGGGCTTCCTTTTTTTAGTGAACCAAGATTTGAGCGGCTTAAAGTTTCATTCATTACATCTGCGGTAAAATCCAGCGGGTCAATTTTTGTAACAGTCAGACAAACGCCATTTACCGCAATGCTGTCGCCGATTTTTGTACCGTCAAGCACTTTTTTTGCCGCAATGCAGATTTTTCCATTTCCTGCGGAAAGAATTGTTCCAGTTTCTTCAATAATTCCAGTGAACATAAAAAAAACCCTTTTCAGGGCTTAGTTCAAAATAAATTCCGCAATGATAAAATTGCGCTCAATTTACTTCTTTCATCCAGACTTTACTGTCGGTTACGGAATCGCACCGTATCTTGCAAAATATTTGCTCGCTGACTTACGAAAAACGCACACAGCCGGTGAGGAATTTCACCTCGCCCTGAAGTTGAATATATGTTAGCTAAATGCACAAAGTTGTTCAAGCAAAAAAAAATGCTCCAGCAAGTGGAGCATTTTATGAATCTAAAAAAGATTAGTTCTTTGCACGTTCTACGAATGAACCGTCGCGTGTGTCGATTACGATTCTTTCGCCGTCATTGATGAACAATGGAACACGAACTTCAATTCCTGTATCAAGAGTTGCAGGTTTCAAAGATTTTCCAGAAGTATCGCCTTTTACGCCAGGTTCTGTGTAAGTGATTGTGCGTGTAACCTGAACTGGCATTTCAATACCAACTGGTTTTCCTTCGTAGAATGTAAGTTTTACTTCAAGATCATCTTCTGGAGTGATGTAACCAGCGTAGTCGCCAAGATTTTCTTTTGGAAGTTCAAACTGTTCGTAAGTTTCCTGATCCATGAAAACGTAAGTGTCGCCATCAATATAAGAAAGTTTTGTTGTGTGTGCGTCAAGGTCTACTTCATCAAATTTTTCGCCGGCATCAATTCCAAGATCCATTGTTGATTTTGTAACAAGATTCTGAACGCGAAGATTTGTAACCATTCCGGCACGACCAGAACGCTGACCAAGCATTTTCTGAACGATAAGTGGATTGCCTTCGTACATAAAAGCTGTTCCAACTTTTAACTGTGATGTCATTAACATAAAATATAACCTCAAAAATAAAGTTTTTTGCTAAATAATTTCGACTATTATACTGCTTTTTTTTTAGATTGTACACTGTTCACGGTTTGATTTGGAATTAAATGCGCAACAAGATAAATACAAAATAAATTGCGCAAAAATTGCTATGCTCTCAGCCTAAAACAAACATTGGCTAGGTTGCAATTTTTTTTAGGAAGAAAAACCTCATTCGCATGGCTCATTTCAGTTTTTCTTTTATGCCTGCGCATAGCAATTTTTTATAAATTTAATTCATTGCATTTGTTTCTATAAATTCCAAAAGATGTTCTGTAAGGTCTCCGTTTTTTAAAAGTGAGGCTGAAAATTCTTTGAATCCGCCGCAAAGATTTTTGTAGTTCTGCAAAAAATTGTTCAGCGCGTTTTCTAATTCTTGTGGGGCAGCGTCTGTTGTGTTGTATATTTGCCAGCATTTCTGGATGATTTTAAAATTTTCCGTAGAAAAATGAATGCTCATTCTGTCTAAAAGCGCGTTTACTTTTACAAGCTGATATTCTTCTGACTGCGGGTATGCGTGCCATACAAACGGAACTCCGCAAAGGCAAGCGCGGCTTAAGCTGTCTTCTCCGCGGATGAATAAAAGCGGTGTTTTTGCAAGAAGTTCATCCCATTCGCTTTGGGGAAGAAACGGCAGTTCGTTCAACGCAAACAAGTTTTTTTCCGCAGATTTTTCAGTTTTATATGCCGCCCAAAATGAATCAAATCCAGCGCCTTTTGCCAAAAGTAAATTTATTTTTTTTTCATTTTTATTGTTAAAATTCTGCAATGCGCGAATTACTGGAGAATAATTTCGTGGATATCCAAAAAATAACACATTGAAAGAATTTTCAGTTTCATCTTTTCGTTTTTTCAATGCAGAAACAAAAGGTTTGTCTAAAACGAGTCCACCGGTTTTTTCTGTAAATCCAGGCATAAAATTGACTTTTTGAACTTTTGCGCTTCTTGTAAGGCTTTGCAGTTTGTGAAAAGTTTCCGCGTAAGGTTCTGCGGTAAGGTAGTCAATCATGATTATGTGGGCAATGTTAGGAATTTTTTCTGTAAAAAGCAATGTTTCAAGCCATTCCGGACGTCCGCACTGAAAACATTCGAGTATTACTTGTGGCGGATTTTTGCGAAAAGATTCAAGGCAGGTTTCTTCTGCGTTCCAGTTAAAAATCTGCCAGTCATTTTCATTCTGCTCGTTTTTTGATGGGTCAATTTCTGGGCATAAAAGGCTGAATGATTTTAAGTTGTCTGCAACGATTCTGAGTTTCAGTTTTGGGCAAAGGTCAGAAAGTGCGCGGGCAAGGCGATGAACAAATCCGATGTCGCCAAAATTGTCTACGACTTTACAAAGAATTGTGATGTCTAAAGTTTTTTCTGGAAAATCTGTCACGTTGAAAGCCATAAAAATATTTTACGCAAAATATCAGCTTTGAACAATCTTTTTTGTAATTTCTGATGTTTGGTTTATCTTTTCTGAAAGAAATTGAATCAGCTACCAGAAAAAGCGCGTCAATTCGCCATGCTGAGCGTACAAAGTATCAGACTGCGCAATTTTTCTTCAAAAATTGCTTGCTATCGCTCAGAATAGCTCGGTTGCCGCTTTCTTTTTCTTCCCGCTTATTCAATTTATGAATTCAGAATAAAAAAATCACCATTCAATCTATAACATTGAATTTGTTGCGTTTCTTCTATTATAATATGTCTATAAATTGAAATTCTAGGAGCGCAAAAATGGAAAAATTGAAGATTCTTTTGGCTAAGGGCCGAATTTATGAATCGGTTTATGAACTTTTGAATGATGTAGGAATTTCCATTCATTTGCCGGACAGAACTTATTTTCCTGTTACAAATCAAGAAGATTTGGCTTTTCAGGTTGTAAAACCGCAGATTACAAGTGCATTGCTTGCAAAGAATTGTGCTGATGTTGGATTCAGTGGAAAAGACTGGGTTTATGAAAATGGCGTTGAAAACGATGTTGAAGAGATTATGGACTTGGGATTTGATCCGGTTCGCATTGTTGCCGCAATTCCAGAAACAAAAGATTATGAAAAACTGCTGAACGGTAAAGTTACAATCGCAACTGAATATCAGAATCTTACAAAAAAATATATTGACTCAAAAAAAATTGACGGAACTATTTTCCGCACCTGGGGAACTTCAGAAGGATTTGTTCAGGATAACGATGACGCGCTTGCACAGATTCTTATTGATAACACTTCAACAGGTTCTTCTTTGCGTGCAAACCGGCTAAAGATTGTTGATACGTTGATGGAATCTTCAACGCGAATGTATGCTTCAAAAGAAGCAATGAAGAATCCTGCCAAAAAACAGAAAATTCTTGAGCTTAAAATGCTTTTTGAGGCTGTTCTTGCGGCTCGTTCGCGTGTAATGCTTGAAATGAATGTTGCGAAGTCTGATTTTGACAAGTTGATAAAGGGAATTCCTTCAATGAAAAGTCCGACTGTTTCTCCTCTTTTTGGAGATGACGGTTATGCTGTAAAAATTGCGGTTCAAAAAAGTGAAGTTCCAACATTGCTTCCAAAACTTCAAAGTCTTGGGGCAACAGATATTCTGGAATATGAACTGCGCAAAGTTATTCTGTAATTTTTAAGGATTCAATATGGCTCGCATATCAACTGTTGAACGAAAAACTGGGGAAACTCAGATTTCTCTTACATTGAATTTGGATGGTTCTGGCAAGTGCGAAATGGAAAATCCGATTGGATTTTTTGACCACATGTTGCGTTCTTTTTGTAAGCATGGACTTTTTGATTTAAGCGGAACAATAAAGGGCGATTTGAATGTTGACCAGCACCATTTGATAGAAGACACAGGGATTGTTCTTGGTTTGTGTTTTGCAAAGGCTTTAGGTGACTGTGCCGGCATTTACAGAACCGGTTCGTTTTTGTACCCGATGGATGAGGCTTTGTTGCGGGCGGCAGTTGATTTTGGCGGTCGTCCGTTTCTTGTGTGCAATGCTGAGCTTACAGGAATTCCGCTTGTAAGTTTGAATGCAAATGGTGTGGAGGCAAGTTTTCAGACTGATTGTTTTGAGGATTTCTGGCAAGCCTTTGTAAATAGCGCGCAGTGTAATCTTCATCTTGATACATTGCGCGGCCGCAGCGACCATCATAAAATGGAAGGTTTGTTCAAAGCCGCTGCCCGCGCAATCCGTGACGCCGTTGAAATAGATCCACGCAGAAACGGTGCAATTCCTTCAACAAAAGGCACGATTGGTTCGTAAATTCTAAAACAGAAATAAAAAGGCAGTTCTTTGTTTTGCTTAAAGAACTGCCTTTTGTTTTAACTCAGAATATAATTATTTTTCTTATTCGTCAGTGCCATTAATTACGCTGCTAAGGTCAAAAAGCGATATATAAGATTCAAGGTCAGAAATGTTTGTGATTGTCTTATAATTGTAGATAACATTTCCGTCTAAATCGCATACATTGATTTTAAGAGAACCTTTTGAAGTTTCTGAATTGATAAATGTTTCTGGAGAAATAGAACATTCTGTGTCATCATTTACTATTTCATTATAAATTTTATCAAAATCAGTGAATGATATAGCAAGATTTAGTTCTGTTGAAATCTTTCCAGCAATGCCTTCGATTACGAATGAAGTGTAGCTAGTTGTTTCAAGATTTATTTTTGCAGAGCCAGTGATTTTCATAAAATCAGAAATACTTGTATAATCTCCATTTTGAATCTTATCTGAATCAATTTTTGTTGGGTCGATAGTTGTTGCAATGTTGTAATTGTAGTTCTGTGCGGAATTTACAGCAGTTTGTTTTAAATAGCTGTCTGAATCTGATTCAGTTTTTGTGAAATCTTTAAAGTATGTGGAGCATATTCCCTGTGTGTAAGATTGCGCTGTAGTAGTTCCGTCTGACGAATAGGCCGCTGACTGAGACATAAAGAACAACGGAATTGTCATTTTTATTCCTTCTGGAAGTTCGGTAATTTCACCAGGAGCTATAGAGTAGGCGAAGGAAGCTTTTCCATTGTTTTGAAGGTCTTGGTTAAAGTTTGTAATTTTTTCTTCCAAATCTTTGTAGATTTTTGTTCCCAGTTGTTCAGTTGTCATTGCACGCATTGAATAATAATCTGAATCATCTTCATCGTCTTGAACAAAGCCTGAATAATCTGTTGCGCCGGCGATAATTTTGTCAATTCCTGCAGAATCTAACGCAGCATTGATAGTGCTTTTGTCTTCTTCTTTTACAATCGAATCATACGATCCTTCTTCTACTGATACAGAAGCGGATGTTGCTTTATTTACGGTTGCTTTAAGCTCGTCGCTCCCCCCCCATCATCGTTTTTACAGCCAATGATACTTGCCATTGCAAAAATGCAAAGGCAGTTTGCAAAAAGTTTTAATACTCTTTTCATAAAAAGACTCCTTGTTTTTTTGTATTTTAACCTAATTCATAGGTTTCATCATATTTTACCACCGACACGTTTGGGAATCCATGTTCGTGCAGGTAATTTGTAAAGAATTCCTGGGCATCTTTTTCACCGTGAACCATGAAGATGTTTTTTAGTCGGCTTGTGTTGATTGTTTTTAGCCAGTCGGTCATTTCCTCGTAATCGGCGTGGGCACTGAATGCGTTTATTTGCTCAACTTGCGCTTTTACCTGATAAAGGTCGCCTAGGATTTTTACTTCTTTTGCTCCGTCACGGATTCTTCGGCCCAAAGTATTTTCTGCCATGTAGCCAACTATAAGGACTGTGTTGCGTTCATTACTTATTTCATTTGCAAGATGATAAAGGACTCGCCCGGCTTCGCACATTCCGTCTGCGGAAATAATAATCATCGGTCCTTCTTTTTTATTAAGAGCCTTTGATTCTTCTACGCTGGTTGTAAATGTAAGTGAACCAAATCCAAACGGATTTTTATGGTGCTTTAAGAACGCTTCGTTTACGCTTTCGTCATAACATTCTGGATGAACGCGGAAAACGCTTGTTGCATTTGCTGCCATTGGAGAATCAACATAAATTGGAACAACCGGAATTTTTTTCTGGTCTGTCAAAAGATGTAAATAGTAAACAAGTTCCTGGACTCGTTCTATTGCAAAAGATGGAATTATGATTTTTCCTTTTTTTGCGCAAGTGTCGCGGACAACCCGTTCTAGCTCCTTGAGCGCAAAATCTCGGTTTTCGTGCTTTCGGTTTCCGTAAGTTGATTCAAGAACAATATAATCTGGAGCTGGAATATCTGTTGCCGGCGGACGTATAATCGGTTTTTCTTTTCGTCCAATGTCGCCTGTAAAAAGAATCCTTGTTTCGTTTTCTCCTGTTGAATGGACATACGGAGTGCTTAAACCTGAATGCCATCCACGGATTGAAAGGCTTGCGAACGCTGAACCAAGAATGTGTCCCGCGTCAAAAAATTCCAGCTGAACATCCGGGGCAATATACATTTTTCTGTTGTAAGAAAGAGAGATGATTTGGTTTGCGCATTTTACAACATCATCTTCATCAAATATTGGCCGCCAGTTGAATTTTTCACCTTTTTTCTTTGACTGTTTCGCAAGAAATTCCGCATCTCTTGCTTGAATACGTGCGCTGTCCATCATTACAAGGTTTGCAATGTCGCGGGTTGCAGGAGTTGCATAGATATTTCCGTTGTAGCCTTTTTTTGTAAGAACCGGCAAAAGTCCGCAATGGTCATAATGTCCGTGGGTAAGGATTACGGCTTCAAGTTTTTCGTGGTTAAAGTCAAAATTTCTGTTTTTATCGTCAGATTCTTTTCGTTTTCCCTGAAAAGCGCCGCAGTCAATCATAATTTGACGGCTGTCGATTTCTAGAATATGTTTTGAACCGGTAACTTCCTGTGCCGCACCGAGTGAATACAATTTTATTCCCATAAAGCATCTCCTTGGCTGCAAAAATTAATAGTGTTAGATTTGAGTTTATTGATAATATGATAAAAGCGTAAGCGAAGTTTTAATTTGTGAAGACTTTGAGCGATTGAAAAAGTTAAAGTGCGTAGCACCCAAATCAATACAAGCGTAGCGCGAGCTCAACCGTCTGGAGCAAATTGAAAATTCGCTGAGAGCGATTTTTCACAATTATTGAAACTCAAATTTCATACTATTAATTTTAGCACGGTGTTTTTAATTAACAAGAAAATTATTTGATAACTGCAATAGATTCTTATATAATGTATGGAAATTGTTTTATTTTATTGAGGATTTTTGTGTATTCTAGACCTCTTGTAAAAGCGCCTGACAGTATTGTTCAGAACGGAAAAATTAATTTTGGTTCTTTTTCTGGAGTTTCTAATGCGGTTGACATCCGTGGTGTAAAGGCTCCGTTTGCCGGCGTTCCGACTTCAACGTTTTTTTCTAATTTTAGAATAAAGAGTCGGGTTTGCTTTGTTTTTGCGGTTGAAAACTATATCGGGCTTGCAGAATTTTTTGATGACAAGGCATTTGGGCTTGCGGAAGTGATTTTCTGGAATAAGGAAAATGGCCAGAAACTTGCATATCATTCTTTTATGGGGCCGAGAAGGCGTTTTGTTCCTGTGAATACATTCGAGGCGGCCTGCAATACTTTTTCAAGCACAAGGTATATAAAAATCAGCTGGAGCAGAAAAAGGGATAAAATTGCGTTGTCTTTTACTGTTCGTGGGGATAAATTTAGGCCGGCGGTGAAGGCAAAATATATTGCGCATTTGAACAGTGATAATAAAAATGCGAATGAAGTCCTTTTTGTGAATCCGGCTCCTACAATGCAGCGTTGTACGGCAACCTGGTTTATTCCCATGAGTCTTGAGGGTGGACTGAACACAGGAAAACATCGGCATCATATAAAGGAAATTCCGCAGGGCAAGGGGCTTGGGCTTTTTATGTTGAACAGAACATATCTAAGACCTCGTTCTTCCAGCGAAATTATGTACGGAATGGCAAATATAAACGGCAAAGATATTGTCTTTTCTTTTGGGAACACAAGCTATATGGCGTTGGATGAAGATACTTTCAACAACGATATGCTTTCTGTTGATGGAGAAATTACTGCTATGCCACCTGTTCAGATTACACATCCTTTTGGAATTGCAAAAAAATGGGTTGCGCAGGACACAGAGGGAATGGTCGATTTGGCGTTCAATCCTTCATCTGTAAGCAACCGGACTTTAAATATCATTGTTATGCGCAATGTTTACACAACAATTTACGGCACTTTTGACGGCGTGCTTGTTTCAAAAAACGGAGATAAAATTATTCTTAAAAATTGCCCTGGAATCGTGAAAAAAAGTCATATCCGGTTGTAGCAAGGGGGAAAATTTTATGCAGGAAGATGGAAAAAGAGCCAGAGAAGCTGACTGGGCACCTGGAACATTGGATAGAACAAGAAAAGCGATTGGTCAGTTGAATCCAGGTGAAGCAGAGATAATGTCAAAAAAACTTGGAGGAGAGATTATGTATGAACGTTCAGATAGTTCAAATTCTACAGGAAAATCTACAAAAGGCACAGGGCGTTTGATGCGTCAGACTTCTTCTGGAAATTCGGAAAATTCCTCAAATTCAAATGCTGGCTCAAATGAACATCATGGAAATGGTTCCCGCAAGCGTCAGGAAGAACTTGCTCCTGTAACCGCAAAGCTTAATTCTCTTTTTGACAAGCTTATGATGCGCGATGAATATGGAATCAAGCCAAATTATGGACTTTTTAACTTTATAAAATATTTTCAGCAGAATGGGCATGAGCAGGTTGTCTCAGAATTCTGCACAGTGACTTTAAAGCATCACATTGAGAATTTGTCCGGTTTTATTACGGTCATAAAAACTTTGATTCAAATTGCTCCAGCTTCATACAAGGCAAAAATTGCGAGCGGAACGGAAACAAAATTCAAATTTCTTAGAATGATTGCCGGCTGGACAATGCAGAACGTAAAACTTTCACATATTGAACTTTTGGATTTGCCGCAGCCGTATGTTGTTCAGGATTTGATTCCATATATCCGCTCAGTCTATAAACTTTTGATTCAGGTTTATTATTACGGTGAAAATAAAATTCCAAAACTCATAAAAGAAATTTACACAGATGAAGTTTCTTATCCGGATTCGCCGCAGGAAAAACTTTCATCGCTTGCAAAAGAGGCGATTACTGACTGGCTTTACATTCAGAATGAGATTGTGAAAAAGTGCTATCCGCTTTTAATGCGAATGTGTTCCGATACTTACGAGGAATATCCGGATTTTTTCAAGGTGAAAGTTGCAGATATTCTGAAATTTGTAGGGCTTCATAAATACGATTTGCTTTTGCAGGAAAAAACTAAAACTGTAAAAGTTGAGGAAACTGAAAAAAAGAAAAATACGGTCTTAAAGCCGGAAAAAGGAATAAAAGATCAGGTTGTAACAACAGGAATCAAATTGCTGGATCAGCTTTTTCCTCAGGCGGGATTTGCACAGCTGGAAAAACATCCGGATATGTATCCATATTTTCAGCCGCTTTATCATTTTGCGGATGGATTTAACGTTCTTAGCCCGGAAAATCCGCTGCAGGTTACAGTTGTTCTTCTTCGTATTTTGGAAGACTGCTTTGTTGGTTGCCGGAATATAAATTTTGTGCCAAATGCAAATTCTGCGGCAAATAAGGAAAAGGATTCAATTTCTTCTGTTCTGGATGACTGGTCCGCTTACCGTGAAAATGTTTTTGAAAAACTTTATTGCGATCCGCTGAACGACCTTGTGAACCAGATTTATTCACAGGACGATTATGAAGATTCACAGTTTGGAAAAAAACTGATTACATCATTGCTTTGGCAGACGCAATGGCATTTTCTTCCGCATTTTAAATTTGATCAGCTTATTTTGGAGCGGCCGCAGGATGAAAGCAAATACCGTCCGCTTTTTATGCGAACAGATTTTGCACGCTCATATTTTACGGAAGCAGTTGCTTTATGTGATAAAGTTGCTTCAATGCACGGCGATGTTTCTTTGGTTTCAAATCCTTGGGAACATTACAAATTTGATATTTCAAATGAAATTTCAAAACGTCTGGATACATTGCTTGGAGCAAACAACACAACGGCAAATACAAATGCGAACAATGCAAATCTTTTAAAATACACGCTTTGCATTCTTGCGGTTCTTGACTGGTGGATAAATAATCCTGAAAGTCCGGCGTATACAACAAATCCAAGACGTATTTACCGAATTTCAGAAGAAGATGGAAAACCGAAATTTTCAGTTCCAGAGCGAAATGACCAGAACAAATTGTTCGCCGCTCAGATTCGTGCCGCTTTGACAAAAAAGGCATAATGTTTTGTAATTATAGAAAAGTAGGAAAAAATGGATAACGCAAAAATAAAAGAAATTCTGATTGACATTGCGCCAACGGAACTTGATTTTTCAGTAATTCAGACAGGAAAAGAAAGCAAGCGTGTGAATGGTTTTTATATGCCAGACACGCACGAGATTTTTCTGCACAATAAAAATTTTCAGAACGACAACCAACTGATTTATACGGCGGTTCATGAATATACTCATCATCTTCAGTCAGAAGAATTGCTTTCTACAACCGGAAACTCTGGAACAGTTTACAATGCAAAAGTTCATAATCAGCATTTTTGGGCAAAGTTCAATGAGCTTCTTTTGGTTGCGGAAGAAAAAGGTTATTACAAACTTGAATGGGAATCTAATCCTGAACTTTTGGCGCTTACAGAAAAAATAAAAAAGGAATATCTGGAAGCAAACGGAAAAATGATGCAGGAGTTTGGAAAACTTTTAATAAAAGCGCACGAACTTTGCGAGGAAGCAAATATCCGTTACGAAGATTATATTGACCGCGTTTTGTGCCTCCCGCGAAATACTGCAAAAGATATTCAAAAAGTTGCCCGCGTTGAAGTGAATCCTGCAATCGGTTTTGAAAATATGAAAGTCGTGGCTTCTGTCCGCAAAAAAGATGAGCGTCAGGAAGTTGAAAAAGAATTTTTAGATGGAAAAAGTCCTGCATCCGTCCGCGAAATGATGAAGCAAAAAGCTGCTTGTGCAACAAAAATGGATGCGCGCGGAAAACTTGAAAAGGAGAAAAATCGGCTGGAAAAAACAATTGCCCAGCTTACTCAACGGCTTGAATACGTGGAGGAAAGCCTTGCGAATATGTAGGAATTTTCTTTTAAGATTTGTACTTCTTTCTGTTTTTTGTGCGGCTTCATTTTGTCAGATGGAAATGCCTTCTGTTTCAATGCCGTCAATTTCAAGTTCGGAAAGCCCTGCGATGCCACGAATTTCAGCTCCAGTGTTAGGAACAAAATTTTATACGCCAGGATTTGTGAATACAAATATCTCAAACAAAGAAAATAAATCAGATTCTTCGGAAAATGAAAAAAAATCATTGCAGGCAACAGTTGAAAACGCGGCAAAATCAAGAACTCAGACGCAGGATGCTGTTTCAAAAGCGTTGAATTATCTTTCTGCGGATGATGTTTCGTACTTAGGAAGCAATGGGCTTTTTGACGGAATCTACGGTCTGCTTGGAAATGACGTTGCTGTTTCAAATCAGTTTGCAAAAAATAATCATAATGATGTTCTGTTGAATTCTGTTATGGAGGAACTTTCTGATTTAAAGAAAAAAACAGAACAAAATTCTCAGGCGTTGAAAAAATCGAATTTGCCGGTTACAAATTCCGGGGCGGCTGGAGAAAATTCAAAATTCAGCCCGAAAATTCTAAGATTTGTAGTAAATGGCTACAGCATCAAAGACACAATTCGCACGGTTTATTTCAGCAAAAAAGAAAACGATGGCTCATTCTTGCTTACCGGCGACCGAAAATACATAAGCGACGGAAAATCCCGCGATGAGACTTTTTATCTTTTGTTCAAGGCTGATGGAAATTGCGGAACTTCTGCAGGATATTTTGTGGAGCCGCAAGTTATTCAAGATTATAAAAATGAATATTCATTTCTTTATCAACTGACTCAAAAACCAAAACTAAAAGCTGAAAAAACTGGAAATCTTGTTTCGCTGAAATATGTTTCAAACGGTTGGAATATGGATTTTTTGCTTGATATTGGTGATGAATAATTTTCAGGAATAAAAATGGCAGTATCAGAAAAACTTTTGAACGGATTAAAACTTATTGGAATTCCGACGGAAAGAATAGAAGATTTTTCAAAAAAACTTGATAAGTACATCAATGAGATAATTCTTTTTAATTCTGCGTATAATCTTACGAACACAAGCGTTTATGACGAGATTGTTGTGAATCATATTTTGGATAGCCTTGCGCCATATAAGATTTTTCTGGAACTTTCAAAAGAATTTAACGCCGAAAATTTTAAGATTGCGGATATTGGTTCTGGCGGCGGACTACCAGGAATTCCGCTGGCAACAGTTTTTCCAGATTTTAGTTTTACTTTGGTTGAGCGCATGGATAAGAGATGTGCATTCCTTGAAAATTGTGCGGCGATTTGTGGTTTAAAAAATGTTTCTGTCCTTAAAAAAGAAGCTGAAAAAGTTCCTTCTGAAAGTTTTGACATTTCAACATTCCGTGCGTTCCGTCCTTTGGATGAAAAAATGACAAAAACTTTATTGGCTCTTACAAAAAAAGGCGGAATTCTTGCTGCTTACAAAGCAAAGTCAGAAAGCATCGAAAAAGAAATGGAAGAAATAAAATCGCTCGGGTTGGAATTTTCTGTAAAAAAATTGTTTGTTCCGTATCTTACAGAAAATTCTGCCGGCAAGGATGAACGCGAGCGAAATCTTGTTATAATTAAAAAATGTGAGTAGTAACGTCCAACTTTTTTAAAACTTGAATAAGTTTTGTTTTTTCTATCAAGTCGATTGGACGTCCTTCAACATATTTTTTTGCTTCTTCTGTAAATGAACCGGCTGTTACGCAAAACGCTTTGTCACATTTTATATCGCGGATTTTTGAGTGCAAGTCACGCACATATAATTCCCCGATTGCGCCAGTGCTTCTGTAAAATCTGAACAGTTCTGTGTCTGTCCATTTTGAAGCCTGAACTTCGCAAAGGACTTCTACACATTCAGCGGCAACGGAAATATCCTCAATTTTAATAAATGCGTCCGGGTAATATCCTGAAACAAATTTTCGGCACAATGCGACAAAACCGCTTGTTCCAGACATAAGGTACGCCTGAAGATTCGAGTTCTGGTTCAATTCCTGGTAGCGGTTGATTAAAACTTGAACATCGCGATAGCCAGGGGCAATATTTTGAATCTGTTTTAAATAACCGAGCGCGCGCCCGATGTTTTTTTGTGAGATAAGAGTGTGGGCGAGCCTATAGTAAATTGTGAGTTTTGTTTCCTGGTCAATATTTTCAAGTTTTAGGGCAATTTCGTAGTCTTGAATTGCTTTGTCCGGGGCATTCTGCTTATCGTGTATTGTTCCTGCAGCAAGGCACGCTTTTGCACCAAAAACTGGGTTCAATCTAAGATGAAGGAAAATTTTCAAAGCCTTATCGTTGTAGCCGGCTTCATTCATTGCGGAAGCAAAATAGAACAGAGCCTCTTTGTTTTCTGGATTCAGTTCAACAGTTCTTTTTAAATAAACAAGGCTTTCTCTGTATTTTTTTGCAAAATACAGAGCGTATGCCAAATTCTGAATGACTTCTGTCTTTTCCGGGTTGAGCTTTGATGCGCGCTTAAAAACCATGATTGCTTTTTCATATTCTTGTTTTTGCATTAAAACTTTGCCCATATAGTTGTTTGCGTCAAAATTCTGCGGATCGTCGCGCAGGCTTGTTGCAAGCGCTTTTAACGCATTGTCAAACTGACTTTCATTAAAGCAGCAAATTCCGTATCTTAGGGAAGTCTGTTTTTCATCGATTGTAGGATGAACTTTTTGCAGTCCCATAAGCCGCTGATAAATCGGCATGGCTTTTTCATAATTTTTGGTGCTGTAATAAACTTCGCCCAAAGCTGTTAAAGCCTGAATATTGTTCGGGTCATGAGTCAGTTTTTTTGTGGCTTCTTTTATAATTGCTGAGTTGTTTTTTGGCTTGCCTTTCTTTTTGCCTTTGTCGTTATTTCCATTGGCTTTGCTGGTTATCAAAGTTAAAATGATAAATAAAGATGCAGCCGCGATGATAGCAATTAAGATTGATAAAGTCATTCAACATTCTCCAGTTATTTTTTTGAACTTTTTAATTCCGCAACGAATTCTGCAATTCGTTCCATTGCGATTTTTATTTTATCGATTGCGGTTGCATAGCAGACGCGGATATGACCTTCGCCGCCAAGTCCAAAGACACTTCCAGGAACTACAGCAATATTATATTTTTGAAAAAGTTGTGTGGCAAATTCTTCGCTGGAAATTCCTGTTGAAGTAATATCCGGGAACATATAGAATGCGCCTTTTGGTTCTGGAACAGGAAGCCCCATCTCATTGAATTCTTTTTCCATAAGATTTCTTCGCTGCTGATAACTTAAACGCATTTTTTCGACATCTTTCCAGCCATTGCGCAAACCTTCTGTTGCCGCGTATTGACTAAAAATCGGGGCGCAGATTGAATTGTATCCATGAAGTTTTGTCATTTGTGTAATAAGATCTGCCGGTGCCGCGACATATCCGATTCTCCAGCCGGTCATTGCAAATGATTTTGAAAATCCGTTCAGAATAATTGTGTAATCTTTCATTCCTGGAAATGAACCGATTGAAACGTGTTTTGCGTCATCATAAATCAGTTCGCAGTAAATTTCATCGGAAATACACCAAATCTGATTTTTTACGCAAAGTTTTGCGATTTTTTCCAGTTCTTCGGCTGGAATAATTGTTCCCGTCGGATTATTCGGTGTGCACATCATTATTGCTTTTGTTTTTGGCGTAATGACTTTTTCAATTTGTTCAGCAGTCGGATAAAAACCATTCAAACTTGTGTCAATTGGAACAACTTTTGCTTCTGTAAGACATGCAAGAGGCTCGTAATTTACGTAGCAAGGCTGGCAGACAATGATTTCGTCCCCGGGATTTAAAATGGAACGCAAAGAAGCATCAACACCTTCACTTGCTCCAACTGTAACAAGAATTTCTGTTTCAGGATTGTAATACATATTGTATCGTTCCATGTATTTACAGATTTCCTGTCTAAGTTCAGGTAAACCGCGGTTTCCTGTGTAAGATGTATGGCCTTTTTCAAGGTGATAAAATGCTTCTTCCCTCATTGTCCAAGGAGTTGGAAAATCTGGTTCTCCGACAGAAAGAGAAATTACATCATCGTGTCCAATCAGCATTTCAAAAAATTTTCGGATTCCGCTTGGTGGAATTGATTCCATCAAATGGCTGAATTTATCTGGTCGTGTGTTCATAAAGTTACCTTTTTGTAAAAAAATTAGTGGGCGTTGCGGGCTGGCGTTTGAAGCCCGCACGGTGGGTAGCGCAAAACCAAAGGTTTGGAGCGCAGGGCGGTTGTCCGCCCTTTATGCCTGTGCTTCCCGCCGGTCGCGTTCGTCTTCTACGTAAACAATGTCATTTTCTTTGTAAGTTTTTAGGATGAAGCAAGTTTTTGTAGCACGAACACCTTCCAAGGTTGCAAGTTTGTTTGAAACAAAGAATGCAACTTCCTGCAGGGAATCGCCTTCGATGATTACTTTGAAATCATAACCTCCGCTCATTAAAAAAAGCGATTTTACTTGCGGAAAACGGTAAATTCTGTCGGCAAGAGCATCGAATCCATGTTCTCGTTCTGGAGTTACCTGAAGCTGTATTTCAGCCCGGACTTTATCTTTGCTTTCGCCGGATTTTTCTGGATTTACGATGGCCGCGTATTTTAAAATAATTCCGTCATCTTCCAATTTTTTGATAATTGCGGCGACTTCGGCTTCAGTTTTTTTTGTCATGCTTGCAATGTCTTTTACGGAAAGACGCGCGTTCTGTCGCAGTAATTCAAGAATTTCTTCCATGATTTGGCCTCGTAATGGTATAAAATTTTTAGTTGAATATGGAGTTTCTGGTAATCAAATAAAAGCGCAGGCGAATTTACAATTTGTGAAGACTTTGAGCGATTGAATCAATTAAAGTGCGCAGCACCCAAATAACTACAAGCGTAGCGCGAGCTCAACCGTCTAGAGCAAATTGGAAATCCGCCGTGAGCGATTTTTCAGAATTAATAAAACTCTATATTCAGACTATTTGATTTTAATAAGTTATTGCGTTTTTTACAATTGAGAATATTGTTATGATGATAAATTGTATATGAACTTTTATTCAAACCAGTTTTCGTAATAAAATACACTATCGATTTCTGCGATTGGCTCAAAGTGTTTTGTATTTCTTGTAACAAGAACCATTTGGTTTGAGATTGCAATGGCTGCGATTTCGGTATCGGCGTAATCAATTGTTTTTCCAGATTCTTTTAGGTGCATTCGTATATCAGCTTGAATCCATGCGGCATGATTATCAAACTGGATTATTGGAAATATTTCTTGAACATCATTGATTAATGTTGAAAAAATGAAATCCTTTCTTTTTCCTGAATGCATAATATTTGCTCCGAACAAAAGTTCGTTCCATGTTGTTGAAGCAATTGCACAACGCTTTTCATTTTCGGAAAACTGTTTCAAAAAGTTGCGGTTTGGAACAGTTTTTAGTAATTCTGAAACTGCATTTGTATCTAAAAGATAAATTTTCTTCATAAGTTAAACCTCGTCAAAAAGATGTTCTTCTGAATCTCGTGTCATTGGAATTTTTTCTTTGATGTTGTCATAGTATGATGTAAAATCAAAATCGTCATTTTCCAAACTGAAAGTTTTGCGAGATTCGTGAATTCGTTCAATCAACGACTTTTCCTTAGGTTTTGCCTGAATTTGTTGTTCATATTCTTCTATTGTTTGAAGAACGAATTCGGGTTTTCCTCGGTTACTTATAAAAACAGGACCTTCTTCTTTTGCTTTGTGCAGAAAATATGAGAGTCGGTTTTTTACTTCAAAAATGGGAATTGCCTTGTCGTACATAAAATCCTCCTGCGTGTTGAGTTTTTTTTGGATTTTGAATCCAACTAGGCTAGCATTGATTTCCTAAAGCTCAGCACATAAATTATCGTAGCTTTAAAATAGCTATATGTCAAATTTATAGCTATAATATTTTAGTTTTTTTTGGAATTTGCATGGCGGGCGGTATGACAGTAAGATATTTAAAAGGAGTTTTGCGTTGAAATCGGTTTATATTAATTCTGGAATTCCTGAGAAAGAGGCGAAAAAAAGATTTTGCTTTCCTGAGAATATCATGATGGAAAATGCGGCTGCTGCGCTGGAAAGGGAAGTTTTGTTTTATGCGTCAAAAACTGTGCTTATTCTTTGTGGAACTGGAAACAATGGTGGCGATGGTTATGCACTTTCCAGACGGATTTTTGGAAAGGTGCAGAATCTTTTTGTGGTTGCATTTGGTGAACCAAAGACTGAAGAGGCAATTCTTCAGCGCAAAATGAGTCTTTCGGTCGGCGTAAAAATTTCCAACGCAATGGAATGGTTTGCAGGTTTGGGAAAAACGCTGGAATTTTCTGATTCGGATGTCATTGTTGACTGTGTTTATGGAACTGGATTTCATGGGGAGCTTCCAGAAGATGTTAAGGTTGCGTTGGACTGGTGCAATGTGCAGAATGTGGTTCGGATTGCGTGCGATGTTCCTAGCGGAATGAAATTTATTGCAAATAAAACAGTTACAATGGGCGCGCTTAAAAAAAATCTTTATGAAGATTCTGCAAAGGATTTTGTGGGGGAAATTATTGTCGCGGACTTGGGAATCTCTTCTTCCGTTTTTGAATCTTGCGCTGAACCAGATGCATATATAATTGAAGAAAATGATATAAAACTTCCTGTAAGGACAAAAAAATCTGTTCACAAAGGGAATTTTGGTCACGTTTGTATTGTTTTGGGCGAAAAAACTGGGGCTGGAATTATCGCCGGAACAGCGGCATTGCGTTTTGGCTCAGGATTGGTTTCAGTTTTGAAAAATGAATTTGCTGTGCAAAATTTTGCGATGTCGCCGGAACTTATGATTGCTGAAGATTTTCCTGAAAAAACAAGTGCGGTTTTGGTTGGAAGTGGACTTGGTCGTTCTGAAAAAGCTGAAAAATCAGTTCAAAAAGTTGTTGATTTTATCTGTAAAATGGAAAATCCTGCTGCTGTTCTGGATGCGGATTTTTTTTATAGCAAAAATTTGAATTCAATCTTGGAAAAACTGAATTCTTTGAAAAATGCCCGGGTGATTCTTACTCCTCATCCAAAGGAATTGTGCGAACTTGTGAATTCCCTGAATTTAAAAATAGAAGAGCATAAATTTTCAGAAAAAAAACAAAAAAGTCAAAATGAAGAAAAATTCTTTCAGGAAAAAATATTGCTTTCCGAAGTTGTAAAAAATCGTTTTGAATTTGCGGCGGAATTTTCAAAGAGATTTCCAAATCTTACATTGATTGCAAAAGGTGCGAATACATATATTTTTTCAGAAAAATCGGCATTTATCTGCGATAAAGGTACAAATTCCCTTGCAAAAGCTGGCAGCGGCGATGTTCTTGCCGGACTTTGCGTTTCTCTTCTGGGGCAAGGTTATTCAGCAAAGGATTCTGCGTTGACGGCAGTTTTTGAACACGCGGTTGCAAGCTCAAAATTTGAATATAATTTTGAATGTACGCCGCTTAATTTGATAGAAAGATTTTGAACGGTACTACTAGCGACGAAAACAGAAGTATAGTACACAACTAGCACGGCAAACAGATGTAAATCTTGCGGGTTTTTGCTTTGGCTGATACGGTCAGTTCATGGTTAAAATTACGCAGGCATCACCGCAGGATTTTCCTTGCACTGATGTTCTTTTTCAGACTTCGTTTTGGGGAAAAATAAAAGAGAAATGTAACGCTCAGATTCCGTATTATTTTTGGGTAATGGCTCAGTTTGAGGATGATGAAACAGAAAATTCCGCAAATCAATATAATTTTCCTTTGCTTGTAATGATTCGCCGCACAAATGGTGGCACGGTCTATGCTTATGCTCAGCGTGCTCCTGCGGTTAATATCAGTGAAGAGTTAAGAAGTCTTCTTTTGGAAGATATTGCAGAGGCTTTAAAGAAATTTTTGCCAAAAGAAACAGCTTTTATCAGATTTGATCTTCCGTGGCCAAAATATTCCAAGAAAACTGAAGAATTACGGAACGAGCTTTTGGAGCTTTCAATGAATTTTGGAACGCGGACGCACAATCTTAGGAAAGCGCCTTCAAATTATCTTTGTCCGAATACAATTGTGCTGGATTTACGATTTCCGCCGGAAAAATTGCTTTCTTCAATGAGGCAGCAGACGCGAAATTCAATCCGCCGCGCATACAGGGAAGAGGTTGAATTTTCAATTTATGATGCGACAAGCCCGGATTTAGAAGAAAAATTAAAAGCCTGGCATGAAATTTATGTTTCAACTGCAAAGCGAAAAGATTTTTTTTATGAAGAAATTGAATATTTCAAGACGATTTTTAGAATCAGCATAAACTGGTCTGAATTTGCTCTGCAAGCTGAAAAAAGTTTTGTGGCAAAAAATGCGTGCGGTTTTAATAAAAATGAAAACAATGCGAACGCCCTTGTTCCGATGGACGCTCAGGTTCCTCCTCCAAAATTTTATCTTTTTACGGCGCATAAAAATAATACTCTTTTAAGCGGACTTATTCTGGCGGTTTGCGGAAGCCGTGCGTATTATATGTATGCGGCAAGTGCTCTGGAAGGTCGCGAATGTATGCCAAATTACGGTTTGCAGTGGGAAGTTATGCGTTTTGCAAGAAGTTTGGGATGCACTCAATATGATTTGATGGGAATTCCGCCAAACGGGAATGGGGAAAACCATATGGCAGGGCTTTATATTTTTAAGACAGGTTTTGGCGGCAGAAAAATCCATTTTGACGGAACGTGGGATTTTCCATATAAACAGGAAGAATACAGCACCTACAGGATTAATGAGTCGCTTTCAATGCGATGATTCTATTTTTCTTGCGGCAGTTTTTTTGTGAAATTTCAAAAAAAAATTGAAATTCACTTGCACTTTTTTTTGTAAAGTTATATAAAAGAAACAACATCAATGGCGATGTGAATTTTTTCTAATTTTGTTAGTTGAAATTCACATCGCTTTTTTTTTGCAAAAAAAAATAAATTATATACTGGGGGTTACAATGATAAACGTACCTGAATTATTTGGAAACATGGTTTTTAATCAGAAAGTGATGAAAGATCGTCTTCCTAAGGAAACTTTTAAAGCGCTCAAAAAAACGCTTGATTCTGGCGCACCGCTTGAACTTGATGTAGCGAATGTTGTTGCTCACGCAATGAAAGATTGGGCTATTGAAAAAGGTGCTACTCATTTTGCGCATTGGTTCCAGCCTTTGACTGGTATTACTGCAGAAAAACACGATTCATTTATTAATCCTCAGGATGATGGAACTGTAATCATGTCTTTTAGCGGAAAGGAGCTTGTAAAAGGTGAGCCTGATGCTTCTTCTTTCCCGTCTGGTGGTCACCGCGCAACTTTTGAGGCTCGTGGTTACACAGTTTGGGATCCGACTTCTTATCCTTTTATCAAGGAACATACACTTTGTATTCCAACAGCGTTCTGTTCTTATACAGGAGAAGCTCTTGATAAGAAAACTCCTTTGCTTCGTTCTATGGAAGCTTTGGACAAGCAGGCAAAACGAATTCTTAAGCTTTTTGGAAAAACTGTCAGCCACGTTGCGACAACTGTTGGTGCGGAGCAGGAATATTTTATTGTTGACCACGATTTGTGGGCACAGAGAAAAGACCTTCGCATGACAGGACGCACTTTGTTTGGCGCAAAACCTTCTAAAGGCCAGGAAATGGATGACCAGTATTTTGCGGCGTTGAATCCACGCATTGTAAAATATATGGAAGATTTGAACGAAACTTTGTGGAAGTACGGAATTCTTTCAAAAACTGAACATAATGAAGTTGCTCCAGCCCAGCACGAAATGGCTCCGATTTTCAGCACAACAAATATCGCTGTTGATCAGAACCAGCTTACAATGGAAGTTATGCGAAAAGTTGCAAAACGCCATGGTCTGGAATGTCTTCTTCACGAAAAACCTTTCGCAGGTCTTAACGGTTCTGGAAAGCACAATAACTGGTCAATGTCTACAAACGAAGGTGAAAACCTTCTTGAACCGGGAAAAACTCCAGAGTCAAATGCACAGTTCCTGCTTTTCCTTACAGCAATTTTGAAATCTGTTGATGAAAACCAGGATTTGCTCCGCATTTCAGTTGCTTCTGCAGGAAATGATCATCGACTTGGAGCAAACGAAGCGCCGCCGGCAATCATTTCTGTTTATCTTGGAGATGAACTTTACCGTGTTCTTGGCTCGATTGTTGAAGGCAAACCATATTCTGCTGACAAAAAATCTAAGATGACAATTGGAGTTGATGTTTTGCCACCAATTCCAAAGGATTCTACAGATCGAAACAGAACTTCTCCGTTTGCATTCACAGGAAATAAATTTGAATTCCGTTCAGCCGGTTCAAATGTTTCTTTGGCAGGCCCAAACACAACTTTGAACGCGATTGTTGCGGAAACTCTTAAATCTTTTGCAGACGAGCTTGAAGGTTCTTCAGACTTTGAAAAATCTTTGAACACTCTTATTGAGCGAGAAGTAAAGGCTCACTGGAGAATTGTATTCAACGGAAACGGCTACGATGAATCTTGGAAAAAGGAAGCTGCAAAACGTGGACTTCTTGAACTTAGAACAACTCCTGATGCAGTTGCGCATTATCTGGATGAAAAGAATGTTAAACTTTACACAGATACTGGTGTTTACACAAAAGAAGAGATGGAAAGCCATTACGAAATCAAGCTTGAAAAATATGCCCAGCTTTTGAACATTGAAGTTGAAACGATGCTTGAAATGATTAACAAAGACATCTTGCCGGCTGCATACAAATACATTGCGGCTGTTTCAATAACAGTTGTTAATCTTAAGGCTGTTGTTCCTTCTGCAAAAGCCTCTGCTGAAAGCGCATTGCTTGCAAAACTTGATGCTCTTACTGGTGATTTGGCTGAAAAGACAGAATCTCTTGCAAAAATCCATCTCGCTGCAAAATCAAGCGGTGATGTTATGGCAGTTGCCAAAGCGTATGCGGATAAAGTTATTCCTGCAATGGCAGAAGCCCGCGCTGTGGCAGACGAAATCGAGCCATTGCTTGGTGAAGAATACAAACCATTCCCAAGCTACGAAGATTTGCTGTACAGAGTTTAATTGATTTTTAGTGGTGCGGTGGTTGTTCTTGTTGTTTACAGCATTTGCAATCATCGCGTGTAGCTAAAACTAGAAGCAGGCGTTGAATCAGATTCTGTTCTGGTTTGACGCCTGTTTTTTATAACAATCTGAATTCAATATTTTTAAGTTTTTCCCTCATTTCGATGTCATTTGTTTCCAAAAAGATTGTTTCGTTAAGGTCACAACCTAAAGACCAATAATCCGGGAAGACTCCGTATTGTTCGCCATGCCAGTTTTCAAAATGATTTAAAAACGTATTTCTTTTGCAGCTTAGGGAAATCGCAATTCCACTGTTCGGAAGCTGATAAGGCAATACATCGCCGAACTGTATGCAGCCTGCGGAATTTTCCCCGATAATTTTTACGTTTCCACCTAAAATTCTTTTTGCAAACAAAGGCGAAATTTCGCTGGCACTAAAGGAACTTCTGTCTAGTAGGAAAATCACTTTTCCATTGAAATATGTTTTTATTTCTTTTAAAAAATCGCAGTGTTGTATGTCAACCAGTTTTTGTGGATTTTTAAGATTGATTTTATAATCTTTTTTGTAGTTTTTGTAATACCAACTTTTTGTTAGTCCCAAATTTTCAAAATATTTTATATGAGCCTGAAGTGTGGCAGGAGATGTTGTCTGTAGCTGTTCAAAGAAAAAATTATTGCTAAAGTTATTCAGTTTTTTAAAGTCACTGAAATAGTTTTGTGGATTTTCCTGAGTCATTGCATAAAACGGATAAATGCCGTAGCCAATTTCTCCGCCATTGTTGCTTCTTAAATCGATAATTATATTTTTCTTGTTCCGCCATGTTTTTCCTATGTCTGCAAATTTTTTTAGAACAATTTCAGAACCTTTTTTGAATTTTGAATTATTTTCTTGAACTTTAAAGCTTGAAAGACTTATATAAATGCTGCTGGCTGTTTCAATTTCGTGATATTTGGGTGAAAATGAAACCTGAATATTTCCGTCATCATAAACTGGAAGACTGAATTCTGTTCCGTCAAAAGAAAAGTTATAGTCTGATATTTTTTGTTTGCTTATAATGCCAATGCGATAAGTATCTTTGCCTTTTGTTGGATAATAAAAAATATTTTCGGTTTTTCCAGTGAATTTTGCTCCAGTTTTTATGGCGGAAGAATCAGTTTGTGTTACATGGAAGGAGTCTTCAGTTTTTTGAACAAAAGTATTCGTATAGTAAAATATTGCGAAAGTGTTGGCGGAGTTCCATTCTTGGGCATTGTTTCCCAATATGAAAAGGTGATTGTCTTTTGCAAACCTTGAAAGAAAATCAGCAAATTCTTTCATAATCGGTTTTGTTTCAATTTCTTCCGAATTTTCGTATTTTTCCTTAAAATGTTCCCTAAAATTTTTTTCTGAAAAGCCATTTTGCAAAAGTTCACTGTAACCTGCATAAGCAGTTTTTAAATAATAAAAAAGATAGTCGATGTCGTCTGAAAGTTCTGCATAAGAAATAAAGGTTTTTCGTCTTGTTTCTTCATTTGAAATAAAGGTTTCCCAAACTTCTACAGGTTCGCTTGAAATTAAAGTTTGCTTTGCAAATGCGCAACAAAAAGATGACACAATGATAAGTGTCAGGCAGATAAAATATTTTAAATCTTTCACTCTATTATTTTAAATAGTATTTTATTTATGTAAACCCGCAAAAACACGAAATAACCTGGGTTACTAAAAAATAACCAAGGTGTCAAAATTGTGATACCAAGTTATTTTTTATGGTACTTGGTTATTTTTCTTTTCTAGCTAGAAAAATCAATGTATAATATTTTTATGAAGATTGAAAAAAGTGTTTTATATGAACGGCTGATGATTTTTTTTGCTGCGGTTGTTCAGGTTATCGGATTTTTTATAAGCATAACTATAGAAGATTATACATATTCATTTTTGCCGTATTGTAAGATTATAATTCCTGCTGTAAATATTTCGTGTGCGACGATTTGTTTTGTCTTGGTGTTTTTTTATAAAATCCGTTTTATGCAGTCTGTTGTGTTGTTTATTCAGGGAATTACGATGACTTTGAACAATCTTATGTTCTTGGGGTTGTATTTGTATTTTTTTGGAATTGCGCTTCTTTTTTGCTATGGTTATTTAAAGACTGATATACGTAAAAAAGTTGTTCTGTGTTTGGTTCCATTGTTTTTGTCGTTGTTTGTAATTCTTCCTGTTAGCCGTTCAAAATTTTTTATGGCATTGGCGTATTCGTTGTTTCTGACTTTTGCTTTTTCCCATATTTATAATGTCTTAAAGAATTCTCTGTTTGATTTGTTTCCTTTTCTTTCAAAAAAGATTTCAAAAATTGATTTGCCGCATCCGGAAAATTGGTTAAGGCTTTCTGAGTATGGAATTTCAGGCAGGCAGAGCAAACTTGTGGAAGAATTTTTAAATGGTGAGACAAATTACAAAAAGCTTGCAGAAATTTTTATCATAAGTGAATCTACTGTAAAGCGTGAAATGGCGGAAATCTGTAGGAAACTTGGTGTTGAAAATGCCACAATGCTGCGCCTTTTGTTGAATCAATATTCTGAAATAATTTATTAAAAATTTTATAATTTTTTAATCTTCTCTTGCAATTTTTTTTGAAATTTTATATAACTATTTATGTCAAGGGCGACAAGAATTTGTAGAAAGCAAATTTTTGTCGCTTTTTTTATTTGATTTTTAACTTTGTTAAAGATTGAAAAATTTTTGGTATGCACAATGGCGTGCGGACAGATTTGGAGATTCCATCTGCTGTCTGCATGCCATTTTTTTTGCAGTTTGGAGGTATAGTTATGGATTCTGCTGCTTTGATGGAAGCGATAAAGTCCGTTTCCAGCGATTTGTGGGGCGTGTGGTTTCTTTTAGGTGCTGCCCTTGTTTTTTGGATGCAGGCTGGTTTTGCAATGGTTGAAACAGGTTTTACCCGTGCAAAAAACACGGGAAACATCATTATGAAAAACCTGATGGACTTTTGTATTGGTACTGTAATGTTTATTGCAATTGGTTTTGGTCTTTTCCTTGGTGAAAATGCTTTCTTCGGTCTTATTGGAAAACCAAACTGGCAGGTATTTACTGATTATGCAAATTTTGACTGGTCAAACTTTATCTTCAACCTTGTATTCTGTGCAACAGCTGCAACAATTGTTTCTGGTGCAATGGCAGAACGAACGAAGTTCCTTTCATATTGTGTATATTCAGCTGTAATTTCTGCAGTTATTTATCCTATTGAAGCGCACTGGACATGGGGCGGCGGTTGGCTTTCTCAGATTGGATTCCATGATTTTGCTGGTTCAAACTGTATTCATATGGTTGGTGGTATTTGTGCGTTGATTGGCGCTGCGATGGTTGGTCCTCGTATTGGAAAATTTACAAAGAACAAGAATGGCAAAGTAACAGAAGTTCATGCTTTCCCTGGTCATAACATTCCGATTGGTGCTCTTGGTGTATTTATTCTTTGGTTGGGTTGGTACGGATTCAACGGTGCTGCTGCTGTTTCAGTTCCAGAACTTGCTTCTATCTTTGTAACAACAACAATAGCTCCTGCTGTTGCAACAGTTGCTTGTATGATTTTTACATGGATTAAGTATGGTAAACCTGATGTTTCTATGTGTTTGAACGCTTCTTTGGCTGGTCTTGTAGCAATCACTGCCCCTTGTGATGTTACAGATGCCTTTGGAGCAACTGTAATCGGTCTTGTTGCAGGTTTGCTTGTTGTGTTTGGAGTTTGGTTCTTGGATTACAAACTTCATGTTGATGACCCGGTTGGTGCTGTTGCGGTTCACTGTTTGAACGGTATCTGGGGAACAATTGCTGTAGGTCTTTTTGCAACTCCAACAGCTCCAGCTTTTGCCCGTGCAATTTCTGGTGGTGCAAACCAGATTTCTGGTGCTGGACTTTTCTATGGTGGCGGTTTCAAATGTCTTGGAATTCAGCTGCTCGGAATGTTAGCTACAGCGGCATGGACAGCAGTTACAATCACAATTGTATTTATTGTAATTAAAAAGATTTTTGGTCTTCGTGTTACAGCGGAAGAAGAAATTGTTGGTCTTGATAAACTTGAACATGGTCTTGATTCTGGTTATGCAGGATTTGCGACAATGTACTCTTCAGAGGAATATGCAGAGGCTGAGGAAGCTGGAGTTACAATTCCAAAAACATCAGTTCCTGTTGAAACGGCCGTTCCTGTTCATACAGAAGCCGCTCCTGCTGATGCAAAATTCAACAAGGTTGTAATTGTTACACGTCAGACAAAGTTCGATACTTTGAAAGCTGCAATGAATTCAATTGGTGTAACAGGAATGACTGTTGTAAACGTAATGGGTTGCGGTATGCAGAAAGGTGCAAGCGAATTCTATCGTGGTGCGCCTGTTGAAATGACACTTCTTCCAAAAATCAAGGTTGAAATCGTTGTTTCAAAAGTTCCTGTAAGAACTGTAATCGATGCTGCTAAAAAAGCTCTTTATACAGGTCATATTGGAGATGGAAAAATCTTTGTTTACCCTGTAGAAGAAGTTGTAAAAATCAGAACTGGAGAAGAAGGTTACGCTGCTCTTCAGTATGATGATGAGTAGAAATAAAAAGTAATAAAAACGCGGGAGACTCCGTTCCCGCGTTTTATATATTTTTTGGTTCACAAAGTCATGTAACCCCGACTTTGTGAACCTTTTTTTTATTGTAAAAAAACTTAAAGTTCGCCGGAAACTGCTGCTCCTGGTAAACCGATGTCTTTTCTGTAGAAAGCTCCATCAAAATGGACGCCTTCAATCGCTTTGTAGGCATTTTTCCAGGCTTCATCAAAAGTTTTTCCAAAAGTTGAGCAGGCAAGGACGCGGCCGCCATTTGTAAGCATTTTGCCGTTTTCCAATTTTGCACCTGCGATAAAGATTTTTGCTCCGGCTTCAGAGATTTTGTTTTCGTCAAAAGAAATTTCTTTTCCTTTTGGATAACTTCCCGGATAACCGCCTGAAACAACAACTGGGCTAACCTGATAACCTTTTTTCCACGAAAAACAGAAACCTTTTAATGTTCCGTCTGTGATGGACTTGCACATTTCAACAAAATCAAAATCCATAAGCGGCAATACTGACTGTGTTTCCGGGTCACCAAGACGAACGTTGTATTCCAAAAGTTTTGGACCATCTTTTGTAAGCATAACACCAAAAAACAAGAATCCGCGGTAATCAAAACCTTCTGCAACAAGACCTTTTAAAGTTGGTTCAAGACAAGTTTTATTGAATTTTGCCATTGTTTCTGCTGTAACATCGTCGAGCGGACAAACCGAGCCCATCCCGCCTGTGTTTGGACCTTTTGCACCATCTTCGAGTCGCTTGTGGTCGCGGGCAGGTAAAAATGGAATTATGCAGGAATTTTCCGGATGTTCTGGATTTACGCTTACAGCTGAAAGAACAGAAATTTCAACGCCCTGCAAATAATCTTCAATTACAAGTTTTTGCCCCGCATTGCCAACTCTTCCAGATTCCATTAAATCTGTGATTGCTGCCAGCGCATCTTCTACGGTTGCCGCAACAACAACGCCTTTTCCGGCTGCAAGTCCATCAGCTTTTATTACAATTGGTGCACCGTGCTGCTTAACATATTCTTCCGCAGCCTTTTTGTCTGTAAAAGTTTTGCTTTTGGCACAAGCAACACCGTATTTTTCCATAAAATCTTTTGAAAGGTCTTTTGAAGCCTCTAGTTGAGCGGCTGCCTTTTTTGGTCCCACGCAAGGAATTCCAGCTGCCCAAAAAACGTCCGCCAATCCTTCTGCAAGAGGATCTTCCGGACCGATTACAGCCATTGTGCAATTTTCATGTTTTGCAATCTGAATGTATGGATTTTCTGAACCTTTTATGTAATCACAATTTTTTATTTCAACGTTGCAACACTTAGATTCTTTTGCAGTGCCACCATTTCCTGGAACACAAACAACCTTTTCAACACTAGAACTCTGAGCAATTTTCCAAGCAATAGTGTGCTCACGACCGCCATTGCCAACAACGATAATATTCATATTCCCATTTTACAGAATTTATGAAAAAAAGTACAACTTGCTGACGCGTTTTTGTAAATATATTAAAATGCTTCTATGAATATTTGTCTTTTTAAAAAAGAAGAATTGGAAAGTCCTTTGAGTTTTGCGGATGAACGTGGCGAGCATATAATAAAAATTCTTCACAAAAAAGAAGGCGATACTTTTTTTGCTGGTGTGATAAATGGTAAAGCAGGAACGGCGACTATTACAAAAATTGAAAATAAGCAGATTTTTTTTACTTTTGAACCTGAATCTGACGGAAAACCACTTTATCCTTTAAAAATGATAATCGGATTTCCGCGACCGATTCAGTTAAAGCGGCTTTTACGCGATGTTGCGGCTTTAGGAGTAAGTCAAGTTCATCTTACCGGCACAGAGCTTGGTGAAAAATCGTATATGCAGTCAAATCTTGTGGAGCACGGAACTGCCTATAAAATGCTTGTTGATGGAACAGTCCAAGCTGGAGGAACATTTGTGCCGGATTTATTTCTTCATAAAACATTGAATGAATGTCTTTCAGCGCTCGAAAATGAATCTTCAAAAAATGAGCTGAAACTTTGTCTGGACAATATAAATCCAAGCGGTTCGCTGATGAAAGTCCTTCTTGCCCAAAAACTGAAACCTGAATCAATAATTGCGGCAATCGGAAGTGAACGTGGCTGGACAGACAACGAAAGGCTTTTGCTGGAAAAAAGCGGCTACATCCGCTGCGGAATGGGAAAACGCATAATGCGCACTGAAACCGCTGCAACAGTAAGCGCAAGCATAATCGGTGCTGTGCAGGGCTGGCTGGAATAATTTTTATAATAAATAAAACTCGACATTCGTTTTATTTAAGATTGGCTTTTTGGGAGGAATTATGAATTACGTTACAAAAGATTCGGAGATTCAGGAGCAACTTTTAAATCGTTTTATAAAATATGTAAAAATCTGGACAGAGTCAAATCTGGAAAAAGCAGAACAGGGAATTATGCCAAGCGAAGAACACGAATTTGATTTGGCAAAGCAGCTTTCTGCGGAACTTACCGTTATGGGACTTCAGGAAGTGCAGATAACAGAAAACTGTTACACTTATGCGTATCTTGCGCCTTCAAAAGGTTTTGAGAATGTTCCAAGTTTTTGTCTTCTTGCACATATTGATACAGTTGATGAAGTTTCCGGCAAAAATGTAAAGCCGATAGTTTATCCTTCTTATGATGGCACGCCGATTGATTTACAATGCAATGTCCGCCATGATCCAAAAAATGATTTTGCTCTAGCCCAGGCTGCGGAAAAACGGGAGACAATTATTACCAGTGATGGAACAACTTTGCTTGGCGCAGATGATAAGGCTGGTGTTTCAGAAATTATGACTTGCATTGAATATCTTGTTTCTCATCCAGAAATAAAACATGGAAAAATTGAAGTGATTTTTTCCCCGGATGAAGAAACTGGGCACGGAATGGATAAAGTTCCTCTGAATCTTATAAAATCAAAATTTGCATATACAGTTGATGGCGGTCATATTGGGGAACTTGAAACTGAATGTTTCAACGCATATTCATCTCTTGTAACATTTACAGGAAAATCTACGCACACAGGAACGGCTCGTGCCGGCGGAATGGTAAACGCCGTGAATATTGCAAGCCGCTTTGTTGAATCAATTCCTGTTTCGGAACGTCCGGAAACAACTTGCGGTTACGAAGGATTTTTTGCGGTTCTTGAGATAAATGGTTCTGTTGAAAAAACTTCAGTTTCTATGATTCTTCGTGATTTTACTGAAGATGGAATGAAAAAGCGCATTGAAACGGTAAAAAAACTTGCAGAATCTGCGGCGCTTTCTTTTGGCGGTGTTGCGGAAGTCAGTTTTAATGAACAGTACAAAAATATGAAGTCAGCATTAGAAAAAAATCCTTTGGTTGTAGAAAATCTTGTAAAAGCGTATGAAGAAACTGGAATTGCTCCGGTTTTTATTCCAATCCGTGGCGGTACGGACGGTTCCAGGCTTTCAGAAATGGGAATTCCAACTCCAAATATTTTTACCGGCGGACACAATTATCATTCAAGAAATGAATGGGCGAGCCTTGAGCAAATGAGCTCCGCAACAGATGTTCTTATAAACTTGGCGCAAAAAATTGCCGAAACTAAATAAAATAGGAAAAATTATGCACGAATATTTGATAGAAGGCGGTTTCCCGATAAAAGGAACTATTATTGCCAGTGGAAATAAAAATGCGGCCTTGCCATGTATTGCCGCGGCGTTGCTTACAGAAGAACCTGTGGTTTTACACAATGTTCCAGATATTGAAGATACTGCGGTTATGCTAAATATTTTGCAGTCGTTTGGAGCAAGGGCAACATTGGTTAAAAAAAATACTTGGAAGATAGAAGCGAAAGATATTGAATCTTGTATAATTCCAGCTGCGCTTTCAAAAAAGATTCGTGCCTCAATTCTTTTTGCAGGCCCGATGGTTGCTCGTTTGGGAAAAGCTGAAATGCTTCCTCCTGGCGGTGATGTGATTGGCCGCCGCAGGCTTGATACGCATTTTTTGGCGTTGGAGCAGCTTGGCGCTCAGGTAAAAATCAATGGTCACTTTACTTTTGTTGCAAATAAATTGATTGGAACAGATATTTTTCTTGATGAATGTTCCGTAACCGCAACAGAAAATGCTCTTATGGCTTCAGTTTTGGCGGCTGGAAAAACAACAATTACAAATGCTGCAAGCGAGCCTCATATTCAGGATTTGTGCAGAATGCTTTGTGCGATGGGCGCAAACATTCAGGGAATCGGTTCAAATTTTCTTACAATTTATGGCGTTGAAAAACTTCATGGTTGTGAATTCGAGATTGGTCCAGATTATATGGAAATTGGTTCATATATTGGGCTTGCGGCTGCCACAAAGGGAAGCATTGAGATTAAAGGCGTAAAAAATCTTGATATGCGCCCGCTTAAAGTTGGTTTTGCGAAACTTGGAATTTCCTGGCTTCAGGAAGGCGAGACAATAAAAGTTTCATCCATTCAGGAAATGAAGACAAACGCTGATATTGGAACAAAAATTCCAAAAATTGATGATTCTCCTTGGCCGGGATTTCCGCCGGATTTAACTTCGATTATGACGGTTGTTGCAACCCAGGTTGAAGGAACTGTTCTGATTTTTGAAAAAATGTTCGAAAGCCGAATGTTTTTTGTTGATAAACTTATTGGTATGGGTGCGCAGATTACGCTTTGTGATCCGCACCGGGCAATTGTATGCGGACCGTCTCTTTTGCATGGAGAGCACCTTGTTTCTCCTGATGTGCGTGCTGGAATGGCAATGGTTATTGCGGCAATGGCAGCGCATGGAGAAAGTAGAATCAGCAATGTTTATCAGATTGAGCGTGGCTACGAAAATCTTGTGGAACGCTTAAAAAGTCTAGGCGCGCACATAAAGAAAGTTGAAGTGGAATAAATTGATGGACTAGGGGGCGGGGGGGGGAACGGCTTCCCCTCGCCGGCACTTTGTTGCCGGCTACCCCTTCTCCTAGGGCTTTGCAGCCCTAAAACCTGCTTAAATTTTTTAGAATTTTGCAGTTCTTTGTCGAACTCGTTCAATATCTTCGCAGAACAATTCACGAAGGTCGTTCAAGCCAAGTGCCATCAAAGCCATTCGGTCAATTCCAATTCCCCATGCAAGAACAGGAACATCAATTCCCATTGCTTTTGTTACTTCTGGGCGGAAAATTCCTGAGCCACCAAGTTCAAACCATCCTAAAACCGGGTGTTTAATATGAACTTCAACAGATGGCTCTGTGAAAGGGAAGTAACCTGGAACATATTTTACTTCTGTTGCGCCTGCGATTTCTGTTGCAAACATTTTCAAGAAGCCAAGCAATGTTCTAAGATTTACTTCTTCACCAATAACAATTCCTTCTGTCTGGTAAAAGTCCGAAAGATGAGTTGCATCTACTTTGTCGTAGCGGAAACAACGAGCGATTCCAAAATATTTTCCTGGAACTTCAGCTTTGTGCAACTGATGCGCAGAAAGAACTGTTCCCTGTGAACGAAGAATCAGACGGCGGGTAAATTCCCTGTCGAATTTATAATCCCAACCGCGGCTTCCAGAATCACCGCCGTTTTCGTGTACGCGGGCAACATTGCTCAGATATGGTTCTTCAATTGATTTTGCGTGTGTCGGGTTTTTAATGCGGTAAACATCGTGAATATCGCGGGCTGCATGGAACTGAGGCATGAACAATGCGTCTCCGTTCCAGAATTCAGTTTCTACAAGCGGACCGTCAAATTCCTGGAAACCAAGCGAGCAAAGCTTGTCTTTTACAGATTCCAAAAACTGAACGTAAGGATTTGTGCGTCCAGGAATGATTCTAGCTGGCTGCAAAGAAATATTGTATCCGCGGAAAGTTCCGTTTTTCCATTCGCCACTTGCAAGCATTTTTGGAGTTATTTCGCCAATTTCGTTTCCTGTTACACCGGCTTTTTCAAGTTCGGCTTTTACTTGTGCAGCTTCTGGAACAAGTTTGTATGTTACAGTTTCTCGTTCAATGATTTTAAATGGACTGTCTGTAGCGCCGCGTTTTTTTGCGAGCGTTGCGATTACATCCTGCTGTTCTTTTGAAAGATCTTTTTTATCAAGCTGACCATTCTGGCTTTTTTCTGCCATTTTTAAAAGTTCAGAAGCAACTGCAATTCTTGCCGGAAGTGCCGCGCCTGTGTATTCAGCCTTTTTTTCAGCATTCATTTTAAGAATACCGTCTTTTGCAAGCTGACCAAATGCAGATCCAATGTCCTTGTTTTCAATTTTTAATGCTGCGGCAATTTCAGGAAGCGTTTTCGCACCGGAATCTTTTAGTAAAGAAATAACGCGCTCTTCAACAGTTCCTGCTTTTGCAAGCATTTTGCCCATGTCTGTAATTTCATAAAAAGTGTGGGCAACTCGTCCAATTTCCTTAAGAAGATCCTTTCCGCCCAACCAAGAAAAAGCCTGATTTGCGTGACCCTCTTTGTAGTCGAGTTCTTTGATTAATTTTTCAGAAGTAAGTTCATCCTTATCTGAATACTTTAAAAGCACCTTGATTTCCAGCGGATGCAGATTCTTAATAATGTTTGAAATATCCATTTGTTTGACCTAAAAGATTATCGAGTGAATTTTACGTGGGAAATGTATTGTGCCCAGCTTACGCCTCGGTCATCTTTAAAATATCGTTCTCTGTCTCTGTCCAAGTATGTATAATGATAGAACTTGTTCTGTTTTGTAAAATCTTCAAGACAGCCAAGAACCGCATTCATTGCTTCTCCAGAGTCATAAGTTATGTACATAGCAGTATAATAGATTCTAGCCTCGTCTGTCATCGGTGTATATTCAATTTTTACCTTTGCAGTTTTGTCGATTGTGTGCTGAACTTCTGGAACAATTACTCTTTTTGAAAGATCCACCTTGTTTTTTTCATCAGGAAGCGCAGAAACTTCGGATTGAGCAAAAATATTTCCAACAAATATAGACATTGAAAGTAATAAAATAAGAACTTTCTTCATAAGAGACCCCCTAAACACTTGCAACATTAAAAAATTGTGTGCTTTATAATTCTATCTGTTTCTAAAAAAAAATCAAGTTTTACCGAGTATTGACCTTGTGTTATTCCGATTTTTGGTTCTTTTGAAATGATGATTCTGCCGGAAATTTCTTTTGGCTTGTTTTTTATTATCGGGCGGTAAAAATTTCTTATTCCATCTCGGATAGCATTTTTTGTGGCAGCTGTAATTCCTTCAAATCCGAGTTTTACAGATGCTGTGCCGATTCCCTGTGTTTTTTGGGTTGTTGTTGTTTTCCACGCTTTAAAACTGTGGATTTGATTTTTTGTCCGTGCATATTCTGTCCAAATGTGAACCAGATTGTCCTGAATCCATGGATTTTTATACGTGATTGGATTTTCTTCTGTGTTGATTTGATTTATCGGCGAAATTTCAAAATATTCATCAATTGCGCGCATTTTGTCCGAAGGAGTGTAGGTAAAATTCCATCCATAAACCATTCCGTTTATAAGAAAAGGGGCAACGTCTTTGATTCGTTTTGTTGAATAGTCAAAAATTCCAGCTTCTGTGTTCTGGGCTTCTGCAAGTTCCGGGTAGGCATCAAGTTCTGACCAAACGTGAATGTTAATTATTTCTTCAAAATTCGGGGTTTGTGCTTTTGCGGCAAAAATAAGAAGAGAGAAAAAAAATGTTCTAAAAATGAAATCCAGTTTATTTTTCAACATAATCGGTTGAAACCAGCGAAGGCGGCGCGTAGGTAACTCTGTTTCTTCCGTTATGTTTGGACATATAAAGTCCTTGGTCAGCCTGATTTACAATTTGAGCCGCAACAGTAACCGGATTTGTTTTGTGGTCAAAAACAGAAACTCCGCAGGAAATTGTAACCTTCATGTGCTGGTCATTGAATGTAAAATCAAAGTTTTCTATTGTGGAACGGATTCTTTCTGCAATCTGCACGGCGTCATTTTTCTTTGTGTCGTTCAAAAGAACTGTAAATTCTTCGCCACCGTAACGGCTTGCAAGGTCATCGTCGCGGAGACCGGTTTTTATAAGATGAGCAACTTGTTTCAGAACGTAATCGCCACATTCATGTCCGTAAGTGTCATTGAAATGTTTAAAGAAATCAATGTCGAACATAAGAATTGCAAGCGGAATTTTCTGAGTCATTGCGTTGTCCAGCTTTTCTGTAAGCACATTGAAGAAATAATATTTCAGTTTTAGCTGGGTCATCATGTCTGTTGAGGAACGTTCGATCAGTGCAGAATTATTGATTGCGATTGCGCCAAGAGATGCAATGTTCTGGATTAAATCCTTTTCGTAATCGGTGTAGGAAATATCGCTTCCTGGTTCAAAAGTAAAGCGTTCGCCAAGAAACAAAATTCCGTTGATATGATTTTTCTGGATAAGAGGAACAATCAGTGTCGGCGTTAAGGATTTCAGCATTTCGCCAACGGTTGTGTGCGGACTGTTTTCAAGCAGATAATCCAATGTTACAGGACGTTTTTCTTCGGAAAGAGTTGTTATTACTGGATCTGTATATGGAATCTGATATTTCAGGTTTGATTGCGGATCGAGCACGCTTTGTTTTGTTTCAAGCTGGAAATATTCAGAATTCAAAATATCAAGAACGAAAATTCCGGCGTTTGTAACCCTCATCTGAGCCATGCATGAAAAAACAATGGACTCAAGAAGTTTTGGTCCTTCCAAAGTGGAGCAGAACGAGCGTGAGATGTCTAAAAGTTGTTCTAGGTCGTAAATATGTTTTTCGTATTCCGCAATCATTTGACTAGTTGGCTTCGTTTCCTGCACTTTGTTCTCCCCCCCCCGAACGAATGGGCTTAATTAGAAATTATAGCATAATTTTTCATTATTTCAAAAAATATTTGCCACTTAGGAAATTGTTCTTCCATTATATTTGTATTATCGCGATTTCTTGATGACATCATTAGGACTTTTAAATTGGAAATTATTTCGCTTGTAGGTTTTTTGGAGTCCTGAAGAATTCCTGCGATATGATTTGAAAGTCTGTGGATATTATTTATCTCGCGGGAAATAATTCTGTTCGCCTGGTCGTTGATTGTTGAAACCATATTTTCCAGTTTTCTGAAAAATTCCGGGTCGTTGTGGGAATCGTGTATAAATCCTTCCAGCATTGCGACGGAATTCTGCTCTCCGGTTGCAAAAGAATTTTCAAAATCCTGAATTGCTTTTGAGCTTTCCAAAGATGCGAAAACATCAGAGGCGAAATCTGATTTGTACTGCGGATTGTTGAAAAATCCTTCAACAATCAAATCGTTTAAAAGCGAGCGGATTGAATCTGAAAGGTAAATTGCCAGAAAAGTTTTCAGAATTCGCATTGGCATTATCCATGCAAAAGAAACGGAAGAATTTGCAAGAAGTTTTGCATTCGTATCGTTGTTGTAGCCGTTCAATGTTAAAAGTTCGGTTGTTCCAAAAAGATTCTGCAACTCGTTGTTGATTCTTTCGTCCTTCATTTCTGTTTTTATTCGCTGTTCATCAGATTTGAATTTTGACTGAATCATCTCGCTGAAGTGTTTCCGCGCGGAATCGTTGTATGTGGCAAATTTCGGAGCGTAGTTCAGATCACCCTTTGCGTAGCAAATCAAAAGCCTGATTCGTTCCGGTGAAATTATGTGCTTTAAAATAAATGCGATTTTTTTCAGATTTTCGTTAAGAGAATCCTCGGTGTACTGGTGCGCAAAAGATGAGCCTGTTATTAGCGTGAAAAGTGCGGTGATTGCGTTTGATGTGCTTTTTGTAATATTCAGTCCGCGGATTATGAAGTAAAGATCTTCCAGAACGTTGGTGACTTTTTCAACAGGAATTTCAAGATAGCTCGGTTTATAGCTTGAGTCTGCTGAAATAAAATTCGGATCAAAAATCTGAAGGATTGTCACAAAGTTAAAGCGGCAGAAATCGCCAAGCTGATGAAGAATATTTAAATCATAGTCAATTTTTTTGAACTGCTCGGAATTAAGTTCGTGCAGAATTTTTTCAAGGTTTTTGTGCTGGCGGTCAAAAAGCTGCGAGGTTGTCATTGCGGATTTGCTTTCAAGTTCGGCTTTTCTGTTTTCGTATTCAAGAGAGGCTACAAGTTTTTGTGTCTGCGTGGAAAATCCTGTAAGAACCAGCTGGTTTTCAAAGCGCAGATTTCTTGGAACATCCTGACCAAAGATTGTAAAAGAAAACAGGTCGTTCAAAGGTTTTGTGTTTGCGTAAAGAATTCTTATTGCCTCTGCAAAATTCGGAAGAATTTTTCCGTTCTTGAAAATAACCGGTTCTTGCGAGCGCAATTCGTTTTCAAGTTTCCGCATTTGAACTCTTTTTTGCACTTCTGGAGAATTCTTGTTGAAAATTGATTCAAAAAATTCTGAAATAGCCTGTAGTAAACCCATAATTTTTAGTTTATCCCGAAATTATGTAAGGGTCAAATATCGTGTGATATTCTTGTATTGAAGAGGCGTGGACTGTTTTTTGGCGCAATTCAGCTCCGCCGGAGATTCCTTTTGAATATGCGCAGAATCTTTTTCGCATTTCCATGCAGGCGTTTTTTTCGTTTGTGTCGGAAGAAAGCATCTCAAGTTCCTTAAAGCCGGTTTTTAGTCGTTCTGCAACAGGAATTTCTTTGTAAGAACCTGTTGTTAAAAGCTGGATTGTCTTTGTGAAAATAAATGGATTTCCCATTGCGCCGCGGGCGAACATCACTCCGCTTACACCAGTTTCTTCCAACATTCTTTTTGCGTCCTCTGGCGTAAAAAGATCTCCAGAGCCAAAAATGGGAACTTTTCCTTCCGCGAGTTTTACAAGTTCAGAAAGTTTTGCCCAGTCTGATTTTCCTTCGTAGCCTTGCGCTTTTGTCCGCGGATGCATTGTGATTGCGTTTATTCCAGCTTCGAGTGCGGCGGTTGCGGCTTCTTTGTATGTGATTGAATTCTGATCCCAGCCGGAACGGATTTTCACGGTTACAGCAGCTCTTCCTTTTACTGCGTTCACAACAGCTTCTGCAACTTTTTTTAGCATTTGAGGATTTTGTGTCAACGCAGAGCCTGCTCCGGTTTTTACAATTTTTGGAACAGGACAGCCGCAGTTTATGTCAATACATTCGCAGTGAGTCTTTTCCAGCACAATTTCAGCGGCTTCCGCCATTTTTTCTGGTTCACCGCCGAAAATCTGAACCGAATAGACTTTTTCATTTTCTGCGCGGCGCATAAGAGTTTCTGTTTTTAAGTTGTTTCTTGTAAGCGCTTCTGCGGAAACCATTTCTGTGTACGTGAACGATGCTCCGTTTTCAATGCAGATAGAACGGAACGAGCGGTCGCTGTAACCTGCGACTGGCGCAAGAAAAAGATTCCCATTCAGTTCGATTTTTCCAATTTTTACCGGATGATAAAGCATTTTATTCTTCCGGCAGATTGAATGCTTTGCAGCTGTTTTTCCAAAGCTGAGTGCTGAGTTTTTCCAGGTCAATTTCAAGCATGTCTGCAAGGAATTTTGCTGTTGACGGAAGATACGCAGGCATAGTGCGTTTTCTTTCACGGTATTCTGCCGGAATCATGAACGGCGATTCTGTTTCAATAAGAATTCTTTCAAGCGGAATGTTCAGAACTGTTTCATGTAGATTTCTTGCGTTTCTGTAAGTTAAATTTCCGGCAAAAGAGAACCAGATGTTCATGTCGAGGCACTTTTTCGCGTATTCAGCATCTTCTGAATAACAGTGAAGGATTGCACCCGCGCTAGGAATTCTTTCTTTCAGAATGTCAAAAAGGTCTTTTCCTGCGTTTCGGTTGTGGATTATCACCGGCAAGTTATGCTTCTGCGCAATTTCAAGCTGAGTAATAAAAAGTTCAATCTGGGAGCGCTTGTCGCCGAACTGTTTGTAGTAATCCAGCCCGGTTTCACCAACGGCAACAACATTCGGTAGCTTTAAATATTCTTCTATTTTATTGATGTAATCTGTTCCCGGATTTGCGACTTCCGACGGAGCGACTCCAACTGCATGATAAATTCCAGGAATTGCTTTTATCTGCGGATAAACCTTTGCAAAATCGTGCAGAGAATTATTAATGCTGACAATACGGCTTACTCCGGCAATTTTAGCTTGCTGAATTACACGTAATTGTTCGATAGGGTCATCGTAAATAAGCCCGATGTGAGCGTGAGTATCAAAAAATTGCATGGCTTTCTTCCAAAAGATTATTTTGTAGACAGGAATGTCTAAATAAAACGATACATTTTTTGTTCGTTTATACCGATAAAGATAATATAGGATTTTTTAGTTGTCAACTTTTAAAATCTAATAAGAGAAAATTCGACATAAAATTTGACAGTATGTAACTCACTTGTTATACTAAAAAAATCGCGTGGTATTTTTTATAAATATTAACGGAGATTAATTTGGCAAGAACACAAAGATATAAAAACATTGAAAAGAAGATTGCTTCAAACGTTCAGAATGGATTTGTTTCTTTTTTTAAGGCAATCGGTAATTTCTTTGTAAAATTATTTAAAGTTTTCGATAGCAAACTCACAATAATGATTGTTCCGCATTCGCAGAGCAAGGTTATAAATATTCAGACGAATGTTTTTGCGCTTTCGTTTGGTCTTATTCTGGTTGTTGGAATTGTCACTTCATTTTTTTATTTTAATCGGCGCGCTGTTATTTCAAATACTGAAATTTCAAGACTTGTGAATAAAAACCGGGAGACGCTTGCAAGCCTGGATGAACTCCGCGATGAAAACACGAATTTGCTGCAGGCGGCAAAACGTTTTCAGAATTCTCTTTCGCAGTCACTTTCGCTTTTGGGACTGAACAGAAACAACAATGTTTCTCAGGCTTCCATGCAGGGTGGGGATTTGATGTCTTTGCTTGGCTCAAATGATTCTGCAAGCGGTTCTGTGAATGAAACTGTTGATGTTCGCTCTCTTACAGCATATCTTGAAGAGGCTGTACAGCCGATTGAGCAGATTGGAAAAATGCTCGACAACCAAAGTTCATTGTTCCGCGAGATTCCTAACATTTGGCCGGTGAATAATCCTAACGTTCATATTTCCCAGCAGTTTGGACCGACTATTCATGCGATTACAGGGCAGTGGTACATTCATAAGGGAATTGACTTTTCTACATGGCGTTCCGGCGACCCGATTATGGCTACAGCGAACGGTCAGGTAGTGTCAGCAGGTTATGACGCAAGTTTTGGTATAAATATTATTATTCGCCACAAACATGGTATGTATACACGTTATGCACACATGAGTGCAATGCGCGTAAAAAGAGGTGAATATGTAAACCAGGGACAAGTTATCGGTTATATCGGAAATACTGGTGTAACAACTGGTCCGCACCTTCATTACGAAGTTCATATTGGTTCAGACGTAGTAGATCCTTTAAAATATATCAATATTAAATTTTCTAAATAGGAATATATGGCATTTCGTTCAGATGATATTTCAATAAATACGCTAATCGGAAACGGTTCTTTTATAAAAGGAAATATGCGTGTCAATGGTTTTATCCGCATTGATGGCGATATTGACGGAGATATTGATACTGACGGAGCTGTTATTATAAGCGAAAAAGCAAAAATCCGTGGAAATCTTACCGCAAAGTCTGCGATTGTTGGCGGAATTGTGTTGGGCGATATTTCTGCGAAAGAAGGCGTAAAACTTCTTTCTTCTTCTGCGGTGATTGGAAATATCATTACAAAAAAAGTTCAAATGGAAGATGATGTTATTTTTCAAGGGCATTGTATTTCCATTTCTGATGAAGAACGATTTGAAGAGGCAAAGAAATATTTCCTTCAGCAAAAAGCGATTCGTGACAAGGCAGTTTTTTGATGGGCGAATTTGATGTATTAAATTCATCGCTGTATTTTTCAGCTGCCTCGGCTGCTTCGCAAAAAGCACAAAAAGAGCAGAGTAAATTAAAATCTGAAAAGGCAAAAAAATCTTCTTTTGAAAATATAATGAAAAAAGAAGAGGAGCTTGTTGAGCTGGCAAACGCAGGACTTCCTGTTGAAATAGCCGGGCTTTCGCTGGAAGAAGCGGTGGTTTACCTAAAAGATGCGGTTGATATGGCCGCGGATAAGCTTTCGGATTCTGCAAACGAAAAAAATATTGCCACTTTTAGAAAAGCGGTCGGGCAATTCATAAAATATATTGAAAAAAATAATTACGAAATCAAAAGTCGAAAAAGATTGGGAGTTTCCCACCGAAAATCAGTTTATTTTGAGGAAAAAAGACCGGTTGATCCGCTTTTTCAGGTGCGAGTTATAGATAAAAAACTTGATGAACTTGCGCTGATGGTTCTTCAGAATCATGCTGATAAATTAAATTTGCTGTCAAAAATTGAAGAGATTAAAGGGCTGCTTGTGGATTTTTTGGCGGAATAAGGTATAATTAGGAAGTTTAGTAAAAGTATGAGTGATATTTTTGAAGAAGATATAGATGAAAACGAAAATCTTTCGTCATTGGAAGATGATGGTGACAACAGCCACGAAGAGGAGTATGTTTTTGATACTCCGTTGTGCGTGCTGAAACTTGACTATTCATGCGAAACTATTTACGCAAAGAATGAAAAGAAAATTGATGTCCGCGTTGGTGAAAAAGTTATTATTCCTACCAGATACGGCAAAGATATGGCAAAATTCATTGGACTTTCAAAAAAGCCGATGGGAATAAAGCCTTCTGATGTTGTTGTTATTGAACGTAAGGCGACTGCTGAAGATCTTGAGAAAGAGTCTGAAAACAACGCAAAGGAAAAAGAAGCTTTCGGTGTTTTTAAGGAAAAAGTTGCGCTTCATAAACTTGATATGAAGCTGATTTCAGTTCATTTTTTGGTTGATGAGCCAAAAGCCTTGTTCTTTTTTAGTTCTGAAAACCGCGTTGATTTTAGGGAGCTTGTAAAAGATTTGGTGAGCGTCTTTAAGATGCGGATTGAACTGCGTCAGATTGGCGTTCGTGATGAATCGCGCATTATTGGCGGTTTGGGGGCTTGTGGAAGACCTTTCTGTTGCCATGGAATCAGCGACAAGTTGCGTCCGGTTTCAATTCGTATGGCAAAAGACCAGAATCTTTCCTTGAATTCAATGAAAATCAGCGGACAGTGCGGGCGGTTGCTTTGCTGTCTTTCTTATGAATTTGACTGGTACAGCGAGGCGCGCAAAAAACTGCCGGCTGAAGGTGTTCATATTTATTACGACGGAACAAATTTCAAGATTTCAGAAGTTAATCTGCTTACAAATATGGTAAAAATGCTTGGTGATGACGGACGTTTGCTTGAAGTTAATGCAAAACGTTTTTCTCGCGAAAACAACAAGTGGAAAATCAACTAGGATTATTTTTCGTTTTTATCAATATTTTCTATAAGATTGTTCAGGTCTGTTAATGCTTCAAGGTTCGGCTTTTGGAAATTCTTTCTTTGTCTTGTTGCGGAGCTGAAAAGTTTATCTAAAAGTTCTGAGCAGTTATCGACCATGATTTCATAAATTTTTGGAATCAGAAGTTTTTTGTTTGAAAAATCCAGTCCGCCTTGTCCAGATTTTGTTGAAAAGGCAAAAACGTAAAGTATTCCGGCTTCTGTGTTTCGGGTTATGTAAAGAACTGCGTCAGAATGAAAGCGCAAACCTTTTATTGTAAACGCAATATCTTGAATTTTCTCGTATTGGGCGATTTCCGCCATTCCTTCTGGAAGAGTTACGGAAAAGTGCGAGATGCTTATGTCATTCAGATTTCCTTGAACAATTCCTGTTTCTTCTGAGACAAACTGAAATTTGCAGTTGTTTGTGCAGACCGCGCGAACGTTTTTTCGTCGGCCGGCAGCCTGATTTGCGTAAAGCATTCTTTCAATAAGCTCAAAATTGTTCTTTTTTTGATATTCAAGCTGGATGCAGCCGCAATGAATTCCAATCGTGTAAAGATACAGTTTTTCAATAGAGGCTTTTTCTGCTGGGGTCTGTCTTTTTGAATAGGTTACGCCAAATTGCGCTTCCGGATATTTTTCCTGGAGCTGGCTTATAAGGCGAGGCCATGTGTTGTCCTGCAGCGGTGCGTCAATATTGAAGAAAAGAATCGAATCCTTGAAAATTGAAAGAATTATATCGATTTTTATTTCTATCGGAAGAAAAATGTCTGTATCGATGAAATAACATTCGTAACCGAGTGTCAGGTATTCTTCAAGATATGTCTGCGGAAACAATGAGCGGTCAGGCGCGATAAAGAAGGTTTTTCTACCTTTTACTATTTCATCAACAAGGTTACTCATTTAAACTCCAAAATAATCAAAATATTGTATCACAAAAATCTTTACTTAGGGGAAAAAATTACGTTAAAATCAAAATAATATGGAATTTACACAAGAAGCAATTGACGCATTGGCGGTCAATGAAGTTGAGATTATGAAAAAGATTGCTGAAGAACTCAATATTCGTATTCAGCAAGTTAGCGCGGTTATCAGTTTGATTCAGGAAGATTGTACAATTGCCTTTATCAGCCGTTACCGAAAAGAAAAGACAGGAAATTTGGATGAAGTTCAAGTTCGTGATTGCGACCATTTGTTCAAATCATATAAAAATCTTGAAGAACGTCGCCTTGAAATTGTAAAAGGTGTTTTTGCACAGGGAAAACTTACAGATTCGTTGTATGAGGCGATTATGTCGGCAACAACGCTTGCTGCGCTGGAGGATTTGTGGGCTCCATTCAAGAAGAAAAAGAAGACACGCGGAATGGTTGCTCAGGAAAAAGGACTTGAGCCTTTGGCTGACGCAATGCTTGTGATGGATGATTCTTCTATAGAAAAAGAAGCTGAAAAATATGTAAAAACTGACGCTGAAGATTCTGCGCTTAATGTTGAAACCGCAAAAGACGCATTGGCTGGCGCGCAGGATATTATTGCAGAGCGGGTTAGCCAGGAATCAGAAAACAGAACTGCAATCCACGATTTGTATATGGCAACCGGAAATATAGAGTCAAAAGGAATTGTTCCGGAAGGTCAGACGGAAGAGCAGGCGATGAAAACCAGCACTTACCAGATGTACTGGGATTATGCCGAGCCGCTGAATCAGGTGAAGCCACATAGAATTCTTGCGATGAACCGTGCAGAACGCGAAGGTGCTTTGGAAGTTACAATCGATGTTGATGTTGACGCGGCAATTGATTTGATAACTAAAAAAACTGATATACATAATAAATATCACAAAGAAGCAATTGAGGACGGAATTGTTCGTCTTCTTTCGCCGGCAGTTGTTCGGGAAATCCGTTCAAATGAATCTGATGATGCTGATGCGCACGGAATTGGAATTTTCAGTGAAAACCTGAAAAATCTTTTGATGACACAGCCGATTAAGGGAAGCCGCGTTCTTGGCGTTGATCCTGGTTACAGAAACGGAACAAAATGTGCCGCGCTTGATGAAACAGGAAAATATCTTGGATTCTTTAAGATTTTCCAGGAGCAAGATCCGGAAGGCGCGTACAAGGCAATCAATGACGCGGTTGACAAGTATGATATTCAGGTTATTGCGGTTGGAAACGGAACTGGTTCCCAGGAAGTTCAGGCGATTGTTTCAAAAGTTATAAGCGAAAACTATGCGGATTCTGATGTAAAATATACAGTTGTTGATGAATCTGGTGCTTCAGTTTATTCTGCTAGCCCGGTTGCCACAGAAGAATTTCCTGATTTGGACGTAATGGTTCGTGGAGCGATTTCTATGGGACGCCGTTTGCAGGATCCTCTTGCGGAACTTGTAAAAATTGATCCAAAGGCAATTGGTGTTGGTCTTTATCAGCATGATGTAAACCAAAAGAAACTTGCGGAACAGCTTGATGAAGTTGTAGGTTCGGTTGTAAACAATGTCGGTGTAAATTTGAACACAGCTTCTTATATGCTTTTGAAATATGTTTCTGGAATCAATACTTCTACGGCAAAAAAAATCGTTGCTTACCGCGATACGAATGGTAAAATCATGAGCCGCGAAGAATTGAAGAAAGTTCCTGGCGTTGGCCCTAAGGCATTTGAGCAGTGCGCTGGATTCCTGAAAATTGCGGAAAGCGCAGATCCTTTGGACAACACTTGGGTTCATCCGGAAAACTACGATGTTGCGCGCGAAGTTTTGCCTACTGTAAAAGCCGGCGGAAAAATCGACAATGAAACACGAAAAGCGCTTTGCGAAAAATACAACATTGGCGAAACAACTTTGAATGACATTATTGATGAACTTCAGAAACCGAACCGCGACCCTCGAGACGGTTATCCAGCTCCGATTATGCAGAAAGGCGTTGTTCAGTTTGAAGACCTTAAAGAAGGAATGAAAGTAACTGGAAAAATCAAGAATGTTGTTGATTTTGGAGCGTTTGTTGACATCGGTTTGCACGAAACAGCTTTGATTCATGTTTCTGAATTGAGCGATAATTTTGTTTCAGATCCGATGGAAGTTGTGAAAGTTGGCGATATTTTTGAATTTACAATTATTGGTCTTGACAAAGACAGAAAACGTATTAGTCTTTCATTAAAAAGCGATGCTGCCAATAGAATCGGTGGAAATTCTGCTGCGGCAAAATCTTCTTCGGAAAAAACTGGTGAAAGGCGAAAAGTTGTTGTTGTAAAAAAAGGCACAAAGACTGATTCTGGAAAAACTTTCCAGCGCAATGAAAAAGTTGGTCAGCGTGGCGGCAGAAACTACGGCAGCGATGACGGAATGAGCTACAATCCGTTTGCGGCTCTGTTAAAAAAATAGTTTTTTACAAATGAATTGCGAATCTGGTGCGTTTTTTTTGCGCCAGATTTGCAGAAACTTAAAAATTTTGGGGGAGATTTATGAAAAAAATTTCAAAGTTTGTTTTTTCAGTTTTTGTTTTTATCCTCTTTTCTTGTAAATATGAAATTCCAGAAAAAGTTACCCTTGTAACGGATGCGAATTACGCTTTTACAATAGGTGATTTTTCAAAATCTCTTTCAGAATATTTGTCGGTTGAAAAAATAAAAGAATATGTGAACAGTTCTGACGACAGCAAAATAAAATATTCAGTTTACGACTACAATCCTCCAAGTAACGCAAAATCAGAAAAACCGATGCAGAATTATCTTATTGATATGACGATTGCAGAAATTCCAGTTGATATTGGTTCTTATCTTGAAAAAATGGATTTTTCTGGTCTTGATTCAGAAGGAATTACGCTTGGGCAAAAAATAGAAATTCCAAATCTTTCTGAACGGACGGAAACTTCTACAATAACTTTTCCTGATATTGCGCAAAAATTTGAAAATGAAACTATAAAAATTATCGATGATTTTCCGATTGCAGAAACTTCGATTTCCACGGATTCCGCTCTGCCGATAACAACAAAAATAAACAAGCCGGATTTTAAGACTGCGACTTTTTATTCCGGCGGAATAGTTTTAAATATCTTGCGGACAAAAGGAACTGCAAGTTCTGATTTTAAGACGAATTTCACCTTTGAGCTTTTGTCAGATGACGGAAAAGTGCTTTCTACGGTTGAAAATGTTGATATTTCTTCTGGAACTGCAAATCCTGTTTTTGATTTAACTGAAAAAACGATTTCAAATACTTTGAATTTGAAAATCTATGGCGATGTTTCTGGCGGAAATGCGGGCAATATCTGCAATTATTCGTTGAACGCAAAATTTAGTCCGGGAACAAAATTCAGCAAAATTACTGGTTTTACAGATGAAGTTGGCGATTCTGGCGATGTTGAGCAGTCTGTGGAGCTTTCTACTGATGAAACTTTTGTAAAATGCGAAATTTCTAATGGTTCGCTTGAGATTCTGTCAAAAAAGCCGGATGGATGGAGCGGCGTTACAGCAAAACTTTCTGATTCGGGAAGCATTTCCGGGGCGTTGGAATTACCGGAAGGCAGAAATTTTGTTTCTGTGGAAGATAATTCCGCATTTATGCACAAGAAGCTGGATTTGGCTGGAAGCACTTATTCAAAGGAATCTGAGCCGGACGGGAAAATAACTTTTAAAGATAAAATTAGTTTTTCTTGCAACAATGCGACATTGATTTTTCCAAATGGCGAGCAGCCGCAGGTAACGCTTAAGACAATCTGTAAAATTGCAAAGGCAAGCTATGTCGTTTTGGATTTGAGTTCAAAAGAAGATTTGCTGCATTTTACAAAAGAAACTCCATTTTCTGATGATATAACGAATTATGTTGAAGAAATGACTTTATTGAACAGCGGACTGGAAATTTCATATCAAAATACTTTGCCGCGCGTTTCTGATGGAGATAATACAATCGGGCTGGAAGTTGTTTCGGAACTTTTAAAAATAAAAGACACTGATGAAAGCAAAAAATCCTTGTTGCCGCAGAAAACTGAAACTTTAACAAGCCTTTCGCCAAAAGATGAAGAGATAACTGTTCAGCCAAAAGATAATGCAATCGATTTTGACATAAAACTTGTTCTTCCGCGAGATGAAGGAATGCCGGAAAATTATGCGGTTCTGAAAAATGTTGAACTGAACGGCAGCTATGAAGTTTCTGTAAGTGCAAAGCCGGTTTTTGACTGGAAAAGCGTAAAAATAAAAAGCCAGAGCACGGATGATGCGAAAAAATCTGGCGAGGAAGATACGGATTTAAGCTTTGACAAACTTTTTTCACCATTAAAAGATGAATTGGGCGAAGATTCTGCGTTTATTGACAATATAAAATTCAAGAGTTTTCCGCTTTATCTTTATTTCCAGAAGCCTGAACTGGATTCGCTTTCTGGAATTGATTTTTCGGGCAACATTTCTTTAAAAACATCTGGTAGTGATGAAGTTTCTGTTGAAAACGGCGGAAAAATCGAGCCTAAAAATGTTGAACTTATTAAAACTGATGAAAATGGCGTTGTTATAAGCGAATTCAGCAAAAATAATGCTTCCGGCTATGCGGATATTGCTGAGCTTTTTAATAACAGCCGTTCGGAAAATATTAAGCTTTGCTACGATATTTCGCTTGGCGGAATGAATGACACAATCGAAATTACAAAAGAAAATTACGAGAAATTAAAAGAAAGCTCCGAAAATGATGACGTTCCGATTTCTGTAAAACTTTCAGCACGCCTTGTTGTTCCATTGGCGTTAATGTTGGACGCTCCTGAATCTGATGGAAATATTACAGAACTGGATATTTTAAAGCTTGCAAAAATTAATTCAGATGAAGATTTGTTTGGCCGCAGCGAGGCAACTTCGCTTGGGGACATTGAAAAATATATTGATTTGATTAAGTCTACAAATCTGATTTATGAAATTAACAACGGACTTTTTGGTTATGCGGAGAAAAATAAAAGCGGTTCAATTTTGTTTGCCACAAATCTGACGGACGTAAAAAATTCAGATTACAATCTTTCGTTGACTAAAGGAAATGAAAAAATTTATACAGAAGATGTAAAAACTATGCTGAAAACATATCCGTTTATGCCAAAAATAATTGTAAAGTTGCCGGATGGAACTTTGCAGATTTCAAGAAATGCGGAATTCAGGATAAATCTTGCTGTGAAAATCCATTCAAGTGGAAAAGTTACTATTTTCGGAGATTAATATGAAAAAACTGGTTTTGATGCTGTTTGCTTTTTTCTGTCCGCTTTTTGTTTCTGCCGCGGATTTTGATTTGAATTCTGATTTTGAGGCTGAATCAGAAAATTTTGCGGAAAACGACTCAGAAATTTATTCAGATTTCAATGATGAGGTCGTTGATGAAATTGATTCAGACATTGAAGAGTTAAAGCCAAAAGAAAAAAAACGGATTGATATTCCAAGGCGAATCTTTGAGATTGGATTTGACACAAATGTTGGAGTTTCAAACAATTATTTTGCCGTTTCAGATATTTTAAAAAAAGAACTGGAAATTGATCTTAGGAAAATTGCTGACGAAATTGATTCAAAAGGCTTGAGTTTTGATTTTCTTTTTTCATCAGATTTTTTTATGAATCTTAATTTGAAAAACGGAGTTTCTGTTGGTTTAAGCTCAGGAATTGAAAGTTCCGGCAACGGACTTATTTCCAAGGAATTTTTTGAGTTTTTGGGTTACGGCAACAGTCTGAATGAAACAATTTCTGTGGATGGAAGCGTGGATTCCAGTGTTTTTGCTTATGCCAAAACTGATGTTTCTTTTTACATAAAAGATTTTCGCGTGAATTTTGCCCCGGCGGTATTTTTTCCGCTTCTGCACGTGGAAACTACAAAATTCGACTCTCATTTTTTGAACAAGAGCGACGGTTCGATTGAGGCAGGAGTTTCTGTGGCTTATAAAATAAATTCCTGTGCGCCGATGGAACCTTTTTTTGACAAGGAATACCGTGATTTTTTCAATTTGAACAACATGAATTTTTCGGCAGGATTTGATTTGGCAAGTTCTATTGAACATCAGATTTTTGAAACTCTTATGGGAAGAGCCTATGTCCGTTTGCCGATTGTTCCTGGAAGCATGAAAAATACCGTTCAGTCAACCTTGGAAATGCGTTACGGTGCGGATGATATTTTTGATATGATTAAAAATGAAGGTGATAATCTGCATTTTGATTCCGGGGAAAAGATTTACGGCAAGGAAAAATATTGGATTTCAAGACCGTTCAGAACTGGCGCAGAAATTGCCTGGAG